>JGI20225J20221_1000719_pt3 | contig 10861 bp, 10 predicted proteins | sample BioMet4_FD_20221 | JGI IMG/M metagenome (IMG submission 20221) | reverse complement strand
CGCCGGGGTGGGGAGCGAAAAACAGATCGAGCCGACGGCGGCGGCGGTATAGGGGCCGACGCCGGGCAGGGCCAGCAGGCCGTCGTGATCGGCCGGAAAACCGTGCGCCGCGATCTGCGCGGCGGCGGCGTGCAGCGCGCGGGCGCGGCTGTAATAGCCGAGGCCCTCCCAGAGCTTGAGCACCTGCTCCTCCGGGGCGCGCGCCAGCGCCGCGGCGGTGGGGAAGGCGGCCAGAAAGCGGGCATAATAGCCCCGCACGGCCTCGACGCGCGTCTGCTGGAGCATGATCTCCGACACCCAGACCCGGTAGGGGTCGCGCGTGCGCCGCCAGGGGAGATCGCGCGCGGCGCCCGCGTACCAGGCCGCGAGCGGCGGCGCGCAGAGACTCAGCCGTTCGCTTTCCGTCATCGTCCGACCCCCTCCGTGCTTGACCGCATGTAATCCTTATTATATGGGCTGCGGGGCCAAAAAGCAAGACAACACCACCCTGAATATGTTACTGTACTAAATTGACAAAATCCAAGACGTTGACACGGCTATTCTATACAATTATTATAATTATGTAATCTAATCGATAAGGAGTGACCCTTATGCCCGTGATGCTGGACGGCAAAAGCCTGACGCTTCGGCAGCTGGCGGCTGTGGCCCGGGAGTGCGAAAAGGCGGAGCTGACCGCGGAGGCCTGCGCTGCCGTGGACCGCGCCCGTGCCTATGTGGAGCGCAAGCTCGACGAAGGCGCCGTTGTCTATGGCCTGACCACCGGTTTCGGCAAGTTTTCCGATGTGCGGATCTCCCGCGAGGAGACGGCCCATCTTCAGCGCAATCTGATCCTCTCTCACGCCTGCGGTCTGGGCGATCCGCTGCCGACCGAGAACGTGCGCGCCGCCATGCTGCTGCGCTGCAACGCCCTCGCCCGCGGCAACAGCGGCATCCGCCGCTCGACGCTGCAGACGCTGCTCGATATGCTCAACGCCGGCGTCCATCCGATCGTGCCCGAACAGGGCAGCCTCGGCGCCAGCGGCGATCTGGCCCCGCTGGCCCACATCGCCTTGGTGATGATGGGCGAGGGCGAAGCCGAATACGGCGGCGAGCGCCTGACGGGCGCGGAGGCGATGCGGCGCGCCCGCATCCCGACCGTCGAGCTGGCCGCCAAGGAGGGCCTGGCCCTCATCAACGGCACGCAGATCATGACCGGCATCGGCTCGCTGGCCGCCTATGACGCCCTTGAGCTGCTCAAGGTGGCCGACATCGCCGCGGCGATGACCTGCGAGGCGCAGGTCGGCATCACCTCGGCCTTTGACGAAAAGGTGCACGCCCTCCGCGGCCATCCCGGCCAGATGGCCAGCGCCGCGAACCTCCGCCGCCTGCTGCGCGGCAGCGGCTACTGCGTGTTCGCCCGCCCCGACCGCGTGCAGGACGCCTATTCCGTCCGCTGCGCGCCGCAGGTCCACGGCGCCAGCCGCGACGCCGTCGCCTATGTGGCCGACGCGCTTTCGCGCGAGCTCAACGCCGTCACCGACAACCCGCTGATCTTCCCGGAGGAGGATCAGGTGATCTCGGGCGGCAACTTCCACGGGCAGCCGATGGCCCTGGCCTTCGACTTCCTCGGCATCGCCCTCTCCGAGCTGGCGGACATCTCCGAGCGCCGCCTCGAGCGCATGGTCAACCCGCAGCTGAGCTACGGCCTGCCGGCCTTCCTCGCCAAGAACGGCGGCCTCAACTCCGGCCTGATGATCGTCCAGTACGCCGCGGCCTCCATCGTCTCGGAGAACAAGGTGCTGGCCCATCCGGCCTCGGTCGATTCCATCCCCAGCTCCGCCAATCAGGAGGATCACGTCAGCATGGGCACCACCGCCGCGCGCAAGGCGCGGAGGATCCTTTACAACGCCCAGCGCGTGCTGGCGCTCGAGCTGCTGACCGCCGGGCAGGCCCTGTGGCTGCGCGGCGACGACAAGCTCGCCCCGGCGACCCGCGCCGTCTATGACTGCCTGCGCCGCGGGATCCCGCCCATCGAGCACGACATGGAGATGCATCCGCTGGAGGTCGCCGCCGAGAATATGGTGCGCGCCGGCGACATCGTCCGCGCCGCCGAGGGCGTCTGCGGAGAACTGAACTGAACAACACACATGCGAATAAAGGGAGGTCGTACTATGCTCAATAACGCCGCCATCGCGGGCGCCATGACCATCAAGCTGCCCGACACGCTGCCGGAGTATCCGAAGTTCGACGAGACCCGCCGCCGCGCGCCCGACCGCGGCTACCGCCTCACAAAGGCCCAGACCGAGCTGGCGCTGCGCAACGCGCTGCGCTATGTCCCGGAGAACCTGCACGCGCAGCTGGCCCCGGAGTTCCTGGAGGAGCTGCGCACCCGCGGCCGCATCTATGCCTACCGCTACCGTCCCGAGGGGCGAATCTGGGGCAAGCCCATCGAGCAGTATCAGGGCAAGTGCATCGAGGGCAAGGCCTTTCAGGTGATGATCGACAACAACCTCGATTTCGAGACCGCGCTCTACCCCTATGAGCTGGTCACCTACGGCGAGACCGGCCAGCCCTGCCAGAACTGGCTCCAGTACCGGCTCATCAAGCTCTATCTCGAGCAGCTGACCGACCACCAGACCCTGGTGCTCGAATCCGGCCATCCGCTCGGCCTGTTTCCCTCCCGTCCGGAGGCGCCGCGCGTCATCCTGACCAACGCCCTGATGGTCGGCATGTTCGACAACATCGACGACTGGGAGATCGCGGAGGAGATGGGCGTCGCCAACTACGGCCAGATGACCGCCGGCGGCTGGATGTATATTGGGCCGCAGGGCATCGTCCACGGCACCTTCAACACCATCCTCAACGCCGGGCGCAAGTATCTCGGCGTGCCCGAGCAGGGCGACCTCGCCGGCCATGTGTTCGTCTCGTCCGGCCTGGGCGGCATGAGCGGCGCGCAGCCCAAGGCCGCCAACATCGCCAACGCCGTCGGCATCTTCGCCGAGGTGGACCGCTCCCGCATCCAGACCCGCCTCGATCAGGGCTGGGTCGATCTGTGCACCGACAACCTCGACGAGGTGTTCCGCCTCGCCGACGAGCACCGGAAGAACAAGACGACGGTCTCGATCGCCTATCACGGCAACATCGTCGATCTGCTCGAGGAGGCGGCCCGCCGCAAGTTCCACATCGACCTGCTCAGCGACCAGACCTCCTGCCACAACGCCTACAACGGCGGCTACTGCCCGGTCGGCCTGACCTTCGAGCAGCGCACCGCCCTGCTCCACAGCGACCGCGAGGAGTTCTGCCGCCAGGTCGACAAGTCCCTGCGCCGCCATTTCGACGCGATCTGCGCGCTGAGCAAGACGGGCACCTACTTCTTCGATTACGGCAACTCCTTTATGAAGGCGGTCTATGACGCCGGCGTCAAGGAGATCTCCAAGAACGGCGTCGACGAGAAGGACGGCTTCATTTTCCCGTCCTATGTCGAGGACATCATGGGCCCGATGCTGTTTGACTACGGCTACGGCCCCTTCCGCTGGGTGTGCCTGTCCGGCAAGCCCGCCGACCTCCACGAGACCGACAAGGCCGCGATGGAGTGCATCGATCCGACCCGCCGCTTCCAGGACCGCGACAACTGGATCTGGATTCGCGACGCGGAGAAGAACAAGCTGGTCGTCGGCACGCAGGCGCGCATCCTCTATCAGGACGCCGCCGGCCGCGTCCGCATCGCCCTGCGCTTCAACGAGCTGGTGCGCGAGGGCAAGATCGGCCCGGTGATGATCGGCCGCGACCATCACGACGTCTCCGGCACCGATTCCCCGTTCCGCGAGACGGCGAACATCAAGGACGGCTCGAACGTCATGGCCGACATGGCGGTGCAGTGCTTCGCGGGCAACGCGGCGCGCGGCATGAGCCTGTGCGCGCTGCACAACGGCGGCGGCGTCGGCATCGGCAAGGCGATCAACGGCGGCTTCGGCCTCGTGCTGGACGGCAGCGCGCGCGTCGACGCGATCATCCGCTCCGCGATGACGTGGGACGTGATGGGCGGCGTGGCGCGCCGCGGCTGGGCCCGCAACGAGCCGGCGGTCGAGACCGTGGTCGAATACAACAGGCAGAACGCGGGCAGCGCGCAGATCACCCTGCCCTACCGGGTGAGCGACGAGCTGATCCGCAATGTGATGGAGGAGAAATAATCATGGCGAAACTGGTAGAGTGCGTCCCCAACATCAGCGAAGGCCGCGACAAGGCGAAGATCGAGCAGGCGCTGGACGCGGTCCGCGCCGTTCCCGGCGTCACCCTGCTGGATTACAGCAGCGACGAGAGCCACAACCGCACCGTCATCACCATGTTCGGCGCGCCGGAGCAGGTGCGCAAGGCCGCCGTCGCGCTGGCCTGCAAGGCGGTCGAGCTGATCGACCTCAACCACCATCAGGGCGAACATCCGCGCATGGGCGCCATCGACGTCATCCCCTTCATCCCCGTCAAGGAGATGAAGGTCGAGGACTGCGTCGAGCTGTCGAAGGAAGTGGCGAAGGACATCTGGGAGCAGGCGAAGCTGCCGGTCTTCCTCTATGAGGACTCCGCCTCCGCCCCCAACCGCGTCAACCTCGCCGAGATCCGCAAGGGCCAGTTCGAGGGCATGGCCGAAAAGGTGCAGCAGCCCGAGTGGGAGCCCGATTTCGGCGGCCGCACCGTCCATCCGACGGCGGGCGTCGTCGCGGTCGGCGCGCGCGCGCCGCTGGTGGCCTTCAACATCAACCTCAGTACCTCCGACGTCAAGATCGCCAGCAGGATCGCCAAGATCCTGCGCCGCAGCAGCGGCGGGTTCGACTGCGTCAAGGCGCTCGGCGTCATGCTCGAGGAGCGCAACGTCGCCCAGGTCTCGATCAACATGACCAATTTTCACAAGACCCCGCTCTACCGCGTCCTCGAGCTGACCAAGGCCGAGGCCGCCCGCTGGGGCGTCCATGTCATCGGCACCGAGATCATCGGCCTGACCCCGATGCAGGCGCTGATCGACTCCGCCGAGTACTACATGCAGATCGAGAACTTCGACTTCCACAAGCAGGTGCTGGAGAACCATCTGCTGTGAGCACACTGTATCTTTACAACATCGGCCTGCTGGCCACGCCGGAGGGCACCGCGTCCCGCACCGGCGCGGCGCAGGGCGAGGTGCGCCTGCGCCGCAACGCCGCCGTGCTCTGCGAGGACGGCGTGATCGCGCAGGTGTGGGAGGGCGCGCATGAGGCGCCCGCCGCCGCCGTCCGCGTCGACGCGCGCGGCGCCCTGGTCACGCCGGGCCTGTGCGACTGCCACACCCATCTGGTGTTCGGCGGCTGGCGGCAGCATGAGGTGCCGCTCAAGCTGCGCGGCGCGTCCTACCTCGAGATCCTGCAGGCCGGCGGCGGCATCCTCGACACCGTGCGCCGCACGCGCGAATGCGGCGAGGAGGACCTGTTCCGCCGCTCCGGCGCCTTTCTGGACGAGATGCTGCGCCTGGGCGTGACCTCGGTCGAGCTCAAGAGCGGCTACGGCCTCGATTACGGCACGGAGTTCAAGCAGCTCCGCGTCATCCGCCGCCTGCGCGACACGCGCGCGCAGGAGCTGGTGCCGACCTTCCTGGGCGCGCACGCCGTGCCGCCCGAATACGCGGGCGACGCCGACGGCTACATCAAGGCGCTGTGCGAGCGCGTCCTGCCCGACGTGGCGGAGCGCCAGATGGCGGAATACTGCGACGTCTTCTGCGAGACCGGCGTGTTCAACGTCGGGCAGTCCCGCCGCCTGCTGCAGACGGCGCGCGCCCTCGGCCTCGGGCTCAAGATCCACGCCGACGAGATCGACGCCATCGGCGGCACGGTGCTGGCGGGCGAGCTGGGCGCCGTTTCCGCCGAGCATCTGATCGCGACCGACGAGCGCGGCATGGACGCGCTGGCCGCGGGCCATGTTACGGCGGCGCTGCTGCCGGCGACGTCGTTCTATCTCAACAAGACCTACGCCCGCGCCCGCGACATGATCGCGCGGGACATCCCCGTGGCGGTGGCGTCGGACTTCAACCCCGGCTCCTGCCCGTCTCTCAACCTGCAGCTGTGCATCAATCTTGCCTATCTCAAATATCGTTTGACCCCGGCCGAGATCCTGACCGCCGTCACGCTCAACGCCGCCTGCGCCATGGGCCGCGGCGCGCGCTGCGGCAGCGTCGAGCAGGGCAAGCGCGCCGACCTTGTCGTCTGGGACGCCGCCGATCTGGAGACGCTGTGCTACCGCCTCGGCTCGAACCTCGCCCGGACCGTGATCTGTAAAGGAGAAATTGTATGAAACTGACCGAGATGACCGTTGCCGAATATCTCAAACTGCTGGCCTCCGACGCGCCCGCGCCGGGCGGCGGCAGCGCCAGCGCCCTCTGCGGCGCGCAGGGGGTCGGGCTGTGCGCCATGGTCGCCGCGCTGACCATCGGCAAGAAGAAATACGCGGAGGAGCAGGAGCTGTGCATCGGCGTCAAGGCCGAGGCCGACCGGCTCTGCGCCGCCCTCACCGACCAGATCGACGCCGACACCGAGGCCTTCAACGGGATCTCCGCGGCGCTGGCGCTGCCCAAGGAGACCGAGGAGCAGAAGGCGGCCCGCCGCCTGGCGCTCCAGGCCGCGACGCTGGAGGCCACCCGCGTCCCGCTGCGGACGCTCGAGCTGTCCCGCTTTGCGCTTGAGCAGACGCTCCGTCTGGTGGGCCACAGCAACCGCAGCTGCGCCAGCGACCTCGGCGTCGCCGGGCACGACCTGCTGGCCTGCGCCGAGGGCTGCTGGCTCAACGTCGAGATCAACCTCCCCGGCATCGGGGACGAGGCGACCGCCGCGGACCTGCGCAGCCGCGCCCAGACCGAGCTGCACGCCTGCCGCGAGCTGGCCGCGAAGCTCCGCTGAAAACCGTTTTTGCCGCATCAGAAAGCCGCCGCGGGAGCGTATCCCGCGGCGGCTTTTGCATGTGCGGCTCAGCGCACGTCGGTCACCATCACCAGACAGGGGTTCCAGGCGTCCCAGAGGGTGGGCAGGACCTCAAGCTGCGTGAAGCCCAGCGATTCGTAAAACAGCCGCGTGCGGTCGTATGCGGCGTAGCAGCCGGCGGCGACGGTCTTGACCTGCAGGAAGCGGTACCCGCGCGCCCGGCATTCGGCGTAGAGCGCCCGGTAGAGCTGCCGTCCGATGCCGCGGCGGTGCAGGGCCTTGCGCACGCCCATGACATAGATCTCGCCGACGGCCGGCCCGGTCTGCTTCAGGACGATGAAGCCCGCCGGCGCCCCGCATTCGAGGTCGGCCCAGAAGGGCAGCGCCGCGCTCTTCTCGATGTATTCCCGCGTGCTGTCCGGCAGGCCGAACCACTCCGGCAGGGCGTTCAGGATGCAGCCGGCGATGCGGCGCTTTTCCGCCGCGTCCTCGACGCGGACGACCATCACCACACCCCCATCGTCTTGAGCGCGAACAGCCACAGCGTCAGCGTCAGGACCGACAGCGCCGTGCTCAGCACGACGATGCCGGAGGCCAGCTCGCCGTCGCCGTCCATCTTCTGCGTGACGATATAGACGTTGACGGCCGAGGGCGTGCCGGTCAGCACCAGCAGCACCAGCACCTCCGGTCCGGAGAGGCCGAGCAGGACCGCCGCGGGCACGACCAGCAGCGGCTGTATCACGAGCTTGAACAGGCAGGCGGGGAGAATGGCGCGCGTCTTGCGGCGCACGTCCGCAAAGCGGACGCTGGCACCGACGCAGAGCAGCGCCAGCGGCGCGACCATCGCGCTCAGATAGCCGAGCGGCTTGGCGACGATGAACGGCAGCTCGATCCGCAGCAGCGAAAAGGGAATGCCGGCGAGAATGCCGATGACCATGGGCGTTTTCAGCACGTCGAGCAGCAGCTTCCCGATGCGGAGCTTGGGCGCGCCGGGCTTTTTGACGGTCAGCACGACGACGGCGGCGATGTTGTAGATCGGGATGACGGTGGCCATCATCACGGCGGCCAGCGCGGTGACGGAGCTCCCGATCAGGTTTTGCAGCAGCGTCAGGCCCACATAGGCGAAGTTGCCGCGGAACGAGGCGTGGATGAAGGCCCCCTGCTCGGACGGGTTGCGGAGCAGCAGATCGCCCAGCAGCCAGGCGAGGGCGATGCCCGCCAGGGTCCCGACGACGGCCAGGAGGACGAAGCGGCCGCTCATCGCGCCGCGCAGGTCGCTCGAGGCGACATCGGAAAAGAGCTTGGCCGGCAGCGCGACCTTGAAGATCAGGTCGTTGGCGCGCAGGACGAAATGCTCGTCCAGAACATGGCGGCGGCGCAGGAACCAGCCCAGCAGGATGACGACGAAGATCGGCAGGGTCACACGCAGGCTGGTCAGCAGGTTTTCAAGCATGGCAGGGCCTTCTTTCAAACGCATTACTTTTATATTCTACCACAGCGGGCCGCAAAAAGCCAGCCGCCGGGCCCGCGCGCGGGATCCGGCGGCTTTGCTCGCGGCGGGCGGCCTTTTTTGCGGCCTTGCCCTCAGGCGCGAAGATAGCGGGCGGCGGCATAGCCGGTCAGGCTGCCGTACTGCACGACGTCCCACGCGCCGGCCGCGCCGAGGATGACGACGGCGGCGCCGTCGGGCATCGCGGTCAGCACGGGCGCGTCCAGCCGCGGCGCGGCGCGGAGGCGGAGCGCGCCGGAGGACAGGGCGACGACGGCGGGCTGCGGCGCCATCGGCGCGCACAGGGGCAGCCCGAAATAGCGGACGATGCCTTTGGCGACCGCATAGGCGATGGCGGGCAGGCTGCCCTTGATCCAGGCGGCGTCCGCCGCGTTGTCGTGATAGGCGATCTCGAGCAGCACCGCCGGCGCCCGGGAGCGCGTCACCTCGCCCAGCGCGGTGGTCGGGACGGTGCGCACCCTTTCCGGCAGCGGATACACCAGCCGCAGCTCCTCGGCGAAGATCGCCGCGGCCCTGCGGCTGCCGGCGCCGTGGGGATAGTAATAGACCTCGCTGCCGCGCACGGCGCCGTATTTCCCCTCGGGGGCGCCGTTGCTGTGCAGGGCGACATAAAGGCCGCAGTGGGCGGCGTTGGCCTGGGCGATGGCGGCCGCCGCCGACTGCGCGGGATCGTTGCGCGTCCAGCGGATGCCGCTGGAATCGAGATAGGGCACGACCTCGTCGCACAGGAGGTTCATGTACTGCTCTTCGGTGCCGCCGCTGACGTACTCGTTGCCCTCCTGGGTGGAGGGACTCAAAAACACTCTCGGCATAGACAGGCTCCGTTCCATGGTCGTTTGCTCCATGCTATGCGCGGCGGCGCGGAAATGCCCCCGCCGCGGCGGGGGCAGACAGGGCGGGAACGGTTATTCGTGCTCCTCCATCAGCGCCCGGATGGCGGCGCGGCGGCGCACCACGAACGCAAACACGCCGAGCAGCCCGCAGAGCGCCAGCAGTACGGAGACGGCGCGGTAGGGCAGCACCTCGCCGAGGGCGCCGGCCAGCACCTGCACCAGCAGGACGCCCGCGGTGACGGCGACGCTGAGCAGGCTGCTGACGCGGGCGCGCATCTCGTCCGGCAGATGCCGCTGCACCGCCGTCTCGCGCAGCGTGGCGCTGTTGACGCCGAGAAAGCCGCACAGGAAGCGGTTGGCCAGCATCCCCCAGTAGGGGAAGAAGAGCAGCAGTCCGTCCATCGCCTCATAGGCGAGATAGACCGAGACCGTCAGCGGAAAGCGCCGGGTGCGGGGGATGCGCAGCACATAGTGGACGATGCCGCCCAGCATCCGCCCCAGGGTCTCGGCGCTGATGAGCAGGGAATACATCGCCGTCGTCAGCAGCGGCGAGGNCTGGAAATAGCTCATGGTCATCATGTTGCCGCCGTTCGAAACGGCGTTGGTCAGCGCCATGTAGGCATAGAGGCTGCGGATGCCCTTTTCGCCGCGCAGATAGCGGAAGCCGCCCGCCAGCTCGGCCAGATAGGCCCGCGCCGAGAACCGCGTCCGCGGCGCGCAGCGCTCCGGCGCGCGGATGCGCGACTCGAAGGCGCTGGCGATCAGCAGCAGCGCGCCCTCGGCGAAGAACAGCGTGTGGATGCCGAAGCGGCGGTAGACGATCGCGGCGACCGGGGCCATGACGACGGTCGCGGTCGGATAGATGACGGCCGAGACCGAATAGCCCTTCTGGAGGAAGCCGTCGGCGATCAGCGTCGGATACAGGGCCTGATAGGCGGTCGAATAGACGCCGCCGATGGCGCCGGTCAGCAGGCCGAAGGCGAGATAGGCGGGATAGGAAAAGCCGCGGAGCAGGATCAGCGCCCCGAAGGCCAGATAGAGCAGACCGTCGCAGGCGTCCAGCCCGACGATCACCGGCAGCCGCGGCCGGCTGTCGAGGGCGGGGGCCAGCAGGATCGGCAGCACCGCGGCCGGCAGCAGCGACAGCGCCGAAAACACGCCGGTCAGCAGCGTCGAGGCCGTGTTGTCAAAGACGACAAGCGACAGCGCGACGCTCATCGCCGCCCCGCCCAGCGCGCTGACGACCGTGCCCAGCGTCAGAATGGTGAAGTTTTTGGTCCACAGTGTGGCTTTCATGGCGCACCCTCTTTCCGACATCCATTATATCGGAACCGGGAACGGAATAAAAGCCGGTATATATGGGAAAATCGGCTCCGAATCTTACGATTCAGAGCCGATTTCCGGCAATTCCTGAGAAAACATCGGGTTCATCTCACGGGCCAGCAGGTAGGCCTCGCGGTAGCGCCGCCGGTGGGTGAGCGCCTCGAGCAGAAAGAGCCGATGAAACTGGCGGAAGCCCGCGTGCAGCGTGCCGCGGCCGAGCGTGCCGCAGAGCGTCTGCAGCAGCTCGAAATACTCGTCGTCGTCGTTGTAGCCGGGGCGGG
>JGI20225J20221_1005248_pt1 | contig 10863 bp, 8 predicted proteins | sample BioMet4_FD_20221 | JGI IMG/M metagenome (IMG submission 20221) | reverse complement strand
ATTTGTATAAGGTACTGTAAATCCTATTATTGAAGGAGCTGTATAGTCTCTCAACAGAATATTTGTACGATGTTCATAATAATAATCAAATGTAGTGCGCAAACGATCACTCAGGAAGTTTACATCAACACCATAGTCTTGTTTAAAAGCTTTTTCCCAAGTTACATCAGGATTGTTCTTAGAATCTTCATAAGCACCTTTGTATGCAGTAGAGTTTTCAATACCAAAGTTATATGCATAACCACCTCTTGAACTGAAACTACCATTATTTACTCCATAAGGGTCAGCCAAATACATGAATCGGGAACCACCAATTTTATCGTTACCAACAAGACCCCAGGAAGCTCTCAGCTTCATAAAATTCACAATTGGTTTTAATGGCTTAAAGAAATTTTCTTCACTGGCAATCCATCCGATAGATCCAGCTGGAAAAGTACCGAAACGTTTGCTCGGAGCAAAGTTTTCAGATCCGTTGTAACCTACATTGAACTCGGCCATATAACGATTATTCCAATCGTAAGTAACACGTCCAACTAATCCCACATAACCACGAGGAATATCAGGATAATCAGTCGTACTATAATAGTAGTCCTTGCTCTGGTTATAAAGTAGCAAAGCAGTTATCGTATTTTGTCCGAAAGAACGATTATAGTTAAATGACGACTCTAAATACCAATCACGTCCTTTACCTGTTGATTCAGAATAAGATATAGCACCATTCTCTCCGGATTTCTTATATAGAATACCTCCATCTTTCTGAAGAACAGGGAAATAGGTAGCTTTTGAAGCAGCCCCATTCTTATATACATAGAAATCACTGTTATAAGAACCTTTCACTTTAAATGAAAGTCCTTTTGTCAACATATCCAGTTTCTGATCTAATTGTAAGTCGAACTGCAATTTATTATAGTTGGTTTGCATAAAACCTCCTGTTGTAGAAGCATTTCCAAAGTATGTAATACCACTTCCACCAACAAATGGTAACTGAACATCATCATAATCTGTTGCAGTACTAATATACTTTCCATCAATAATACCAGGACTGGAGAATGGAGTAGCCTGATACATTGCTTTAATCATTCCTGAACTACCCTGTCCTGTATATGGTTTATTGGCATTACTTACATTTCCTGCAATATTAAAAGATAATATTGTTGACTTGGTAACATCAATATCTAAGTTTGAACGATAATTGAAACGGTTATATTGATAACCAAAATTATAGTTCTGACCAAACTCCTTAAACAATCCACCTTGAGTATAAGCACCAGCAGAAATAAAATAGCGCACACCTTTAGAGCCACCACTTATATTTATATTATGTTGAGTCTGCATTGTTGCATCCTTCATTATATAATCAGCCCATCTTGTATCAGGGAAACGGATTGGATCAGAATGATCTTTGAATTTAGCCATCACTGCATCTGAAAACATTGCAGTAAGACCATCGTTAGCACGCATCTGATTGTAGAATGTAGCATATTCATAACTGTTTGCCTGCTCAACCATCTTGGTTGGAGTTAGAATACTGGAAGATGTAGTGATAGATATTTTTGCCTTTGCTTCCTTACCACGTTTTGTAGTTATTAAGACTACACCGTTAGCACCTCTAACACCGAAAACAGCTGTAGCAGATGCATCTTTCAATACAGAAACGCTTTCAATTTCGTTAGGGTCAATATCGCTCATGCTTCTTTCAACACCATCTACCTGAATAAGTGGTGAAGAATCTGTCCACGTTGCCTGACCACGAACAAATACAGATGCTGCATCAGATCCAGGTTCACCAGAATACTGAATTGTTGTAACACCCGACAATTGACCAGCCAGGATATTATTTACAGAACTAACTGGAGTACGAACCAGCTCTTCGCTTTTTACGCTTGAAACTGCTCCTGTAAGTGTCACTTTCTTCTGAACACCATACGCTACGATCTCAACATCCTTCAACATAGTAGAATTATCAGCAAGAACAATTTTCATTGCTTCACCTTTAGCTACTACTGTTTTTGTTTCGTATCCTATAAATGATACAACCAATTTTGCGCCAACAGGAGCATTTAATTTAAAAGTTCCGTCNATGTTTGTAGTAGTACCTAGCTTNTCACCCTGTACTTTTACGTTTGCNCCAATAATAACTTCCCCTTGAGAGTCTGTAACAACCCCNGTGATCATCTTCTTTTGCTGTTGAATAATATTCTCTGCAGCCGAAGCAGATTGTATCCCCACAGGGGAAAGAAAAGATGCAGCTAAACAGAATATTAAAATTGGTGGTTTCACAAATAGTTTTGTGTTCCATCTGCCCAAACTAAATAGTATGTGCTTCATAAAATTAAAACTTTAAAATTAACATATTAATACTAAATATTTACGTACAAAGAATAACTATATCTTCAGTTGGTTTTAATAAATGAGTGTTCAATAATGATTGGTGGATTTTCAACTCAGCAATAGAATAACCATAAAGCCATTCTATTAACCGAATAAAACACATCGCCATCTATTTTCACACTTTTTTAGGCTACAAAAATAGATTATAACATTATTTCAAGGAATGTATAATCGTACAAACACATGTAAAATATATCAGAGCAACAGATATCTGCCTAATTTAACACTAAGTATAGCTGCACAAACAAGCAAATCATATTTGTAATTTTACAATAAAGTGTTAATCAATTAATTTAAAAATACATACATATATTTATGCGCTATTCTTTAGATAAAGGGATTTTTTGTCGAAATGGAGTTAAACAGAACTCTGGTAGATTAAATCTATATATATTAGAGCAAGCATTCACCGGCTTTTTATTGCTTTCTTATTTCTTTATATTAATATCGTAGATTTATGAAACAAGAACAAGAAGCCTTTTTTAAATAAATAGAGTATTTATCAAGAATATGGTTCCAAATATATTCAAAACCATATCTTTTATATTTTTGTTATATAGATATTTATCATTTTGTTATAAAATAATAGAATAATACCTATATTTGCATTATAACAAAGGTAAAATTCAAAGGATGAAACAAGAAAATGCTTCCGTATTGATAATTTATACTGGTGGAACAATAGGAATGATTGAGAATGCTGAGACTGGTGCTTTGGAAAACTTCAATTTCGAGCAATTACAAAAACATGTCCCAGAACTTAAAAAGCTGGACTTCAAGATTGATTCCTGCCAGTTTAATCCACCAAGAGATTCCTCAGACATGGAGCCTGAGGCATGGGCTGATCTTTGCAGAATCATCTATGAAAATTATCGGAAATATGACGGATTTGTAATCCTTCATGGCACAGATACCATGGCTTACACGGCATCAGCTCTTAGTTTCATGCTGGAAAACCTCAACAAACCTGTAATTCTTACTGGCTCTCAGCTTCCTATCGGCGTGCTTCGTACAGATGGAAAAGAAAATCTGATGACGAGTCTCGAAATTGCTGCGGCAAAACGCAGGGGAAAACCGCTGGTTCCTGAAGTTTGTGTTTTTTTTGAGAACCATTTAATGAGAGGAAACAGGACAACTAAGATTAATGCAGAGAACTTCAATGCATTTCGTTCTTANAACTATCCGGCACTGGCCGCAGCAGGNATACATATTAAATATGAACCTTCACTGATTCATCATTGCACAAACGGCAGACCTCTTACTCCACACCTTTCAATGGATACAAATGTAATGATCCTTAAACTATTTCCGGGCATTCAGGAAAATGTGGTTGCTGCAACTCTTGCCATCCCAGGATTAAAAGGTGTAGTTCTGGAGACTTACGGATCGGGAAATGCTCCCAGAAGTCAGTGGCTTATCAACCAACTTATTGCGGCAAATGAACGAGGAATCGTTATTGTTAACGTCACCCAATGTAGTGCAGGTACTGTAGAAATGGATCGTTACGAAACAGGCAAACAATTACTTGATGCTGGAATTTTAAGCGGATATGACAGCACAACAGAATCTGCCGTAACCAAACTAATGTTTCTTCTGGGACACGGACTTCCTCCTGATGAAGTGCGACAAATGATGAATATTTCCATTGCCGGAGAAATTACTATCAATTAATCTGTTTCTGAAAAAATATCGGTACTTTTGCAATTATATATAATTATAATTGCAAAAATGGCAAAAGACAAAACCGTATATGTGTGTTCGAACTGCGGACAAGATTCTCCCAAATGGGTAGGCAAATGTCCCTCTTGCGGAGAGTGGAATACGTACGTTGAAGAGATTGTTCGCAAAGAGGTTGCCAATAAACGCCCAACTTCGGGTATTGAAACACCAAAAGCCAAACCTATATCTTTATGTGATATTGTTACATCCGATGAACCTCGTATTGATTTAAAGGATGAAGAGTTAAACAGGGTACTGGGTGGCGGACTTGTTCCCGGTTCATTGGTACTTATTGGTGGGGAACCCGGTATTGGTAAATCTACCCTGGTATTGCAAACAGTACTCCGCATGCCCGATCGCCGCATTCTTTATGTTTCCGGTGAAGAGAGTGCACGCCAGCTTAAACTTCGTGCCGACCGAATTAAGCATACTTCGTCCGATTGCCTGATTGTTTGTGAAACTTCATTAGAACAAATTTATACTCACATCAAGAATATACGTCCAGAACTGGTTATTATCGATTCTATTCAGACCATTTCCACAGAAACCATAGAATCATCTCCAGGTAGTATCGGACAAGTGCGCGAATGCTCGGCTTCTATCCTGAAATTTGCTAAAGAAACTAATACTCCGGTGATACTCATCGGCCATATTAATAAAGAAGGCAGCATAGCCGGACCAAAAGTACTGGAACATATTGTAGACACTGTGCTGCAATTTGAAGGAGATCAGCATTACATGTACCGCATTCTTCGTTCCATAAAGAATCGCTTTGGAAGTACTTCCGAACTGGGTATCTATGAAATGAGACAGGATGGATTGCGTCAGGTTAGTAATCCGTCGGAACTTTTGCTATCGCTCGACCATGATGGAATGAGCGGAGTAGCCATTGCTTCTGCTATTGAAGGAGTTCGTCCGTTCCTTATCGAGACACAAGCACTTGTCAGCTCGGCAGCCTACGGCGTTCCTCAGAGATCTGCTACAGGTTTTGATCTTCGCCGCATGAATATGCTACTGGCTGTACTTGAAAAACGAGTGGGATTCAAGTTGGGACAGAAAGATGTCTTTTTAAATATTGCCGGAGGCTTAAAGGTTAACGACCCTGCTATCGACTTATCGGTAATCAGTGCCATTCTTTCTTCAAATATGGATACAGAGATTGAAAGAGAAGTCTGTCTGGCTGGAGAAGTTGGTTTATCAGGAGAGATTCGTCCGATAAACCGTATTGAACAACGAATTGGTGAAGCAGAAAAGCTGGGATTCAAACGGATGATTCTTCCCAAACATAATTTGCAGGGACTGGACAAAAAGAAAATAAATATAGAACTGGTTCCGGTAAGAAAGGTCGAAGAGGCATTCCGTTGCCTATTCGGTTAAANCATAATTTGCAGGGACTGGACAAAAAGAAAATAAATATAGAACTGGTTCCGGTAAGAAAGGTCGAAGAGGCATTCCGTTGCCTATTCGGTTAAAACAAAAATAGCTATGATACAAGAGATACAACTAAGAATATTACCGGAGATTGCGGCCAATGAACAGCGTTTGAAAGAATATCTTTCAAAGGAGAATGGAATTTCCCTGAAACAGCTCAATGCAGTTCGCATTTTGAAACGCAGTATTGATGCAAGACAGCGTACTGTTTTCGTGAATCTGAAGGTTCGTGCCTACATTAATGAAATGCCGGCAGATGACGAGTATATACATACAACCTATAAAAAAGTAGAGAATGCTCCACAAGTAATCGTTGTTGGGGCAGGCCCTGGCGGTCTTTTTGCTGCTCTTAAGCTGATTGAGGAGGGAATAAAGCCTATTATCGTGGAACGTGGTAAGAATGTGCGCGATCGTAAAAAGGATATTGCCCTCATTTCACGTGAACATATTGTTGACCCGGAGTCAAATTATAGTTTTGGTGAAGGTGGAGCTGGCGCTTATTCAGATGGAAAACTATATACCCGCAGTAAGAAACGCGGTAACACAGACAAGATTCTGAATGTATTCTGCCAGCACGGTGCAAGTACTTCCATTCTGGTGGATGCTCATCCACATATTGGTACGGATAAATTGCCGGGAGTCATTGAAAAGATGCGTAATACCATTCTGGAATGTGGCGGCGAAGTGCATTTCGAAACACGAATGGATGCTCTGATTATAGAAAATAATGAGATAAAAGGAATAGAGACAAATACCGGGAAGACCTTATTGGGTCCGGTTATTCTGGCTACCGGTCACTCGGCACGCGATGTATATCGCTGGTTGGCAGCCAATAATGTAGACATTGAAGCAAAAGGAATTGCTGTAGGAGTACGTTTGGAACACCCGCAAATACTGATTGACCAGATACAGTACCATAACAAAAACGGTAGAGGTGATTATCTTCCTGCAGCAGAATACAGTTTCGTTACTCAGGTTGAAGGCAGAGGAGTTTATTCATTCTGCATGTGCCCGGGAGGTTTCGTGGTACCTGCGGCAAGCGGCCCGGAACAAGTGGTAGTCAATGGTATGTCTCCATCCAACCGTGGCTCAAAATGGAGTAACTCGGGTATGGTCGTTGAAATCCATCCCGAAGATTTCCCTGAATATGCAAAGTATGGTCCGTTAGCACTGATGGAGTTTCAGGAAGAGCTGGAGCATCAATGCTGGATGCAGGGAGGTAGACGCCAGACAGCACCAGCACAACGAATGGTCGATTTCACCAAAGGAAAGTTAGGATCTTCCCTACCCGATTCTTCTTATAGTCCGGGATTAGTATCTTCTCCGCTTCACTTCTGGATGCCACCGTTCATTACCAAAAGGTTATCACAAGGATTCCAGCAATTCGGGAAGTTCTCACACGGATTCCTGACTAATGAAGCAACTATGATCGGTGTAGAAACACGAACCTCTTCACCGGTACGTATAATCCGTGATTCGGAATCATTGCAACACATCACCATTAAAGGATTATTCCCTTGCGGTGAAGGTGCAGGATATGCCGGCGGTATTGTTTCTGCCGGGATAGATGGTGAACGATGCGCCGAGAGTGCGGCAAAATATGTGCAGGCAATCTAAAAAATTAATTGTAAACAATATAGGTTATGGAGAATTTAGAAATTGCAATTATTGATGCAAATACGCTTACCTGCGTTGGCTTGAGAAATTTGCTGGAAAAACAACTGCCCAAAGCCGTCATTCGTTCTTTTGAAGATTTTCCCACATTTGCCGATGACACACCGGATATGTACACTCACTATTTCATATCCTCACAAACCTATATTCTTTACAATCCTTTCTTCCTTCCACGTAAAGAAAAAACTATTATAATGATGCATGGAGCAGGGAATCATACGTTTCCTGCTTCCAATCATATTATAAATATATTCCTTCCTGAAAAGAAACTGACCACGGAACTGATGAAGTTCTTTTCTCATAAATCGAGTGAAATGGAGAAGCTTCCATCGGATGATGAGCTTTCGGCACGTGAAATTGAAGTATTGATACTTGTAACTAAAGGACTCATAAACAAAGAGATTGCAGACAAGCTCAATATTAGTCTCACAACCGTTATCTCTCACCGCAAGAATATCACTGAAAAGCTCGGTATAAAGTCGGTTTCCGGATTAACAATTTACGCCGTGATGAACGGATACATTTCTCCCGATAGTATATAAAATCCCCATAAATGAGGATTGTGTTGTTTTTTTAATAGTCCGTACTTTGCAGACGAATTAAAAAACTACACAAATGAAAAGGAACATATTACTATTCTTTATTCTATTACTAACCCAAAACTTACTGGCAAGTGATTATATTCCAAAGGATTCTACCAATAGCGTTAAGATAAAAGAGATTATAGTTACCGCTTCTCCAAAAGAATCCAAGCATTTTCGTCAACTTCCGGTTACTGTTTCAACAATCTCTCAGCATGAGATGCAGGCTTACCAGATAAACTCACTGAAAAGCATGAACGGGATTGTTCCAAACCTCTTTATTCCCGATTATGGTTCCAAGCTGACTTCCGCCATTTATATCCGTGGAGTAGGTTCCAGAATAAATACTCCTTCTGTTGGACTGTATGTGGATGATATCCCTTATATCGATAAATCAGCATTCGACTTCAGCTTTTCTGATATTGAAAACATTGAAGTTTTGCACGGACCACAAAGCACTCTTTACGGAAGGAATGCAATGGGCGGACTTATCAAGTTACACACGAAATCTCCTTTTGCTTATCAGGGAACCGACCTGAAATTAAGTGCAGGTACCTACAATAGCTATTCCGCTGCATTAACTCATTATCACCGGGTTAATGATAAGTTTGCCTTCTCTACCGGAGGATTCTATGAAAAAAGTGGTGGATTCTTTGAAAATACTTACCTGAATAAAAAAGCCGATCCGCTAAGTAGTGGCGGTGGAAGAATACGCAGTATCTGGTTACCAAAGGATAACTTAAAACTTGATTTGAATGTAAGTTACGAATACAGCGATCAGGGAGGATATCCTTATGCAATTTACGATAATTCAACAGGTAAAATTGGCGATGTTTCCACAAACAGAGAAAGCAAATATTACCGTGGATTACTCAATGCAGGGCTAAACATAAGTTATCAGGCAAGGAACTATATCATGAATGCTGCTACTGGTTTTCAGAACCTAAAGGACAGAATGTATATGGACCAGGATTTCACTGCCAAGGATTATTATTCCATTACTCAAAAACAAAAGCAGAATACTATTTCCGAAGAGATAACTTTCCGTTCCTTTGAGAATGAACGATACGAGTGGACCTGTGGAGCCTTTGCCTTTTATCAATCACAAAAGACTAATTCTCCTGTTTATTTCGAAAAAGACGGCATTTCCATGATTCAATCATCAATGGATGCTGCCATGGCAGGACTGCCGATGACTGTTAAACTAACAGATGCATCAATGCCTGTATATGGCAATTACAATACTCCTTCTTTAGGAGCAGCACTCTTTCATCAATCTACTTACAATGATTTCCTTATCAAAGGGTTATCTGCAACAGTAGGTTTACGACTGGACTATGAGAAATTAAAGATTACACACAGCACAAATGCAACCATGAATGCTGTTATGACCATGCGTGGAATGACAACAGACGCTTCACGAGTTGTTGATATTCATGGTAAAGTTGATGATGATTATTTGCAATTGCTTCCAAAGTTTGCACTTAAATATGATTTTCCTAATAATAAAACAGGTAATGTCTATGCTTCAGTAAGCCGTGGGTTCCGCTCAGGAGGATATAACTTTCAGATGTTTGCAGACCTTGCACAAGCCCAGTTAATGGGTAGCTCTTCTACTGCCTTAACAGACGGAGATGTAGCTAAAGCAATAACCTATAAGCCCGAATATACATGGAATTATGAAGTGGGAACGCACCTTTCCTTGCTAAACAATAAACTGATTGCCGACTTTGCTGCCTTTTACATGGATACCAGAGACCAGCAGGTAGTACGTTTTGCCGATAGTGGCTTAGGACGAATGACCGTGAATGCCGGGCACAGTGCCAGTCTTGGTGCAGAAACAAGCATTCGTGCAACGATTACCAATGCATTTAGCCTGAATGCTGCTTACGGATATACTCATGCCACTTTCAAGGATTACGTCAGCAACCAGAAAAACCAGGCTGGTGAACTCGTTTCTGTTAACTATAATGGCAATTATATTCCAATGGTTCCCCAGAATACCTTCAGCCTTGGTGCTGAATATGGCTTTTCATTCTCGAATAGTCTGATTAGCAGACTAACCTTTAATGCACAATATAACGGAGCAGGGAAAATATACTGGACAGAGAATAATGACGTGACACAAAAATTCTACGGAATTCTGAATGGGAAAATAGGAGTTACAATGAAGAAAGTGCAACTTGATTTATGGGCCAGAAATATGTTAGACGAGTCTTATGCAACCTTTGGCTTTGTATCAAGCGGAAAAACCTTTATGCAAAAAGGGAAACCAGTACAAGCAGGAATAGACTTGCGTTACAGATTCTAATTGACTTAAACTAAATATAGCTATTTCTTTTTTCTGATTAGAGAACCACACTATTGAAGATAGGGCACGGATATTGTTCACTTACAAAAGCTGAGTAAAAGAACAATATTAGATGCTTTTCTTTAATAGCTGTGGTTTCTTTTTTCTGCAGATTACTGATTAATTGCTCCACAAGATGGACATTCTCCTTTATCTTTCATCAACGCTCCACACTTGCCACACCGGTATTTATACGTCATTCTTCCATTAACCTTCTTCATAAGGAGGTAGAAGAAATAAGCCAGAAACAGGTAGCCTATGTAAAACGATGTAGCAATTATAAAGAAGAAATAGCAGAAAATACAGCAAGCTGCCAATCCCATCAAATACAAGAAAGCAGAGGAAGGAGAAAGCTGACGGAACAATTCTTCGAGCGAAGCCAGAAATACAACGATAAAGGCCCATATACTCAGCACAAATACAGAAAGTATAAAGGGTACCTTAAATGGGCTCAGCGTAGGATTAAAGTAAAAATGCTGCCACGTTTCCGGAGCAAACATCTGCATACTCTCATAAATGGTAGCAGAGAAAGCCAGACCAGGAGAAAACAAGCATCCAACGGATATACACTGTTGATATCGGTTAAAATAAACCAGCAAGAGCTGCCTTTTTCCCTATAAACCCGGAAAAGTATATAGCCCAGTACAAGTGTTTACAGATAACAGAGATAAGGAGCGTGGGTAAGACTAAACACAAAATATACCTGAGGAAACCGGG
>JGI20225J20221_1000371_pt3 | contig 10869 bp, 10 predicted proteins | sample BioMet4_FD_20221 | JGI IMG/M metagenome (IMG submission 20221) | reverse complement strand
AGCACGGCGCTGCGCTCCGGCAGCGCCAGCACCAGCGCCGCGTCGATCCGCACGCCCGTGCGCGCCGCCACGCCGCAGGCGTCGCGGACGGCCTGCCGCTCCTGCACCTTGCTCGCGCGCACCTGGCGCAGGATGTTGCCCGTCAGCAGCAGGCAGGTGATCAGCAGCACGCCGATCAAAATGGTCTTGACCCGTTTCCATTCCATCGTTATCGCACCTTACAGACCGCGGGGCGCATCCGCTCCGCCCCCGCCGCCAGCCAGCGGACGCTCAGACGCCAGTAGGCGCTGCCCTCGAGCGCGGCGGCGGCCTGCCGCAGCGGCAGCAGGCTCTGCGCCGCGCCCTCCGTGATCCGGCGCGGCGAGAGGGTGACGTCGGTGATGATCCCGGCGGCGCTGACCGTGACCTGCGCCCAGCAGCGGTCGCCGAGGTCGAGGAACCGCCCGCCCTTTTCCAGTTCGAAGCGCAGGGTGTAGACCCCGCCGGCGCCGGCGCGCGTCAGGCTGTCCAGACTGAGCTGTCCGTCGGCGGAGAGGGCCGTCCACACCTGGCCGAGCAGCGCCGCGGCGCCGTCGCAGATGCGCGCCTGGCGGATGGTCTCGTTTTCGCCCGCCGGCAGCGTCAGCTCGATGCCGCCGCCCGCGGCGTGGTAGATCAGGTCGCCCGCGGCGGTCGCCTGCAGGGTGCTGCGGCTCTCGACATAGACCGTGCCGCCCTCGGAGTCCTGATAGATCTTGGCCAGATAGGGGTTGAGCGAAAAAGCCGCCAGCACCGCGCGCGGCAGCTCGCCGCTGGCGGCCGCCGTCGGCGCCAGCGTGCACTCCGCGACCGCAAGGGCGCCCGTCAGCACCGGCTCCTCCGGCAGCAGGGCGGCGCAGGACCCGTCGTTGGCCGCCAGCACGGCGTTGTAGACATAATCGCCGCCGCACAGATCGTCCAGCGTCTGCGCCGCGGCGGCGGTCTGCATCTTCCAGCAGGCCCCGCTCCCGTCGCGGAACAGCAGCGCCACGGCGTCGTTTTCGGCGCAGAGCACGACGCTGCGCACCGTCAGGGCGCTGTCCTCCGCCGCGGCGTCGCACCAGACGCGCAGCAGCGCATAGGGCAGCGCCGTGCCGTAGGACAGCAGCACGGCGGGCGCCCGCAGCGCCGCCTCAAAGTCCGGCTCCGCGATGGTCTCCGGCGTGCCGCCGCTGCCCAGCGCCTCCTCATAGAAGGGCTGGACCTCCGTCCACAGCGCGGCATAATGCGTTTCGTCCGCCGCCTGATAGAGCCCGTTTTCGGTCAGCACCGCCAGCTTTTCCGGCCAGGCGGCGGCAGAGGCGGTGAACGCCTCCGTCTCCGCGCCGGTGTCCGTGCCGCCGCGCAGCCCGCTCAGCCAGTTGCCCGACAGCGCCGAGGAGCTGACGCCGAGCGTCAGCGAGACATAGGACAGCCCGACGGCGAGCAGCAGGAGCAGCGCCAGCGCGGCGCTCTTGAGCCTCTCACGCATCGCGCTTCCCGCCTTCCGCCGGAATGGGCAGATACATCGTCACGACGCTGCCCTTGCCGTATTCGCTCTCAAAGGTCATGCTGCCGCCGTGATTCTCGATGATCTGGCGGGCGATGGCCAGGCCGAGGCCGGTGCCGCCGCTCTCGCGCGAGCGCGCCTTGTCGACGCGGTAAAAGCGCTCAAAGACGCGCGGCAGGTCCTCCTTGGGCACGCCGATGCCGGTGTCGGCCACGCGGAGGAAGGCGCGCCCGCCCTCCGTGCCGCCGAGCAGCGTCACGCTGCCGCCGGGGCGGTTGTACTTGATGGCGTTGGAGAGGATGTTGATGACGACCTGCTGGAGGCGCTGCCCGTCGCCCTCGACGAGCGGCAGGCTCTCCGGCAGCTCGGTGCGCAGCGTGAGCTGCCGCCCCTCGGCCTCGATCGCCATGGCCCGCGCCGCGTCGCTGCCGATGCGCACCAGATCGACCGGCTCCATCTTGATCTCCATGCGGTCGTAATCGAGGCGCGTCAGGGTCAGCAGGTCCTTGACGATGCGGGTCATGCGGTCGGCCTCGCCGTTGATGATGGTGAGGAATTTCGTCTCGGTCTCCCGGTCGATGTCCGGATTTTCCAGCAGCGTCTCGGTATAGCCGCGGACGTTGGTCAGCGGCGTGCGCAGCTCATGCGAAACATTGGCGACGAACTCGCGGCGGCTCTCGTCGAGCTTGCGCTGCTCGGTGATGTCGTGCAGCACGGCCATGATCCCCTGCTCCTGCTTCTCCGTGCCGAGCGGCGCGAAGAAGATCTTGAGGATGCGGGTCCCGGCCGCGTAATCGACCTCGACGAAGCGGCCGTCGCCGCGCAGGTCCTCGCGCTGGAGCTGGATGTTCGGAAAGACGTCGGCATAGCGGGCGTCGGCGGAGATGCTCTTGCCGAGCATCCGTTCGGCGGCGGGGTTGACGTGCATCAGCCGCCCGCCGGCGTCAAAGGCGACGACGCCGTCCGCCATGTGGCGGAACAGGGTGTCGAGCTTGCTGCGCTCCTCCCCGACCTCCTGCAGCGTCTTTTCCAGCGTCTCGGCCATCTCGTTGAAGGTCTGGGTCAGAATGCCGATCTCGTCGGTCGAATAGATCTCGGCCTTCTGGCCGAAATCCCCGGCCGCGATGCGCGCGGCCTGCGCCGTCAGGCGCTCGACCGGCGTCGTGATCGTCTTGGAGAGCAGGAACGACAGCAGCACGGCCACCACCAGCCCGAACAGCATCGCCCGCATCAGGATGGTGAACAGGTTCCAGTTGAGGTTCTGCAGCTCGGTCTTGTTGTCGAGCACGCCGACCACATAGCGCACCGCGCCGTCGTCGCCGCGCAGCGGGATGGCGACGTCGAAATAGTCGCCGAGGCTCTCGACCTTCTGCCCCACCTCGCCGTTCATGGCGGAGAGGATGTTGGGCGTCAGCGTCAGCTTGGCGCCGTAGGCGTCGTCCGAGCCGGCGAGATAGGCGCCGGTGTCCGGATCGAGGATGTAGAAGCTGCGGTTCTCGTCCAGCCCCAGCGGGCCGGAATAGGCCTCCAGCATCTCGCGCAGCGTCTCCGGCGCGTCGGCGCCGGCCGCGTTGTCCTCCAGACTGAGCAGGAACTCCGGCGTGAACACCGCGCTCATCTGGTTGAGAAACTCGTCGATGTTGTAGCTGGTCACCGAGTTGATGAGAAAGGTGCCCACGACCGCCATGACCGAGATCACGAGCAGGACCAGAACAAGCACCAGCTTCATGTGCAGCGAACGGAACACGGCGGTCACCTCCCGAGTGACGTATGGACTGCTCTGCGGCGGCGGAAGCGGGAAATCCGGAACAGCCGCCGGCGGGCGCTATTTTTGCAGATAATACCCCGCGCCGCGGCGGGTCATCAGATACTGCGGGTTGGCGGGGTCGGTCTCCAGCTTCTCGCGCAGGCGGCGCATGGCGACGTCGACGGCCCGCAGGTCGCCGTAATAGTCGTAGCCCCAGACCTTCTCCATCAGCTCCTCGCGGGTGATGACGCGGCCCGCGGCGTTGATGAAATAGAGCACCAGCTCATATTCGCGCTGCGTCAGATCGAGCAGCTCCCCGCCGCGCCGCACCTCCTGCAGGGCGGTGTCGACGGTAAAGGGGCCGAAGGAGCGCGTCTCGCCCGTCCGGGCGCCCTCGCCGCGCTTCTGCCGCGTGTTGGCGCGGATGCGGGCGATCAGCTCCTTGACGGAAAAGGGCTTGGTCACATAGTCGTCGGCGCCCGTCTCGAGGCCGAACACCTTGTCGCGCTCCTCCTCGCGGGCGGTCAGCATGATGACCGGCACGTCGCTCTCGCGGCGCAGCCGGCGCAGCAGCTCAAAGCCGTCCAGCCCCGGCAGCATGACGTCGAGGAGGATCAGGTCCGCCCCGCCGTGCAGCGCCAGCTCCAGGCCCGTGACGCCGTCAAAGGCCTCCAGCACCTCGAAGCCCTCGCGCTTGAGATTAAAGCTCAGCAGATCCACGATGGTCCGCTCGTCCTCAACAATGAGAATTTTGCTCATGGCCGCCTCCCTGTTCAGTCCAGTAATCCCTTTTCCTGCGCCAGCGCAAAGGCCGCCAGCGTCTTGCCGTCCGCGATCTCGCCGGCGGCGATCTTTTCGCGCAGCTGATCCGGGAGCAGGCGCACCACGGAGAGGAACTCGTCCTCGTCCGGATGCTGGCTGCCCTCGCCGCTCAGATGCCCGAAAAACAAGCTGATGTGTTCGCCGAGAATGCCGGGGCTGCCGTAATAGTCGCCCAGCGGCTCGAGGTCGGTGCAGAAGCCGCCCGTCTCCTCGCTCAGCTCGCGGAAGGCGGCGGCCAGCGGCTGCTCGTTCTCCTCCAGCTTGCCGGCCGGGATCTCCAGCAGCTCGGCGCCGACGGCGTAGCGGTACTGGCGCACCAGCACCAGCTTCGGCCCGTCATAGGCCAGGATCGCCACCGCGCCGCGGTGGCGCACCACCTCGCGGGTCGTCTGCCGGCCGTTTTCCAGCTCCACCGTGTCGTGAACGACGTCGATGATCTTGCCGCGAAAAACCGTCCGGCCGGAAAGCCGCTTTTCGGTATGGGCGTTCACAGCAGCAGCTCCCTTCTGATCAGATCGAGCGCGCGCGAGGCGGCGCTGTGGCGCACGCGGGCGCGGTCGCGCATGTAGCGCCGGTCGGGGACGATGACGCGCTCGCCGCCGTCCCAGCAGAGGCCGATGTAGACCAGCCCGACGGGCTGTGCCTCCGTGCCGCCGTCCGGCCCGGCGATGCCGGTGACCGAGACGCCGACATCGGCGCCCGTGACGCGGCGGACGCCGCGCGCCATCTCGCGCGCCGTCTGCTCGCTGACGGCGGTATAGGCTTCGAGCGTCTCATGCGGGACGCCGAGCAGCCGCTCCTTCATCTCGTTCGTATAGGTGACGCAGCCGCCGAGGAAGCAGGCGGAGGCGCCGGGGATGTCGGTCAGGCGCTTGCTCAAAAGCCCGCCCGTGCAGCTCTCGGCGCAGGCGAGCGTCAGGCCGCGCTCCGTCAGGCCGCGCACGACGACCTCCTCGAGCGAGCTGACGTCCACGCCGTAGACGTTGTCGCCCAGAATGGCGCGCACCTGCTCCACGACGGGCGCGCAGGCGCGCAGCGCCTCCTCCCGGGTGTCCCGCAGCGCGGTGACGCGCACCTCGCACTCGCCCTCCTTGGCATAGGGGGCGAGGGTGACGTCGCCCTGGGCGTCCATCAGCGGCTTGAGCATGGTCTCCATCGTGCTCTCGCCGACGCCGAAGATCTTGATGTAGCTGCTGCCGATCGCGCCGCCGCGCATCTTCTCCAGATAGGGCAGGGCGCGCAGGCGGAACATCGGCTCGCACTCGCGCGGCGGGCCGGGCAGCATGATGACGGTCTTGCCCTCGCTCTCGAAGGCGCAGCCGGGCGCCGTGCCCCAGTCGTTGACCAGCACGGTGCAGCCCTCGGGCAGCGCGGCCTGCTTCTCGTTGTTGGGGGTCATCTTCGGCCCCATGCGCTCGTGCAGGCGCTTTTGCTGCTCCGCGTCCATATACAGCCGCTTCCCGAAGGCGGCGGCGATGGTCTCCTTGGTCAGATCGTCCTCCGTCGGCCCCAGGCCGCCGGTGGTGATGATGATGTCCGCGCGGCTCTTGGCGACGGCGAGCGCCGCCTTGAGGCGCTCCGGGTTGTCGCCGCAGACGGTGTGGTAATAGACGGTGATGCCGTTTTCGGACAGCCCCTGCGAGATCATCTGGGCATCGGTGTTGGCGATCTCGCCCAGCAGCAGCTCGGTGCCCACGGCCAGCAGTTCACAGATCATTTCAGACGCGCTTCCTTTATGTCGAATTTCAGCCGATCACAATGCGTTCGACGCCGGCGACGGCCTCGTCGACCAGCGCCTGCACCGCGAGCTTCGCTTCCTCCCGCTCGACCTGGAACAGCCTGGGCTTGGTCTGCGGGTGGCGCGGGGTGAACACGGTGCAGCAGTCCTCATAGGGCAGGATCGAGGTCTCGAAGGTCCCCGCGCGCCGCGCGATGCGGACGATCTCCTCCTTGTCCATGCCGATCACCGGGCGCAGCACGGGAATGCCGCACACGGCGTCGGTGGTGCCGATGGCCTCGACGGTCTGACTGGCGACCTGGCCGAGGCTCTCGCCGGTGAGCAGGGCGTCATAGCCCTCCTGCCGCGCGACCGCCTCGGAAATGCGCATCATCATCCGCCGCATGACGAGGGTGAAATAATCCTCGAAGCACTTGTCGCGGATCTCGGTCTGGATGTGCGTGAACGGCACGACATAGACCGGGATGCGGCCGCACCAGGCGGTCAGCTCCTGCGCCAGGGTCAGCACCTTCTGCTTGGCGTCCTCCGAGGTATAGGGATAACTGAAGAAATGGACCGCGCCCAGCTCCATGCCGCGCTTGCCCATCATCCACCCGGCGGCGGGGGAATCGATGCCGCCGGAGAGCAGCAGCAGCCCGCGCCCGCCCGTGCCGGTCGGCACGCCGCCGGCGCCCGGCAGGGGCGCGGCGTGAACAAAGGCCCAGCGGTCGCGCACCTCGACGTGGACGGTCAGCTCGGGGTCGTGCATCTGCGCCCGGCAGTCCGGGTAGAGGTCGTTGAGCCGCCCGCCCACCTCGCGGTCGATCTCCGGCGAGGTCAGCGGGAAGTGCTTGTCGCTGCGCCTGGTGGAGACGCGGAAGGTCTTTGCGCGCGAAAGCTCCGCGCCCAGATAGGCGGCGGCCGTCTCCGTGATGCTGTCGAGCGTCTTTTCGCACACCGCGGCGCGGCAGATGTTGACGATGCCGAACACGCGCGCGCAGACGTCGAGCGCGGGCTCGATGGGCACGCCGTCCGCGCCCTCGACGCAATAGACCGACTGGCGGCCGGTGACGGTGTAATTGCCCGCCTTCTGCAGGCGGTAGCGGAGCGTTTTGACCAGCCGCTCCTCGAACTTATAGCGATTCAGCCCCTTGAGGACCAGCTCGCCGCATTTCAGCAGCAGAATTTCCCGCATCAGAACAGCCTCCCGACCTGCGGCAGCGCCGCGAGCAGCTCGTCGACGGCCTCCGCCGGCGTCTCCGGACAGAAGCTGACGCGCAGCGCGGCGTCGATGTTGTTTTTGGGCAGGCCCATGGCCGCGAGCACGTGGGAGCGCTTGCCCCGCGCGCAGGCCGACCCGCCGGAGAGATAGAGCCCCATGTCCGACAGGGCGCGCAGCCAGACCTCGCTGCGGCCCCGGCAGGGCGAGAAGTTGACGATATGCGGGGCGCGCAGCGCCTCCTCCGGCATGTTGACGGCATAGCCGAGGGCGCGCACGCCCGCGATCAGGCGCTCGCGCAGCGCCGCCATGCGGGCGGCGTTCTCCGCCAGATGCGCGCTGCGCTCCCGCGCCGCCGCCGCGAAGGCGGCGATCTGCGGCATGGCCTCGGTGCCCGAGCGCAGGCCGCCCTCCTGCCCGCCGCCCGCGATGAGCGGCCGCAGAACGAGGCCCCTGCGGACATAGAGCGCGCCGCTGCCCTTGAGCGCGCCCAGCTTGTGCGCCGAGACGCTCAGCAGATCGCACGCGCTCACGTCGAGCGGGAGCTTGCCGAAGCCCTGCACCGCGTCGACATGCAGCAGCGCCTGCGGGCAGGCGGCGGCCGCCGCCGCGCGCGTCTCCGCCAGCGGCAGCACCGCGCCCGTCTCGTTGCAGACGGCCATCAGGCTGACGAGGATCGTGTCCGGCCGCAGCGCGGCAGCGATCCGCTCCGCCGCGACGCTGCCGTCCCGCTCCGGCGGGACCAGCGTCACCGTGAAGCCCTCGTCCGCGAGGGCCCGGAGCGTATTGAGCGTCGCGTCGTGCTCGACGGCGGTCGAGACCAGGTGCCGGCCCAGATGCTTGTTCTTGTGGGCCGCGCCGCGCAGGGCGGTGTTGATGCTCTCGCTGCCGCCGGAGGTGAAATACAGCGTCTCCGGCGCGCAGCCGAGGGCCGCGGCGACGCTCCGCCGGCTCTCGTCGAGCAGGGCGCGGGCGTCGCGCCCGAGCGCGTGCAGCGAGCCGGGGTTGCCGTAGCGGTCCATCGCCGCGAGCGCCGCCTGCCGCGCGCAGGGCAGGACGGCGGTCGTGGCCGCGTTGTCCAGATAGTATTCCGTCATTTCTGCGCCTTGAAGCTGTCCTTGAGGGCGACGGCGCGGTTAAAGACCAGGCGGCCCGGGGCGGAATCCTTGCTGTCCACGGCGAAATAGCCGAGGCGCAGGAACTGATAGGCGGCGGGCGCCGCGGCGTGCTCCAGCGAGCGCTCGAGCTTGCAGCCCGTCAGCGTCTCCAGCGAGTTCGGGTTGAGGCAGGCGAGGAAGTCCTTGTCGGCGGCGTCCGGCTCGGGATCGCTGAACAGGTTGTCGTACAGCCGCACCTCGGCGTCGACGCAGTTGTTCGCGTCGACCCAGTGGATCGTGCCGCGCACCTTGCGCCCGTCGGGCGCGTCGCCGCCGCGGGTCAGCGGGTCATAGTCGGCGTAGACCGTCGTGACGCTGCCGTCGTCATCGGCGTCGAAGCCGGTGCAGCGGACCAGATAGGCCCCCTTGAGGCGCACCTCGTTGCCGACATAGAGGCGGTTGTACTTCGGCACCGGCGCGGCCATGAAGTCCTCGCGCTCGATATAGAGCTCGCGGGAGAAGCTGACCTCGCGCGCGCCGTCCTCCGGGCGCTCGGGGTTGTTCTCGACGGAGAAGCGCTCGGTCTGCCCGGCGGGATAGTTGTTGATGACGAGCTTCACCGGGCGCAGCACGCCCATGACGCGCGGCGCGGTGAGGTTGAGGTCCTCGCGCAGGCAGTGCTCGAGGAAGCCGTACTCGACCGTGCTGGCCACCTTGGCGACGCCGATGCGCTCGCAGAAGCTGCGGATGGCCTGCGGCGTGTAGCCGCGGCGGCGCAGCCCGCACAGCGTCGGCATGCGCGGATCGTCCCAGCCGGAGACGCGGCCCTCCTCGACCAGCTTGCGCAGCTTGCGCTTGCTGAGCACGGTGTGGTCGATGCCGAGGCGGGCGAACTCGATCTGCCGCGGGTGCGACGGCACGGAGCAGTGCTCGATCACCCAGTTGTAGAGCGGGCGGTGATCCTCGTATTCGAGCGAGCAGAGCGAGTGGGTGATGCCCTCGAGCGCGTCCTGGATCGGGTGGGCGAAATCGTACATCGGGAAGATGCACCACTTCGTGCCCTGGCGGTGATGCTCGATATAGCGGATGCGGTAGAACACCGGGTCGCGCATGTTGAAGTTGCCGCTGGCAAGGTCGATCTTCGCGCGCAGGGTGTATTTGCCCTCCGGGAACTCGCCGTTCTTCATGCGCTCGAACAGGTCGAGGTTCTCGGCGACCGGGCGGTCGCGGTAGGGGCTGACGGCGGGGTGGGTGAGGTCGCCGCGGTATTCGCGGAACTGCTCCGGCGTCAGCTCGCAGACATAGGCGAGGCCCTTGCGGATCAGCTCGAGCGCAAACCCGTAGGTCTTTTCAAAATAGTCCGAGCCGAAATAGAGCCGGTCGCCCCAGTCGAAGCCCAGCCAGTGGATGTCCTCCTTGATGGCGTCGACGAACTCGGTGTCCTCCTTGGCGGGGTTGGTGTCGTCGAAGCGCAGGTTGCACAGGCCATGGTACTTTTCGGCGGTGCCGAAGTCGATGATGAGGGCCTTGCAGTGGCCGATGTGCAGGTAGCCGTTCGGCTCCGGCGGGAAGCGGGTGTGGATGGTCTGGCCGAAGCAGCGGCCGCCCTCGGCGAGATCCTCGTCGATAAAGTCATGGATAAAGTTGGAAGAGACGGGGACGCTGTTTTCCTTGGTCTCCATATTTCAAAACTCCTTTGTGTTCAGTTTTCGAGCGTCCGCAGGTAATCGCGGATGCGCGCCGTGCAGCGCGCCTGCCCGAGCAGGGCCATGATCGCGTGCAGGTCGGGGGTGTTCTTCCGCCCGGTGAGGGCGACGCGGATGACCGCGCTGACGTCGCCGACGTGGCCTTTGAACTGCTCCGGCGCGGCCTTGTAGGCCCTGACGTCGGGCGAGAAGCCGAGCGGCGCGCACAGGGCGCGGATCTTGCCGAACCACGTGTCCTTGTCGTCCGCGCAGTCGAACACCTGCAAATAGGCGTCCAGGATCTGCTTTTGCAGGCCGGGCGCCAGCTCCTCCTCTTCCCGCGTCTGCCACAGCGCGTCGTAGAAATATTCGGCGTAAGCGCGCACGTCGCTCCATTTGGCGATGTCCTTGCGCGGCTTTTTCCCGCCGCGGTCGATGGCGAAGAGCTTTTCCGCATAGGAGGGGTCGGCGGCCAGGGCCGCAAACAGCGCCCCGTCGTGCTTTTCCGCCCAGGCGGTCGCCCCGTCGCGCACCTGAGCGGCGCTCATGCGGGCGACAACCTCGCCGGAGACGCTGTTGAGCTTGTCGAGATCGAACAGCGCCCCCGAGGAGGAGAGCTTGTTGAGCCGGAAGGGAAAGGCCTGCCACGGCGCCTGCGGGTTCTGCCGCCGCCAATCCTCAAAGAGGGAGTTGGCGACCGACAGCAGATATTCGACCACCGCGTCGGCGGGATAGCCCGCGTCGGAGAAGTAGCCGGCCGCGGCCTCCGGATCCTTGCGCTTGCTCAGCTTGCGCTTGGAGCCGTTCTCCTCCTTCATGATGGTCGGGGTGTGGCAGTATTTCGGCGGCTTGAGGCCGAGCAGCCAGAAGAGCTGCAGATGGATGGGCGCCGAGGCGATCCACTCCTCGCCGCGCACGACCTGGGTGACGCGCATCAGCGTGTCGTCGACGACGTGGGCGAAGTGATAGGTGGGGATGCCGTCGCTCTTGAGCAGGACGACATCGACAAAGTTGGCCTCCATCTCGATCTCGCCGCGCACGACGTCGCGGAACTTCACCCGCTCGCCCGGCTTGC
>JGI20225J20221_1001121_pt2 | contig 10885 bp, 6 predicted proteins | sample BioMet4_FD_20221 | JGI IMG/M metagenome (IMG submission 20221) | reverse complement strand
AGTTTGGATGATACCAGTAAACCACCCGGTGGTCAACATTGGAATAGGTATTCCCGTAAACCTTTATTCTTGAATTGTCCAATTCCATCTGATCCTTCAATAGGATGGCTTTCTCACTCACGGTGCCGCTATTCAGGATTTTACATTCAGTTTCGCTCACCTGGTAATTCAAACCATCCTCAGGTGACACATTGTAACCATCGCAACGAAACTGTATGGCATGTTGGCGGCGCCCTTCCACCTCATAAGTGAACTTATTATTGGTAAACTGATAATCCGTCCCAAAAAATTCATCTCCGGGATTAACATCATTGAACAGGGTAACAAGAATAAATTCATTGTTATAAATAAGATCTTTGCTGCTAAAACTGCATGAATCCACTCTGACATAACCCGTCCCGTTCCTGAACCGCACATAGTCCCCTTTGCAATCCGTAAAACTGCACCCTATCACCGAAAGATCCCTGGAGTTGGTATTTGAATAGATCATATGTGATCCTCCGCCAACACCAACGTTCTTAAAAGTGCAGCCTCGAACAATGATATTGCTCGCTTCCGCCAGAAGAAGGCCTCCAAATTTAGCCTTCTCAAGATCCAGGAACTGACAATTTTCAATGGTCAGATTTTTGGCAGCCCGTTTCCCATCGGCAAAACACGCCACAGCAAAACTACTAACGGGTCCTTTGAAAATCATACCCCTGACCAGCATGTTTTCGGCGCCTTTAAGGTTAAGAATATAAGCCATGGAGGAATCTGCAACCATAACAACCTGATCATCCTTTTCAGCTCTAACCGTAAGCTGATGCATCGGATCACCCATCAAAGCTAAATTCAACGTGCCCGAATGATATTCTCCTTTACACAACCATACCGTTATAGCACTCTTGCTCAATCCCTCCTGCAACTTACTCCAAAACGGTTTACTCACATATTCCGCCGCATTTGCAGCCGAAGACCCATCCCCGCTGCCCTTCGCCTCTGCAGCCGCGTAATAAGTCATCTGTGATTTGCTGTTTAAACCAAAACACAGCAGAAGAATAATTAATAATAATGCATTTTTAATAGGTTTCATAATCAAAGATTTTCTCCCCCTCGTACAGACGCGATTTATCGCGTCTCTATCGCATCTTTATCGCGTCTCTATTGCCGTTCTAATAAGGATAATCAGACGCGATAAATCGCGTCTCTACGGGCTTTAATTTGGGTGTACGACAAAATTCCATTTTCGCTTATTAACCAGCTATTTTGATAAATTCATCTAAACATTGGGCTTAAGGTTAAGGTAAGGTAACTCCTCCTTAAGTATTCAGCCTAACTAACTCCATTTTCCCCATTTCCCCATTTTTCCCGCTTGCTATTTTTTACCACAAGTTATACAAAATCCTATTTTTTGATTAAGGGAATAGAAGATCAGTGAAGCTAATTGTGTCGTACAACCTGAGGATTACAGGCTATAGGTGTTTAGGCTAAAGGTAAAAGGGGGATATTATGAACCTTCAGCCTATAGTCTAAACTCCTTCAGCCTAAGAATACGACATTATATTATTGATATTACTTAATAACGATTCAGTGAGGCTTTGGTGAAGCTTTGACATCGGACGATGACCAGACTTTCGGCAAGGCAATATAGACCTTATCGCCCGGCGACACATCCATGTAGTCGAATTGTTCACCTTCTTTCAAAGTGGAACCTGGTGCCACCGTAATTGTCATCGGTGAACCGCCCTTAACAGTATTAATCCGTGCCATTCCATTTTCATGTCCTGCCATCATCTTGCCCTCGAAATACCTTGAAGATTTCCACTTGATATCCTTGGTAAATTCATGAGGGATGTCGCTCAGGATCGTACTGTCCGCCATTTTTTTACTGACATGGCCCAAGCCCAGGCTTAAGGAGGAGGCTTTCAATACCAGCCGCTGCCCTCCGGCCTTTTCAATCCGGTAACCGCTGGTCCGGGTCCAGGCTGTATTCGAAAAAATGGCAGTCTGCCCAGCAAGGCCTGCAGGAACTTTGACATCAAGGTCAACCGTGCAGGCATTGACGTTACTCTTTACCACTTTCGCAGTCACTGAACCTTTGCCTTCAATCAATACACGGCCTCCAACCGACAAATAATCCGTTCCAAGCGATTCGGCCTGCCGGAGCGATTCCCCGTTCCCGGTGAGGTAAGCAAAATCACCCTTAAAATCAATAGAGCCGTAAACTGAATTAATCCGGTGAGGCCCGAAGAGCAAAATATCCACTAAACCATTGACCCGGTAAACTGCGATTGCCCGGTCACCAATACGTTCGACCCGTTCCAACTTTGGAGCCGGGCCATTTGAACTGTTATCATAAGGCTCGTAAACAGCCAGGAAAGTACTTTTTAGATCTTTTCCGCTACGCCGTGCCAATAGATAACTGGCTTTCGGCAAATTGGGATAAAGCCCCGGAGCCTTGGCAAATACGGGTTCCGATGCATCGCCGACCATAAACAGGCGCAGTTTGGTTTGATGGTCGTTCGTTGCCTCTGAACTATTGTCCCATACGGTTTTTAAATTACTGGGCTTGATCTCAGAGATATTCCAGATCCCTCCCCAGGGTTGTCCGGTTGGACTGGCTTTGCGCACATCAAAAAAGAATCCATAACCATTCCCCGGAGGAGCATTCCAGGCAGGTTTGTTTGGATAACCAGTGATGTCGCCATCGATACCGATTTTCTGACCCCACTCGTATCCCTCTGCAAGACTGCCGGGCTTTGCTTGCAATTCCTGAACGCCAAAGGGTTCAAGGGATGTACCGATACTCCCAAAGCCGTAATCATGCTGGCTGCCGCCTTCAACATGAAAACAATCCACTGTATAACCAGCCCCTACAACGGCCAGTGAACGCCGGTAATCGCGGACCCCCTCTTTAATATAACTCAAGGGACTGTCAGCGTCAACAAAATGGACGGAGGGTAAGGCTGCAAAACCACGGAGACTGCCGCCACTGCCATCTGCTTCCAATTGGTTCTTTTCATTTACCGTAACCAAAGCATGACTTACCGTACTATTGGACCAACCCACCTGACAATGAGTAGAACTCAAACCATAACCAATTTCATAGGAAAGCTCATAACCATTTGCATTATAAAGCAGACCAAGATCATCGTAGTGGCCATGATAAATGGAAGGCCCATAACGCAGCAGGGTTGACTGCCCACCTTCCCGTAGTATAGCCACGCCCCTCATGCCGGCAAACCAGCTCTTTGTTACCTCACGGTCTAATTCAGATGGCAATTTACCTTTTGTACCAGTTGATTCTTTGGCGTGCCATAATAACCAGTCAAAATTACTCTTGCTCCGGAACCGATCAATACTATCGTTGGTAAGGTAATTCAATATCATCCCATACTCCCGTTGTTTTGCCTTGTCGGAGCTTTTTGCATATAAACGCTCCATGAACTGGTAATCGTCATTGCTGAATGGATGGCCTTTCGTATTCAGATAACCCGGTTCCGGGGTACAATCGCCGTAATTAGGCCTGCGTCCATTAAGCTGAAACCGCAAATCGGGCAAAGTAATGGTGGCCTGTACCCTTGGGTTGTCATAAAGATTCAACCCGATGGGATATTCTTTATTCCTCAGGTTTAAAAGAGGTTCCGCATAGGTAAGATAAAGACTCCTTGCATGCATGGCGTACCCTTCCGAGGTTTCATAATAACGGCCATCACGGTCAATATTGTTGGCCAGCATTATATTAATGGAGTATGAACTCTTTACGGCAGCATCGATATATTCCGGTATATCCAGCAAACAACCAACTGCCAATGCGCCTCTGAGATAATCCGCCTGCCCGTTGGTTAAATAACCTTTCCCGCTGTGCGTATAACAATAATAGGCCCCGTCCTGCAGCATATTTTCCTCAATGTTACGACGGCGAGTCATCCCGGGACGAAGCGAAGGCGCCTCTGCCGCAGGACTGTTATAGAGAAAGTCATAAGAGTCGGCAAAAATCACTAACGAACGGGCTACCTGATATAAAGGTCTGGCAAATCGTCCACTTCTTTTAGGGTCAGGGTAATCCCATGAACCCGTAGTGGACTCTTTATAAATGGATGCCATGGCATCTAAAAAAAACAAGCCACGTTCAGCATACCGTTCATCGCCCGTCAATAAATAGGCCTGCCCCAAAATATAGGGAACGCCCCGCCACTGTTCGGTTACCCAGGCATTCCACTGTCCCACGAAATAATGAGTTCTTCCATCAGGAGCAACATACCCTTTGCCATCATCCGGGTGTTCCGCATCCGGCAAGACATGCCCCTTCGCGCATTTGACATGACCCGGATTATCCCAGGAACAATTGGCATCCCCCCAGGTTCCGGTGGCACTGCCGCAAATCGGGCAACCAGTGAAACCATAGGCATAAGCAGCCCCCTTCTCCGGAAGAAATTTTAACCAGTATTGCTCGGTTTCTTTCATCCAATGATCGGCTTCCCTGATAATAGCTTCATAATTCTTTTTCGCCCAATCATATTTTGCTATTCGTTTTTTGGCCTCAACCACGTCATTTTCTGTGATGTTAAGGCATGGATGCCTTTTATTTCCCCGGACAATGATGGCTGATTGGGGTAAGGGCCTGACAGGTGTATCTTCGGGTATATTTGCAAGACTAATATCATTATCATAAACAGCAGATCGAACCATATTCCCGGAATCTGCCTTTGAATAAAAAACAATAAATACAACCACAAAAAAAATTACGCCAATGTTTTTCTTTATATTATTCATTTTAAAAGTTTCTGTTCTTAATATTAGTCCTCAAATACCTTCTTTTTCTTTTCAGTTTCGTTTTTTTAATCCCGGCAAAAGAACTTTGCTTTACAAATACTTCCGGTTTTATATTTTGTCTATAATTAGCATTAGATCATTGCTTTTCCAGAGGTACATCAGCAATTTTAGCCAGCCGGATGGCTTCTTCCATAATTAGTTTTTCAACATTACTTTTCCAGGGTGCCGGTAAACCGAAAGCAATCATGGAGGTATCACCTTCATATCCACCTTCCTTAAGAATTTCGTCAGACGGGATATAGGCCATTACATCATTGCAATAACTCAAAACAAAAGCATTCTGTCCAAATAGTCTTTTCAATTCAAGAGAATATTGAACGACAACCTCGCCTCCCAGGCTAAAAACAGGAAGGTCACCAATCTTCCAAACCTGAACAGGATATGGATAAGAGGATGGAATATTTTCCCCTTTCTGTATACTGGTTAAAAGATCTTCAGCCCATTTTTTCACATAACCGGTAGAACTTTGAATCATTTTTAACAAAACATCGTTGGCCGGAGGATTGGATAATTCCAACGGTATTTCCGAGTAGGCGATTTTCAATTCCGGTTTAAGCTCCTTCATATTTTCGTCCAATACTCTTTCAACCGCGGCAGCCAATTCTCTCCCGTATTGCTGAGCCAATGAAATTTTCCGGCGAGGCAACGGATTTTGATCAGCGCCGGCGCCTTGAAAAAACATGGCCGTAATCCCGGGATAAGCCCTTTCCAGTTCAATTTGTGCAAAACCGGCGTAATCCCCGCACCATTGATATCCATCCAAGGTGGTATTGTGGCAGGCATAACCAAAGGCGACGGCCATGGGTTTACCGGATAAATCCACAATTTTAATCACGGGAACGGAATAATCATTAGGGCCTTTTAATTCCGTCAAATTGGTCAATTCATATTCCTTGTTATTCCTCCGGTTTACCTGGAATCTTGTAATACCGTTCAGAGCATAAAGTCTCGCAGGTTTTGCAGATTTAACGGCCTCTCCCACGATCGATATTATTTTATCCTCCAACTTTTCGGAGTAATTCTTTATTTTACCAACTTCAAGTGAATCATATTGATAACAATTATACAAACCCTGCAATACTGGTCCTGAATGAGTATGCGAGCTGTTTAATAAGATCCGGGATCTTTTCAATCCGTATATCTTTTCTATCCGGTTTCGTATGCGATCGGATAAATACTTTGGAAAGGCGTCAAGATCTGTTGTGACAAGCAAAGCCCTTTCGCCATTTTTGTCTACAATTATTAAAGCTTTCGCCCACAACTCATGAATAATACCATCCGCTTCGTGAGTTCGCACAGCGTAACCCGACATCCACATCGGCTGTTCCGGAGTAATCACGGTTCTGGCAATGCCTGCTTTCCAGCATTGATTACTATCTTGCTCTTGTCCGAAGGAAACACGACAGGTAAAAACCAGTAAAAGAGAAGAGAAGAAGAGAAGTAAAAATTTAGTTTTTCTCATGATTCAGCATTGTTATAAATTACATTTAATAGATGCTTTGATTAATTTATAAACACACTTAAATATTTATCTTTCTCAGATAAAGTAAGTTTTTCATATATTATCCTTTCTGCCACAAGATCCAAAAATAGCAATATTTATTTTTGCTTAATGAGAAAATGATTTTTTTATAATTTGATATTTCCCAGTTCACAGGAAAAGGCCAGAATTTTTTGGTAAAAAACATGTAAACGAATTTCTTATTTCAATATACCCGATATTTTAAACATTAGCGAGTCACATTCATAATCCAGGAAGGATAAAGCTTTATAAAAATTACCAGAATCTTTAATCGATTTTATAAAACAAAATACCCACGCAAGTATCTTGCGTGGGTATTTATGTAGTAAGCAAAAAGTTTTAATCTTCTGAAGTCTCTTCGCTCATATTCCAACCTGGATTTTGTTTCAGTTCAGGATCAGCAAATGTTTCAGATTCCGGTATTGGCATACGATACATCTTGCTATCAAAAGGACGATGATCAATGACCTGGATCGGATACTGAACAGTTCCATCAGCTTTATAGGTAGGTATCTGAGCGAGGATGTCCTCGTCAGGTGCCTCTTTCCAGCGGCGGCAATCCCAGAAACGATGTTCTTCGTATGTCAATTCAACCCTTCTTTCATGATGAATCTTGGTACGCATAGCATCCTTAGAGAGCCCGGATGGAATTTCAGGCATACTGCCGGCATAACCCAAATATTCCTGTTTACCAGGAACATAAGCAGCTCTTGTTCTAACTTTATTAACAGCCTGCAATGCTGTCATTCCAATTCCCAATCCGTCAACTTCCGGACCATAGGCTTCGTTCATCGCTTCGGCATAGTCCAGCAAGATTTCTGCATACCGGATGTAAGGATAATTTGCAAAGTTAACCGGGGTATTCACCGGATTACGGCCATCGACAGAAATCTGATAGGTCAGATCAGCAAATTTTACAGCATACACATAGGTATAATAAGGGCTGATCTCAGAACAGTTGTGGATCGGAGTCTTGGGAGCACCTGCTTCAGCTACACCTACTGAAACTGTTTGTCCCATGAACTTAGAACCATTGAACATACAGTCTCTGTAGAATCTCGGATCGCGATTTTTAAAAGGATCGTTTGGATCATATCCTGACGCCGGGTCGTCGATTGAATAAGCGACACCGTTTTTCAGGATCTCGTACTGTTTAACCATGTTATAGCTTACCTGGTTGCAACCGCTCTTACCGCCAACACCTGTTTTATTAAGCTTATAAGGAACGCTGATCATGGTCATGTAACATTGAGGCCGCATCATGTGGGCAAAGATGATTTCCTTATTGGTAACCGTAGTGAACAGGTTAGACAAATCAGGATGAAGATCGTATATACCCATATCTATTACAGCTTTACAAGCCTGTGCAGCAAGCTTCCATTTATTGGCATCATACTTGCCGCGGTAAGGAGAATCCAAAGGTTTGGCTGAATTGTTCCAAAGCGGACTGGCAGCATAAAGCAACGTGCGCGCTTTTAAAGCCAGGGCAGCTCCTTTGGTAACCCTGCCAAGCTGATCATCAGGATAAGAGATAGGCAGAACGGCAGCGGCTTCATCACACAGTGTTGTAATATAAGCAACCGTTTCATCAAAAGTGCTTCTTGGAACTTTCATGTTATCGGCAACTGCAAAAACATCTTTCACAATTGGAAGGCCTCCGAATTCCTTGTTAAGTTCAGCATAAAACCATGCCAGCAGGAACTTTGCTTCTGCTTTCCGGTTAGCCCTGACCGACTCATCAAAGTTATATTCAGGATCAACCGGCACATTATCGATATTCTTTAAATAAAGATTAAGAGCACGGATAGCCTGGAAACCTTGGGTCCAGTCAGAACCCCAGAACATTCCGGTGGAAGCAGCGGTCCACGCCCCGGTATTAAATGTTCCGAAACCACTGTTTGTATTAAGGTTACTTGAACCATTGTCAGTGGTAATTTCGAGCATACCGTCTGTTCCTCTCCAGCGGGTACCATTGTTCCCCGTCGTGGCATATACTGGCAAAATCCATCCATAGCAATCGGTAAGAAACCGGTCAGCATACTGTGCACTGGCGAATACATCTTTATCTGTAATCACGCTTGTTGCCGGGTCAAGCAATTTTGATTGATCCTGTGCACAAGACGCAAATAAAAGAACTATACAGATTAATAATAAATTTATCTTATACATAGTGATTGATTTTACTTTTATTCAAACTAAAATGTAATATAAAGTCCAGCAGCATAAAACTTCGTCTGTGGGTAAGTATTACCTGCACCACCACTGGTATACTCTGGATCAACGTATTTGAGATGATCAAAAGTTAACAGGTTAGAACCGGCGATGTAAACCCTAAGTTCAGAAAATTTCAGCTTCTGAGCAATGCTCTTCGGGAAATTGTAGCCAAACTCAACATTCTTCAAACGGATATATTCCCCATTCAACAAATTAAAGGTTGACATGGTTTTAGTCTGAGGCGATGAAGGGAAATGCAATGAAGGATAGGTTGCCGTTGCCCTGGTGTCAAGACCGCGCGCTTCATCATAAACCCAGCGTCCCAAATGGATAGAGTATACATTCGGAGTAAATTCATACCTCATTGCTGCTCCAAAAGAAACACTGGTATTAGTAGCGCCCTGCCAGAAAGTATTCAGGTAGAAATTTTTATAGCTTAGATCCAATGTTATACCAACCATAACTTCCGGCATGGTAGGATAACCAATAGCAGTTCTGTCCTGATCATCAATCTTCTTGTCACCATTGATGTCTTTAAACATAAGGTCACCAGCATAAATAGTTCCTTCAGGTTTGGGAACATCAGGATTTGTCAAATCAGGATAATCGTAGAACTTACCGGTCCAGACATACCCGAAGGTTTGGCCAATCGGGTGATTAACCCTCATCTGATAAGCATGTTGTTTTTGAACCTCGGCAATGTAGTCGATGTTATTATGGGCATAGGTATAGTTGATTCCCGCAGTGTAACCAAAGTCACCAATATTGTTGTTGTAGGAAACTGCAATTTCATAACCCTTGTTGGTAACTTTACCCAGGTTCATGGCAGGAATCTGCGAACTGGTCAAGCCGGAAATCTGTGGAATATCACCTCTGATAACAAGGATATTATCACGTTTTTCCTGGAAAACATCAGCGGTCAGGTTCAGGTGATTGTTAAATGCTTTCATTTCCAGACCAAGATCGGCTTTGTGGGCAATTTCCCAGGCAACTTTATCATTACCCAAAGTACCTTCGGCCATTCCATACATGCTTACAGGTGTTAACCCAAAATTATAGGTTTCCGGTGCATATTCGAACCATCTGGTACCAGAAGTACCACTAAACTGGTATCGGTACAAAAAACGGTATCCACCAATTTGATCATTACCGGTATCCCCATAAGAACCTCTTAATTTCAGGAAGTTGACAAACCTTACGTTATCCTTCATGAATTTTTCTTCCGAAATAATCCAGCCCAATGAACCGGCCGGCAACAAAGCATAGCGGTGTCCTTTTGCGAACTGGTCAGAACCATTGTAACCAAGGTTCATTTCAGCAAAATACCTTGATTTGTAATCGTAGGTTGCTCTGCCGGCAAGACCCCGGTAACTTACCGGCAAGGTATAATCAGTATACCTGGAATCCTGGTTGTAGGTGGCCATTCCTGTTACATGGTGTTTGTCAAAGGTCCGGTCATAATTGACAGCAGCTTCATAATGCAATCTCCTTGTGTAGGAAAGAGCATCTACACCCATGGTAGGAACGGCTTTTGCCCTTCTTAACTTATATTTCTGGGTCTGGTAATCGTAATCCCAAAGTTCAGGCATTTGCTCACCACCGATCTGCTTCCTCGTTCCGGAGCCATAAATCATACCAAACATCCCCCTTGCAGAAAGGCCTTTGGTAATGAAATCAAGTTTCTGTTTCAGATTGAAACTGGACTCGCCAACACTGGTCATACGTGTGCGGTAACCACCATCTTTCAAATCGGCCATTGCATTCCAGCCNGCAAGTACAAAAGCGTAGGTTCCGTTTGGATTGTAAATCTGAGATTGATTGCCCAAATGGTTATCAATATCATACCAGAAGGATCCATAATAACGCTGTCCGGTAGATTCACCATGGTTAACATCACCCTTATACTCGTAACGTCCATTCAACTTTACACTCAACTCAGTGGTCTTGGTAATGGTAAAGTCAAAGTTTGAACGCAAATTGTAACGGTTGTATTTTGATTCCAAACCGGGCGCTGCATCAAAAGGCCCGCCGGCATGGTCATATTCACCGGAAACATAATACTTTACAGATTCTGTTCCACCTGAAAGTGTCATGATATGCTGTTGTTCCCAAAAGTGATCTTTCAGCAATTCATTATACCAGTCAACATCCGGGTGCCCGACAGGATCATCGCCGGTCTTCCAGTGATCGAGGTCTTCCTGCGTGTACTTTTCAGCAAGTCCGCCATTCCTTAAAGCTTCATTATACAAAACAGCATAATCATAAGCACGCAAAGGATGCGGGTATTTCAAAGGCTGGTGCATTCTTAACTGGGAACTCAATGTTAATTTTGGT
>JGI20225J20221_1003058_pt5 | contig 10905 bp, 10 predicted proteins | sample BioMet4_FD_20221 | JGI IMG/M metagenome (IMG submission 20221) | reverse complement strand
CATGAGAAGGTAAATTTCGTATTTGGCGCCGACGTCGATGCCGCGCGTCGGCTCGTCGAGAATCAGCAGCTTCGGATGCATCTCCAGCCAGCGGCCGAGGATGCACTTCTGCTGGTTGCCGCCGGAGAGGGAGACGACCTTCGTCTCGCTGCTGGGCGTCTTGATGAGCAGCTCCTCGATCTCGCGCGCGGCCGCGGCCTTTTCCTTCTCGCGGTCGACGATCTGGAACGCGCCCGTCGAGATGTCCCGCAGCATGGCCATGCTGATGTTACCGCTGACCGGGAAGGGGAGCACGAGGCCCTGCAGCTTGCGGTCCTCCGGGACGAGGCCGATGCCGAGCTTGATGGCGTCGAGCGGGCTGGAGACCGTGATGGGCTTGCCCTCCAGGGCCATGTGGATGGAGCGCACGCGGTCGGCGCCGAAGATGGCGCGGATGATNTCCGTCCGGCCCGCGCCGACCAGGCCGACCAGGCCGAGGATCTCGCCCTTGTTGACCGTGAGGTTCACGTCGTGCAGCTTGTGGGAGTTGAGGTTCGTCACCTCGAGCAGCGTGCCGCCGACGCAGTGGGGCCGCTCGGGGTACTCGTTCGTGATCTAGCGGCCGACCATCTTGGTGATCATGTCGGAGCGGGTGAGCGCGGAAACCGGCTTGGTGTCGATCACGTGGCCGTCGCGCATGATGGTCACGGTGTCGCAGAGCTCAAAGATCTCGTCGAGCTTGTGGCTGATGTAGATGACGGAGATGCCGCCCGCGACCAGCTTTTTGACGAGCGCGAAGAGCGTCTTCAGTTCGTCCACCGTGAGGGAGCTCGAGGGCTCGTCCATGATGATGAGCTTCGACTGGAAGGAGAGCGCCTTTGCGATCTCGACCATCTGCTTCTGCGAGGTGGAGAGATTCTTGACGAGCGTGTGGGTGTTGATCTTGCTGCCGATGCTGTCGAGCAGCTCCTTGGCGCGCTTGTGCGTGCCGCGCATGCCGCCGGCTTCGCGGAACCGGCCCATAAAAATATTCTCGCCTACGCTCATGGTTTCGACGAGATTGAATTCCTGATAGATGATGCTCATGCCGCGGTTGAGAGACTCGATCGGCGTGGTGTGCTCCACGGTCTCGCCGTCGAAGACGATCGTGCCGCTGTCCTTGGTGTAGACGCCGGAGAGAATTTTCATAAGGGTGGACTTGCCGGCGCCGTTTTCGCCGACGATGCCGTGCACTTCTCCCTTTTTGATCTCGATGGAGACGTCGTCCAGCGCCTTTACGCCGGGGAAGGTCTTGTTGACATGGGACATCGTTAGGATGAGTTGATCCTGATTAGCAGCCATGCGGCTTCCTCCTTCTTGCTGATGGTGGTCTGTTGCCGGGCCTGCGGCTCATTTCCGGCAGGCTCTGCAGAATCCGCGAAACGGCGCGCGGCGACCGCTGCGTGCCATCCCGGTTTCGGCAGTCGCGGAGCTTGCAGAAACTGCCGGTTGGAAAGGGGACAGGGCCCGCCCCGCTTGCCGCGAAGCGAGCCCTGCAGAATGAGAAGATTACCACTCAGGAGTCGTGAAGCTGGAGATGTTGTCCTTGGTGACAACGTCCATCTTGATGTAGTTGTCGGAGTCGACCTTCTGGCCGGCCAAGACCTTCTGCGCCAGCTCCATGGAGGTGGTGCTGTTGGTCTCGAAGTTGTTCATGATGGTGGCGTACTGCGTGCCCGCGTTGACCTGGTCGAAGCCGGCCTTGCAGCCGTCGACGCCGACGATCATGACGTCATTGAGGCCCGCAGCCTGCAGCGCGGAGATGCAGCCGGTGGCGCCGTTGTCCCAGTGGCAGAAGACAGCCTGGATCTGGTCGCCGTACTTGGTGACGAAGTCCTCCATGATGGACTGCGCTTCGTCGGTTGCCCAGTGCTCGGTGTTCTGGGAGTCGAGGATCTTGAATTCCGGATGATCCTTCATAACAGCCATGAAGCCGTCGTGACGGAGGATCTGCGCGTTGTGGCCCGCCTGGCCGCCGACCTCAACGAGGCTGCAGCCGTCGGGGAACTTGTCGATGAAGGCCTGGGCGGCAGCCTGGCCGGCGTCAGTATCGTTGATGCCGACGAAGAAGTCGCGGTACTGCTCGGAATCATCGGGAACATCGGCGGAGTAGGTGGAGATGAGGACGTTGGGGTTGGCCTCCTTGGCGGACTTGAGTGCGGTGACGATGCCGGCCGCGTCAGTCGGGTTGACGATGATCCACTGATAGCCCTTCGCAACGGCCTGCGCGACGTTTTCGGCCTGCTTGGCGGCGTCGCCCTGGTCATCCAGAACGTCGATCTGCATGTTGTACTCGGCCATGTGCTTCTGGAACATCTTGTACGCAAAAGCCTGGGATTCGTTGTTCATTGCGGAGCAGAAGACCGCCTTGACGGTTTCGCCGGAAGCGCTCGTGGAAGCGGCGGTGCTGGCGGAAGCAGCGGTGCTGGCGGAAGCAGCCGTGCTCGCGGAGGCGGCGGTGCTGGCCGAAGCGGCCGTGCTGGCGGAAGCGGCGGTGCTGGTCGTGGTCTTGCTGCCGGAGGCGCAGGCGACAAGCGCGAGCACCATAATGACGGCGAGAACCAATGCAAGGATCTTTTTCATTTTTGTTCCTCCCAAATTCAAATTTATCATCAACGGCAGAGTGACCTGCCGTCAATTACTTCCCGGAAATATCCGTCATAATGACTATTTTCCATCCGAAAGTTTTTCGTATCCTTGTGCAACCATTCTAAACGGAATGGGCTTTCTTTCGCAACACCCAGAACCACCCAAAAGGTACACAATTCTGAACTGCGCTACATCAGCTCGCGGACGAGCTCGGCCGCGCCGATGATGCCGAAGTCCTGCTTGAGCTCGGCGAAGCGGAACTCGACCGGCAGCGGGATGTGGTTGTAGCGGTCGAACTCCCGCCGGACGCGGTCAAAGAGCAGCGGCCCGAAGTTCACGAGCCCGCCGCCGAAAACGTAGAGATTGACGTTCAGCAGCTGGTAGATGTTGAACACGCACACGCCGAGGTAGTGCGCGGTCTGCTCGAGGATCTCCATGGCGAGGGGATCGCCCTCGCGGCAGGCACGGGCCAGCTCAACGCAGTCGAGCTTCTCGCCGAGATCCATGGAGGTCTGCGCCCCCGCGGCCGCCCGGCGGCGGATCTGCTGGGGGATGTAGCGCCCGGAGCACCACGACATGAAGCAGCCCTTGTTCCGGCAGCCGCACTCGACGCCCTCGTCGGGCGTGATGAGCATGTGGCCGCTCTCGCCGGCCCAGCCGTAGCTGCCGCGGAAAAGCTCGCCGTTCAGGATGAGGCCGCTGCCGATGCCGGTGCTGGCCGACATGTAGATGAGATTCCGGCTGCCGCGCCCCGCGCCGAAGCGGTGCTCGGCCAGCGCGGCCACGTTGCTGTCGTTGTCGAGGATGACGGGCAGCCCGAGCCGGGCGGTCAGATAGTCGCGCATCGCGAAGTCGCGGATGTTGACCATCGCGGAGGTCATGTAGATATAGCCCTTGTCAAACAGAATGAACGACGGCATGCAGAGGCCGACGCCCAGCATATCGCCGCCTGTGAGNTTGTTCCGCTCCATGAGCTTCCGCACGCTCTCGATCACCAGCTCCGAAAACTGCGGCCCGTCCGCCTTGATGGGCGTCGGCTGCTGGAAGCGGTCGACCAGCTGATTTTCTTCGTTAAAAAGACCATAGGCCACCTTGGTGCCGCCGGCGTCGATGCCGATCCTGAATCTCTGCAAGGCCCATTCTCCTCCCGGTTTGAACTCGTTTTGATATGCTTATTATAGATTCGACTTACGAAAGAGTCAAATTAAAATTACGAATGAAAGTTACAAAAAGCGTAATGTAAATTGTGCAAGATGACAATTTGAAATCCGCCCGCTTTCGAGCAGAGAGANAGCGGNGGAGCGCCATGCCGAAAGCATGGCGCTCCGCCGCTTATTCGCGTTTGACGGCCCCGGGCGCGGGGATCCTCCCGCCCTCGCCGTGCTTTCTACAGGATTCCGACCGTGGTCGTGCAGGGGGAGGGCTGCGTGCTCACGAGCGTGAGCGCGCCGGTGTCCCGGTCTACGGCGAAGGACAGGAGCGTGTCCGTGTCCTGGTGGCCGACGAGCAGATAACGCCCGTCCGGCGAGAGGACGAAGTCGCGCGGGATCTCGCCGCCGCTGGGCGTGAGCTGCAGCAGAGCGAGCGTTCCGTCCGGCTTCACCCGGCAGGAGGCGATCCGGTTGCAGCCGCGCACCGAGCAGAAGAGCAGCGTCTCGTCCGGGCTCAGCCGGATGGCCGCGCCGAGCGATTCGGGCGCGTCCTCCGGCAGGCAGCAGAGCGTCTGCAAAAGCGCCGCCCGGCCGCTCGCGGCGTCGAACGAGAACACGTCGACGCTGCAGGCCATCTCGGTCATGAGGTAGAGCCGGGTGCCGGCCCGGTTAAAGACGAAGTGGCGCGCGCCCTGCCCGGCGGGCACGGCGATGTCGCGCTCCGCCGCGGGCTGCAGCCAGCCGCGCAGGGGATCGAGCCTGTAGCAGACGAGCCGGTCGAGCCCGAGGTCGGAGACATAGACGAACCGCCCGTCCGGGGAGAAGACGATCTGGTGCGGGTGCGGCGAGGCCTGCCGCTGCGGGTTCGAGCCGCGGCCCGCGTGGCGCAGGATGCAGCTCGCGCAGCCGGGCGCGCCGTCGGGGCCGATGGGCAGCACGCAGACGCTGCCGCCCGTGAAGTTCGCGCAGAGGAGCCATTTCCCGTCGGGCGAGACGGTCACGAAGCAGGCGTCCTGCCCGCCCGTGAGCTGGGTGCCGAGCAGCGTCAGCGCGCCGCTCCCGCGGTCCAGGCGGTAGCCGGACACCGTCGAGGAGGGCATGCCGAAAAAGTCCTTGCGCTCGCTTACGCAGTAGAGCCGGTCGCCGCGCACCGTCAGATACGAGGGATTCGGCACGGAGGGCGAGCAGCCGAGCGGACAGAGCGAGCCGTCCTCCTCCAGAACAAACGCGCTGATGCCGCGGCAGCGGCCCGGAACAATCTCGCCCGAGCCGAGCCGGATGGGCTCCGTGTAGCCGCTGGTAAAAACAAGATGCCGCATGTGAGATCCTCCCGTCAGACCTTCGTCTTGAGCACGTCGATGCCGCGGCCGCGCAGATCGGCCTCGGACTCCGCCGGAATGCTGTCGTCCGTCACGACGATCCGCACATGCCCGGTGATGTCCATCGGCACGACGCTGTGCTGCGAGAACTTCTTGCTCTCGGTCACGACGATGACGCGCTCGGCGTGCTCGGCCATGTCGTGCACGGCCTGCACGCGCAGATGGTTGTTGCCCGTGAAGCCGAGCTTCGGCGTGTAGCCGTCGGTGCCGATGAAGAGCTTGTCGATGTAGAACTGCGAGACGCAGGCCTTCACGATGGGGCCGACCATGACCTCGGCGTCGTTCTGGAAGTCGCCGCCCAGCAGAATGACGTGCGCGCCCGCCAGGTGGCGGATGTAGCTCGCGATGAAGGCACTGTTCGTCACGATGGTGGTGCCGGGCTTGGTGCGGACGATCTGCTCGGCCAGCAGCGCGCAGCAGCTGCCGTTTTCGATCATGACGGTCTCGCCCGCGGTGACGAGCCCGGCCGCGGCGCGCGCGATGCTCTGCTTTTCCTCGTAGTGGATGGCCAGGCGGTTGTTGAGATCGTCGGTGCCGCCGAAGACCGCATAGCCGTGCTCCCGGCGGATGACGCCCTTTCGCTCGAGCGCGTCGAGGTCCTTGCGGATCGTCACCTGCGAGACGCCGAGCTTCTCCGCCAGCAGGGAGACCTCCATCCGCCCGCTTTCGGAGAGCAGATCGAGGATGGTGTTGTCACGCTGTTTCATACGACCACTTCTTTCGTTTGGTGTTTCAACTATAACATGATCCCGGTTCGATACGCAATGGTTTTCCTGTGAAGTTCAAGTTAAAAAAAGCCGCTTGTGTATTTTTCCCTTCTGGAATATAATAATATCGTCAAAACACAAAAACACACAACCACTATATCGACAATGATTAAAAGAATGTCGTAAATTTCGGACGGAAGGGGAAAGCAAAATGGAGTCCTGCAGCATTTCCCGGGTCAATCCGGTGACAAAGCACGAGACGGTGGACCACAGCGCCGCGTTCCCGTACCATTCCGACTGCTGCGATCTGCACGACTATCCCGGCAACCAGTTCTCCTGGCACTGGCACCGCGAGATCGAGATCTTCTATATGCGCGAGGGGCGGCTCGAGTACGCGCTCCCCGGCGGGAACGCGGTTTTCGAGGCCGGGGACGGCGGCTTTCTCAACAGCAACGTGCTGCACCTGAGCTCGTGCCGGCAGGAGGACGCCTGCCGCCAGGAGGAGCAGCAGTTCCTGCCCGAGCTGATCGGCGGCTTCCCCGGCAGCCTCGTCATGCAGAAATACGTGCAGCCCGTCCTCGAGGCGCCGGGGCTGACGCTGCTGCCCCTGCGCGCGGGCGAGGCGGCGCACGCGCCGCTGCTGGATGCCATCTGCCGCGCCTACGAGGCCTCGCAGTCGGGCCGGGCGGGGTATGAGCTCGAGGTGCAGAGCGCGCTTCTGGATTTCTGGCTGGCGCTCTACCGCCTGAGCCCGAGCTTCGCGCCGCGCAGAAACGCCGCGGTGGACGACCAGCGCATCAAGCGCATGATCGCCTACATCGCGGCGCATTACGGGGACAAGCTGAGTCTCGGCGAGATCGCGCAGGCGGCCTATCTGAGCCCGCGCGCCTGCAACCGCTGCTTTCAGGAGCAGCTGGGCACGACGCCCTTCGGCTATCTGCTGGAATACCGGGTGCAGAAGGCGCGGGAGCTGCTTTTGGCCGGGACGGAGCCGGTCGGGGAGATCGCCCTGCAGTGCGGCTTCGGCAGCAGCAGCTATTTCGGCAAGATCTTTCTGGAAAAGACCGGCATGACGCCGAGCGACTGCCGGAAAAAGCGCTGAGGCGGGCCTTTTTGCGCGGCGCCGCCTAGCGGAACGAGCAGTCGAGCCCCCGGTCGAGAAAGACCTGCCGGTATTTGCCCAGCACCTCGGGGTGCAGCTGGCGGACGCCCGCCATCTCGTAGGGGACGCCGAGCACGGCGTATTTCTTCTCGCCGAACTGGTGGAACGGGAGCAGGTGCACCTCTTTTACGCCGCAGGAGACGAGCGTGTCCGCCATCGAGGCCGCGATCCCCAGCCCCGTGTTGAAGCCGGGGATGACGGGGATGCGCGCCGCGAGCGGCTTGCCGGAGGCGGCGGCCGCGCGCAGGTTCTGCAGGATCACCTCGTTGCGCACGCCGGTGCCCGCAAGATGGGCCTCGGGGTCGAAGTGCTTGAAATCATAGAGCAGGATGTCGATGTGGCGGAGAAATTCCGCGAACTGCTCCGGCGCGGCGTAGCCCGTCGTCTCGGCGGCCGCGGAGATGCCCTCGAGGTGCGCGGCGTCGCAGAGCGCGCAGGCGAACGCGAGCTGCTGCAGCGCCTCGCCGCCCGAGAGCGTCATCCCGCCGCCCGACTCGTCGTAAAACGCCTTGTCCTGGCGCACCTCGGCCATGACCTCCTCCACGGTGCAGTCGCGCCCGCAGTAGGTCTCGTCCTCCATCCGGTCGGCGATGGCCGCGTACCGGTTCTGCGACTCCGGGTTGGAGCACCAGCGGCAGTGCAGGGGACAGCCTTTAAAAAAGACGGTCGTGCGGATGCCGGGGCCGTCGTTGATGCTGAATTTCTGGATGTTGAAGATTCTGCCGGTCAGTTCCATGGCGCGCCTCCCGAATGATGTTGCTTTGATTATAGAGCATGTGGAAGCCGGCTGTAAATGGACGACTTCCACAAAATTTTGTCTGAAGTTCGTATACTTTCATTCGTAATTTATAATTGACTCAAACGTAAATATTTGCTATAATGCAGCCAAGATGGATCAGAAGGCATGTATCCTGCTTCAAGGAGGAATTTCAGATGATCAACAGGGAACATTTTGGCAGCCTGACGCCGCGGATGGAGCACTTCCGCGAGGAACTGCTGGAGACAAAGCCGTACGTCTGCGCCGAGCGCGCGCTTCTCACGACCGAGAGCTACCGCCGCTGGGCCGACCAGCCGATCACGCTCAAACGGGCGCGGATGCTCGAAAACATCCTGGGCCACATGACGATCTTCATCGAGCCCGACACGCTGCTGGCCGGCAACCAGGCCTCGTCCAACCGCGCGGCCCCGATCTTCCCGGAATACGCGATGGACTGGGTCATCCGCGAGCTCGACGAATTTGAAAAGCGCGACGGCGACGTGTTCTATATCACGGAAAAGACCAAGGAGGAGCTGCGCTCGATCGCGCCCTTCTGGGAGCACAACACCACGCTCGACAAGGGCCTGGCCGCGATCCCGCCGGACAGCCGCGTGTTCTACGATCTCGGCATCATCAAGGCCGAGGGCAACCTCACCTCCGGCGACGCGCATCTGGCCGTGGCCTATGAGTCGCTGCTCAGAAAGGGCCTGCGCGACTACGAGGCGCGCACCCGCAGCTGCCTCGCCGCGCTCGATCTGACCGACTGGAAAAATCTCAAAAAGTCCTATTTCTACGAGGCGATTCTGATCGTCATCGGGGCGGTGCGCGACTTTGCCGGCCGCTACGCCGCGCTCGCGGACGAGCAGGCGGCCTCGGCGGCGCCGGAGCGCGCGGCGGAGCTGCGCGAGATGGCGCGCATCCTGCGCAAGGTGCCCTACGAGCCGGCTTCGACGCTGCGCGAGGCCGTGCAGTCCATGTGGCTCGTGCACCTCGTGCTGCAAATCGAGTCGAACGGCCATTCGCTCTCCTACGGGCGCATGGACCAGTATCTGCAGCCCTACTACGCGGCCGACCTCGCGGCCGGGCGCGAGACGGAGGACTCGGCCTGCGAGCTCATGACGAACCTCTGGCTCAAGACCTTCACGATCAACAAGATCCGCAGCTGGACGCACACGCAGTTCAGCGCCGGTTCGCCCCTCTATCAGAACGTGACCGTCGGCGGACAGAAGGCGGACGGCACGGACGCCGTCAACCCGATGTCCTGGCTCATCCTGCGCAGCGTCGCCCAGACGAGACTGCCGCAGCCGAACCTCACGGTGCGCTATCATAAAAATCTCAGCGCCGACTTCATGAACGAGGCCGTCGAGGTCGTGAAGCTGGGCTTCGGCATGCCGGCCTTCAACAACGACGAGATCATCATCCCGTCCTTCCTGGCCCGCGGGGTCAAAAAGGAGGACGCCTGGAACTACAGCGCCATCGGCTGCGTCGAGACGGCGATCCCCGGCAAGTGGGGCTACCGCTGCACCGGCATGAGCTTCCTCAATTTCCCCAAGTCCCTGCTCATCGCCATGAACAACGGCGCCGATCCCCAGAGCGGCAGACAGCTCACCAAGGGGACGGGCCACTTCCGCGACATGCAGTCCTACGACGAGCTCAAGGCCGCGTGGGACAGCACCATCCGCGAGCTCACGCGCCACAGCGCCATCATTGAAAACGCCTGCGACATGGTGCTCGAGCAGGACGTGCCGGATGTCCTCTGCTCGGCCCTGTGCGAGGACTGCATCGGCCGCGGCCTCACGCTCAAGGAGGGCGGCGCGGTCTACGACTTCATCAGCGGCCTGCAGGTCGGCATCGCCAACCTGGCCGATTCCCTCGCCGCCGTCAAAAAGCTCGTCTTCGAGGAGAAGCGGCTCACGCCCGCGCAGCTCTGGGACGCCCTGCAGTCGGATTTCGCCGGCGAGGAGGGCGAGCGCATCCGCCAGATGCTCGTGAAGGACGCGCCCAAGTACGGCAACGACGACGACTACGTCGACAGGCTCGTCGTGGACGCCTATGATACCTACATCGACGAGGTGAAGAAGTACCCGAACACGCGCTTCGGCCGCGGCCCCATCGGCGGCATCCGCTACGCGGGCACCTCCTCCATCTCCGCGAACGTCGGCCAGGGCCGCGGCACCCCCGCCACGCCCGACGGCCGCCATGCCGGCGAGCCGCTGGCCGAGGGCTGCTCGCCCAGCCACGCGATGGACCGCCATGGCCCGACCGCGGTGTTCAAGAGCGTCTCCAAGCTCCCGACCGCCGACATTACGGGCGGCGTGCTGCTCAACCAGAAGGTCACGCCGACCCTGCTGTCCAAAGAGGAGAACAAGCAGAAGCTCATCCTGCTCATCCGCACGTTCTTCAACACCCTGCACGGCTATCACGTGCAGTACAACGTCGTCTCGCGCGAGACGCTGCTCGACGCGCAGGCGCACCCCGAAAAGCACCGCGATCTGATCGTGCGCGTGGCGGGCTACAGCGCGTTCTTCAACGTGCTCTCGCGCCAGACGCAGGACGACATCATCGCGAGGACCGAACAGACTGTCTGAGAGAGGAAACGCCATGCAGGATTTTTACTGGGAGCCGGGCTGGCTGCCCGTCGTCGAGGAGCAGGAGCGCCTGCTGCAGTACGACCGTTTTACGCACGAGACGGCCTTTGAGCTGGGCCTGCTCATCAAAAAAGAGGTCGAGCGCCGCGCCTGCGGCAGCGCCGCCATCCGCATCGTCGAGGACGGCGCGGTCGTCTTCGCGTACAAGATGCCCGGCACCTCGCTTGAAAACGACTGGTGGATGGACCGCAAGCTGAACGTCTCGCGCCTGACCGGCACCAGCTCCGTGCGCGCGTATCTCGAGGCGAAGTCCGGCCTGCGCCGCCCGTTCTGGCAGGAGCGCCCGGACAACTATGCGGCCTGCGGCGGCTGCTTCCCGATCTTTCTCCGGGACGGCGGCCCCGTGTACGCCTACGCGCTCGTCTCCGGCCTGCACCACCAGGAGGACCACCAGGTGATCGCAGACGCCATGGCCGGACAGCTGGGCGTCCGGATCCGCAGCATCGCCGAATAAAAGAAAAACTGTCGTTCCGGGCCTGGCCCCGGAACGACAG
>JGI20225J20221_1001112_pt1 | contig 10907 bp, 14 predicted proteins | sample BioMet4_FD_20221 | JGI IMG/M metagenome (IMG submission 20221) | reverse complement strand
GAAAGAGGGTCAAGATACTCGCATCTCAGAAAAGGATAATTTATCAGCCGACGAACAGTTTCTATCAGGTGCTGTCCGCGGAAGCATATTCGAAGCACGGCTTCAACATACACGGAGTAGTATTCGATGAGCTTCATACGCAGCCGAACAGAAAGCTTTTCGATGTAATGACGAAAGGCTCCGGGGACGCGAGGATGCAGCCGATGTACTTCCTGATCACAACTGCCGGAACTGACCGGAACTCGATCTGCTATGAACAGCACGAGAAGGCGCTCGATATATTAGAGGGCAGAAAGATCGACCCGACATTCTACCCTGTCATATACGGGGCGGACGAATCGGAGGACTGGACAGATCCAAGTGTATGGAAGAAAGCAAATCCGTCGCTTGGCATAACAGTAGGAATTGACAAAGTCGAAGCAGCATGCAATTCTGCAAGGCAGAACCCGGCCGAGGAAAACTCGTTCAGGCAGCTCAGGCTAAATCAGTGGGTAAAGCAGTCGGTAAGGTGGATGCCGATGGAAAAATGGGACGCATGTGGATTCGAAGTACTGCCGGAAGAACTGAAGGGACGTGAATGCTACGGGGGCTTAGACCTTTCGAGCACTACAGATATTACGGCATTCGTGCTCATATTTCCACCGAGGACCGATGACGAGAAGTACATCGTGCTTCCCTTCTTCTGGATACCGGAAGAGAACATGGATCTAAGGGTCCGGCGGGATCATGTTCCTTACGATCTTTGGGAAAAGGAAGGCACCCTCAATACCACAGAAGGAAATGTCATCCATTACGGGTTCATAGAAAAGTTCATAGACGATCTCGGTAAAGACTACAACATAAAAGAGATCGCGTTTGACAGATGGGGAGCCGTGCAGATGGTCCAGAACCTTGAAGGCCTCGGATTCACAGTAGTGCCTTTCGGGCAGGGGTACAAGGACATGTCCCCTGCCACAAAGGAGCTCATGAAACTTACTCTGGAACAGAAGATCGCGCACGGCGGCAACAAAGTGCTGCGCTGGATGATGGACAATGTCTATGTAAGGACCGACCCTGCCGGGAACATCAAGATGGATAAGGAAAAATCGACGGAGAAGATCGACGGAGCAGTGGCAACAGTCATGGCACTTGACCGTGCGATACGTCACCAGGACAGCGAAAGTATATATGACCAGAGAGGCATAGTCGTGATATGAGAAATATACGGCTTAACTTTCTGCATATATAATGCGAAATAATATGCAGATAATAACATAGAATATGCAGAAACATCTCACACGAGGTGCTTTTTTCATGCAGTAAAAGGAGGAGCACATGTCACTAATGGACAAACTAAGAAAACCGAGGGACAAGCCGGTAACGAACTATCTTTCGCAAATGAATATTAGGTGCTCGCTTGCGGGTGACCTAAGATGAGATATTGCTGTTGCCAGAAAGCCTGGGAACCGGGATCCATTATACGCAGCTCTTGAATTGTACTGTAAAATGCGTTACATTGTTGGCAAGGAGATGATGATAATGGAAAAAACAGCAACACTCAATTTAAGAGTAGATCCTTCCGATAAAAAGAACGCAGAAGACGTATTGTCTCAGCTTGGTATTTCGATGTCGTCAGCAGTGAACGTTTATCTCAAGCAGATAGCATTGACAGGAGGCATTCCATTTCCTGTATCACTTCCGAAGGCACCTGCGTCAGTTGATGCCGAGAAAATGTCGGCAGCAGAAATACGGTCAAAAATTAACGACGGAATAAATGATATAAGATCCGGGGAAACGATTGATGCGAAGGAGGCATTTGATGCATTCAGGAAGCAACGTTGATATGGATAAGTACGCAGTGCTGCCGATATAGAAAACACGACGGTAGTAGTCACAAATGTTTATTACTGTGCCTCAGACATAAGCAGAAAACTTGCGGAGCTGGACTGATAATAATTCAAAACTCAGGTGAAGCTTTTATGCACATAAAAGACGAAATAATGTGCATATAACTTAAATTTAACAGTATATATCTTAGCAGAGCGCTTCTTATGAGGCGCTTTTTTAGTAATCAAAAAGGAGGGCCTCATGTCATTCATGGACAAACTAAGAAAACCGAGAGACAAGCCGGTAACGAACTATCTCTCGCAGCCATATTCGTTCTTCTTCGGAGCGAGCACAGCAGGGAAGCAGGTAAACGAACGTACGGCAATGCAGACAACGGCAGTCTACTCATGCGTGAGAATACTTTCGGAGGCGATAGCATCGCTGCCATTAAACGTCTATAGATACACCGGTAGCGGCAAGGAAATGGACCACCTGCATCCCCTGTTCTACGTTCTTCATAATGAACCGAATAAGGAAATGACGTCGTTCATATTCAGGGAAGCACTGATGAGTCACCTTCTCATATGGGGAAACGCCTACGCGCAGATCATACGTGATAACGCGGGCAGGATCATCGCCCTGTATCCGCTTCTTCCGGACAGGATGGAAGTAGACCGGGGCTCTGACGGAAAGATAGTTTACAGGTACACGAGATACGACGGCAATGACCCATATATGAAAAATGACGGAGTCATAGTGCTTGCCGATGAAGATGTGCTGCATATTCCGGGGCTCGGGTTCGACGGCCTCATAGGCTACTCCCCTATCGCGATGGCAAGGAACGCTGTCGGCATGACGCTCGCCTGCGAAGAATACGGCGCGAGCTTTTTCGCTAACGGCGCAAATCCGGGAGGAGTCCTGGAGCACCCTGGGATACTTAAAGACCCCGGTAAGGTGCGTGAATCCTGGAACTCGGTCTATCAGGGAAGCGGCAACGCGCATAAGGTGGCGGTCCTAGAAGAAGGAATGAAGTTCCAGCAGATAGGTATACCTCCCGAAGAAGCGCAGTTCCTTGAGACAAGGAAATTCCAGATAGACGAGATCGCGAGGCTTTACAGAATCCCGCCGCATATGGTGGGAGATCTCGAGAAGTCGTCGTTCTCGAATATAGAGCAGCAGAGCCTAGAGTTCGTAAAGTACACCCTCGACCCGTGGGTCATAAGGTGGGAACAGGCACTGCAGAAGACGCTTCTAACGGAAAATGAAAAGAAGCAGTACTTCATCAAGTTCAATGTGGACGGACTGATGCGCGGCGACTATCAGAGCAGGATGAACGGGTACGCCGTAGCAAGGCAGAACGGATGGATGTCTGCAAACGACATAAGAGAGATGGAGGACATGAATCCTATATCCGAAGAGGAAGGAGGAGATCTTTATCTTGTCAACGGCAGCATGACAAAATTAAAGGATGCAGGCGCATTCGCGGGAGCTGCCAGGAGCGCGCCTGACAGTACTAAAATGAGGAGGAACGAATGAAACGAAAATTCTGGAACTGGATAAAGGACGAGGACTCAGGCGGAAGGGTCCTTTTTTTAAACGGAGAGATCTCGGACGAGACATGGTTTGGAGACGAAGTAACTCCTGCAGCATTCAGGTCGGAGCTTGAAGAAGGAGAAGACGATATCACGGTATGGATAAACTCTCCGGGAGGTGACGTTTTCGCAGCCGCCCAGATCTACAACATGCTGATGGACTATCCGCATGACGTTACGGTAAAGATAGACAGCATTGCGGCGTCTGCCGCATCGGTCATCGCAATGGCAGGGACGACAGTACTTATGAGCCCTGTTGCCATGATGATGATCCATAACCCTGCGACTATAGCGATCGGAGATTCNGCTGAAATGCAGAAAGCAATAGCCATGCTGGATGAAGTAAAAGAATCCATCATGAACGCTTACGAGATAAAAACCGGAATTAGCAGAGCCAAGATATCTCATCTAATGGATGCGGAGACCTGGCTCAATGCATCAAAGGCAAAGGAGATGGGCTTCGCTGACGACATACTGTTTGATGCTGGTCAGAGCGTGGAGCCTCCGGAAGCAATGATGTTTTCGAGAGCAGCTGTAACAAACTCCATGCTGTCAAAGTTAATACCAAAGAAAGAAGAGCCTGAAGGTGCTGCAGAAGACGCAGTGCCTTTTGAAATGCTTGAGAAAAGGCTGAATATTATCAGCCATTAAGGAGGAACAAATGAACCGGATATTAGAACTCAGGGAAAAGAGAGCCAAGGCCTGGGAGGCTGCTAAGGCTTTCCTTGAAACAAAAAGGTCTCCTGAAGGAACCATATCAGCAGAAGATGCTGAAACCTACGATAAGATGGAGGCCGACGTTGTAGCTCTCGGGAAAGAAATTGACAGGCTGGAAAAGCAGGCTGCAATCGACGCCGAGATGGCAAAGCCTACTTCAAAGCCTATAACCAACATCCCGGGAGGTGCAGAGCCTAAGAAGGAAAAGAAAGGGACAGCGTCAGGCGAATATAAAGCGGCGTTTTGGAATAGTCTCAGGAAGAAAGGCTTCTATGATGTGAACGATGTGCTGACTATAGGAACCGATGCAGACGGAGGCTACCTTGTGCCGGACGAGTTCGAGAGAAAGCTCATCGATGCCCTGCAGGACGAGAACATCTTCAGGAGCATCGCGACGATCATACAGACGCAGAGCGGCGAGAGAAAGATTCCTGTAGTCGCAAGCCACGGAGAAGCTGCATGGATGGACGAAAACGGCCTTTATCCTGAAAGCGACGACCACTTCAGTCAGGTGACTATCGCGGCATATAAGCTTGGTACTGCTATAAAGGTATCTGACGAACTCATAAACGACAATGTATTCGACATCGAATCGTACATCGCTACAGAGTTCGGAAGACGTATCGGCACAAAGGAAGAAGAAGCATTCATCGCAGGCGACGGAAAGAGCAAGCCGACCGGCATCGTCGATTCTGCGGAAGTCGGAGTTACGACTACAGGCGCTACGATCTCCTTCGATGACGTGATGGATCTCTATCACTCTCTCAGGACTCCGTACAGAAACAAAGCCGTATGGATGCTGAACGACACCACGGTAAAGGCGCTCAGGAAGCTCAAGGACAACAACGGCACATATATCTGGCAGCCTTCCGTACAGGTAGGCGTTCCTGATATGATCCTTAACCGTCCATACTATACTTCGAACTTCATGCCGGAGCTTGCCGCCGGAAAGAAGCCGATGATGTTCGGCGATTTCTCGTACTACTGGATCGCGGACAGGCAGGGAAGATCGTTCAAGAGACTGAACGAGCTGTACGCTGCAAACGGTCAGATCGGATTCCTCGCATCGGAGCGTGTCGACGGAAAGCTCACTCTTCCTGAAGCTGTTAAGACCCTGGCAATGAAAGCTGCCTAGGTCCTGACATAAATATAAGTTAGTCCGAGGGGCCGCAGCCTAATATGCGGCCCTGAGGTCATTTTAAGGAGGAAGACATGCTCTTAACTTTAGAAGAAGCAAAGCAGCACATAAGGACGGATTATCCTGATGACGACAGTCTTACGGAAGATTTGATAGCAGCGGCTGAAGAGCTGGTAAAAGCAGCTGGAAGATTCACAGGCGATACTCTTGCGGAAAACGCTGCTGCTGCGAAAGCAGCGGAGTACTATGCAGTCGCATACCTTTACGAACATCGTGAAGATGCGGACATGAACTCCCTTATGCTTAATCTTCGCGGCTTCCTTTCTGCAATGCGGGAAGCGAGGTTCTGATGGATATAGCGGCAATGAGGTCCAGGATAAGGATAGAAAAGGCTACGGTCATAACAGATGAGAACGCAAACCACAAGGAGGAATGGACTTTCTACTATATGTGCGCGGCAACGGTATCTTCGCCAAACGGCAGCGAAGCGTATGAAGCTGCAACTACCAACGAAAAGGAGCAGATATGCTTCACTGTGCGGTTCACGACGCTTCTCCTTCCCGTAAGACCTAAAGGATACCGGGTGATCTACGACAACAAGGCATACAATATTTTGGGGATAGATCCTATGGGAGACCGCAGGACCTGTATGAAGATAAAAGCGGAGAGAGAAAATGGGTGAAAGCATTAAGCCGGAGGACCTTGCCAGGGTCATAAACTCCGAAATGAAAAGGTACGCAGATGTCGTGACAGATGACATCAAGGAATGCGTAAAGGACGCTGCGGACGAAGTAAAGTCCGAGATCAGGGATAACGCGCCGGTACTTACGGGAAAATACAAAAAGAGTAAAAAAGCAAAGGAAGATAAGCGACGGGCATAATCCTAATCGTCCGGTCAAGGACAGATACAGGCTAACGCACCTGCTTGAGAAAGGCCACGTTAAAAAAGGCGGAGAAGGCAGTAAGAGCAATACCTCACATAGGACCTGCCGAGGAAAAAGGAAGCGGAAACTTGGATGGAAGACATCGAAAGTAAATAGAAAAAAAAAAAAAAAAAAAAAAAAAAAAAAAAAAAAAAAAAAAAAAAAAAAAATATATCAAAAAGTCATACGATGATAGAGAGATTTCTTGCCCTGCCCTACTCCTACGATCATTTGCGGTAAGGGGAGGTGCCAGCTCCCGTACATCGCTTTCGATAATCCGGCCGGGTTTTCGGATTAGCACTGCGGCAGACGGATGGACGTATCTGACTTTCGGCGAGATTTAACCATCGAGCTGTATTCGGATATAAAGGGACCCTTGCTGCGGAAGAAAAAAGTGGAAGGCCGTACTTTAACATGCACCGGCATTCATATATAACAAAAGTGAAGAATGGATAGAGTCCGAAAAAGCTCTATGAAGTTTTGTATGAGATGGAAGTATGACCCCTGCCCGCTATCGGTAATAAATAACAAATATAGCAGGATAAAAAACCATTTTCTTGCCGATAATATGGTATAATAGCTGTATGCAGGAGGCAGGACAATGAAATATCTATCAGTAAGTAAAACATGCTGAAAAATGGGGGCTGTCCGAAAGGACTGTCAGAAATTTACTGCGCACATGGAAGAATCCCAGGTGCAATTCATTACCGGCAAGACATGGAACATTCCGGAAGGGAGCCACTGCGGCGGGACGCATCAACGGCAAATCCGATGCGCCCTCTTCCCTTCTCGAAATAATGAGAGCTGAGAGAAAGAGCAGCATATCAGGGCGGCATTTATCATCAGGTCCAGATAGACCTGACATATAACTCGAATCATATAGAAGGCAGCAGCCTGACCCACGATCAGACAGCGGTACATATTTGAAAACAAACACCCTCGGTATCCACCGGATGCGGCCGCTGAACGTTGATGACATCGTTGAAAACTGCAAATCATTTTCAGATGCATAGATATGATCATAGATGATGCAGGGCTGGGTAATCAGCGAGGCTATGATAAAACGGCTGCCACTTCATTCTGAAGAACGGGGACAAGCGATTCAAGGAAAAGACTGGTTCGCAGTCGGAGAATATAAAAAGCTTCCTAACGAAGGTCGGCCGGAACGGATCCGCGACTGCGCTTCCTGAAAATGTTGCGGCAGAAATGAAATCCCTATTGCAGGATATAACGGCAGGAAGACAAAAACATTCGAAGATATTAATAGCATTTCACTTACGAGTTCGAAATGATACATCCTTTCCAGGACGGGGAACGGACGAGTGGGAAGACTTCTAATGTTCAAGGAGTGTCTCAGAAAATGATATAGGTCCCGTTCATAAATAGACCGAAGAACATAAAATGTTTTACTACCGGGGTCTCGAAAGAATGGAAAACATGAAAAAGGATACCTTATTGACACCTGCCTAAGTGCGCAGGATGAGTTCAAAAAAACGCCTGGACTATTTCAGGATAAAATATTGATACAGTAAAACGGAAATGAGGACGTTAAAAGCGTCCTTTTTCTATTGCCATAAAAAAGGAGAGATATATATGGCAACAGCAAATAACAAGAAGCCACTTCGACGTGCTCAATTTCTACTATGCTGTAGGGACCAAAGACCAGGCGAACCGGGCATGGTGGACTTACGGGAGTTCCCGTAAAGGAAGCCCGGCATCGAATCGGATCTCGGCAAAGGCTCAGGGAAGCCAGAGCATAACGAGAGCCGACGGGATAAAACATATCTCGTTCAATGTCCAGCAAACACTGGATATGAGATCACCGCGAAAGAGGTAATGCTCTCAGACGCTATGAGGCAGGCAGTCCTCGCGGAGGTAAAAGATAGTACCAAGGGCCTTCAGTACGAAGATGCGGATGCGGAGATGCCTGTATTCGCTTGTCTTTTTGAGTTCAAAGGCGACAAGTATCACACAAGACACGTGATGTATAACTGCACAGCATCGCGTCCGGATCTTTCGGGAGAGAACAAGGACAACCAGCAGGAGCCGGATGATGACGAGATCACGATCACAGCCAGTCCTCAGCCGATGACAGTCGACGCTGCGGGAACAGTGAAGAACATCGTGAAGGCATTCGCAAATGAAGCAGACTCTGCATATACAGGCTGGTTCTCTGCAGTGCCTACTCCTGAGTACACGAAGTCAACTACAAGCTCAACGTCCGGAAGCTGATGGAGGTAGCACATGAAGAAAACGATAGAAATAGACGGAAAAGAAGTGCTGTTCGAAGCGACAGCGATAACACCGATAATCTACCATAACGTAAGCGGAGGAGATCTTGTAAAAGACATGGAGGAAATGGACGAAGGCACGGGTGATGCGTTCATGACAGTATCGATGCTCGCTGGCGTCATGGCTCTTCAGCCCGGGAAGACGCTTACGGAGCTTATGAATATAAGCAGGACCGAAGTATATGAATGGCTGATGACGATAGAGTCTCCTCTGGCCCTGGTAGAACAGGCCAAAGACATTATGGACGTTTGGGCCAGATCGAGCAAGACATCCGTTCAGTCAAAAAAAAAGGAGAAATAGACCGCCCCGTTACTACAGCACTTTACATATTAAGGCTGCGGCAGACGGGGCTTTCACTTGCCGAAATACGGCTGCTAGATACAGGACTCGCGTTAGATATAGTTACAGAGCAGATGAATGATCAGTATGACTGGCCTGAGAAAGCAACACAGGAAGACTTTGATAATTTCAGAGACATGTAGCAGATAATGGTTGATTTTCACCTCAAAATCGAATATAATGCGAGTATGAGGTGAAAATATGATAAATACTACAGGAATGATAGTGAATGGTCTAAAAGAATATAAAAGTCCTTATGACAAGCTGTCACGGATGGTAAGAGACGGCGTCTACATACCTATTACGAAGGGTATATATGAAACTGATGCTTCAACACCGGGATATCTTCTCGCGGGTGCGATTTACGGCCCGTCGTATTTGTCGTTCGAATACGCGCTGCAGCATTACGGGATGATACCGGAAGGCGTTATTGCATTTACATCTGCGACCTTCGGTAAAAAGAAAAAGAAAAAGTACGAAAACAAGTTCGGAGTATACACATACAGGGACGTTCCCGATGACGTGTATCATCTTGGGATCGAATATATGCAGGAAGGACAGTATTCATATTTCATTGCTTCACGGGAAAAGGCAATATGCGATGAGCTATATAAGCAGCGGCCTGTTTCAAATTACAGTGAACTTAAAGCCATGCTTTTCGGAGATCTCAGGATAGATGAATATGAACTGGGGAAAATAGATCCGGGCAGTCTTGAGATAATTGCCGGCAGCTATCCGAGCACCAATGTGAAACGTTTTTACAGATATATCAGGAGAAACTCAAAATGAATACCATTATTGAAACGATGATCAGCTCATATAAAACGGAAACGATATACGACAAGAAAAATGCCATGAAGGAAGTGCTTCAGGAAATAATTCTGTGCGGACTCAGCAGAGCGGGATTCTTTCAAAGGGCTGCTTTTTACGGAGGTACTGCATTAAGAATGTTTTACGGACTCGACCGTTTTTCGGAGGATCTCGATTTTTCACTTGAAGAACCGGATGATACTTTTGACATTAAAAAGTATTTTCCTGAGCTTGAAAAAGAGATAGCCGCTTACGGGCTGCATGCTGATATACGGGAGAAGAAAAAAAGCGGGGATTCAAATATCAAATCAGCTTTTGTAAAAGGAAATACTGTAGAGCATCTTTTGATGTTTTATCCGGATGAGTCATCGGACTTTGGCATAAATAAAAACGAACTGACTAAAATCAAACTGGAGGTAGATACCAATCCGCCTAAGTATGCTGCATTTGAAAGGCGCTATCGCCTGAGGCCGATGCCGTATGAAGTAAATCTATATGATGAGCCGTCTTTATTCGCGGGCAAGATCCATGCTGTTATAGGCCGATCTTGGAGCAACAGGATAAAAGGACGAGATCTGTATATGATTATGTTTTCTACATTGCAGGAGAATGTTCCTGTGGAACGAGGTTGCCATCTAAAAGACAGACTTAGCTTCAGTCCGGGACACTTAGAAGAAAATGACCTTTGAACCGAAGATCTGATAAGCGATGCTTTTGCCACTAAATTTGACAGTATTGACTGATTCTCAGCGAAAGAAGCATGTTATTTCCATTTTTGCGGAATCCCGGCGAAACCGACTTTATGGAGCTGCAGAATTCTTCAAAGACAGATTACAGACAGTTTGGACGCGAAAAGATAGCTACAAATATTAAAGCGGCGCCATTGGTAAACAAATAACATATACGGGTAAAATGAATTTGGGCTGAGTAAATACCATTATGGGAAATTTAAAAAGAAGTATAACAAGAAATGTCAGTTATGTAAAGCGTTACAAGGATTACAGCTAAAGTAAACTTGAACGATGAGTTTGTATTTCATCGGGAAGACAGACGAGGAGTTGTCCTCTGGTATTGCTGCCTACAGCAAAAAATGTTCCTCAAAATATTATTGCAGAAGAGATGGCATGGATGGAAAATGCATGAGGCATACAAGGGTATTCTCGCATTTTTCTTTCATCGCGGGATATTGTCGAAAATTTCAGCTTGCCGCTTTGCAGATAATGAGGTCGGAATTTTGCTTGTTCTACTTTTAATACAGATATATTTCTTGCCGAAAAGCCATTCTCTCCC
>JGI20225J20221_1001053_pt1 | contig 10908 bp, 7 predicted proteins | sample BioMet4_FD_20221 | JGI IMG/M metagenome (IMG submission 20221) | reverse complement strand
CTGCGGGCCGTGGAACTGCCGTCTTCGCCCGAGGGCGGCGTGCATCCGGCCGATCTCCAGGCCGCCCTGGACCGGTTCGACGTGCGGGCCGTCATCCTCACGCCCAACTTCAACAATCCCGATGGGTCCTGCATCCCCGATCCGGCCAAGGCGGAAATCGCCGCCATCGCCGCCAGCCGCGACGTGCCGGTCATCGAGGACGACGTGTACGGGGAACTGTGCTTCGGCGAACGGCGGCCCCACTGCATCAAATCCCACGACACGGCCGGCGGTGTGCTCCATTGCGCCTCGTTTTCCAAGACCCTGGTGCCGGGGTTCCGGGTGGGCTACCTGCTGCCGGGCCGGTACGCGGCCAAGGCCTTCGAAATCAAAGCCACCACCAATGTCTGCTGCGCCACGCCTACCCAGATGGCCGTGGCCGCCTACCTGGCCCAGGGCGGCTTCGAACGCCACCTGCGCCGGTTGCGGATCGTGCTCGAACGGCAGGCCCGCATCATGCAGGCCCATATCCTGCGTCATTTTCCCGCAGGCACCCGGGTGACCCAGCCGAGCGGCGGCACGGTCCTGTGGGTCCAGCTGCCCGAGACCGTGGATGCCATCACCTTGTTTTACGAGGCCAAGCTCCGGGGCATCGGCGTGGCTCCGGGCAACATCTTTTCCAGCACCGACCAGTTCAAGCATTTCCTGCGCATAAGCTACGGCAACGCCTGGACGCCCCGGGTGGAAGGGGCCGTCGTCACCCTGGGGGAGCTGGCCCAGGCCATGACCGGCGCTCCCGCCGCGCCCCCCGGCGGGACTCCCCCCGCATCGGACATTGGATTTTGACGCAAAGGCTGCTAGATGAAGCGGTGACGGCCCGACGTATTGCCCCGTCACCAGGGAGAACATTCCATGAACCGCCTTGTCCAAAGCGAAACGGATCAGGCCTTGGTCCTGGGCCTGTCGGGCGAAATCATCATGGACGTGGTGCCCGAACTCAAGGTCGCAATCGAANGCCTGGNGNAGNCAAGCTCCAAAGCCGAGGTGGTGGNCGATCTCGGGGCGGTGACCTTCATGGACAGTTCCGGCGTGGGACTTCTGCTTGGCCTNCGCCGCTTCTGCCAGCANCGGGACAANACCTTGCATCTGGCCAATCCCGCGCCGNCGATCAAGAAGTTGTTGGATATGCTGCGACTNACCGAATATTTCGCCCCGGGCGGGCGGGCCGACTGACCATGGCCAAACGACTGTGCATCGTCGACGACTCCGAGAGCTTTCGCACCTATCTGGGAAGCCTGCTGCGCGCCGCCGGCCATGACGCCATCCGCCGGTTCGCCTCGGCCGAGGACTGCCTCGACGCCCTGACTGCCCCGGGCGCCGAACCGGCCGACCTCATCCTCATGGACCTGATCATGCCGGGAATAGGCGGCCTCGGCGGCCTGCGCGCCTTAAAGGCCAATCCCGGCCTGGCCGACATTCCGGTCATCGTCATCACGGTCAGCGACGACGACGAAAGCCTGGCCGCGGCCTTTGCCGCCGGCGCCCTGGACTACATCCAAAAACCGCCGCGCCGCCCGGAACTCATCGCCCGGGTCGAGGCCGCCCTGCGCCTCAAGGCCGCCACCGACGCACGCAAAGCCCGGGAACGCGATCTGCAAAACGAAAAGGAATTCATTGCCGCCATCCTGGAATATTCCCATGACGGCATTGCCGTTGTGGCCCGGGACGGCCGGTTCCTGTTCGTCTCCCCGGGCATGGAGCGCATTTTCGCCCAGCCGGCCGACACCTACACCACCCTGGACCGCTGGCTCGACCAGGCTTTTCCCGAACCGGCCGCCCGGCGAGACCTGGCCGACATCCTCGCCCTGCCCCCGGCCCCGGGCCATGTCTGGCAACGCCTGCACACCTTTGCCGACCGCAACGGCCAGCTGCGGACCTGTCAGATCTATTTTTCCTCCATGCCAAGCGGCGAGCTCATCCTCAACATCCAGGATGTGACCCTGTTCGAGAAGCAAAAGGAAGACCTGCTGCGCAAGCACGACCGCCATCGCAAGGATCTGGAGGCGGCGGCCGAAATCCAGCAGAGCCTGCTTCCCCGGCGCTTCTCCATGTCCGAATCGCTCAAGTTCGCCTGGGAATTCACGCCCTGCGAAACCATCGGCGGCGACATCTTCAACGTCTTTCCCCTGGGCCCCAACCATGTCGGNCTCTACATGCTCGACGTGTCCGGCCANGGCGTGGCCTCGTCCCTGGTCGCCCACTCCGTCTACAACTTCATGCACTACCAGCGCTCCACCCTAGTCGACCGTTCGGGNGGCCACATCGACGTGGTGCCGCCCCANCTGGTGCTGACCCGGCTGGACGAGGAATTCCCCTACATCAAGTTCTCGAAATTTTTCACCATCTTCTACATGACCCTGGATTTGCGCACCGGGCACGCCTGCTACGGCAACGCCGGGCATCCGGCGCCGCTACACATCGCCACCGACGGGACCATCACGCCCCTGCCCCTTCGCGGCACCATCATCGGCCTGGAAGGCTTCCAGCCCTTCCCGAGCGGCACCGTCACCTTTGCTCCGGGCGACAAGCTCGTGACCATCAGCGACGGTCTGCCCGACCGGCTCGACGCCTCCGGCAAGTTTTTCGGTGACACGCGCGTGCTCGACGTGCTGCGCGCCAACCACACCCTGCCCATCGGCGAACTGCTGGCCAGCCTGCGCCAGGCGGCCGAGGATTTCTGCGCCGGCACCCCGCCCCGGGACGACGTGAGCATCCTCGGCCTCGAATACGTGCACCCCAAGCCCCTCTGANGCAGGCCANCCCATGTCCTTTACCGTTTATCAAGCCGCGCCCGGGCTGTTGCCCGAGCTTGTCCGCGAACTCGGCGACGCGGTCACGGCCGTGCGCGANCCCCTGGTCGCGGCCGACGGGCCAGCCAAGCCCGCCGCCTTTGCCGCCAATGTCTGGCTCGAACCGCAATACCTCGAAGCCCCGTCCATCGGTCAGGGCGCCAAGAACCTGCGCGCCGTCCAGCGCAACTGGCAGGTGGTTCCGACCGGGTTCCACCGCCGGGCGGCCCTGATCGCCGAAAAACTGCCCAAGGTCTCGGCCAAGCCCCTTGTTTTCGGCGCACCCCTGCCCGAATCACCGCTTGGGGCCTTCACCTTGTGGGAGGAAAACCTGATTTTGGCCTCGCCGCGCCTGCGCGAGCCCGTGCCGGATGGGGTCTACCGCTTCGAGGAAGACAGGATCGGGCCGCCGAGCCGGGCCTATCTCAAGTTGTGGGAGCTATTCACGCGCCTGGGCGTCGCCCCCCGGCCCGGGGAGTTATGCCTGGACATGGGCGGCAGTCCCGGCGGCTGGGCCTGGGTGCTGGCCGGACTCGGGGCCCGTGTTTTCTGCATCGACAAGGCGCCGCTGGCCCCGTCCGTGGCCGGCAATCCCCTGGTCGAGTCCTGCCAGGGCAGCGCCTTCGGCCTGGACCCCCGCCATGTCGGCGCGGTGGACTGGCTTTTTTCCGATGTGATCTGCTACCCGGACCGGCTCTACGACTGGCTCGGCCGCTGGCTCGAACTCGGGGAGTGCCGCCGGTTCGTGCTTACGGTCAAGTTGCAGGGGGAGACGGATTTCGACTTGCTGGCCCGGTTTCGGGACATCCCGGGCGCCTCGCTGCTGCACCTGTCCCATAACAAGCACGAGCTGACCTTCACCCGGCTGTGACCGCCCACCGGGCGGAGGCCCGCCCCTCAGCTACGGGCGGTGGCGAGGTTTTCCAGAAGCCGTTCGAGTTCCGCGATATCCAGCGGCTTGGCCAAATAGTGGTCCATGCCCGCGGCCAAAAACCGCTCCCGGTCACCGGGCATGGCATGGGCGGTGGTGGCCACGATGGGGATCTCCCGGGCCGGCACGGGCAGGCTGCGGATGCGGCGGGTGGTCTCCAGGCCGTTTAAGCCCGGCATGCTGATGTCCATGAGAATGGCGTCGAAGCGCTCCCGAGCCAGGAGGTCCAAGGCTTCCTGACCGCTTTCGACCCCGACCGAGGCGTGGCCGAGCTTGGAAAGCAGCCGGGTGGCGGTCACGCCGCTGACCGGATCGTCCTCCACCACCAGGAGGCGCAGCCGGGGACCGGTTGTCGTCCCGACCTTGACGTTCCGGAGCGCCGCCTCGGTCCGGTCCGGCAGTTCGAGGGGAATTTCGCACACCACCCNNGTNCCGCAGTCCCGGTCGCAGTCCAGACAGACCGTGCCGGCCATAAGCTCCACCTGCCGCTTGACGATGGCCAGNCCCAGGCCCGTGCCCTGGTATTTCCGGGTCATGGACCCATCCACCTGGGTGAAGGGCTCGAACACCCGGCACGCCTGCTCCCGAGGAATGCCGATGCCGGTATCGGACACCTCCAGGCGCAGTACCACCTTGCCGGCCTCCGCCCCGGACAGAATCCGGGCCAGCACGACGACCGCCCCCTGCTCCGTGAACTTGACGGCATTGGAAACCAGTTGCACGGCCACCTGGCGCAACCGGGCCGCGTCGCCGCAGTAGGAGGATTCGCACAGGCGGTCGCAGTCGAGCAGCAAGGCCAGTCCCGCCTGGCTGGCCGGGGCAAAAAACTCCCCGCGCACCTCCCGCAGCACGTCCAGGGGCACAAAGCTGTCCTGGCCGACGCACACCCCGCCGCGCTCGGCCCGGGAGTAGTCGAGAATGGCATTGATCACGCAAAGCAAACCACGTCCGGCCTCCAGGGCCGTGGTGGCGTAATCGCGCTGCTCCGGGTCCAGGTCCGTGGCTTGCAGCAGCTGTAACATGCCGAGCACGCCGTTTAAGGGCGTACGGATCTCATGGCTCATGTTGGCCAGGAATTCCGATTTGGTCCGGTTGGCGGTTTCGGCCGATTCCCGGGCCGCGACCACGGCGGCAAGCATGTCGCGCAGATCGCCGACATCCTCGAACATGGCCAAAAATCGCGGCTCCCCGTCGTCGTCCAAACGGCCGACCACCACTTCCACCTGCAACCAGTGGCCAAACCGCCCGCGCAATCGCCACTCCAGCCGGACGCCCGGGGCCGTATCCGAAATCGGCGGCAAACCGGTGTAGGGCGCGGGATCGAGATCGTCGGGGTGCACGAGGTCGAACAGGTACGAACCCGCCGGCCGCGCTTCCAGCCCGAGCACGTCCTGGGCCCGGAGGTTGGCCTCCAGCACCAGGCCTGCCCGGTCGAACACGAGCATGCCCAGGGGCGCGATGCGGATCATAAGGTGGGTGCGGGCTTCGCTTGCGGCAAGGGCCCGACGCAGATGGTCGACGTTTTCGGAAAAGGGCCGTTCGGTCCGGCTGGCCGTGTCAGCGGCAGCCGATTTGGTCTCGTACATCACGTCGCTTGAGGCCATGGGTTTCCCGTTGGCTGGGCCCGGCCGAACGCCGCGCCGATCATGAACAATGCCTGGGAATAAGCATATACCCCGTCGACGCTCTGGGCAAGGCCCTATCGGAAATCCATGACTTCGTGCGAATTTTATCAAACAATCTATTTTTCTTCCACCCCCGAGCCTCCCGCGGCCCGGGACTTACGGCGGCTGAATCGCCAGCGCAAGCGGTCGAGAGCCAGGTAAATCACCGGCGTCGTATAAAGAGTCAGGGCCTGGCTGCACACGAGCCCACCGGCAATGGCGATACCCAGGGGGCGGCGCAGTTCCGAGCCGGCCCCGTGTCCCACGGCCAGGGGCAAGGCCCCGAGCAAGGCAGCGCAGGTGGTCATCATGATGGGCCGGAAACGCAGCAGACAGGCCTTGCGGATGGCTTCACGCGGGGAAAGCGCCTCGCGCCGTTCGGTCTCCAGGGCGAAATCCACCATCATGATGCCGTTTTTTTTCACGATGCCGATCAGCAAAATAATGCCGATGATGGCGATGATGGAAAGCTCCAGCCGGAAGGCCAGCAAGGCGGCCACGGCCCCGAGTCCGGCCGAGGGCAAGGTCGACAGGATGGTCAGGGGATGGATGGTGCTCTCGTAGAGGATGCCGAGCACGATATACACCGTGATCAGGGCGGCCAAAAGCAGCAAGGGCTGGTTCTGGAGCGAGGACTTGAAGGCCTGGGCCGTGCCGGCAAAGGCGCCCCGGATGTCATCGGGCAGGCCCACGTCCCGGCGCGCCGCCTCGATGGCCGCCGCCGCCTGGGACAAGGCCGTGCCCGGGGACAAGTTGAACGAGATGGTGGCGGCCGGGAACTGCCCCTGGTGGCTGACGGACAAGGGCGCCTCGCCGGTGCGCAGGGTGGCCACCGAGGCCAGGGGTACCTGGGCGCCGTTGGCTCCGGGCACGTAAATCTCGCTCAAGCCCGCCGGGGATTGCCACACGCGCGGCTCCACCTCCAGCACCACCCGGTACTGGTTGAGGTCCAGGTAGGACACCCCGACCAGACTCTGGCCGAACGCGCCGTACAGGGCATCGTCCAGGGCCTCGACCGTGACCCCCAGGCGCGACGCCGTGGTCCGGTCGAAATCGAGGGTGGTCATGATGCCCTTTTTCTGCTGGTCGGCGCTGACATCGACCAGTTCGGGCAAGGCGCGCATCCGGGCCTCAAGACGCGGCACCCAGCGCAGCAGGTCATCGAAACTGTCCGAGAGCAGCGTATACTGGTAGATCGAATTGCTCGATCGTCCGCCCATGCGCAGTTCCTGGGCCGGTTGGAGATAGGTCGGCGCTCCGGGCGCGCCGGCCAGCTTGCGCCGCAGCCGGGTCAGGGTGGTGGACAAGGGGCCGGTACGCTTGCCGAAGGGCACCAAGGTGATGAACATCCGGGCGGTGTTGGTGCCGCCGCCGTGGCCGCCTCCGCCGCCGGTGAAGCCGGCCACGGACACCACGTCGGGATCGGAGCGCAGGATGTCCTCCACGGTCTTGAGCCGTTTTTCCATGGCCTGGAACGAGCTGTCCGGCGCGGACTGGATGAAGGCCATGATGCGACCCGTATCCTGCTCCGGGAAAAAGCCCTTGGGAATGAGCCAATAAAGCCAGATGCTGCCGGCCAGGCTGGCCGCGGTCAAAAGCAGCATAAGCCGGGGATGGGACAGGGCCACATCGAGGGTGCGTGCGTAAAACCCGTGCGCCCGCTGGAAAATCCGCTCGAGCAAGAGGGCGATCCGCCCCGGCCGCAACGCCCCCCGGCGCAGCAGCAAAGCGCACAACATGGGCGTTGTGGTCAGGGACAAGACCAGGGAGATAAGGATGGCCACGGACAGCACCATGGCGAATTCCCGAAACAACCGCCCCACCATGCCGCCCATGAAAAGGATCGGAATGAAGACCGCGACCAACGACAGGCTCATGGAGACCACGGTAAACGAGACCTCGCTGGCGCCGACCATGGCCGCGCGCCTGGGGCCCATGCCGGCCTCCAGGTGCCGGGTCACGTTTTCGAGCACCACAATGGCGTCGTCCACCACAAAGCCCGTAGCGATGGTGAGGGCCATGAGGGACAAGTTGTCCAGGGAATAGCCGAGCAGGTACATGACCGCGAAGGTGCCGACCAGGGAGGCCACCGTGGCCGCGGCCGGAATGAAGGTGGCCCGCAGATTGCCGAGAAAGGCGAACACCACGAGGATCACCAAGAAAGCAGGACGCGGCCAGGGTCCACTCCACCTCGGCCAGGGAAGCTCGGATCGGCGGGGTGCGGTCCATCTCCACCGTGAGCTTGACGTCGGCGGGCAGGGAGGCGGCAAGCTGGGGCAGCAAGGCCCGGACATTGTCCACGGTCTCGATGATGTTGGCCCCGGGCTGGCGGAACACGATCAACATGACGGACGGACGGCCGTTGACCAGGCCGCTGGCCCGGACATCCTCCACCGAATCCGTGATCCTGGCCACGTCGGACAAACGCACCGGGGCGCCGTTTTTATACGAAAGGATCAGCGGGTCGTATTGCAAGGCCTTGAACAACTGGTCGTTGGTCGCAATCTCGTAGGAAGCCTCGCCCGCCTCGATCTGGCCCTTGGGCCGGTTGACCGTGGTGGCGGCGATAAGATCGCGTACCTTGGCGATACTCAGCCCCCGCTGGGCCAGGGCGGCCGGATTCACGTCCACGCGCACCGCCGGTAGGGCGCCGCCGCCCACCACCACCTGGCCCACGCCCTCGACCTGGGAGAGCTTTTGCTGGAGCACGGTGTTGGCCACGTCGTACATGCGGGCCCGGCTCACGGTCTCCGAAGTCAGGGCCAGGATGAGAATCGGCGCGTCGGCCGGATTGATCTTCCGATAGGTCGGGTTCTGGCGCAGGGTTGAAGGCAGATAGCCCCGGGCGGCGTTGATGGCGGCCTGGACGTCCCGGGCCGCGCCGTCGATGTCCCGGGACAGGTCGAACTGCAAGGTGATGCTGGTCGAGCCCTGGGAATTGGCCGAAGTCATTTCCGTCACCCCGGCAATGCGGCCGAACTGGCGCTCCAGGGGCGCGGCCACGGCCGTGGCCATGGTGATGGGCTCGGCCCCGGGCAGCTGGGCCTGGACCGAAATGGTGGGGAAATCCACCTGGGGCAACGGCGCCACCGGCAGCAGCCGAAAGGCGATAATCCCGGCCAGGACCAAGGCCAACGTCAGCAACATCGTGCCCGCCGGCCGCCGGATGCAGATGCCGGGAAGACTCACGCCCGTTCCTCCTCCGAGGAGGTCCCGATCGCGTCATCCGGATCATCGGTTCCGCCCCGGCGCCGGGAAAGGCGATCGAAGAAAAGATAGATCACCGGCGTGGTATAAAGGGTCAGTACCTGGCTCACGATCAGGCCGCCGACAATGGTGACGCCAAGGGGCCGGCGCAGTTCCGAGCCCACCCCGGAGCCCAAGGCCAGGGGCAAGGCGCCGAGCAAGGCCGCGAAAGTGGTCATCATGATGGGGCGAAAACGCAGCAGGCAGGCCTGGTAGATGGCCGTGACCGGGTCCTTGCCCTCCTCGCGCTCGGCGGCCAGGGCGAAGTCCACCATCATGATGCCATTTTTCTTGACAATACCGATCAGCAAAATGATGCCGATCACGGCCATGACCCCGAGGTCCATGTGAAACGCCATCAGGGCCAACACCGCGCCCACGCCGGCCGAAGGCAAGGTGGACAGGATGGTCACCGGATGGATGAAGCTCTCGTACATGACGCCGAGCACGATATAGACCGTAACCAGGGCGGCCAGGATGAGCAGGGGCTCGTTTTTGAGCGAATCCATGAAGGCCCGGGCCGCGCCCTGAAACGCCCCCCGGATGCTCTCGGGCATTTCGAGGGCGTCCGTGACCGCGGCCACGGCATCCACGGCATGGCCCAGGGCCTTGCCCGGGGCCACGTCAAAGGAGATGGTCGCGGCCGGAAACTGGCCCTGGCGGTTGATGACCAGGGGACCGGTCCCGACCGAGGCCGTGGCCACGCTCGAAAGAGGCGTCTGGCCGCCGCCGGTCGTGGGCAGGTGGATGGTATCGAGGGACGTCAGGTCCCGGGACATGTCCGGCAACACCCCGAGCACCACCCGGTACTGGCTGAGTTCCGTGAACATGGTCGAAATCTGGCGCTGGCCGTAGGCGTCGTAGAGGATGTCGTCCACGACCTTGGGCGTGATGCCGAAACGGGCGGCCGCCACCCGGTCGATGTCGAGATTGACGCGCAAGCCCCCTTCCTGGAGGTCCGAGGACACGTGGCGCAGCTCGGGGCGCTGGCGCAGAGCCGCGACAAAGCGCGGGGTCCACTCGGACAGGGTGGCTGAACTGGGCGTCTCCAAGGTGTATTGGTACTGGGCCCGGCCGCTTCTGGCATCGACCGTCAGATCCTGGACCGGGGCCATGGCCACGCCGATGCCGGGCACGGTGGCGGCCCGGGCGGTGAGCCGGGCGGCCACGGTCGCGGCATCGTCGGCCCGGTCCTTTTTCGGCACCAGGGTCACGAGGAGCCGGCCGGAATTGAGGCTGGTGTTGGCGCCGTCGATACCGACGAACGAGGCCAGGGAAGCCACGGCCGGATCGCCGGTCAGGGCCGCCACCAGCGCTTTCTGGCGTTCGACCATGGCCGGGAAAGAGATGGTCTGGGGCGCCTCGGTGGTGCCCATGACGAGCCCGGTGTCCTGGACCGGGAAAAAGCCCTTGGGCACGAGCACGTAGAGCAGGCAGGTGAGAACGACCGTGCCCAGGGCCACGAGCAAGGTGGCGGTCTGGTGGCGCAGCACCACGGTCAGGCTGCGGCCGTAGGCAGCCACAAGCTTGTCGAACAGGGTCTGGCTGGCCCGGAAAAACCGGCTTTCCCGCCCGGCCGGCACCCGGCCGAGAAGCCGCGCGCACATCATGGGCGTGAGCGTCAGAGACACGGCCGCGGAAATGAGGATCGTGACCCCCAGCGTGACGGCGAATTCCCGAAACAGCCGCCCCACCACATCGCCCATGAAAAGCAGCGGAATGAGCACCGCCACCAGGGACACGGTCAGCGACAGGATGGTGAAACCGATCTGCTTGGACCCGGCCAGGGCCGCTTCCAGGGGCGAGGACCCGGCCTCGACATAGCGGGCCACGTTTTCGATCATGACAATGGCGTCGTCCACCACGAAGCCGGTGGAGATGGTCAGGGCCATGAGCGTCAGGTTGTTGACGCTGTAGCCGAGCAGATACATGACCCCGAACGTGCCGACCAGGGACAGGGGCACGGCCACGCTCGGGATGACCGTGGCCGGCAAATCACGCAGGAACACGAAAATGACCCCGACCACCAGCACCACGGCCAACAGCAGTTCGAGCTGCACGTCCTCGATGGAGGCNCGGATGGTCTCGGTGCGGTCGGACAGGACCGNGACNTCCACGGCCTGGGGCAGCGAGGCCCGCAANTGGGGCAGGATGGCCTTGACCCGGTCGACCACGGCAATGACGTTGGCCCCGGGCTGGCGCTGGATGTTGAGGATGATGGCCGGCTTGTCTCCGACCC
>JGI20225J20221_1003055_pt1 | contig 10915 bp, 10 predicted proteins | sample BioMet4_FD_20221 | JGI IMG/M metagenome (IMG submission 20221) | reverse complement strand
AGTAGGGCGCGCTAGACCACGAGTACCTAATAGGTCTACGGCCTCTACCCTGGGCCAGGTCCTTCACGGTGGGCGGGGCGTAGGCGGTCCCGCTTCAGCCGCTTTGGTACGCTCGGGCACCGGCCAGGCCACCGGGAGGCGGAATGTCGTACTTCCCCGCTGGGCCCTCGCAGAAAGAGAGGCGGCCCCCGAGTTGCTGATACACAGGTTCGGACACCTGCACCTTCTGAGAAAGGGACCAGTACGCAGCCCAGGAGCTGGTGCGAGTACCCCGGCTCGCTTGCCCATTGTTGCCCCTTTGTCGGCTATGGCGGCTTAGACCTGTACCGGGATAATACTGCGCGCCCCTTTAGGCCGCCAAATTTTCCAGGGCTTCGGCCCCGGTGCCGACGCATTGGACCGCGCAGCCGGCTTCCAGGAGAAAATGGCGTAAAAAGAGCCTGTTGACCTGATTATCCTCGGCCAACAGCACCCGCAAGCCGGCGAAATTACCAACGCTGTTCTGAACATCGCTTACCGGATCGGTCCGGGGCTGGGCCTCCCGGGCCGGGCGCAACGAGACGGTAAAGACGAAAAGGCTCCCCTCCCCTTCCCGGCTCGACACCTGGATGGTGCCGCCCATGAGTTCCACCAGTCGCCGGCAGATGGCGAGTCCCAGGCCCGTACCGCCGTGCCGTTTGCAGCGGGTGGGTTCGAGCTGGGTAAAAATCTGGAAAAGGTCGCGGTGGCGCGCCTCGGGAATACCGATACCCGTATCACGCACGGCGCATTCGAGCAGCATGGGATCACCCGCCCGGGAAAGCCGCATCTCCACGGACACCTCGCCCTGATCGGTGAATTTGAGGGCATTGCCCACGAGGTTGCGCACCACTTGCATGAGCCGGTCCGGATCGCCATGGAGCATTTCCGGCACGGCCGGGTCGATGCGCACGGACAGTTTGAGCCCCTTTTGTCGAAACGAGAACTGGAAGGGCTTCATGGTCCGGTCGAGCATCTCGCGCAGATCGAAATCCACCGGCCAAAACTCCATCTTGCCGGCTTCGATCTTGGAAAAGTCCAGGATGTCGTTGACAATCCCGAGAAGCGACCGGGAGGAATCCAGGATAAGTTCGAGATTTTCCCGGATCTCGGAGCGCGGNGCCAGGCTCAGGGTCATCTGGGTCAGGCCGATGATGCCGGAAAGNGGGGTGCGGATTTCGTGGCTCATGTTGGCCAAAAAGCCGCTTTTGGCCGCATTGGCCGATTCGGCCTGGGCCCGGGCGCGTTCCAGATCCTCTTCCCGGCCCCGATCCTTCATGTGGGCCAGCACGCCCTCGCCGAGCAGGGACAACCGGCCGATATCGGCCTCGTCATAGTCCTCGGCCTTGTCGGATACGGCCACAAGCAGCCGGGGATGGCCCTCGTCGAGGATGGGCACGACCAGAAAGCGCTTGAGGGGCCGATGTCCGGGCGGCAGGCCGTGCTTGCCGGGATGGTCTGCGGTATAGTCGTTGACCATAACCGGTCGGCCCGTCCGGTGGGCCTCAGCCCAGGAGCCGGCCGTGGCCAGGGCGAACGCTTCGAATGAGCCGGTGATGCCGCAGGCGGCCAGGGAACGGGGATCATGGGCGATCAGCCGGTAGCTGCCGGTGTCCGGGTCGCTGACGGCCACGAAACCATCCTCGCTCTCGGTCAGGGCCACGGCCCGCCCCAGCACGAAACGGGCGATCTCGGCCAACTCCTCCCGACGCATGCGACCGAGGTGCAGCAACGCTTCCAGGGTCGCGGCATGGCGCCGGGTCTGCTCGGCCACGCGCCGCTCGGCCGTGACATCCTTGATGGCGGCCAGGGAACGCAAAAACCGCCCTTTCTCATCGAAGGTGCCGGCCGAAGACAGTTGCACATCCAGGATACGGCCATCCTTGGTCACCATGCGCAGGGGCTCGTTTTCCAGCCGGCCCTCCCGATAAAACCGGGGCAGCACCTCCAGGAGCCGACGACGGGACGATTCAGTGAAAAACTCCGTCAGCGGATGGCCGATCAGTTCCGTCGGACTGTAGCCCAAGGTCTCCCGCCAGCAGGTATTGACCGAGAGCAGGCGGCCCGACGCGTCGATGGAATGGAGCATGATGGGGGCCTTGTCGTACAGCTCGCCCAAACGCTCCAGGACGGTCGGCCGCGCGGATCGCAGGGGGCGGTTCCTCACGGGACTCCTCACGGGTTGGACGTGGACAGAGGGTCGGAACAGGCATGCCGACCGCAGGACATGGCTTTTCCTAGCCCATGGCCGGGCCGATGACAACGGCCGATCCGNCTTGCACNGGTCCATGGCTTGTGCCGCAGCCGGTTTTTGGTCTAGGGATGCACAAGGCGCCGGAGCGCAAGGNGCGGCGCCGCGCTTGAAGGAGATCACCCATGGAAAACACACAGTGCTGCATCATCGGCGCCGGGCCGGCCGGCCTGTCCGCCGCCATCTACACGGCCCGGGCCGGCATGGACACCCTGGTCATCGGCTGCGAGCCCAAGATCGCGGGCGATTACGATATCGACAACTATTTCGGCTTTCCCGAGACCATTTCCGGACTGGAACTCATCGAACGCGGCCAGCGCCAAGCCGCCCGGTTCGGCACCCGACTGGTCTGCCAAAAAGTCCTTGGCGTGCACATGACCGACGACGGCGCTTTTTCCTGCGTGACCGACAAGGGCGAATACCTGGCCCAGACCGTGATCATCGCCGCCGGCGTGACCCGGGTGCGGCCGGGGATCGCCAATATCGCCGACTATGAGGGTAAGGGCGTTTCGTATTGCGTGAGCTGCGACGGCTTTTTCTTCCGGGGCTGCGCGGTGGTGGTGGTCGGCGAAGGCAACTATGCCGCCAACCAGGCGTTGGAGCTGACCAACTTCACCCCCAAGGTGACCATCCTCACCCAGGGCAAGACGCCGGAAATGGGCGATTCCTTCGCCGATCGGCTCGCCGAGGCCGGCATCGGCGTGTCCACGGCCAAAATCGAGACCCTGACCGGCAATCCGGCCCTGACCGGCGGCATCCTGGAGGATGGCAGCGAGTTGGCTTTCGAGGGCCTTTTCGTGGCCATGGGGCAAGCCTCGGCCATGGATTTCGCCAAGACCCTCGGGGTCACCTCCCGAGGGGCGTTTCTGGAAGCGGACCACGAACAAAAAACCAACGTACCCGGCGTGTTCGCGGCCGGGGACTGCGTGGGCCGGTTCATGCAGATCAGCGTGGCCGTGGGCGAAGGCGCCAAGGCCGGCCGGGCGGCCATTGCCTACGTCAAGGAACGCCTCGCCGCGGCCAAGCGCCAAGCCGGCTGAGGCCGGCAGGCGACGCCAAAAGTGGGACGTGCGGACGCGGTGCCGCCCGTCGAGGCACAGGGCGTCTCCGCCGACCGGGGCGGCAAAGGATCGGAACGCGTCGGAAGGACGGATCGTGCGCCGTCCGCTCCTTGACATTTGCGTCCGATCGGGGTATGAATTTTAGTTCGCTAGATGACATGGGCCTATAGCTCAGTTGGCAGAGCCACCGGCTCATAACCGGCAGGTCCCAGGTTCGAATCCTGGTGGGCCCACCACGAAGGTTCCATGGTACAGTCCGTCACAGGAAACGACAACCGACGACAAGCTCCCCCGGTCACCCCGGGGTCGAAAAGGCGCTTTTCCACCCGCGACGGCCGGGGAAGCGCCTTTTGCATGCCCCCATGCACGTACGGGAACTGATCGCACGCATCGAACGCGTCGCCGACCCGCGCCTGGCCGCCAGCTGGGACAAGTCGGGCGTCCAGATTGCCGGCATTGCCACGGAATGTACCCGTCTGGCCGTGACCCTGGACCCCCTGCCCTACCTCGTGGAGCAGGCCCTGGACTGGGGCGCGACCTGCATCCTGACCCACCATCCCCTGACCCTGTCGCCGCGTCTGCCCGATCGCTTGGACGACTACCACCGGGTGCTGGGGCTCGTTTTGGGCCGTGGGGCCTGGCTGTACGCCGCCCACACCTCCCTGGACGTGCGCACCGACGGCCCGGCCGGCTGGCTGGCCGAGGCCGTGGACATGCAAAACCGCCGCGTCCTGGAACCGGCCGGACGGTTGCCCCATGTCCAGACCCGGCTGCGCCTGCCCGCGCCCGGAGACCGGGGACGGGTCATGGCCCTGGTGCGCGGCCGCGATCGCTGCCAGGTCCTGGCCCTGACCGACCGCGATCTTGAGCTCATCCACCCCGAAGCAGCCTGGCCCGATTTGCAGGCCGCCCTGACCGCCATCTGCCCGGGTATCGCCGTGGTCTCCGCCCTCACCCTGGCCAGCCCGGCCGATGTCTACGGCTACGGCCTGGTGGGCGATCTGCCCGCTCCCCTGCCCTTTGCCCGACTGGGCGAACGGTTGGGGGAACTGCTCCCCCACGTCTTTTTCCGGCTGGCCGGCGAGGCGCCCGAAACCGTGACCCGACTGGCCTATTGTCCCGGCTCGGGCGCGGACATGGCGCCCCTGGCCTTTGCCGCTGGCGCCACGGTCCATATCACGGGCGATCTCAAGTACCATCAGGCCCAGGCCGTGCCCTCGGGCCACTGCATCTTGGATGTGGGCCATTTTTCGCTGGAAGAAGTCATGTTGCGGCATTTTGCCCGGGATTTGGCCGCCCAATGGGGCGACGCCGGTCCGGCCATCCGGTATTTCCCGGGAACCGATCCGATAGCACCGCTTTTTCCGGACGGGACAACCTCCCGCCGGACGGAATAAACCCTCGGAGAACAGTCATGTATTTGAAGCAGATCGAACAGCTGGTGGTCTTGCAGAAGGTGGACGACGAAATTGTGGTCCTTGCGGACGAACTGAAGCGTGCCCCGCAGCAGATCGAGGAACTTGAAAAACGCCGCCAGGAAATCGATCATGCCGCCGAGCTCATCCGCGACAAAATCAAGTATCTGCTCGACCAGCAAAAGCGCCTGGAAACGGAGATCGAGGGCGACTCCGTGCGCCTCAAAAAGAGCAAGAGCAAGATGATGATGGTGGGCAATACCAAGGAATACCACGCCATGATGCGTGAGATGGACAACCTTGAAAAACAGAACCGCGGTCGCGAGGAAGAAAAAACCACCGTGGCCGAGGAATTGACCCGCCAGAACAGCGAACTCAAAAGCATTGACGAACGCACGGCCGAACTCGAAACCGAACTGGCCGCGGCCCGGGAAACCCTCAATGCCCGCATCCAGGCCGCCCAGGCCAGCCTGGACAAGCTGGAGGACCAGCGCCACGAAGCCGGAATGGCCGTGCCCAAGCCGATTCTCCAGCGCTACGAGTTCATCCGGTCGCGCCTCAAAAATCCGGTCATCGTTCCGGTGGACGCCGGCATCTGCTCCGGCTGCCACATCGCCATTCCGCCCCAGTCGTTTATCGAACTGCAAAAGGGCATCCAGATTTTAAGCTGCCCCAACTGCCAGCGCCTCATCTACTGGAGCGACCACATCAAACGCGAAGACGCCCCCGAAGAGGCCGCGGAAACCACCAAAGCCTAGGTTCCCGGTGCGGCGCAGCCCGCGGTCGTCCCGACCGGAAACGGCGCATGCGCTTGACTTTTTCGAGTCGCGCGGACAGGCAGGGCCAGTCCGAAGGTGAGGAGGCCATACCATGGAGCACGATACGCCCAAGACAATCGCCGCGCCTGTCCGCTCGACCCGACTCGACTTCCTGCCGGAAAACACCTTTGCGGACCGGGAAGCGGAACTGCGCTACTACAAGCAGGAATACAGCCGGCTCAAGGCCATTATCGCCCTGCAAAAAAAGAAGATCAAAAAGCTGCTCGGCTAACCGGCCAAGGACCACTTCCCGACCAGGCCGGGATACTCCCGCGCCACTTCCAGCCGGCGCAAAAATTCGTTGCGCCGGACCTCGACCGCGCCGAAACGGCACAGGTGGCCGGTCGTCTGCTGGCAATCGATGAAATGAAAGCCCCGGGCATCCAGGAACCGGGCCAGGGTCACGAACGCCACCTTGGATGCGTCCGTCACCCGGTGGAACATCGATTCCCCGAAAAAGGCCTTGCCGATGGCCACGCCGTACGCCCCGCCGACAAGTTGCCCGTCCTGCCAGGCCTCCACGCTGTGGGCATGGCCGGCCTCGTGGAGCCGGTCGTAGGCTTCGATCATCTCGGGCACGATCCAGGTGCCGTCGCCACATGTTCGCGCCACCCCGGCGCAACCCCGAATCACGCCGTCAAAATCCGTATCCAACGTCACGCGAAACTTTCCGGAACGCAACGTACGCTCCAAGCGCCGTGAGACATGCACCTGCCCCGGAAGCACGATGGGGCGCGGGTCCGGCGACCACCAGAGAATCGGACTGTCGCTGTCGTACCACGGAAAAATCCCTCGCCGATACGCGGCGAGCAACCGCTCCAACCGCAAATCCCCACCAACAGCCAAAAGCCCGCCCGGTTCGGCCCAGGCAGGCTTCGGAAAGACCAACTCTGCAGTCAAATAAAAAACAGGCATGCTTTTTTGCGGAAGGTCCGGGAGGGGATCATCCCCTCCCGGCCGCCGGAGGCATTGTGCCTCCCTTAGTCCACAACCGCCGGTTCGACCGCGGGCTTGCGCGAAGCGCGGCTGGAGAAGGTGAAGCTGAACATCTCGGGCGCGCCTTCGGGCGCGGCGTCGATTTCCGCTTCCCCTCCCTTTTGCAGCTTGCCGAAGAGCATCTCGTGGGCCAGCGTGTCCTTGATCTCCACCTGGATCACCCGGGCCAGCGGCCGGGCGCCGAAGTCTGGATCAAAGCCCTTCTCGGCGAGCTTGGCCACAGCCGCCGGGGTCAGCCGAATGAACACCCGCTTCTCGGCCATTTGCGCATTGAGCTCCCGAACGTACTTGTGGACAATCCGGTCCATGATCTCGGGCGTCAGGGACTTGAAGGTGATGATGCCGTCGAGCCGGTTACGAAACTCGGGGCTGAACAACCGTTCCAAGGCCTTGCGCCCCTTGCCCGAGATATCCTCGGGCTTGCCCGAGCCGAAGCCGATGCTTTTCGAGGCCATCTCCCGCACCCCGGCATTGGTGGTCATAAGCAGGATCACGTGCCCGAAGTCGGCCTTGCGACCGCTGTTATCGGTCAGAGTCGCGTAGTCCATGACCTGGAGCAGGATGCTGAACATGTCCGGATGGGCCTTTTCGATCTCGTCCAGCAACAACACCGTATAGGGGTTCTTGCGGATGGCATCGGTCAAAAGCCCGCCCTGCTCGAAGCCGACATAGCCCGGAGGCGAACCGATGAGCCTGGCCACGGCATGCTTCTCCATGTATTCGCTCATGTCGAAGCGCACGAAGTTGATGCCGAGCACGGCCGCGAGCTGCTTGGCCATTTCGGTCTTGCCGACGCCGGTNGGCCTCCGGCGAAGCAAAAAACGAACCCGGTCGGCCTTGCCCACATTGGCCCANAACCCGGGCCCGCGGAGCGCATGATGGCCTTGNCCAATGCCCCTCCAACGGCCTCGTCCTGGCCGAANATNGAGCCCCTTGAGCTCCCCTTCCAGCCGTTCTCCAGCCGGAACCTTGTCCGAGGAGCGTCACCNGGGCGCGTCGGAATCCGGGCCATGNCNGCCACGACCTTTTCCATCTCGGCCACGCCGATGGCGCCCTTGGCCTCGGTGCCGGCCAGCTTGCGCACAGCCCCGGCCTCGTCGATGACGTCAATGGCCTTGTCGGGCAGGAAGCGGTCGTTGATGTGCCGGGCCGCGAGCTCCACCGCCGCCCGCAAGGCGGCCGGGGTGTAGCGCACGCCGTGGTGCTCCTCGTAGTAGGTCCGAAGCCCCTTGATGATCTCGACAGCCTCCTCGACGCTGGGTTCGCCCACGTCGATCTTCTGGAAGCGCCGGGACAGGGCCCGGTCCTTCTCGAAGTGGTTCTTGTACTCCTCGTAGGTGGTCGAGCCGATACAACGCAGCTTGCCCGAACCGAGCACGGGTTTGAGGATGTTGGACGCATCCAGGGTGCCGCCGCTCGTGGCGCCGGCCCCGACAATGGTGTGGATCTCGTCCACGAACAGGATGGCCCCGGGCTTTTGCTCCAGTTCGGACAAAACGCCCTTGAGCCGGGCCTCGAAATCGCCCCGGTACTTGGTGCCGGCTAAAAGCGCCCCCATGTCCAGGGCGAAGATGCGGGTGTCGCGGAAGCTGTCCGGCACCTCGCCCTTGGCGATGCGCAGGGCCAGGCCTTCGGCCAGGGCCGTCTTGCCCACGCCCGGATCGCCCACGAAGATGGGGTTGTTCTTGCGCCGACGCAGCAACACATGAATGGTCCGGGTCAGTTCCTGATCCCGGCCGATCAACGGATCGATCTCGCCTTTGATCGCCTTGGCCACCAGATCGACGGTATACTGCTCCAGGGCCGAGCCGCCGGCCTTGCCCTCGCGCGTTTCCTCGTTTCCGCCGGCCTCGGCCGGATCGTTTTCCCGGCCCTGGCCATGGGAGATATATTCCAACACGTCCAGACGGCTCACACCGTGGGACTTCAGATAGTAAACGGCATAGGAATCCTCTTCCTCGAAAAAGGCGGCCAGGACATCGCCCACGTCCACCTGCTGTTTGCCCGAGGACTGCATCTGCATGATGGCGCGCTGCAACACGCGCTGCACGCCCAGCGTCTGCACCACCTCGGCATTGGTCTCCTGAGGCAGGGTTTCCATGTGATCGGTAAAAAAGCGCTCCAGCTGATGCTTGAGGCGCACGACATTGACACCGCAATGGACCAGAATGTCCCGGCCCGTTTCCTCCAGGAGCATGGCGAACAGCAGATGCTCCAGGGTCAGGTATTCATGCCCACGGCGCTTGACCTCTTTGACGGCGCTGGTCAATACCCGTTCCAACTTCTTGCTGAGCATTCAAACCTCTTCCATACTGCATTTTAAAGGATAGCCATTCTCCCGGGCCAGACGATGGACCAGCGAGACTTTGATCTCGGCCACTTCGGCCGTGTATTCACCGCACACGCCCACACCTTTTTCATGGATGGCGAGCATGATCTGGGTGGCCTCGTTTTCCGTTTTATGAAAAACGCCGACCAGCACCTTCACCACGAATTCCATGGTCGTGTAGTCGTCGTTGTGCAGCAGCACCTTGTACCGTCTCGGTTCCCGGACGTCCTCGGCGACGTCCACGCCCATTCCGGTTTGTTCCTCTTCCCTGGGCTGGCTCATGAGCTTGCCATCACCTCATTGCACGCGTTGACGTTGTGGTCTCCCGGAAGCGGCCGTGAGACTCCCGGAAGAAATAAGTCCTCATGCCCCGGTGTCGAGGGGGGGCGAGCGCGGCACAGACCGCGCCGACATCCTCCCATGGCATATGTTGGGGTATGAAAAAACACGGCCACTGGCAACAGCGGCGCCAATAATCCGGAATTGCTGTAGCTTTGGCTACGAATCCCGCCCGTCGCCCAGGGCGGCCAGCAGGGAGTGCCGTTCGGTGGGGGCAAACACGAAGCTGTCGGCCGGGGGCAGGCCGCAGGCGGTCAGGTGGCTTTGGTAAAGTTCGTGGTAGGTGGAGGACAGGGCTTGGGCCATGGACAGCCCCAGGCGCTCGGCCACCTCGGGGATGGTTTCAGCCGCGCCCTCGATCTCCAGGTAGCGGCCAAAGGGGAGCACATCAAGGCAGATGTGGGTCTCACCAAGGAGCCACGTCTCGCGCAGCTTTTCGTAGCGCAAGGCCGGGCCAAAACCCAGATGGCCCAAAATCGTCTCCAGCACGTCCAGGTCGGCGATCTCGGTTTCAAATTCCTGGCGCACCTTGAGCCCGGTGTCCTCGGCCGGCTCGGCCGGGAGCTTGAGGGTGATGCGGCCGCAGGCGTCCCGGCGCAGCCGCAAGAGCAGGCCCCGTTGGCGCAAGACGCGGTCCGGGGTGTCGAGCACGAGGTTTTCCTCGAACACCCGATCCTGCCGCCGGGCCCCGGCCCGCAGCAAGGCTTCTCGCACCGGGCCAAAGGTCTCCAAAGCGAATTTTGTCTCGATCTCAACCGCCATATCCGTCCTCCGACACCGTCACAACGACTTCCCGACCGGCGTCAGGAGGCGCAGGCGCGCACCACCTCGTGGGCAATGGCGCCAAGGGGCATGATCTTGTCCACGCCACCGAGCTTGATGGCTTCCTGGGGCATACCAAAGACCACACAACTGGTCTCGTCCTGGGCAATGGTATAGGCACCCACGTCGTGCATTTCCCGCATGCCCGGGGCGCCGTCGTCGCCCATGCCGGTCATGATGACGCCCACGGCGTTTTTCCCGGCGTAGCGGGCGGCAGAGCGGAACAGCACATCCACGCTCGGCCGGTGGCGGCGCACAAGGGGCCCATCCTTGACTTCCACGTAATAGCGGGCGCCGCTGCGCTTGAGCAGCATATGCCGGTTGCCCGGGGCAATAAGCGCCTGGCCGCGCAGGATGGTGTCCCCGTCCTTGGCTTCCTTGACCGTGATGCGGCAGATGCCGTCCAGGCGCTTGGCAAAGGCGGCCGTGAACTGCTCGGGCATGTGCTGGACAATGGCGATGCCCGGGCAATCCTGGGGCATGGCTTCCAGAAATTCGCGCAAGGCCTCGGTGCCGCCGGTGGACGCGCCCACGGCCACCACCTTGTCCGTGGTCTCGAACATGGCCTTGCCCGTGGGACCGGGCAGCACGGCGTCGGCCGAAAGCTTGGGCTGGACCTTGAGCGGCGCCACGGGCAGGAGTTTTTGCATCTTGGCCCGGGCCGCGGCCTTGACCGCATCCACCACCCGGATGCGCGACTCCTCCAGAAACTGCCGGGTGCCGAGCTTGGGCTTGAGGATGATGTCCACGGCCCCGTATTCCATGGCGCGCAAGGTGGTTTCCGAACCGGACTCGGTCAGGGTCGAGCAGATGACCACCGGAATGGGATGCTGGGTCATGATCTTGCGCAAAAACGTCAGCCCGTC
>JGI20225J20221_1002738_pt3 | contig 10919 bp, 12 predicted proteins | sample BioMet4_FD_20221 | JGI IMG/M metagenome (IMG submission 20221) | reverse complement strand
TGCTGCGTCTTGGCCGGAACGCCGAGCTTCCAGAGTTCCGTATTGACATCCTTCATAAAAGAAGCGATGCGCGGCCGCAGTGTCCCGAAATAGTGGTCGTCCAGTTCCTGCCCTTTCGGCGGCATCGCTCCGAAAAGCGTGCGGCCCGTGAAGATCAGGTCTTCCCTCTGCAGATATTTTCCGCGGTCGATGATGAAATATTCCTGTTCGGCGCCGACAGAGGGCGTGACATGCTTGGACTTCGTGTTCCCGAAGAGCCTGAGCAGACGGATGGTCTCCCGGTCCAGCACTTCCATTGAACGCAGAAGCGGCGTCTTCTGATCAAGTGCTTCTCCGGTATAGGAGCAGAAAGCCGTCGGAATCACGAGGATGGCGCCGCTTTCATCATGCCGTACAAAGGCCGGTGACGTGCAGTCCCAAATCGTATAGCCCCGTGCCTCAAAGGTTGCGCGGAGTCCGCCTGACGGAAATGAAGAGGCATCCGGCTCGCCCTTGATCAGTTCTTTTCCCGAAAGCCTCATCAGGACCTTGCCGTTCGGAAGCGGAGCCGTAATGAAGGAATCGTGCTTCTCAGCCGTCGTGCCTGTCAGGGGTTCAAACCAGTGCGTATAATGCGTCGCACCCTTTTCGATTGCCCAGTCTTTCATGGCTCCGGCAAGAATGTCGGCCGTTTTCAGGTCCAGTTCCTTATTTTCATCGATGGCCTTATGGTAGTCGGCATAAACGTTCTTAGGAAGCCGTTTCTTCATGACGTCGTCATTAAAGACATCCTCTCCGAAAATACCTGCGACTCCCATTGTTTCTTCGTTCATTTCCGTACTCATTTCTCCTCCGTTTTCCGGGCCGTCTCCGACAGAAGGCCTCTCTGCTTCTTATTCAAAACGATTTTCATCGCCTGTTTCCTGTTGCTGATCGTCACATTTCTGTGATCGCCGCCGAATTCCCCGTCAAGCGTCCACGAAATGTCCTCTTCCGATTCCAGCGTAATCTCGGACGCCTTGAAGAAATCAATCAGCGGCGTCTCCTGGTCGCCCAGAATCAGGGCTCCGACGATGTTCTGTGCATCGAAGATCGTCCTGGGGCTGTGGACGAGCGTAATCTCAAAAAGGCCGTCATCCATCAGAATATCCTTTCCGGTAATTCCCTTGATCCCGCCGACCTGTATGGAATTCGTCACCATGCCGAAGGCATAGTCATCCGTTTTCGTCTCTCCGTTGACCGTCACCTTAATCCGGTAGGAACGGATATCCGCCAACCGCTTGGTCGCCTCCACCAGATAGGCCAGACGTCCGAAAGCATTCTTCATGTCCTGGTTCGTGCCGTAGGCAACATCCGTAAATGTCCCGAAAGCGGCGACATAGACAAAGGTGCTTTCATTCAGTCTTCCGATATCGATGCCGCACGGTTTCCCGCCGATGATGGCCCGGGTTTCCTGATAAACGTTGGTGGAAAGTCCCAGAGAATTGGCAAAATCATTTGTAGAACCGACGGGAATGTAGCCGATCGGGATGCTGCGTCCCAGATGCACGGCTCCGGTCACGATTTCATCGATGGTCCCGTCTCCTCCGGCCGCTACGACAAGATCGGTCCTGTCGTCGGCCTGTTCCATTTTCCGGACAGCATCTGCCGGCCCCTGCGTCGGATACACTTCGACCGTATAGCCGGCCTTGACAAAGAGGTCGATCACATCAGAAAGCACGGTCAGGAAACTTCCCTTGCCCGCTCTCGGATTGTAAATCAGCAGCAGATTCTTCCCCATGGGTCTCCTTCCGGAAATGATGCTTAATTTTACACCCATTGCCCGGACCGCGCAATAGGCGTATAATAGCGGCATTCGGGGGTATCTCAGGAAAATGGAAACTGTCCTTGTCACCGGTGCTTCCCGCGGAATCGGCGAAGCGATTGCCTGCAGATTCGCGTCGGAAGGCGGCTGGAACGTCATCATCAATTGCTGCTCTTCTGCAGCCGCACTGGAAAAAGTAAAAATAAAGATTGAATCGGCAGGTTCTCCCTGCCTTGCTTCCGTCGGCGACGTCTCGGATGAGTCTTATGTAAAATCGCTCTTTGAAGCAATCTCCGGAAAATTCGGAGGCCTCGACGTCCTGGTCGGATGCGCCGGCATCGACCGGTTCGGAGTCCTTCAGGACACTTCCCTCGAAGAATGGAACCGCGTGATGGCCGTGAATCTGACCGGCAATTTCCTGCTGGCCCGCGAGGCAATCCCGATGATGCTTGAAAAGAAGGCTGGCTCGATTCTTTTTATTTCTTCCGTCTACGGAAGAAGCGGTGCTTCCTGCGAAGCGGCCTATTCCGCATCGAAAGGCGGTCTCAACGCCCTCACCCTTTCTCTTTCCAAAGAACTTGCTCCGAGCGGCATCCGCGTGAATGCCCTGCTGCCCGGTGCCATTGATACGGAAATGAACGCCCGTCTTTCGGCAGATGAACGCCGTGCCCTTGAGGAAGAGATTCCTCTCGGCCGCATGGGCACGCCGGAAGAAGTCGCTGAACTGGCTTTCGATACCACCGTAAAATATCCGTACATGACCGGCGGACTCATTTCCCTGAACGGCGGATGGGAATAGTTTCTGCCGGCCCTGATCCGAATTCCTTTGAAATTCCCATGACAGCTGCTTTCCCTGCTGCTTGGGGTGCACTGTGTCCTGCTGCTTGGGGTACACTGCGCCCCTTTTTTTTGGGTGCACTGTCCCTGCTTCTTGGTGTAACTGCGTCCTGCTTCTTGGGGTAACTGCATCCTGCTTCTTGGGGTAACTGCGCCCTGCTACTTGGGGTACATAGCACTCTAAACTGTACCCCATAAAGTAGACACATATTTTGTGATTTGTGAACTTCAAATCATATGTACTGCTGTTTCGGCAGGGCGATATCAAGAGGATATCGTCCTGTCTTTATATATTTCCAATATTCATCCGGTGAGAGCTTTGCAAGCTCCCATTGGTATCTTTCTTTGTTATAATAATCTATCCAGTCATCAATTCGACTCTTTACATCCTGATATCCATTGCATCCGGTAATGTCTATCTCATCCTTCATATGCCCGAAGAAACTTTCCTGGGGTGCATTGTCCCAGCAGTTCCCCTTCCTTGACATGGACTGCCGGAGGTCCGAATCCCTGACAATCCGGATGAACGGATAGCTTGTATAATGACAGCCCTGGTCGCTGTTGATGATCGTCTCGGATTCGAGAGTGATCCCATGCTTCCGTACAAGCCTTTCGATTGTCTCCAGTACGAAGTCCACCTTCAGCGAATCACTCAGGACATAAGATAGCACCTGTCTCGTATAGGCATCCAGTACCGTCGATAAATAGAAGAAGCGGTCACGGAAAGGGATGTAGGTGATATCCGTCAGCAGGATCTTCCTGGGGCCGTAATCCGTAAATCTCCGCTGGACAAGGTTCGGCGCGACCGTGTTCGTCCTCATTGCCCGGGCCATCCTTCTGTATGGATTTGCGTGCCGGATCGGACAGTCCAGCCCATACTTTTTCATGAGCCGCCGTATCTTCTTGATGTTCATATGGACTGGCGGGTCCCTGTGCAGGAGACGCATATAGATGCTGCGCGCGCCTTTCTTATAGCCCCTGTGACGATAGGCCTCGGCAATCAGGCTGAAGTCCTGCCTGTCTGCCTCTTCCCTTTCCATACGTCCTGCTTCAGCCCTGAGCCACTTATAATATCCGGAACGGGAGACATTTACCAGCCGGCACAGTTCCGAGATCTTCAGGAGATTCTGCTTATCTCCCAGGGTGTCCGAGATGATGCTGTATATCTTCTGCGGCTTGCCGGCGATCATTTCTCCGGTCTCCTGCCATCGCCCGAGCTTATAATTTTTTTTATAAATGCCATTTCCTGACGGAGGTAGAGGACCTCGGTCTGCAGTCGTTTCACCGCTTTCTGCGGAGGGATCTGAGAAACATCCAGGCCGTATTTCTTCTCGGCGGAGACTGCCCTTTCCTTATTGTCCCGCAGCCCCTGCGGCGAGAGGATCTGATCCTTGATGTGATCCGTGATCCCTACGGCCCGACGGTCACCGAGTATCTCCGGATCATAACCGAGATCCTGCAGGATACACCGCGGACGTTCTCCTGCCTGGTATTTCTCCCAGAAGGCTTCCTTGAATTCCTTCGAGAAACTGATGGTCTTTTCAGATACCCTCAGCGTATACGGGTTTGCTTTCAGGATCTTGATCTCTTCTGCATTGAAAGTTTTTGCCATGGGACATCCTCCTTTTTGATTATAACCTACAGATTCGAATTCCACACTGCCTTTCTGCGGGCGTCAGTCACAAAATGAGGTGTCTACCTTTTGGGTTCCTGGCAAATCCTTTTTGTCTACTACTTGGGGTACATAGCACTCATCATTTCACAAAGTCTGCAATTTTGCTTCACAAAGTGTTCACAGGAAGACGGCAGAATAGAATCATCAAGTGAGATGCAAGTTACCGGATGACCCGGGACAGGAGGTAATGAATATGTATAACGAATACAATTTCTACAATGACAATGACAGCGAAAAGGACGGAAGTTCCTATACCGGAACACCGCAGAGCTATGATTATTATATTGATTCCGACATCGTCGGCGATTCTTCCAGCAGCAGCGGTTCCGGAAAAGATCCGAAGAAAAAGAAAAAAGGCAGCGGCATGAGCCTTGCCAAAAAGTTCGCCCTGTGCGCTTCTTTCGCAGCAGTCTTCGGACTGGTTGCCGGCGGCGTCGCAGTCGGAACAACCAGACTGGCGTCCTCATCGACTTCCAGTACCGCACAGACCGTACAGACCGCAGCAAATGCCGACAGTTCGGTGGCAGCCAATAATACCGTCGCTTCTTCCTCCACGACAAACGGAAGCACCGCAAGCGTAGGGACGACGGGCTCTGATACTTCTTCCGAAATGACCGTCGAGGAAGTTTCTTCCAACAGCATGCCGGCCCTGGTTTCCATCACGAACAAATCGATCCAGGAAGTCCAGAATTACTTCGGCGGCATGGGCGGTTTCGGAAACAACAGCGGTACGCAGGAATATGAAGAGACCAGCATGGGAAGCGGCGTCATCATCGGACAGACAGACAGCGTGATCTACATTGTGACAAATGAACATGTCATCGACAGCGCACAGACACTGACCGTTGCTTTCGTAGATGATTCAACTGCATCCGGCACCGTGATCGGATCCGATTCGACAAACGACATTGCCGTCGTATCCGTCAATAAATCCGATCTGTCATCCGATACCTTAAGCCAGATCAAAGTCATGGAAATCGGCGACTCCGACAGTCTTGTCGTCGGCCAGCAGGTTGTCGCCATCGGCAACGCACTTGGCTACGGCCAGTCCGTATCCGAAGGCATCGTCTCTGCCCTGAACCGCTCTATGGACGGCGGCACCGGCATCTACGCTGAAGGCCTGATCCAGACAGATGCAGCCATCAACCCGGGCAACTCCGGCGGCGCTCTTCTGAATATGAACGGACAGCTGATCGGCATCAATTCTGCCAAATACGCCGACACGGAAGTTGAAGGAATGGGCTACTCGATCCCGATCAACAAGGTTGAGCCGATTATCGAGGAAATGATCAACGGCACCTATACTTCAACAGATTCTTCATCGACCGATACCAATACAAACAGCAGCCAGAACGGAAGCAATGGCCAGAACGGCAGCAATGACCAGAACGGCAGCAATAATCAGAACGGAAACAACAGCGGAAGCAATTCCACGGACGGAAATGTTCAGGTCAGCAGCGATGCTTACCTCGGGGTCAGCTGCACAGGCATTTCTTCCGAATATTCACAGTATTACAATATTCCGGAAGGCGTCTACATCAGCGAAGTCGTCAGCGGTTCCGCAGCCGATAAAGCCGGACTTAAGCAGGGCGATATCATCACGTCGATTGACGGCACTTCCATCAGCTCGGTAGATGAGCTTTCTTCCATCATGAGCAGTCATTCCTCAGGCGACACCGTCTCCATGACGATCAGCCGTCAGAGCAGCAGCGGTTCCTATGCAAGCAGCACCGTTTCCGTAACCTTCGGAAGCAGCACCAGCCAGCAGAAGACCAGCTACAATATACAGTAAACACACAGTCCGCCCAGAGTCTGCGGTAATAGGCTCTTCTACATAAAATGCGTCACACCCTCAGGACGCATAAAGAGGCTCCGGACGATGTCCGGAGCTTATTTTTTATCATTCCTTTGAGCCTCATCCACAGGATTTATTCCAGCAGCATCCGGAAGATTTCCTTCGGCACCCATCCCCTGACCCGGATTCCGTCTTCATCGTATTCTTCCGAATCCAGCTGTCCGTATTTCCGGACCAGCTGGATTTTAGCTGCATCGGCATATGAAAAAGTACGGTCGACGGGAACTCTCTGTTTCTTCAGCGTCTCGCCGATCGCCGCTTTCAGTTCCGCAAGCCCCTGGCCGGTTTTGGCGGAAATGCGCACCGTGCAGTCCGCCTTCGGATCCCTGATGATGGTGTCAAATGAAAGCAGATCCTGTTTATTCAAAGCCGTGATGACCGGCTTATCCTGAATCTGCAGTTCGGCAAGCGTCCGGTAAACCGTCTCCATCTGCGGATAGACGGATTCGCTGGAAGCGTCCGCGACATGCAGAATGATGTCCGCATATTTCGCTTCTTCCAGCGTGCTCCGGAAAGCATCGATCAGATGATGGGGCAGCTTGCGTATGAACCCGACCGTATCGGTCAGAAGAATCTCCTGTCCGTTTTCAAGCTTCATGTTCCTGGTCGTCGGATCCAGCGTGGCAAAAAGCTTATTCTCTTCCACGACATCCGAACCGGTCAGTTTATTCAGAAGCGTCGATTTTCCCGTATTGGTATAGCCGACCAGGGCAATGATCGGAATACCGGAACCGTCCCGACGCTTCCTTGTCGTTTCGCGGCTTTTCTTCATTTCTTCAAGTTCCCGGCTCAGGATGCCGATTCTGTTCCGGATCAGTCTCCGGTCCGTCTCCAGTTTCTTCTCGCCGGGGCCTCTCGTCCCGATGCCGCCGCCGAGCCTGGACAGCGCATTTCCTTTTCCGGTAAGACGCGTTGAACGGTACTTCAGCTGTGCGAGCTCGACCTGGATCTTGCCTTCATTCGTGACCGCATGCCTGGCGAAAATGTCCAGGATGACCGATGTGCGGTCAAGCACTTTTGTATCCAGCATATCGGAAAGGGCTGCCGTCTGCGCCGGTGAAAGCTCGTCATCAAAGAGAGCAAGATCGGCATCAAGCGCCAGCATCATTTCCTTCAGTTCGGAGATCTTTCCGCTGCCGAGATAAGTTTCCGGATCGGGCGACGTGCGTTTCTGAATCATTCTCCCGACCGCTTCCGCGCCTGCCGTCTCCGCCAGTTCCTTCAGTTCATCGAGGCTTTCTTCCGCATCGGCGTCCGTGAAACCGTCGTGCCCGGCATCCAGTCCGACCAGTACTGCTCTTTCCGGCTTCTCTTCGCTGACAAACAATTCTCCCATTTTTCTCCCTGGTTCGCTGTTCTGAAAATCATTCCCGGTTCAAAAAACACCGTCCCTGATTCGGGACGGTGTCGGTAGATTCCGTACAGATTATCGTTTTGAGAACTGAGGCGCGCGGCGTGCAGCCTTTAAGCCGTACTTCTTGCGTTCCTTCATTCTCGGATCACGTGTCAGATATCCGGCCTTTTTCAGTGTCGGACGAAGTTCTGCGTCGCCTCTGACAAGTGCACGTGCGATGCCGTGACGGATCGCGCCTGCCTGGCCTGTATAGCCGCCGCCGTGAACCGTAACCGTTACGTCGTACTTATCGGAAGTCTGCGTTGCTTCGAACGGAGCGCGGACAATCATCTTCAGCGTATCTTCGTTGAAGTAATTATTGATATCGCGTTTGTTGATCGTGATTTTACCGGTTCCGGATGCAAGATAAACCCTTGCGATCGATTTCTTTCTTCTGCCGGTTCCATATAATTTATCGCTTGCCAACTTAGAATCCTCCTATCAGAAATTCAGCGTCAGCGGTTCCGGCTTCTGTGCTTTCTGCTCATAATCGGGACCCGCATATACATGCAGTTTCGTGAACATCTTGTCACCGAGCGCACCCTTCGGGCACATGCCGCGAACAGCCATCTCGACAACCTTTTCCGGTTTCGTCTTCATCATATCCCGCATGGTCGTATATCTTGCGCCGCCTACGAAATAAGAATGAGAGAAATAAATCTTCTGATCCAGTTTCTTTCCTGTAATCTTTACCTTGTCTGCGTTGATGATGACGACATAATCTCCGGTATCGATGTGCGGCGTATATTCAGGCTTGTTCTTGCCTCTTAAAACGCTCGCCACTTCCGAAGCCATGCGTCCAAGTGCCAATCCCGAAGCATCGACCAGATACCATTTCCGTTCGACTTTGTCGGGATTTGCCATAAATGTATCTTTCATGGATGATAACCTCCCAAAATTCAGTTAAAAGTTACTGGGCGGCTTTGCATGAAGACACTCCGGGGCAGGTGTGTCATCGCCGTCGCACGTTCTACATTATATAAGGGAAAAATAGGCCTGTCAACAGTTTATTTCCATCTGTACAGAAAAATCTGTCATCAAAATTCCTCATCAGGGAAGCGTTGGAAGATCACCATGCTGACTCATCAGCTCATAGAAATTGTGCGTCAGCCTGATGGCCTTCTGCGGGCATTGGCTTACGCAGGGTGCGCTGCATTTCTGACAGTAATAGACCGGGCTGTAAAAAGGACGGCCGTGCTCCTCATCCAGCACTCCATGCGGGCATACTTTAACGCACACCATGCATAAATTACATGCCTGGGCATTAATGCTCGGAAACAGCGCGTTGTCGTCGTCGCTGTTGCCTCCGGATACGGCGGAAGCATCTATGTCACTGAGTTTTTTCGTTTTATCAAGGTTCTCATCCATGGTTCTGCCTCCTTTAAATGGCTGCTTATTTTATTTTAAGCCGCCGTCCGGGATAAATCAAGCAGGCAGCGCCCGGATAATGACTGATCCCGGCTCGTAACCTATCCAGACCGGAGCCGGAGCATCAGTTGCCGCACTCAATGGAAATCTCATCGAAAAACTGCAGGACGTCTCTGATGTCCATATTCTTCTTTTCTTCTCCGGACCTGTCCATGACGGTTTTTCCTTCGTGCATCATGAGAATGCGGTCGCCGTATTCAACGGCATAGCGGAGATTGTGCGTCACCATGATCGTGGTGACCTTCTTTTCTTTCACGATCCGGTCCGTGAGCTGCATGATGATCTCCGCAGTCTTCGGATCCAGTGCCGCCGTATGTTCGTCAAGGATCAGGAAGTCAATCGGCGTCATCGTAGACATCAGCAGGGCCAGTGCCTGCCTCTGTCCTCCTGAAAGGGTCCGCACTTTGACATCCATCTTCTCTTCCAGTCCCAGCCCGAGCGGTGCCAGAAGACTCTGATAATACTCTTTCCGTTCACGGTTTGAACCCTTGGTCAGGCTGTATGACTTTCCTTTGTTATCGGCCAGAGACATATTCTCAAGGATCGTCATGTCGGGGCAGGTTCCCTTGGCCGGATCCTGGAAAACACGTCCGATTCTTCTGTGTCTCAGATAATCTTTCTGTCTGGAAATATCCTCTCCGTTAATGACGACGGCGCCGCTGTCGATATCAATCGAACCGCAGATGATGTTCAGCATGGAAGTCTTTCCGGAACCGTTCGAGCCCACGACGGATACGAATTCCCCGTCTCCGATGCTCAGGCTGAAGTCCTTAAAAAGCACCAGCTCATTGACCGTACCCGCATTGAAAGTCTTGCTGATATTTTTCAGTTCAAGCATCCGCGCCCGCCACCTTTCTCTTTTTGTCCATTGAAAGGACGAGGATCACCAGGAACAGGATCGCGGTGACCAGTTTCAGGTCGGTTGCCGCAAGTCCCAGCCGGATAGCCGCTGCAACGCAGGCTTTGTATAAAAGAGAACCGACAATCACGGAAGTCGTCACATTGATCAGGGTGACCTTGCGGAAGAGGCTGGTTCCGATGATGACGGAAGCAAGGCCGATGACAACGGTTCCGGTTCCCATCGTGACATCGAAGTATCTCTGCTGCTGCGCATAGAGACAGCCGCCCAGTGTGACAAGGGCATTGGCCAGTGTAAGACCGATGATCCTTATCCTGCCTTTATCGATNCCGAGAGAAGTAACCAGCGTGTCATTGTCGCCGACAGCACGAAGCAGGAATCCGGACTTTGTCTTCATGTACCAGTCCAGAAGAAGCTTGACGATAACCGTGATAATGATCAGGATGATGGCTGCCTGATAATCCCGCAGCGCTTCCGGAAAAATTCCGTTTATAAAATCATTGTCGAAAATCGTCGGATCCGTATAGATCGGGAGATTGGCTTTTCCGGCAATCCGCAGGTTAACGGTATAGAGGGCCGTCATCATGATGATGCCGGAGAGCAGGTCCCGTACGTGAAGCTTTACATGAATGAGGCCTGTCAGATAGCCGACAAATCCGCCGGCCAGAAAACAGACCGGAAGCGTTACGATGGCCGGAACGCCGTTTGCAATCATGACAGCCGCGATGGCAGCTCCCAGAGGGAAGCTGCCGTCGACTGTCAGATCCGGAAAATCCAGAATCTTGTAAGTAATGTAAACCCCGAGCGACATGATCGCATAAATCATGCCCTGCTCAATAACGCTGATTATCAGTGCCATATTCTTCTCCTAATCCTATGCCTGCTGTCCGGCTGTGCTCACCGTTCAGGAGGCTGTTTCAATGGAATCAAAAACGGTTGCGCTGCTGCTGTCGGTATATCCGTCCGGAAGCGTAATTCCCAGATTCTTGGCGACTGCCGTGTTGACGTAGAGGCTTGCTTCACTGATGGTTTCAAACTTCGTTTCGGAAGCCTTGCTCTCGCCCTTGAGGATCTTGCCTGCCATTTCTC
>JGI20225J20221_1002687_pt1 | contig 10920 bp, 13 predicted proteins | sample BioMet4_FD_20221 | JGI IMG/M metagenome (IMG submission 20221) | reverse complement strand
CTAAGCAAAGAACAAATTGAAGAAGTTGTTAAATCTACTATGGTAGGTGGAGCTACTTTGACAGGTCTTCTTGGTACTTCTGCTTGGTATGCACCAGGTGCTGCTGGAGCTTATGTAGTTGAATCTATTATCAAGAACCAAAAGAAGATGATTCCTTCATGCGTTGCTTTGGAAGGTGAATATGGTCAGTCTGATATCTGTATTGGTGTTCCTGCAATCATCGGCCGTAACGGTGTTGAAAAGATTGTTGAATTTGAATTGAATGCAGAAGAAAAAGAACTTTTCGAAAAGAGCGCTGCTGCAGTTCGTAAAACAAACGACGTTTTATCAGAAATGAACGCAATCTAATATTGCTTTCCTATAAAAATGGAAGAAGGCGTCCCTAAAGGATGCCTTCTTTTGTTTATTGTAAAGTGCTATTTTGAACGATTATCGATGCCCCACATCATTTTGGTTCGTAATGTATCGAAAAATATGTGGTTATATCGTTTTACGACCCTAATGTTGTAATCAGCCTTTCGAATAGTAAGACGACTTCCTTCACTGCATGATTCGCTTCGTCCGTCAATTGCTATAAGAAAATTATGACTACGGCTTTCAACATCGAGAGTTATTTCCCAGTCATCGCGAATTACTATAGGACGAACATTTAAGCTATGCGGTGCAACAGGAGCTATTGCTATAGTATTAGAATGAGGCACTATTATTGGTCCACCAATGCTTAATGAATAAGCAGTTGATCCTGTAGGAGTAGAGATAACCAATCCATCAGCTTGATAAGTGGTAAGATATGCTCCATTGATGGTTGTATGGATAGAAATCATAGATGAACTGTCTCTCTTAAGAATAGCAATCTCATTCAAAGCGAAGGGATAACCTTTAAGTTCTTCCAGGTCACTTTCTAATTGTAGAATACTACGATCTTCCACCTTGAATTGCCCATTATGTATTTCATTAAAAGTATCGTTTATTTCTTCGGGAGAAACATCAGCAAGGAAACCTAATCGTCCGGTGTTGATTCCTAATATGGGAATATTTTTTCTGCCCACTCGGCTTGCAGCCTTAAGGAATGTTCCATCTCCTCCGATGCTGATTACCATATCAGCTTCAAAATCATTATCACCAATAAGTCCACTAACCTTTGGAGTGAAATTAAGATCTTTAGTTAGGAATTCATAAAATTCCCAATCTACGTAAATTTCAGCACCATGTTGCTTTAGAATTGCAAATAAGTTCTCCGCATGTAGTGATTTTTTTGCTTGAAAACAGTTTCCGAAAATCGCGAATTTCATCTTATTTTTATTTTAAGTGATTGCTTTTATGAATCTTTTCGATACAAAATATTTAGTATTCGGTAAATACTGTTACTTTTGCAGTCGATACGTTATATGCAAATTTGGGGAATCTTTTTTGTATTATGGCAATATTAGTTGCTAATTTTTTCTTATTTCTTGAAAAAACAAGCGGATTCCTAACAATATAAAAATAGTTATGACTAAATTGAGTGTAAATATCAACAAAGTGGCAACACTTCGTAATGCAAGAGGAGGAAATACTCCCAATGTAACTAAAGTAGCGTTAGACTGTGAAATGTTTGGTGCAGAAGGCATTACTGTTCATCCTCGTCCTGATGAAAGACATATTCGTCGTTCTGATGTGTATGAGATACGTCCGTTGTTGAAAACAGAATTCAATATTGAAGGTTATCCTTCTCCTGAATTTATAGAATTAGTATTGCAGGTAAAACCTAATCAGGTAACTTTGGTACCTGATGACCCTTCGCAGATAACTTCAAATTCCGGATGGGACACTAAAAACAATCTTGCTTTTCTGACTGAAGTTCTCGACAGATTTACTCGTGCCGGAATACGTACGTCTGTATTTGTTGCTGCTGATGTTGAAATGGTGGAGTATGCAGCTAAGGCTGGTGCCGACAGAGTTGAATTGTACACAGAACCTTATGCAACGCTTTATCCNAAAGATCCGGAAGCTGCAATTGCTCCTTTTGTTGANGCTGCAAAAACAGCTCGTCGTTTAGGATTAGGCTTAAATGCCGGTCATGATCTTAGTTTAGTTAATCTGAACTACCTTTATAAAAATATTCCATGGATTGATGAAGTGTCAATNGGGCATGCACTTATAAGCGATGCTCTTTATATGGGACTTGAAAAAGCAATTCATGAATATAAAAATTGTTTGCGATAATGNGATAATGACGCTTTATCTTTTGAAAGCGTGCTAAAAAGAAGTAATAATGGCAAAGGATAATTTAACATCACAAGAATGGTGTGACTTGATATTCCAGGGAAAAAATAAGGAATATGGAGCCTATAGAATGCGACTTGATTCCCCTACAAGGCACAATCGCTCATTCTTTATTATTCTTGTTGTTGTCTTGATTGGATTTAGTTTGCTTAAGATTANTGAAGTTNCCACTCCAAAAGAAGAAGAAAAATTAGTAGAGGTTTCAGCTATTTCTGTGTTGGAAGAGCCAATGCCGGTTGAAAAGCCTAAACCAAAATATGGTGAGGCTGCAAGAAAAGGCGGAGGTGAACCTAAACAGCGCATTGTTTCAAAGGAAAAACCGGGAGCGGCTCCTGTTATAAAAGGTGAGGCTATTCCTGTTGGTAATTCTACGAAAGTAAATAATGCAGTAAAGTCTGATCAGATAAAGATTGTGCAACAGTTGCCGGCTGAGGATGAAAATGAAAAAGCAGAAAAAGCTTCGGCGGCTGCAGCTAATAAACTAGCCTCGAGTGCATTTGGAAGAGCAAAGTCCTTAGGTGGTGTAGGTGCTGGTACAACTGGCACAGGCTTGGGTGATGGTTCCAGAGGAAANTCTGAAACGGGNCGTGGAACAGGNTCNGGNACTGGATACGGTACNGGGAATGGNTCNGGNAACGGATCTTTTGATTTNGATGGACGTTCTTTAGGTTCTGGAGGTTTGCCTCGTCCTAGCTATAATGTAAGAGAAGAAGGCAAAGTTGTAGTTACTATTGTTGTAAATCCNGCTGGTCAGGTAATTAGAACGAGCATTAATAAGATGACTAATACCACTAATCAGGCACTTAGAAAAGCAGCTGAGGANGCNGCCAAGAAAGCTCATTTTAACTCTGTNAGTGGATTAAATAATCAAACAGGAACAATTACTTATTATTTCAAACTTAAATAATTTGTACTATGGGAACAGTTTATATCTTTTTAGCCGAAGGTTTTGAAGAGATCGAAGCCCTCTCTGTGGTTGATATTTTACGTCGGGCAGGAATAAGTGCAAAGACAGTTTCGGTAGCAGGTAACAATATCGTTGCAGGTGCACACGGAATATCAGTTGTAGCTGATCAGGTTTTTGAAAAAGCCAGTTTTGCAGATGCTGCAATGTTGGTTCTTCCGGGTGGAATGCCTGGGGCATCCGGACTTGATGCCCATAAGGGGTTACGTGAATTGATTCTAAGTTTTGCAAAGGCGAACAAACCATTGGCTGCTATTTGCGCAGCTCCGCTGGTTTATGGAAATTTAGGCTTACTCAAAGGAAAGCATGCAACTTGCTATCCAGGATTTGAAAAGTTTCTTGAAGGTGCAATTTTAACTCGCGATAAAGCAGTTGTTAGAGATGGTTTATTTATAACTGCCGAAGGTCCTGCTGCTGCTCCTGCTTTCGCTTTAGAAATCGTTGATTATTTCTTAGGAAAAGAAAAAGCAAACGAAATAGCAAAAGGAATGCTTGTCAGAAACTAATAAGTTTCTACCCCCAAATAAAAATATAAGCGTCTACCATCTCCCATTTTTCTTCGAAACTTTTGTTAAGAAGCCTTGGGAAATAGTAGATGCTTTTTCTTTCACGTTAAAAGAGAGGTTTAGTTGCGCTCTTTAATAATATAAACAAACTAGTAGAAATGATTGGCCTTTAGTCTAAATTTATTGGCCAATAAATTTAAGTCATTGATGAATGGTTTTTATTTATTGGTGAAGGAATTTAATCAAAATAGTTATTAAGGCTTGCCAAATGTGATAATTGCTCTTTTTTAGATTTAATCTTTTAGATTTAAAAGCAAAGATATTATATTTGTAGGAACGTTTACAACAAAGGATAATGATGAAAAAGCAATTAATTATAGTAGCAGGCGGAAAAGGCTTGCGTATGGGAGGTGAAGTTCCGAAACAATTTCTTCCAGTCAATGGCAAACCTGTGTTAATGTTGACTATTGAAACTTTTCATCGTTTTGATCCGGAAATGAAAATTATTCTTGTTTTGCCAAAGGAACAACAGGCTTACTGGAATGATTTATGCGTGAAATACCAATTTAGAATTCCTTTTTTGTTAGCAGATGGAGGTGAAACTCGTTTTCATTCCGTGAAAAACGGATTAGCTTTGGCGGATGATGATGGATTAATCGGTGTGCACGATGGAGTTCGCCCATTTGTTTCTCAAGAAGTTATTGCTCGTTGTTTTGATGCTGCCAGCATTAATAAAGCTGCTATACCGGTAATTGATGTGGTAGAAACTATACGAAAGATAAACGATGAACAGAGTGAAACAGTAGACCGGAACAACTATAAACTTGTTCAAACTCCGCAAGTGTTTACTACATCATTATTAAAAATGGCCTATGGACAAGAATTTACTCCTTTATTTACTGATGATGCCTCTGTGGTGGAAGCAATGGGGGTAAAAGTTCTGCTAGTAGAAGGAAACAGAGAGAATATAAAGATTACTACCCCTTTTGATATGATTATTGCTAAAGCATTAGCGAATGTTTGATATTACTACACGAGATATAAAATACTTGCCCGGAGTAGGACCTCAAAAAGCGGCAATCCTTAACAAAGAGCTAGAGATATATTCTTTGCATGATCTGCTTTATTATTTCCCATATAAATATGTGGATAGAAGCAGAGTGTACTATGTGCACGAGATAGATGGCAATATGCCTTACATTCAGCTTAAAGGGCAAATACTTAGTTTTGAGACTTTTGGCGAGGGAAGACAAAGACGATTGGTAGCACACTTCTCGGATGGTACTGGAGTTGTCGATTTGGTGTGGTTTCAGGGAATTAAATACATTGCAGGCAAGTACAAAGCTCACGAAGAATATATAGTTTTTGGTAAGCCTACAGTTTATGGAGGNCAAACTCCGCAAGTGTTTACTACATCATTATTAAAAATGGCCTATGGACAAGAATTTACTCCTTTATTTACTGATGATGCCTCTGTGGTGGAAGCAATGGGAGTAAAAGTTCCACTAGTAGAAGGAAACAGAGAGAATATAAAGATTACTACCCCTTTTGATATGATTATTGCTAAAGCATTAGCGAATGTTTGATATAACTACACGAGATATAAAATACTTGCCCGGAGTAGGACCTCAAAAAGCGGCAATCCTTAACAAAGAACTAGAGATATATTCTTTGCATGATCTGCTTTATTATTTCCCATATAAATATGTGGATAGAAGCAGAGTGTACTATGTGCACGAGATAGATGGCAATATGCCTTACATTCAGCTTAAAGGGCAAATACTTAGTTTTGAGACTTTTGGCGAGGGAAGACAAAGACGATTGGTAGCACACTTCTCGGATGGTACTGGAGTTGTCGATTTGGTGTGGTTTCAGGGAATTAAATACATTGCAGGCAAGTACAAAGCTCACGAAGAATATATAGTTTTTGGTAAGCCTACAGTTTATGGAGGGCGAATTAATATTGCGCATCCCGATATTGATAATGCTTCGGAGCTTACACTTTCTTCAATGGGTTTGCAGCCGTATTATAATACAACGGAGAAGATGAAGCGTAGCTTTCTCAACTCTACTGCCATGCAAAAACTGGTTGAAGCTGCATTCCTGCAACTCCAGTCGCCATTACCAGAGACTCTTACTGCTGCTATTATTTCGAAGCATCATTTGATGTCTCTTACTGACGCGCTGAAGAATATACATTTCCCTAAAAATCCGGATTTGTTGCGTAAAGCACAAATGCGCTTGAAATTTGAAGAGCTGTTTTATATACAATTAAATATTCTTCGATACAGTAAGGATCGGCAACAAAAATATCGTGGTTACATATTCGAGCATATAGGAAAGGCCTTCAATGAATTTTATACAAAAAACCTTCCTTTTGAATTAACCGGAGCTCAGAAACGTGTTGTTAAGGAGATACGTAATGATGTGGGTTGTGGCAAACAAATGAATCGGCTTTTGCAAGGAGATGTGGGTAGTGGTAAAACGCTGGTTGCATTAATGAGCATGCTTATTGCTATAGATAATGGATATCAGGCATGCCTGATGGCACCGACTGAAATTCTAGCAAACCAGCATACTGAAACAATAAAGGAACTGCTTTTTGGATTAAATATCCATGTGGAGTTATTAACAGGTTCTGTTAAAGGTAAGAAGCGAGAGAAATTGTTATCCGATCTTATTACGGGAAATATTAATATTCTGATAGGTACACATGCAGTTATAGAAGATAATGTTGCTTTTTCAAAATTAGGATTGGTGGTGATTGACGAACAACACCGTTTTGGAGTAGCCCAACGTGCTAAATTATGGCAAAAAAGCATCTATCCCCCTCATGTGCTGGTTATGACTGCAACCCCAATACCTCGTACGCTTGCTATGACTCTTTATGGCGACTTAGATGTTTCTGTTATTGACGAACTTCCTCCAGGAAGAAAACCAATTGCAACAATGCATCAGTTCGACAACAGAAGGGAAAGCTTATATCTTTCAATTGGTAAGCAAATTGCAGAAGGACGTCAGGTTTATATAGTTTATCCTTTAATAAAAGAAAGTGAGAAAATAGATCTAAAGAACCTGGAAGAAGGTTTTCTCCATATTTGTGAAGCCTTTCCTCAGCATAAGGTTAGCAAATTGCACGGCAAAATGAAAGCTGTAGAGAAAGATGCCGAGATGCAGAGGTTTGTCAGCGGCGAAACACAGATTATGGTCGCTACTACTGTTATTGAAGTTGGAGTGAATGTACCTAATGCTTCTGTGATGGTGATTGAAAATGCTGAGAGGTTCGGACTTTCTCAATTACACCAGTTACGAGGAAGAGTAGGGCGTGGCGCCGATCAGTCTTATTGTATTTTGGTTACTAATTACAAGCTATCCGAAGATACCCACAAACGACTTGAAATTATGGTTCGCACAAATGATGGTTTCGAAATAGCAGAGGCCGATTTGAAATTGCGTGGTCCTGGCGATTTAGAAGGTACGCAACAGAGCGGAATAGCTTTTGATCTGAAAATTGCCGATCTTGCCCGAGATGGACAACTTCTTCAATATGTTCGCAATATAGCACAGGAAATTGTGGATAATGACCCTCTAGGCGTTAGTCCAGATAATGAATTACTGTGGAAACAACTCAAATCTTTACGTAAAACTAACGTAAATTGGGCGTCTATAAGTTGAAAATGTTTTTAATATACAGTTAAAATGCAGAATATTATTTTAGTGTATGTTGTATAACATGTATGCTATTGATACGACTTATAGGCGGGGCTTTGCGGGATTCATTTTTAAAAAAGTGAACATTTGAATTCTAAAAAATAGTTAATTGGGTTTTGACTTTTCTCGGAAAAATGCTATCTTTGAGAATATTAAAAATAAAACAGGGCGTAAAACTGATAAAAAATCATTATTCTGCATGGAACAAACGTTGGTCATACTAAAACCTTGTACTCTTCAAAGAGGACTAGTTGGTGAGATAACCAAACGTTTTGAACGGAAAGGTTTGAGACTTGCAGGTATGAAAATGATTCAATTAACAGATGACATTCTAAGTGAGCATTATTCACATCTTAGCACAAAATCATTCTTTCAACGCGTGAAAGATTCAATGATGACTGCTCCTGTTATTGTATGTTGCTATGAAGGTGTGGATGCTATTCAAGTTGTTCGTACGTTGGCTGGACCAACAAATGGACGTTTGGCTGCTCCCGGAACAATTAGAGGTGATTTTAGTATGAGTTTTCAAGAAAACATTATTCATGCTTCCGATTCACCCGAAACTGCGAAAGCAGAGTTAAACAGATTTTTTAAACCCGATGAACTCTTCGAGTATAATGTAGCTACATTTGATTATTTGTATGCTAACGATGAGTTTTAATCGAAAAATAGTACGAATGAATTTTATTTGCGTTAAAACAATGTTAGTAGCTGCCGCGGCAATGGTAAGTCTGAGTTCTTTTTCTCAGGATCTTATTGCNCGTCAGGCTCCTATTGACAGAAAATTAAAGAGTGTTGATTCCTTAGCTTTACAAAAACANATAAGAGCTGAACANGCTGCTTNTCCTGCTTACAGCTTGTACCCAAGCTGGAATAANGAGTATGTGCATGCTTATGGNAGAAATTCTGAAACNGTTGTACCCGAATCGTTCACAATTGANCTAAGAGGNTTCTANATGCCTACTCCAAGNAGANCAATNACATCTCCATTCGGNCCTCGTTGGAGAAGAATGCATAATGGACTCGATTTGAAAGTTGAAATNGGTGATACAATTCGNGCTGCNTTTGACGGNAAAGTACGTATTGTAAAATNTGAAGCTCGTGGNTATGGAAAATATATTGTGATACGTCATGCAAACGGACTTGAAACAATTTATGGCCACTTGTCTAAACAATTAGTAGATCCNGATCAAATAGTTAAAGCNGGAGAAGTTATCGGTTTAGGAGGTAATACAGGACATTCAACAGGTTCTCACCTNCATTTTGAAACTCGNTTCTTGGGTATTGCTATAAATCCGGCATTAATGTTCGATTTTCCAAATCAGGATNTNGTAGCTGATACATATACATTTAACAGAAATGGNAGATATGAACGTAAGGGAGCNACTGCNGTTGCAGCTTCTAATGCNGCTGATGATAATGTTATTAAGTATCACAAGGTNCANAGAGGTGATACACTTGCTAAAATTGCAAAAGAAAGAGGAGTTACTATTGCTGAGCTNCGNAAAATGAATGGACTTACAAAGAAATCTAGACTAAAACCAGGTCAGATTATACGTTGTTCATAGATTTTTCAATGATATTTAAAAGAAGAGGATGCTTTAATGTAATTTAGAGCATCCTCTTCTTATTTTTTCTTAATAATTTCTTAACTTTGCACTTTATTTATAATGAAATGAAAGATACTAAGCAACAATTTGAACATGTTATAGCTCTCTGTCGTGATTTGTTTTCTAAGAAGCTTCATGATTATGGACCAGCATGGCGCATTTTACGTCCGGCTTCTGTAACAGATCAGATTTTTATAAAAGCAAATCGTATACGCTCAATCGAGACTAAAGGAGTTTCATTGGTAGATGAAGGAGTTCGGTCTGAATTTATAGCTATTGTAAATTATGGAATAGTAGGATTAATTCAGCTTGAATTAGGATATGCAGAATCTGCAGATATCACTGTTGATGAAGCGATGGTTTTGTATGATAAATATGCTAATTCTGCTTTAGAATTGATGCTGGCTAAAAATCATGATTATGATGAGGCTTGGAGGTCTATGAGAGTAACCTCGTATACAGATCTTATTCTAATGAAGATTTACAGGACTAAACAAATAGAAAGCTTGTCCGGACAGACTTTAGTTTCGGAAGGAATAGATGCCAACTATATGGATATGATTAATTATTCAGTATTTGGTTTGATAAAAATTGAATTTGGAGACAAAGAATCAGCAAAATAGAATTTTGGATGTATGGGTGAATCTTTGTAGATTTCTCCTTGGCATTGTATTTGTTTTCTCGGGTTTCGTGAAAGCTATAGATCCGCTTGGTTCTACCTATAAGATCCAGGATTATGCAGAGGCCTTTGGATTAACTTCATTCATACCAGGTTTTCTTCCTCTTTTTCTCGCTATTTTTCTTGCTGTTTTTGAATTATCAGTGGGAGGATATCTTCTTTTTGGGATTCGGAAAAATACAAGTACTGCATTGGCTCTGTTGATGCTAATCTTTATGACTCCTCTCACATTTTATTTAGCTCTTAAAAATCCAGTTTCTGATTGTGGCTGTTTTGGTGATGCCTTAGTGTTAACTAACTGGCAAACTTTTTATAAAAACATAATATTTGCTTATAGCTGCAATTTCGCTGCCTTATCTGGAAAAGCGCTCGGATTGTAAGACTTGTTAGCGAAAAAAAAAGCGCAGTGGCTTGATTGTGCTTTATATATTATATTTTTGGTTAGTTCTATCTATTTACTGTTATCGCGAAATGCTGCCAATGTCTTTAAGATTTTCGCCCTTATAAAGAATTGGGACTATATACTTCAGAAGTATGTCGATACTGAAGGAGCGAAGAAAAGTGTTTTATGAGGAATTTCTTCACGCCTGAAAAAAAATGGTGTAAAGAAAGAATTTAGACATTTGGAAAAAATTATCCTGATAGTACCTGGAAATTTGTTGATTCAAGAAAGCTGTTTTTTAAAAGAAAAGGCTACGACCTTCCAATTTTCACGATTTCTCCTATTACTGAGATGGAAACAGGGGAGGATATAACAAATAAGATTACTAAAGATTAAAGGATATACCTTCTTTGTTGATAGCACATGCGAAATTGAAATAAGCGAATGATAATGATATTGATTTAAATCAATGAAAAATTTATGATTATTGTGTTTTGAGAATGGCTATTCTTTTCTATTTGTCTTACCTCCTTCTCTAGATGCTTCAAATAAGAACCAGTGGAAAGGTTAAACTGGTTGCAGAATATCCTTTTTCCTGTTTTAGTGATGATGTACCTTTAAACAATAATTCGTTCTAATCCGGGATTAAGTCCCTTGATTTTAGATGGGGTTATTCTAAATAAATGGCAAATCATTGCAATTTGCCGGATGGAATATGCTTCTTTCCGGAAAAACTAGATAAGCTTGAAATTGGTGCATCAAGAAATTGGTTGATGATCAAACATACAATAATCTGGTTATAC
>JGI20225J20221_1003053_pt1 | contig 10924 bp, 6 predicted proteins | sample BioMet4_FD_20221 | JGI IMG/M metagenome (IMG submission 20221) | reverse complement strand
TCAGTTTTATAGGCAAAGTTTTCAAGCCATCGACTCATGACGTACCAGGAAATAGGTGTGGCAATTACAAATGCGATGGCAACCCATTTGATAAAATCTCTATTCAGCATCGCCAACACTTCGGATACTTTTGCACCATTAATTTTACGGACGCTGATTTCCTTATTGCGGCGTGTAATAGCAAAAACAGCCATACCAAGGATCCCCAATACCGAAATAACAATTGCCAACAATGAAAAAGCAAGCGTAAGATTTTTAAGCCGTGTTTCATCCCGATATTTTTCATCCAATAAATCGTCAAAAAAGCGATACGAAAAACCTCTGTCTTCGCGATGTTTGCGGTACACATCCCGGATATATTTCAGTGTTTCATTTCTGTTAATCGGGGAAATTCTAACATTCATTGTCATGATATTTTGGGGATCGTTAGTAAGCACAAGCGGTCCAATCGGATAGCGTAGCGGTCGAAAATGAAAGTCTTTTACTACACCTATGATAACGTTATCTCCGATTCTTTCTCCGATCGGATCAGAGAAGCCGAGAATCTTTTCTGCCTTTTCGTTGATAACTATCGGTATTGAGATCGTATAATTGTTCCCTTCTTTCTGACTCTTTATCGCTTTTTTATGTTCCTCCCAAAATGCTCCGCCATTCATTTGCAAAAACCTGCCCTTTACCATTTCAAGTTTATAGGTATTGGCAAAATCTTCATCTACCCAAAATAATGAGGCGTTAAGACTATCAGTACGCCCCTGATTCGTCAGAGCAAATGAACGCCTCCATCCAAAATCAATTGGAGCATTTACACTGGCCGAAACACTCAGAACATTAGGGTTTTTAAGTAATTCTTCTTTAAATTCCTGGTTTTCGTACCACAATCCGGTTGGAAATACCACCATATTCTCGTGGTTTAGCCCTAAATCTTTAGTACGGATATAATTCAATTGCTTTACAAAAAGTGATGAAGCAATAATGAAAAAAATAGCAATACTAAATTGAACTGCCACTAATAATCGTATAAATAAGGTTTTTGATCCGGTTACACTTCCTCCCCTGAAAATTCCGACTGGATTTTGTGAAGACAAAAACAGTGATGGATACAGCCCTGCCCCTACACCTGTTAAAAGAGTAATAATAAGCAGATTTGATATCAGCCTTAACGAAAGATCCAGTTCCAATTCTTTACCAGCCAGATTATTAAACCAGGGTAGAATAAACCAGATTGCAATTAGTGCAAGTATGGTGGCAGCAAAGGTCTGAATAATCGATTCTCCCATAAACTGGGTGATGATTTGGAAGCGTCCTGCTCCGTAAACTTTTTTGATTCCTATTTCGGTTGATCGCTCAGATGCTCTGGCAACCGAAAGCATTGAAAAATTAAACGATGCCATCAGGATTATCAGCAATGCCAATGCCGAAAAAATCCATACATATTTGTAACTGCTGATGTTTTTGTCGTAGCTATAAGTTTCATAATCTGAGAATAGATGAATATCAGTCAGTGGCTGAAACAGCAGTTTGTCGGTTTTATTGGAATAACGCGTGATATGATTGGAAATCCGGTTCAAAAAAGTTTCATCAATTTGTGCATCTTGCCGTAATTTAATATAAACATGCACATGTGCTTTGTCGAACCAATTATTTGAATAATTTGCGACATAACGGTTTACTTCCGGGAGAATGTATCCAAAATCTATGTGACTTTGTTTGGGGATGCGCATAACCCCTGTCACTGTATAAATATTTTTTGAAAATTTGTCACAAATAATGGTTTTCCCAAGCGCTGGCTGGTCGCCAAAAAGCTTTCGTGCTACAGTCTCAGACAGAATAATTCCTGCGGGATTTTTTATCGCTTCATCGGCAAAACCTTCGAGAAAAGTAAATCCACCAAAAATGGAAAAGAAATCGTTGTTAACCCAAAGTTCACGTGCCTCAATTTTTTCTCCGCCCTCTTCGCGTTGCAAAGGAGAGTCTTCGGAACTGAAACTTAAATAGGCAGCATATTCAATCTGCGGATAATCCTGCTTGATAGTTTTGGGAACAGGCCGATAGCAGCCTGCCGATTTTACAAGATCATTCCCTTGTTTCGATAAAGTTAATACCCTGTAAATACGATCATAGTCAGGATGAAATTTTTCGTAGTTCAGCTCATTAAAAACCCATAAATAGATCAATAGTCCGGCCGCAATACCAATAGTAAACCCGGTGAAGGTGATAAACGAATAAATTGGCTTTTTATTTAAGTTCCGAATGGTTATTTTAATTTGCTGATTCATTGTTTTATATATTTAATTTGTTGGACCAGGGTCTTTTCGTTGAATTTTAACTTATTGCCTCCACACGAAAAAGCCAACCAGACAAATGCGATAAATACATATGTCACAAACTGCCTCATATCTTTTGCCTTTTATTCTACAATCATTAAAATGTCGTCCTGATCACTGACCGAAGCAGCTAATTGTTTCAAATTTTCTTTACGATCTGCCATAGCTGTAGATTTCTGAAAATGCGCCGTTTGCACATGGGATTTAACTTCACTACCTTTTAGTGAGAGTAGTATTTCACCGTTTTTACCAACCATAAACGATTGCGGCCAAACGGGTACACCACCGTCAATGTCATTCTTCAGAATTTGTGGAGTATAGTCAGTAGGGTCACCTTCTATAATAAATAACTGATGCTTCTCCTTCGAAAACATTGAATGGTAAATTTTCACACTTTTGCTTTTGCGTGTATTCGGACAATCATAATTGTCTTTTGTAAAGGTCATAAAGATGTAGTTTTTGGTATCAGCCCAATCCTGCGGAATTATTTTACCTTCAAGACTGACTCCCGGATCAACACCTTCCTGTTTGCTCACTTTATAATTGCCCAGATTCAGCACGTAAACCGGTAGAAGGCGATTGGGTGGAATGACCTGAAAAATGGTGTCATTAAAATCGCTTCTAAAGAAGAAATTGCCCCCTTTCTCATATTGTGTACCCCGATCAGTTCCACGCATAAGTGATTTTGTATAGTTTTTCAATTGTTCAAGTTTGGCAAATGTGGCCAGTATGTCACCCTGTTTCCCAATTATTCCCAACATGTTTTTCCCACGCAAATTTTTGATATACGTGTTCCGGTCGGGTGAAAAAACACCAACCCGCTGGTAAAATAAATCAGGACTTATACTCCAAATTCCCTGATGTTTGCGGGGAAGTGGAGGTGTTGTGTTTCCATGATTAAGATCAAACAATATCTGTCCCAATCCTGAAATTTTATTCTGATTCTCGGGATCGAATCGTGTGTCGGGAGCAGGTTGGTTCTGTGAGCAATCGTATTCCATGATGTACTGCTGCCCGGTTATGTTGTTGCTGTACAGGTAAAACAAATTGTCACCGCGTGCCCAAACTGCAGTACCGCCACCTTTAAATGTATAGTCACCCCAGAATTTGATCCGATCTGCTTTTGTATCAATCTCAACTCCTGTCAGCTCATTTTTTACAATAGAGCGGATAAACTTGCCCTCTTTTGAAAAAAGATGAGTACCGTATAAATTAAGTGCCACGATGTAGCTTTCTGTCAGGTAATATTTGTATTTCAAATCGCGTGGAAGGTTCAAGTCTGGCACGGCCTCCATACGAATGTATTTAATATCGGATGCTACATCCGAGAGTTTCAAGTTTCGAATGTTGTTAAGACCTCCGGCAATGTCAATCACCAGCGGCTGCAGATTCAGATCAACACCTCGCTCTTCTTTAAACCGAAATCCTTTAGGCAATTTTGCGATAGAATCGGTCAGTTGTTGCTCTCGTTTTAAACGGACAGCCTCGTTATTTTCAAGTTGCTCCTCTTCCGTAAGTATTTTCTTGATCAAGGCCTTTTCATTGTTCCTCATACGGTTACGATGACAGGAAACACCGATTAATAAGATCAGCATTAAAATAATCAGATTCACAAGTTTCAGGTATTTCATATTTTCGTTTAGTTTTTTTTTTCATTAATATCCATTGTTGACAGGATCATAAGCCATGTCGGAAGTCGCCGGATTCTAGTCGCCTCCACTGGATTCCTCGTTGCCGCCTTCCAGCTTTGCCAACTGACTGTCTGAACTTTGATTTGTTTGATTCATTGATGGACTTTGAATTTTTTTATTCATAACTCTTTTGAATTCCAGGCTTTTACTTCCAAAGTTTATTAGTAGCCCTACTTCCATTTTATAGGCTTCCAGATAATTTATTGCCTGAGCTAAATGAACTTCTTCAAGTTTGACCAGCGCCTTTATCTCAACCATCACTTTCCCTTCAACAAAAAAATCAACCNTTCGTGTTCCGATCTGATGGCTTTTATAGAAGAGAGGCATTTCAAACTCTCTCTCAAAAGCAACATTCTGAATTTCAAATTCAATAGCCAGTGCTCTTTGATAAATTACTTCCTGAAATCCATTCCCCAGATGTTTATGAACTTCCAGTGCACATTTAATAATCTTTCCTGTCACCTCCGAAAGAGGATATTTTTCATTGGTATAGNTATTCTCTGTCATATCTATAAATTGAAATTATTAAATCATAATTTTCAATCAATCATTTAATCATAGTTCAGACATCATTCATATCTCAGCGCCTCCACCGGATTTCTTGTTGCCGCTTTCCAGCTCTGCCAGCTGACTGTTAGAAGTGCAATTCCCAGTGCAATTATTCCGGCTAAAGCAAAAATCCACCAGCTCAGTTCAGTTTTATAGGCAAAGTTTTCAAGCCATTTAGTCATAGCATACCAGGCAATTGGACAAGCAATCAAAAAAGCTATGGCAACCCATTTCACAAAGTCTTTGTTTAACATGATCAGCACTTCTGATATTTTGGCACCATTTACTTTGCGGACGCCTATTTCTTTGGTGCGTTTATGAGTATCATAGAGAGCGATTGTGAATAAGCCTGTGGCAGAAATAAAAAGGGCGATCAGCGTGAAGAGAATATAGATCTGACTAAGCCTTTTTTCCTTGTTGTAAAGTGCTCCAATTTCCTCAGAAAGGAAGGTGTATTGAAATGATTCTCCTGGATTTATTCTGGAATGCAATTGTTGAATGAACTGCAATCCAGTTTGAGTAGCCCCATTCTTAATTTTGATTAAAAAATTCTTCTCTGCATCCTCAAAGTATAACATAACCAATGGCTGGGGTTTGACCGAGAGGTGTTCGTAGTTAAAGTCTTTAACGACACCAAGAATTTCATATCCGTTTACAGGATTCCATGATTTGTTAAGCAATCGGTTTTGTGAAATATCTTTTATTCCCCAAAATTTCTTTGCCGCTTCATTGATGACAACTTTATTTTCCCGTGATTTATCCTTTTCAGAATCGAAAAAACGACCCTCCTTTAGCTTTAATCCCAAGAGTGACATGTATTGTGGCGTCACGATCTGTATATTTTGAGTCGTGTAATCTTTTTTACCACCCTGTAAGTTCCATGACATGGGGTAAATTTCTAACGGCGAATCACCTTGTGAGTAGGTATCGATGGAAATATTCGATTCTAACTCGTTTTTCACAAATTGATAACTTTTTTGTTGCTCTTCCCAATGTGTTTTCTGTTCTTCACGATTGCCGCTACGAGGAATTTTGTAAAAGAATTTTGTCTTAATAATATTTATGCTATTAAACCCAAGATCCTTTTCAAGCATCATGTTTAGTTGTTTGAAAACCACAATAGAGGCTATTATTAAAAAAATAGAAAGTGCGAACTGGATGATGATGATGGCTTTTCGCCCGAAAAGTTTGTTGACTGAGAATACCTGGTTCCTGAGGCTAAGTGTTAAGGGAATGCGCAAATAAATATATGTGGGATAGATCATTGCCAATATCGCCAGTATTCCTAAAATCATTCCATTAATTAGCAGTATCATCAAAGGCTGCGGGGAAAGCATGACCCCTGTAATTTTATTGAAATATGGCAGAATGATAATATAAGCCCCTGTAATTAAAAATGCCGAGGTGCTGATCAACAAAAGAACTTCTGTTGCTTTCTGATAAAATAAATGCCATCCTTTTGCTCCTGAAATTTTGTTTATTCCTATTTTCTTTATGGATGCATTGATATTGACAACCTGAAGATTTGAAAAATTCAATACTGAAATAATGAGAAGAATACCCATAATAATATACAGAACAGAAAGGCTTTTTTTATCGCCGAATCTTGAAAAAATTCCGCGAAAGCTTGAGGTATTTCCATTAAAATATACATCCTTCAAGGCTATGAGGCTCATTTCGCTTTTTTTAAATTGAGGATGGGTCTGTCCGAGGGTTTCTATCTTCTTTATAAAAGAATTTTTGTCAAATCCTTGCTTGGCAAGCAAAAAGTCAGTGCCAGATCGGCTAAACCTTGTCGAATGATTCGGCAAAATAAAATCAAAGGAAATAGAACTGTTCGAAGGCAAGGTTTCAAGAATGCCTTTAACTGTAAAAACTTTTTCACGATTAGCGCTGACTTTTACTATTTTTCCTATAGGATTTTCGTTCCCAAACATCTTAAGGGCAAGTCTTTCTGACAATACCACCGCATCAGGATCTGACAAAACTGTTTTTTTGTCTCCGACCTTCAGTTTAAAGTCGAATATCTGAAAAAAGCTACTGTCGGCAATAATGCCTTCGGGTGAATAGCTCGACTTTTCAAAGGTGAATTTCACCTCTCCTGCATTGTATTTTTTAAGTGAAACCAGATTCTCCAGTTCTGGGTATTCCTTATAATTGAATTTGAAAAAAGAGCTGCTTTCAATTGTCTCCCAATTGCTTTCGGGCGAAGACCGTATGACTGTCATGTAAATATCATTCTCCCGATGATGTAGATTATTCATTGAAAGTTCGTTATACACATAGGTAAAAAGCAGGGAAATACTCAATACCCCAAGAATAACCGTAATTATACTTCCGCGGAATAATAGTTTAGCCGACCTAAAATTACGAAATGCCTGCTTTATAAAGTAATTGATCATTTTGTCATAATTAGTAATTGTCGTTTAAGCTTTCTCTCACCCATTTTTCTCTTCTTCCTTCTCTTACCACAATGCATCGCTCACCTGCTTTTTCACCTCCTACGTAATAACCTGTCCATCAGACGAATTTACAACCCGATGGGCAAATCCCGCGTCATGATCTTTTACCCCTGACAGGGTTTAAAACCCTGTCAGGGGTAAAAGACTACTCATATCTCAGCGCCTCCACAGGATTCCTTGTCGCCGCCTTCCAGCTTTGCCAGCTTACCGTAAGAAGCGCTATCCCCAACGCTGCTAATCCGCTTAAAGCAAAGATCCACCAGCTCAGCTCCGTTTTGTAGGCAAAGCTTTGCAGCCATTTGTGCATCGCGTAATATCCAAGAGGTATAGCGATAAGAAAGGCAATGATGACCCATTTTATTAGATCTTTGTTGAGCATCGAAAGTATTACGGTAATTTTGGCTCCGTTTACTCTACGGATTCCTATTTCTTTTATCCGTCTTTCAGATGAAAAGATGGCGAGTCCTAGGATGCCGATGCATGAAATGCCAATTGCCAGTAATGCAAATAATCCAACTGCACTGGCGAATTTTTCTTCTTTTTGGTACATCGAATTGAACCAATCGTCATAAAACTGGTACTTGATGACATGATCGGGAAATAACTCTTTCCATGTTTTCTTTACCAGACCCATCCCCTGGGATACAGAATTTCCTGCAAAACGGATACTTATATCGTGAGGTTGAGCATTAAACTTGTCGTTTGAAATATTAAATATAATACAAACGGGTCCTATTGCGTTGTGCATCGAACTGAAATTAAAATCATGCACTACCCCGATTACATCATATCCCCCTTTTTTCCAATTGTTGAATTTTCTGTTTTCGAGATTATCCAAGTCCAGGTAATGGTAAGCTGTTTCATTAATCATGCATACTTTATCAAAATCTCCTGGTTGAAGATCTCTGCCTTTAACAATTTTAATATCAAATGTCTTAAGAAAAGAGGTATCAGCAAGAATGCAACGGAACATCTCTTTTTTATCTTTAATTACATTAGAACCCATTCCTGTTGTTATATCACCCGGGACGCCATTACTTACTGTATAATTTTTAATGTAGGGTGACTGTTTAAGTTGGTCTGCAAACAACATTAATTTTTGAGCTTCCGATGGTCCAATATTCGGGACATCAAGCCATAACAGTTTTTCTTCATTAAATCCTGGATTCAAATGTTTTACATAGTAAATCTGACGCTGAATCAGTGTGATACAAAAGATCAGAACAATGGAAACTGTAAATTGGAATACCGTTAAAATATTTCTGAGAAAACTATTTTTTCCCGGCAGCACACCTCCGCTGATGACTTTTACGGGATCTACGGCCGATAAAGCTAAGGCCGGCCCGCCTCCGGCCAATAATCCAATTAAAAATACCGAGGAAAGTACAATAATGTTCAGCGGGAAATGTAATAATGTGACGAGACTAATGTGACTGTCGAAAATGTTGTTATAAAAAGGCAGCATCGTCTGAACCAGCAAAACAGCCAGAACAAATGCTATGATAATTGTCAGCATTGATTCTGTCAGATAGAGAAATATCAGATCTTTCCTGAATGCCCCTATAGTTTTTCGAATACCTGTTTCTTTATTGCGTTTTATTTGTCTTGCCACAGCAAGATTGATGTAGTTAATTATGGCAAGCACAAGTATTATGGCTGCAATTGCAGCCAGGATTTTCAACAACTCTGGATTCCCTCTTTTAGACTGACTGCCTTTAGTTTTATCATACAGGTAGATATCTCTTAAAGGTAGGAGTCCTGTCGTTTTAATGTACGGGGCTAATTTGTCTGCCTTGCTGTTGACTTTTGCAGAAAATGAAAGCGGATCTGTATTGCTGTTTAATAAGAGATAGATCCTGAATGGATAACGATAGGAACTCTTATCCCGTGAATTTTCACAACTGAATGAAAATTTAAACTTATTGTTTTCAGCGTTAACTAAAAGACCTGTGCTTATACTTGAATTATCAGGAAAATCTTTTATTACCCCCGTAATTGTTACAGGAACCATATTCCCAACCAAGATTTCTTTCCCGATTGGATTTTCTTTCCCGAAAATTTTCTTTGCATTGCTTTCTGTAATTACCCCTGAATTAATATTGATGAATGGTTTTTCAGAATTTCCGGAGACAAATGGGATAGTGAAAACCTGGAAGAAATTGTTATCTACTGACATCATATCATCAAGATAAAATCCATGGTTCCCGCATTTTATTTCAGTAGGGGAGGATACCAGTTGAACAATGCATGCATTTTCAATTTCATCGAAATTGGCCAGCAAAATATCTTTTACCCTGTAATCAATGGAACTTGAATTATTTTTCACATCGATCAAACGGTAGATCCTATCAGAATTTCGATGATATCTGTCGTATGAATATTCTTTGAGCAGAAAAATGAGAATGGCCAAACAAATAGAAATACCAAACGCAAAACCGGCAATATTGATAATCGAGAATTTTTTGTTTATGCGAATATTCCTTAACGCTGTTTTAAAATAGTATTGAATCATACTTAAGTTTTTGAGATTTTATCAAATTTGATCCTCTGATTTCAAGACAGACTTTGATCTCATAGTTCAGACTTATTTATTCGAAGCTTTGCATCGCAGCCTGAAGTTTTTCAGAACAAGTTATATTAGGGCATACAAAGACAATCTTGCTCAAAATCGGTTATTAATTTTAATGTTTTAATGTTTTAATGTTTTAATGTTTTAATGTTTTAATGTTTTAATGTTTTAATGTTTTAATGTTTTAATGTTTTAATGTTTTAATGTTTTTATAGTTTTCCAAATACCTGGAATAATTTCATTCCTTCCATTACATTGATCTTCTTTCATGGTAAAATTCAACGATTCTTTTGTGATCGCAATTATATATTCTGCCTTCATTTTACAACTCGAATCAGTTTCAAAGATTAGCAAATTCCCTCTCAACGAAAAAGTTCCAGATATGGGTTTATCTGGTTTCAAAAGGCAAATAACCGTGTAAGTAGAATCCTTTTTAAATTCCAGATGAATAGTTCCATACTTTTCATGGGTTTTAATCCATTTATTTTTTGTAATTTCCAAAGAAGAAGGAATTATCACCTCTTTTCCCTTCTGCTGGGCTGATAAGAGTTGAGCGAAACAGATAAGAATAATTGTAAGAAAATGGATCTTTTTCATAATGTTTTGTATTATTTCCAAATTATCATAGTTTTTCAATCAATCATCTAATCATAGTTCCCGACCGTTCAAATCAACACATCATTCATCTGTTTTTTAACTGATTCCGTGATCACCTGACCGTCGAACAGGTTCACCACGCGGTTTGCACGTGCAGCATGGGAGTGCGAATGGGTAACCATTACGATAGTTGTTCCCTCGGAATGAAGTTGTTCGAGCAGTTGCATCACCTGTTCGCCGTTGGCTGAATCGAGGTTTCCGGTGGGTTCATCGGCAATTATCAGTTTGGGATTGGTAATTACGGAGCGGGCAATAGCCGTGCGTTGTTGCTGTACACCCGAAAGTTGCTGGGGAAAATGCTTTTTGCGGTGACTGATCTGCATCCGTTCCAAAACTCTTTCGACTTTCTCCTTTCGCTCCCTTGCCGTCAGTTTCAGGTAAATAAGAGGAAGCTCCACATTTTCATACACGTTGAGCTCGTCAATCAGGTTAAAACTCTGGAAAACAAATCCGATATTCCCCTTGCGGAGGGAGGTTCTGTGGCGCTCTTTAAGGCCGGCCACTTCTTTTCCGTCAAAATAATATTTGCCGGAAGTCGGATTATCCAATAGCCCGATAATGTTGAGCAAAGTGGATTTGCCACATCCTGAAGGCCCCATAATGGCAACAAACTCTCCTTTTTGGACATGAAGGTTTACATTGTTCAACGCACAGGTTTCAATCTCTTCTGTG
>JGI20225J20221_1003045_pt1 | contig 10946 bp, 14 predicted proteins | sample BioMet4_FD_20221 | JGI IMG/M metagenome (IMG submission 20221) | reverse complement strand
GTGGAAGTCAGGCATCCTGAATTTTTTGCCAAAGGTGAGGCCGAAAAAGCCCTTAATCGCGGTCTGCATGACCGCTCGGTCAACCGGGTGATCCTGAAGAGACCTTTCTATTGATACACTGTAAAGATGGGATTTTGTAGCGGGGTATTAAGCAGCTTCAAGCAGATGAGACAGAGCAATCATCCTTACCCTCTCTTGTGTGTAACCTGCCAAACCGTATTTGTGAACCAACGAGTAACCAATCTCATCAAGACGGTTAAGAGCCTTATCAGACAGTTTCACAATGATGTTATTTCGGTTATCTCCACCCTCAGAGTGAAACGGTGCCCTTGCTGCTGAAGCGGTTACACGTACAATCTGTGGCTTAGGCTTAGGCGGCTGTCTACGGCTCTTTGAGCAATCAATACATCTGCCCGATGAGACATAACGGATAAGTGAGCCGCAATGAATACACGGCTTATCAGGGTTAGTGAAAGTATTAGCCATTTAAGAGTCCTTCTAAGTAGCTGGTAATCCTTGCTTGCTGGCAACGGGTTGAACCATCGTTTGAAGAACGTCTGATTAATTTACTCATTAGCTGAGGGTGAATTTTACCTACCAGATTGTGACCAACGATTAGACGCTTTTCAGAGTCGTAATAGTTAATCGGTGCGTTAATTGTACCTTCCATTATCAGCCCCCTGTCATTTGCTTAATAGCAGCCTTCAAAGCTGCATCTCTTTGCTGTTCAATAGTTTGCTTAGGCTTCACCTTATACGTGGTGACCGCTTTAGCTGGCTTGACAGTTGGTTTAGGCTTATTGCCTAAAGAGAGTGCTTTAAAGGTTGATTCACTGATTTCTGTTTGACCGTTGAAGTATTTGAATTCCATTGAGTCAGTATTAGGATTATAGCTGCCACGTTTGGACAGCCCTTTCATTGGAATACTCATTATTCTGTTACCTCTTCAGAATCGGTTACAATCACGTTCAGGTAATCGGTAAAATCTTTTACAGCATCCAAAGCTTTACGGGCTTCAATAACAATCTTGTTTCGCTGGTGGACAGCTTCAGAGGCTTTTACCTTTAGACGTTCAATCATTTTTTCAATGGCTAATTCAGCTTCAGCGGTTGCCTTATCAGTTGCATCTTTCAGAGCATTCTTTTTAGATGAGATGAAATAGATTAAGCCCATTCCTACCCTGTGCACCATGTAGCCCTGTTCAGCCATTGACTGAATAACTGCTTGCTGATTCGTTGGATAAACTTGAACAACCTTAAAGCCGTGTCTTTCAGACGGGTTAGCCAGGTATTCAACAGCTTTCTGATTAATCAACATTGAACGAGACTCTATAGCGTCTTGATATTCAGATTCTGTTTTAGACATCTTTTCAGAAGCCTGTTGAACCTTCGGGAAATACAGCTTTTCAATATGCTGACGTTGTTCAAAAGGTAGCAGATGGTTAATACTTGCAACTGGTTTGTTAATTGATACAGCCTGATTTAATGTAGTCATTATTAATTTACTCTTATAGTCTGGTTTGCTTATATTTCAGAAAGCACAAAACCGCATCCAGCCAACTTAATGTTACGGGACACGGTTCAATATTTTCAAATTAGGTTGTTCATCTTCTCAAGAGGAATTCCCGTCACTCATTCGGGATGGATGCCTGAGAAGATAAACAGAGGGAACTGAGGAGCCAGAAATAATCGGTGATTTGATGGATGGTGAATATCTCTAACCCATATAACCATTCTGTCATATATTAATGGAATGTCAACGGTTATTTTTAATTCTTTCACTGATTGATTTAATGAGTAATAAGCGAGTGGCTTTAGTCATCATTCTTTTGATGTGATATTTCTTAATCGGGATTGGGTTAATCAAATCACCAATCTTTCTTAATTCAGTATGGATAGTGTGACAGGTTTTTCCTGTTACTTTGTAATATGTCTTCATTCATAATCGAACCTTTCTCAACACAAATAAAAAAAGGACTCCGAAGAGTCCCTTTTACATTGCTTTCTCAAATACCTCTTGAACGACCTGTACCAGTTGGTTTTGAGATTTAGCAAACCAGATAAAACAATTATCTCATTGGAATAGCATTCTGTAAAACCCAAACAGATATGTAAATCTCAACCCTCATTACTTTTTTGTTTCGTCTAAAGCTCGTTTGAACTTCGCTCAAAAAGTTGAAAGCCCCTCATTACATAAATCCTAACGAAATGATTTGTAAGGGCTTATCCACATGAAGGCATTCAGTTAACAGCAAGTCTGCGTTAGGTTAGGTGTGATGCCGTTAGAAATAAATTGACACATCCTGTCAAAAACTGCTATCACAATCACGTACAAAAAGTACGTTCAAATGACAGACAAACCGAAACAATGTAGCACCCATATAAGGATTGTTATTATGAGTTTACAGGTTTTGAGAGATTCAGTTCAAAGACGCAAACCAATCTCATTTCATTACAACAAGCCAGGAAAAACACCGGGCGAGAGAATTGGAAACGTTCATGCAATCTTCATAATGAGAAAAAAAGATGGCACCGAATCCACTAAATTGCACATTGTCCAGACATCCGGCGTAACAGACAGCGAGCCTGATTTCCCTGAGTTCAGAATGTTTGATATAGAGTCTCTATCAAATATCAAAATTCTCGAAGGTGAACCCCAATTCCCAATTAATGATAAATATAACCCTGAGTACGACGGCTATAAGAATGTAATTGCTAAGGTTTAAAAATGAGCCTGAATCACTCTTTCCTCATAGGCTCAGATGAATCAAGTGAGCTGATGCTAAACATTTCTGGTCTTGATGCTAACGCTAAAGAAGTGGATTCCTTATGTGCCAATTTCTTTGCACACTGTGCCAAGACCGGCACACCCAAATTCACATGTAAGCTGACAATACAAAATCTTCAAAATCTCTATAGCCATCTATCCAGCTATAGCATGGTATGTGATAGCACTTCATCAAAGACTGGAAGATTCATTGAGGTTAGAGATAATTATAATGAGATAATCAGCATTCTTGAACACGCTGATAATAACTCATTAGTTATGGCCTTGCAGCACCTTGTAAGCAGTAAGTTAACCAACAATGACATCAATACAATATTAGGGAGAAAGGAATCTCTCGAGACCTATGAAAAAATGCTCACTGAGCCTGATAGTTATAAGGAGGCAGACTGGCAACGTTTTTTTGAAACCAATGAATGGATTTTTGGTTATGGCTTAAAGTATAAATTCCTAAAAATTCTTCAAAGGGAAGCTCACATATCAAGAACTGATTTAAACGGCGGAAATGATGTAATTGCTGATTTTCTTATATCTGACTCAAGATTCACCAAGATTGTGGAATTAAAAACACCCACAACAAAACTTTTCACTAAGCGACAAGGGCGCTCTGATACATGGTTCTTATCCAGTGAATTAACCGACGCTGTTAGTCAGATATTGGCGCAAAAGGCAAATTGGGAGGTTGAATCTCAGTCCAGAAATTACACTACAGATGGTGAACTTATACATGAAGATACATTTGATACAGAATGCATTTTAATTATAGGTTCATTATCTTCAATTGAGGGTAATGAGCGAGAAAAACTAATTAAAAGAAAAACCCTCGAGCTTTATAGGAGAAATTTAAAAAATATAGATATCTTGTTTTATGATGAGTTGCTTGAGAGGTCGCGCTACATTGTCAGAAGTGCTGAAGTAATAGAAGATAAGCTTCTCTCAGCCCTGTAGATGTACCTGTAAGAAGGAAGGATAGCATTATAACAAATAAAATATTTATCGTGGTGTTTCGAGTAATGTCATGAGTTTGATACCTTCTCAGCATACCGAAACACCCTCTTTCAGATAACATTAATGTGTTTCACATAGGACATTAGAATCATATTTTCCAGAGTCTTTCTGATGGTTGCTCCAGCATTAACCGCTTTCAGTTTCACCAGTTGATTATCTGTCTTTTTAATTCGGACTGCTTTTGTCTTGCTCATTTAAATGACTCCTTTGATAATCAGAGTGATGACTTGTGGAATACTTACTTCAAAGTGTTCAGCCAGTGCTTTTAATTGCTGGTAAGCTGGTTCACCGATATGTGTTAAAGTGTGGTTCATTTTATGCTGCCTTTTGAATGTGTAAATCAAGGATGTCTTCTAATTCCCTGTCAGAATCTAATTCATCGTTTTCATAGTCACTGTTAAACATTACCTGAATTTCGCCTTTATCATGGCAATGTTCAATCATTATGATTGCTAACTGTAATGCCTGAGTAATATCATTACACCAGCTTTTACTAAAGCCTGTTTCATCCTCTACAGCGGCTGCTGTAATAACGCCTAATCGCTTCATTAAATTAAAGCAGAAAAATGGGGATAGCTTATCTGGACAGCTATTAACGCAACCCGTGAATACATCCTCAACTTTTGAAGGAAGGTTACTTACTGAGTCTTTATCAATAAAATATTGCTGAAGTGTATTCTCCATAGCCTTACGGGGTGTTCCTCTTCTGCGGTAAGGTTTAGTGCTTGCGGGTAATGGTTTATTGAAGCTGGTGTAACCTAATTCGATGAGGGTGTTTTTAAGAGATTCGCGGTATTCGGGGGTATCTATTAAATCGTGGTCATCTGAGAAGAAGCCTTTACCTGTGATTGGCTTTCCAGCCGGAGTCTTGACTCCATTGAATACTTTAGCTTTATACATTACATAGTGGATACCTCAATTCGTTATCTAACAAACCATACTAACCTAAATTTAACATTTAGTCAACATTATTAACAATTTGCGACAGGCGCTTTTAGATTTTAGTCAACCAAAAACCTCTTATAAATCAATGACATTGAAGTCCGGTATATATAACTGGAAGGATACTTTTCAGGCGCTTGGGAATGGTTACTTTTCAGAGATTGCGTATGCAGGGCTGGTATAGGGTGTTTGCGGTAGGTTCTCCCGCCCAAAGGGGGAACCGTTGAACCGCGTTAGAAGGTGGTTGTACAGATTGATTGAAAAGGAATTTTAAGAGGGCTAACGCCCTGAATCACCATGATTTATTTACATCAACCGATTGTAATTGATTGTTTTTTATGCTACCCTAAAACCCTCTTAACAGATTCTTTTTGTTCTTTGTTTTTCATCTTCTTGTCTCTGAGTATCTTTTAAGAGTTCTTTAAAGAAGCCCTTCTAACCTCACCTTGCTTCGCTCATCGGTGATTCTGGTTTCCACCTTGTAGCCTTACAGTAAACCATATCGGGATCCGTGAAAGCGTCTTTGAAGCTGGTGGATGAATTTTCACAAATATTATTTTTCTAAAAAATTTCCAGAGCTATTTTTATTTCAGCTTCAGCGAAAACTTTCAGCATATCTAGAGCACCTTTGAAGATTTTGGATAGTCTGAATCTGTCTGCTTAGTAGCGCCCTTTTCAAAGATTCCATGCCAATGGCAAAAAATGAACATATCTGAGCCTGTACAGCGTTCTAAGCGATTATTTAATGATGGTAACCCTAAGCCATAGGTTAATAATAAAGACTGCTTAGAATGCGTTACAGGGATCCTGATAAACGCCAGACATAAAAAAGCCCCAATAAAGGGGCATTGTGAATCACTATCTAATTGTTACTTGTTCAGTCGATAGAAAGTTGCCTTACTAATCTGTAACTCATCCTGTACCTGCTTTGGCGACATCCCCTGTCCAATTAGTTCCTGAACCTGTTCAGCGGTTGCTTTAATCGGTCTGCCACAGTGAACCCCTTCAGACTGAGCACGTTTAATCCCTGCTGTTCTGCGCTCTGCNATCANATCTTTCTCNANANNNGCNANTCCNGCCATCATNGTNAGCATNGCNNTACCNACTGGTGTAGACAGGTCGAATCCTTCACGGAGACTGATAACCTTCACTCCTTTGGCCTGTAAAGTCTCAACTGTTGAGAGAACATCAATGGTGTTACGGCCTAAGCGGTCAATAGCGATAACAATTAGCGTGTCACCTTCACGGACATAATTCAGCAGGTCACCGAACCCTTTACGCTCTGTTGCCTTAATGCCACCGGAAACAGCCTCATCAGAAAACCACTTACCAACCTGATAGCCAGCTTCTTTAATCTGCTGCTTCTGATTCTCAATAGTCTGGTCAGAAGTTGATACACGGACGTAAGCGATTACAGATGACATATGGTGATTCCCTGAAAGTTGTCTCAAAACCTAGTCTCAAAATAATACATGTATCAAAACTAAAAATCAACCTTTTGAGACGGCCTAATCACACCCTCAGAGACTCTGTTCAGGAGTATCAAAACCACTTCCTTTTGAGACTGCATCGACTGAGGGCTGATTGTAACCAAATGACCAATCAATTATCTTAAAAGCCACTTGATAGCCCCTAACATAGACGGTAAGAGCATGTTACATACAGCGGCATTGATTGCCCCAATCATCGGTTATTGTTCGTTCAGTTGCGGGATGACCTCATACTTATGGTGTAAAGGTAAAGAGTTGAGCAAGTTGGGGTGGATACTTGCCATCTTTAACGTTGCAGCCTTTTTATACCTGAATCACATATTGCTTATTGACCTGATTCAACGTGTGGCTGATACGTCTGATGGCTATATAAGCATCTTTGATGATGACTTTGTGTCGGATGTTTCCCGCAACACCATTCAGATTATGATTACCTATATAGCAGCCTCAACTGCTGGTGGTTACTTTGGAGCAAAGAAGAAATTTAAACAGGATTAAATTCATTGAATAACGCCTGTTCTGAATAAAGAACAGTTAATAGGCTGCAACTATTTAAATTACTGGCATTGATAGGTTTTTTCACCTCACCTGGGAATACTGTTTTTCACTGTTAATTTAGCCATCTAAACGGCTACCTTTCAGGATTAACAAGTCATTGAAGGGGTCACTATGGAAATTTCAGAAATCAAAAAGAAATCCCGTCTAACCATAGCGCCTTATTAATTGTCTCAATGACGACCTTTTCAGTATGATAATAAGTACTATGCAGCAAAGGAGCTTCAGAGGAAATGAAAGAAACCATTTATAACCTGTTCTGCTTTTGTCCTGATGGAGTTCACATCACACATTGCGGAATCGTTGCTCATGAACGAGATGGTGACGATAATCAAAAGCTGGAATTTTTAAGCAAGCAGTTAGACACTGATTTAGCTTCTTGTAGGTCATTCCATGACATTCACCCTTCTGTACTCGATGATGACAAAAAACTGACACTTACAAGGTACAACACCAACTTGCGAGTGGGTAATAGTTACATGCCCTTTGAGTTGGCTCTTGAGGCTGTTAAAGCCCCTGCTAACCCCTTGCTGATTGTCACACCAGTTGTTCAGGGTAAGTTACAATATCATATTAAGCATCCTGTAGATGAACAATTACGGAATGAACACACCCCTAACTATCATATTGAGGGGGTTCTTGATATTCCAGACTACCTTAATAAGTATTTAACAGGAAGTAAATTCCATCTCAAAAAGCTGATTAATGATGACCACATGGAGCCTGTGAAGCTGCTCTTTAATCAAAAACACTATATATCGAGCTTTAAGCTACTTGTTTCATTAATTGATACCATTGCTTACCTTGAATATGGTGACGTGAAAAGGAATTTCCAACAATGGCTCGATACCTATTCAGAAATCAGCAAGTTAGATATTACATCTGATGAAGTCTATCAGTTGAGAAACTCTTTATTACACATGACCAACCTCAACTCCAGAGATGTTCTGAAGAAAAAGCATCGACGCCTGAGTATTGCCATTTGCAAAAAAGGTCATCCGACTCAGTATCATGATGAAATTGTATATTTCAACTTTACAGACTTTTTATTCATCTTTGATGAAGCTGTTGATAGATGGGTTGATAGCTACAAAGATAGTAAAAAGCAATTAACTCTAATTGAAAGATATGATGAAGTATTGAGAGATAACTTTTAAACAGTGAAAAGAAGGGGCGCGCAGCCCCTATTATTTCAATAAACCTGTAGAGTATTATTAATCAGCGGACTCTTTACACACGGATAGAAGTATCAGGTAGGGATATACATCACCCTAAAGTAAAACTGGCTCACTAATTTCAAAGTATTTATTGATTTATGTGGCCATTTATTTTTCCAATCAATTTATTAAACAAACGTTATTCATTATCTTTACTTCCATCTAAATACTTCAGTTCCTTGTCTAACATCAAATCATACCTCCGACTAAGAAAAGAATGCGCGATAAGTTTCTTTTCTTTTATATCATTTAAGAATGAAACAAACCCCTCTCTTGATTCAATGTTTTCATAAGTAAAATACAATTCAGCTATTGCATTCACTCTTTCACTCGCGGATTGATATTGCTCCAGTTTTGAATTAACCTTATCTTCAATTGTTTTTAGCTCATAATTAATTTCATCTAGCTTCTTTTGCGATTCAGCGAACGCATTTTTTAGTCCCTCTATCGAATTATCAATCTTAGCTTTTCTAGCATTTAAAATAGACAAGCGGGTCTGACCTCTTGCTTCAATCAAATCCTTTTTCGCATTTTCTTTCTGTCTTGACAGGCTTTCAGCATTTTCAGCCTCGATTTTTTTATCGGCAAGGTCAATATCATCCTGGTACTTTTCCAGCGCACTCAGTTTATCACTTTCTTTTTTCTTTTTAGAAATCCAGTTATGGCATAGAGATAAACCCCATTGCGCAAATGGAATAAGAACGAAAAGCATCACCCCTATTAAAATAGGAGTCCAAAAGTAATTCACCCATAAATTAGGCTGAATTAGTACTGTATGTATTCTAGTCTCGATATCTTCCTTACTCATAAAGACAAATAAGATATTAGTCCAGTTACAGGATACCCAAGAGAAAAAAACATACCCCCATAATGGACTTGAAATTCTGTCTCTAAATGACTGAGCTATCTGACTTGCTGGCTCTTTAACAATTTCGTTCATAATATCCTTCTAAATATCCTATAAATATAATCATTGTATCTTACTATTGAATTCTAATTCTTTCACCCACTCTGGAGCCTCTTCGAACGCTAAGTGTCGCGGCTTGGTAGAGAACCCTTCAAAGTCAAATTCATCACTATCAATCAGCGGTAAAATCTCCAGCCATTGAGCGCCGTCAACCACCCTATCAAGTGGGAAGTTAAGTAGCCTTAACCCGTTGTGTAATAAGACATCACATTTCTTTTCAGCCGTGTTAAGTCGAATCTCTTTCACTATCCGTTTAATGATTATTTGTGCTTCTATCCGGTCTTTCTTCACGGTTAAATCAAGATGGCTTATTGTCTCAAGCTGGCTTGATTGCTCTCGCTGGTGAACCTCTGAGACAGCCTTCTCAGCGTTTTTAATTTGACTATTCAGGGCTTTCAAATCCTTAGCCATTGATTCTGTATCATCTGCCAACATAGCCAGTTTAATGAGCCTCTCACGCTGTTTCTGAAGCTGTTCTAACTCACCTTGAAGAGCACCAATAGCAGAGCCGTTATCACGATTTAGGAAAAGACGGTTAGCGTTATACAGAAGCCCCTGAACCAATGCGCGGTCAGTCTGCAATCTGCTGAACCCAACACTATTACAACGCCCTTCACTCTTCATCGAGCATTTGTATATACCAGACCTCTTAGCAGAGACACCCGCAACAACGACAATAAAGCCACATTCAGAGCACCTGAGAACGCCTTTGAAGAGATTCGTTAGCAGAGGTAGGTCAGATGAGGGTTTACGCCCTGAACCCTGTTTAAGCTGCTGTACAGCGTAGAATTGCTCATCGGTGATTATTGAGGGGTAATAGTTAGGAATCTCAGATACACCCTTTACAGCCATCGATTTAGACGGAACCTTGAAGCCAATCACTGAACGGTTTGAAAGCAACTCTGTGACCGATGATTGAGACCAACCACCTGTAACGGATTTGAACTGGTTCAGAGTGGAAAACCCTTCATCATTCATTTGTTTGGCTATCTTGACGTGAGATAATCCCTCTAACCGTAGCTGAAAGACACGCTGAACAGCTTTCACATTCTCAGGGATGAACTCAAATCGTGAACGGTCTTCAGAGACCTTTAACCATGCTGCACAACGCTTAGACATGATTTCACCTTTAGCAGCCCGTTCCCTCTTAGCAGCCCATACAGACCTTAAACGGGTGGATTTCATCGCTGATTCTTCATGTGCTCTTTCCATGACCAGCATTGCTTTAATCATGCTCAGTGAATCTTTCAGACTGTCTCTCGTATACCACTCGTTATCGACAAGGGTCACCACTTCAACACCAGACCTGAGAATCTTTCTAAGCTGCTCTCCTGCTGTGTCGATGTCCTGTCGTGAAACTCTGTCCAAAGATTCGACAAGTAGGACTGACCCCGATTCAATATATCCAGATTCAACAGCGGCTAAGAATTCACCGAACGCACCAGACTTAGCATTCGCTCCTGAGAAGCCGCTTATACCTAAATCCTGAAAGCGTAATGATTCGTCTAAATAGTAATCGGGATTCCTTTTTAACCAATCGTTAATGTACTTGCTTTGACGCTTAGTAGAATCACCAACTGATTGAATCTTTGTAGAAAATCGTATGTATGAGATTGCTTTTGGCATGGGGTTTATGATGAGTTATGAAGAGATTGAACCAGTGTATCATAAGAAAGGTGTAATCCTCGACAGCCGCCCTGTACACAGCGCCATTCCGCATAACGAAGCCATCATTGATGCACAACGCAAAAAGCCCAAAGTACCCGTCCATGCCGTCGTGACTGCGCATAACCCAATGGTCAGATTTATCGGTAGCGATAACATGCTTCAAAATCGGGACATGTTCGCCGTGTGGCTGCAAACGTTGCCAAAATGGGAGCAAAGCACCACGCCGTATCTCTTTTTACACACCCCGGATATCGCCCAGGCACCTGAACTGGTCGATGTTCTGTGGCAAGCCTTACAGGACGTGGTTCCGTCGGTG
>JGI20225J20221_1003043_pt1 | contig 10948 bp, 10 predicted proteins | sample BioMet4_FD_20221 | JGI IMG/M metagenome (IMG submission 20221) | reverse complement strand
GAGCAGCGTGATGGCGAAGATCGCGCCGCAGGTCTCGCCCACGAGCAGGGCGCAGGCCAGGCCGTTCGCGCCGAAGAGCGCGTTGAACAGGTACATGAACGGGATGTAGAACACGAGCTGCCGCGCGCTGGCGTGCAGCAGCGTGTCGCGCCCGTCGCCCACGGCCTGCATGCAGAACGAGGTGCTGTAGTTGAGGAACTGCGGCACCGAGGCGGCGCAGCGCAGGCGCAGGAACACGGCGGCGTAGCCGATCGTGAGCGTCGAGTCCGCGATATTGCCGACCGAGGTGCTCAAAAACAGGTGCACGATCGGGGAGGCGAAGATCTCGAAGAGCGCGAAGCTCACCACCGCGACGATCAGCCCCGTGACGCGCGCCGCGCGGATGACCTTGTTCATCCGCGCCCAGTTGCCAGAGGCGTAGTTGTAGGCGACGAGCGGCAGCATGCCCTGGCAGAGGCCGACGTTGATCGCGTTGGGCAGGCGCTCGGCCTTCATGACGATGCCGATGGCCGCGAGCTCCAGATCGCCGTGCGAGGCCATGAGCGAATTGAGGAAGATGTTGGCGACGTCGAAGAGACCGGTCAGCACAGCGGAGGGCACGCCCACCGAGAAGAGCTGCCGGAGCTCCGGCTTTTCGATCTTCAGCGCGTCGGCCGGACGGATGCTGAGGGGCGACGAGGAGGAGACCTTCCACATCACGACGACGAGATAGACGCAGGAGACGACGTTGGACAAAAGCGTCGCCAGCGCCGCGCCGAAGACCTCCATGCCCTTGGGCAGCAGCACGAACATGAACAGCGGGTCGAGCAGGATGTTGAGAATGCCGCCGCTGCTCAGACCGATGCTGGCCTGCTTGGAATAGCCCGTGTTGCGCAGCAGGTGCGCGCAGGTCATGGAGAGGATGACGGGGACGTCGCCCAGGATGACGACCAGCCACACGTACTGCCGGGCAAAGCCGATCGTGGCCTCGGACGCGCCGAGAAGATCCAGAATGGGATTCATGAACGCCCAGATGAGCAGAGAATAGAGCAGGGCGATCGCGATGGAGGAGTAAAAGCTGAAGGCGCTCACGCGCTTGGCATCGCGGCTGCGGCCGGTGCCGATGAGCCGCGCGATGAGGCTGCCGCCGCCGATGCCGAAAAGATTGGCAAAGGAGACGGTCATCATGAAGATGGTGAACGCGAGCGTGACAGCGGCCGTCTTGTAGGCGTCGCCCGTCATGCCGATGTAGATGGTGTCCACCATGTTGTAGATGAGGTTGACGAGCTGGCTGATGATCGTGGGCACCGCCATGGTGGCCAGAGCCTTCGGGACGGGCATGGTTTCAAACAGCTGCTGCTTGGAGGGTGATTTCGGATTCATGGCCTCAGACTTCTTCTCTTTCAGTTTGCCGCCCGTGCGGCCGGCTCTGCGTATTATATCACGAAATCGGGTTTTCGGCACCAAAAAGGCAAAAAGATGGATCGGCGGCGGAACGCGGCATTTTTTGCCGGACCGCCGGATGCCGGTTGCAATATCTTCAGTTTCCGGTATAATAAAAAAAGAAAACCCCCGCGCGGAAAACAGGGAGGGCCTATGCTGTTCAAAATCGGAAAACGCAAGCCGTTCGTGCAGTCTTCGCCGGAGGACTGGAAGCGGCGGTGGCAGTCGCTGGTGCCGGAGGACTGCCGCGACGTGCCGATCGGCTGCGGGGAGCAGACGATCACGGCCTCCATCCTGCACAACCAGTACGCGGTCATTTTGCAGGACGGGCTGCTCATGGAGCAGAGCTTTTTCACGATCTGCAAGTGCCTGCAGAACAGCGGACACTATGTCGTCTGGCTTATGCGCTGCACGCAGGACGTCGCCAACGGCTATCTGAAGCTCGTCAGGAAGCAGGACGCCGAGGGGCGCTGCGCGTGGAAGTGGAAGAGCCCGACGACCAACTTCGGCCGCTGGATCTCGGACAATTTCCGCGTGACGATCCTTCTGCAGTGCGAGCAGCTTCCGGAGGGCCCGCTCGCCGATTCGCAGGCGCCGGTCCTGCAGCGCGTCATCTGGGCCGAGAGCGACGACGCCACGCGCATGATCCCGGGCAAGACGCATTTTTTGACGGTCGGCAATCCGGCCAGTCCGAGGGATTTTCTCGCCTGGCTGAACGGCACCTCGCTCGCCAAGCTGAAGGCGGAGAAATAGGGGAGCGGCGGACGCGCCGCGAGACATAAAAACAGCGGGCGGGCGGAAATTTTTTCCGCCCGCCCGATTTTGTTTTGTTTACCGCTTCCACTTGTCCGCCAGAAGATTGATCTGGTCGGTGAAGCGGCCGAGATCGCGGTTGGCCATGCCCTCGCAGCTTCTCGCGACCGAGAGCAGCCGTTCGGCCGCCGCAACGAGCCGCCCGAAGACCTCGCTCGCGCGGCGCTGCCTGAGGCCGGCCTTGTCGCGGACCGCGGGCACGCCCTCGGTCACGAGCAGGAACTTGCCCGCCGCGAGATCGTACTCCGTGCCGCTGAACGGCGCGAAGGCCGGAAGGCCGCGCTCGTCCGTGAGCGTGCGGGCGAAGGCGGTGGCGGACTCGTCGTCGCCGTGGTTCACAAAGACCTGCGACGGCTTTTTCGTGAAGCCGTCCACCCAGTCGAGCAGCCCCTGCTTGTCGGCGTGGCCGCTGATGCCGGGCAGCTCCGCGATCTGCGCGCGGACGGCGATCTCGTCGCCGAGGATCTTCACCGAGCGCGCCCCGTCGAGGATCGCGCGGCCGGTCGTGCCGGAGGCCTGGTAGCCGACGAAGAGAATGAGGCATTCGGGCCGCCAGAGGTTGTATTTGAGATGGTGGCGGATGCGGCCCGCGTCGCACATGCCGCTCGAGGAGATGATGACCTTCGGCGTCTTGTCGACGTTGAGCGACTTGGAATCCTCGACCGAGACGAAGGTCTGCAGGCCGTCGAACACGAGCGGGTTTTCCCCGCGCGCCATGACGGCCCTGATCTCGTCGTCCAGGCAGTCCATGTTGCACTGCATGAAGACCGAGGTCGCCTCGTCCGCGAGCGGGCTGTCGACGTAGACCGGGAAGTGGTCGTGGCCGTGCACCATGCCGGAATTCTTGATCTCGCGGATGAAATAGAGCAGCTCCTGCGTGCGGCCGACCGCGAACGACGGGATGACCACGTTGCCGCCGCGGTCGAGCGTCGTCTGGATGTAGTTTGCCAGCGCCTGCAGATGCTCGGTGCGCGGGCCGTGCAGGCGAGTGCCGTAGGTGGACTCGATGACGAGATAGTCGGTCTCGGCCACCTTTTTGGGGTCGTTGATGATCGGCTGGTCGGTGTTGCCGACGTCGCCGCTGAAGACGATCTTCTTCTGCACGCCGTTTTCGCTCAGCCACAGCTCGACGCAGGCGCTGCCCAGCAGATGGCCGATGTCCGTGAACCGGACGGTCAGATGCTCGCTCAGCTGCAGGCTGCGGCCGTAGTCGCACGGGCGCAGCTGCTTCATGAGCCCCTCGACGTCCTCGAGCGTATACTCGGGCTCGACGGTCGCGCCGCCGGCGCGCATCGCCTTGCGCGTCTTGTATTCGGCCTCGGACATCTGGATGTGCGCCGAGTCGCGGAGCATGATGCCCGCGAGGCTGCAGGTCTCGGGCGTGGCGTAGACCGGGCCGCGGAAACCGTTTTTAAAGAGCACCGGCAGCCGACCGGAGTGGTCGATGTGCGCGTGGGTGAGGAACACGCCCGCGAGCTCTCCCGGGGCGACGGGCAGGGGGACGTTTTCAAACACGTTTTCGCCCTGCTCCATGCCGCAGTCGACGAGGTAATATTCCCCTCCGACCTCCAAAAGCGAGCAGCTGCCCGTGACCTCGTGGGTCGCGCCGATAAAAGTCAGCTTCATGTCATCGTCTCCTTATATAATGTATGGTTTTCGGATATGCCGAGGCCGGAGCGCGGGATTTCGCCGCTCCGGCCGGAATTCACTGGATATGGACGTGGTTGTTGATGTGGTCGATGCAGTAGCAGTAGTAGCCGTTGCACTTGGAGCAGTAGCGGAACTCCAGATTCGGATAGTCCGTGTCGGTGCGGCCGCAGACGGTGCACTTGTGGCGGTAGGGCCGCTCGCCGGATTTCGACTGGTAGTCGCCCGCCCAGTTGGCGCGGGGGCGGGGAGAGGCGGGACGGCTCGGCCTCGGACGGCGGTAGCCGTTTCCGAAGGTGAAGACGTTGCGGATATCGCTGCCGAAGAACAGGAAGTAGTTGAGCAGCGCGAAGATCGGGAAGAGCCAGGCAAAATTCGTGATGCCGCCCGAGACGATGATCTGCACGACCTGCAGCGCCGTGAAGCCCAGATAAGCCCAGGCCAGATACTTCATCTTGATCGGGATGATGAAAAACAGCAGCACCTGCGCCTCGGGCGCGATGGTGGCCACAGCCAGAAACAGGCTGAGGTTCAGGCTGCCCGCGTCGGCGTTCACATGGAAGAGAAGGCCCGCGAGGTCGGTCAGCAGCACGCCGCAGAGATAGTAGAGATTGAACTTGAACGAGCCCCAGTACTGCTCGAGGATCTTGCCGAATTGGTAGTAGCAGAAGAGCGCGACCGCGGAGAGCAGCAGGTTGACGCCGCTCGTGTCGAGCAGATAGGTGAAGATATAGGTGAAGAGCCGCCAGACCTGGCCGCCCAGAATGGCGGCGTAGTCGAATTTCAGCCAGGAGTAGACGACGCGGCTGGGGTCGATGACCGAGAGCAGATACGTCGCCGCGTTGCCGACGGCGATGATGAGCATGAGATTGCGGATGCCCTTGTCCCGGTTTTTCAAAAAAAAGCGCTCCGCGCGCTTGCGATAGTCACGCATGTTTTCATCCTCCGTGATGAGATTACCCTTATCGTACAGGAAATAAACAGGAAAGTCTACCTTAAAATATGAACATTCCAAATGGTATAGACAAAAAATCGCCATTGCCCAACAAAATACCAAAATCTGGCGTTGACTTTTCATCACTTTTCCCTATAATAGAACCATCAACTGAATAAGCCTTATCAAGAGTGGCGGAGGGAACGGCCCGATGAAACCCGGCAACCTGCATTTGCAAGGTGCCAAATCCGGCGAAGAAATCGAAAGATGAGGGAATGAGCTTTGTGCGTTCTGTCATCGGCAGAGCGCATTTTTTCATATCCCGACCAGAAAGGACGATCAACATGAAAGAAGAAAAACGCATTTTTACCTCCGAATCCGTCACCGAGGGCCATCCCGACAAGGTCTGCGACCAGATCTCCGACGGCGTGCTCGACGCCATCCTCAGGGAGGACCCCAAGGCCCGCGTCGCCTGCGAGTGCGCGGCCACGACGGGGCTCGTGCTCGTCATGGGCGAGATCACGACCGACTGCTACGTGGACATCGCGGGCATCGCTCGCGAGACCCTGCTGAACATCGGCTACAACAGCGCCGAAGCCGGCTTCGACGGCCGCGCCTGCGCGGTGCTGACCGCGATCGACAAGCAGTCCGAGGACATCGCCATGGGCGTCGACGCCTCCTACGACGACAAGGAGCAGACCGGCGCCGGCGACCAGGGCATGATGTTCGGCTTCGCCTGCGACGAGACGAAGGAGCTCATGCCCGCGCCCATCTCCTACGCGCACAACCTCACGAAGGCCCTGGCCGAGACGCGCAAGTCCGGCAAGCTGCCCTGGCTGCGGCCGGACGGCAAGAGCCAGGTGTCCGTGCAGTACGCGCCGGACGGCAGCGTCGAGCGCATCGACACCGTCGTCGTCTCGACCCAGCATGCGGCCGACATCCCCATCGGCGAGCTGCGCGAGGCCGTCGTCGAGGAGATCATCAGACCGAATCTGCCCTCCCGCCTGGTGGACGGCGAGACCCGCTTCCTCGTGAACCCGACCGGCCGCTTCGTGCTGGGCGGCCCGGCCGCCGACTCCGGTCTCACCGGCCGCAAGATCATCGTCGACACCTACGGCGGCTATGCCGCGCACGGCGGCGGCGCGTTCTCGGGCAAGGACCCCACCAAGGTCGATCGCAGCGCCGCCTACATGGCCCGCTACATCGCCAAAAACCTCGTGGCCGCCGGCCTCGCCAAAAAGTGCCAGATCCAGCTGGCCTACGCCATCGGTGTGGCGCAGCCCGTCTCGGTGCTGATCGAGACCTACGGCACGGGCAGGCTGCCCGACGCCGAGCTCTCGCGCCTCGTCCGCGGCTGCTTCGATCTGCGCCCGGCCGCCATCATCCGCACGCTCGACCTGCGCCGCCCGATCTACCGCCAGGTCGCCGCCTACGGCCATTTCGGCCGTCCGGAGCTCGATCTGCCGTGGGAAAAGACGGATCGCGTGCAAGACCTGCTTGCAAAAGCGTGAATTATGGGGTATGATACCTTTGTATGCGATATTCGCCGTACAAAGGAGTGCTGTCCAACATGAAAAAGATAGAAATTATGGGGTGCGGCTACATCGGTCTGCCGACTGCCATCACCTTTACGCTGGCCGGATACGAGGTCTGCGGCTTTGACGTGAAGCAGGAGGTCGTGGACAAGCTGAACGCCGGGAAAATCCATATTGTCGAGCCCGGCCTGCAGGACGCCATGACCAAGGCCATGGCCACCGGCCGCCTCCATTTTACCGTGAAGCCCGAACCGGCCGACGTGTTNATCATCGCCGTCCAGACCCCGTTCCGCGAGACCGAGGACCACAAGCGCGTGTCCGACATGCGCTTCGTCGAGGCCGCCGCGCGCGAGGTTTCGACCGTTCTGCGCGAGGGCAACCTCTGCGTGCTCGAGTCCACCTCGCCTCCCTATTCCACGAGGCTGGTCGAGAAAATCGTCTCCGAGGGCAGCGGCGTCGACCCTGCGAAGTTTATGACGGCCCACTGCCCCGAACGCATCATCCCCGGCCGCATGCTCATCGAGCTGCGCGAGAACGACCGCATCATCGGCTCCAACCGGCCCGAGTCCGCGGCCTACGCCAAGTCGATCTATGAGAAGGTCGTCACCAAGGGCACGATCCGCCTGACCGACGATCTCACGGCCGAGATGTGCAAGCTGACCGAGAACACCTTCCGCGACATCAACATCGCCTATGCCAACGAGCTCAGCAAGGTCTGCGACCGGCTCGGCATCGACGTGTTCAAGCTCATCGAGCTGGCCAACTGCCATCCCCGCGTGAACGTCCACAGCCCCGGCGTCGGCGTCGGCGGCCACTGCATCGCGGTCGACCCGTGGTTTATCCACGAGAAGTTCGAGGACATCACGCCGCTCATCTACCAGGCCCGCCTCGTGAACGACGGCAAGCCCGAGTGGGTGGCCGACCGCATCGCCCGCGACGTGAAGCCCGGCGCGAAGATCGCCGTGCTCGGCATGAGCTTCAAGGCGAACATCGACGACACGCGCGAGAGCCCGTCCGTCATCTTCGCGCACATTCTCGGCGCGCGCGGCTACCAGGTCGTCGCCTGCGAGCCCTATATTCAGGGCGAGGTCGCGGGCTTCCAGAACCATACGCTCGAGGAGGCCATCGCCGCCTGCGACTATTCGGTCATCACCCTGCAGCACACGGTCTTTAAAGAGCACAAGGAGCTCATCGCCTCCAAGCCGTATTACGACTGCGTGGGGCTCATGGAAAAATGATTTTGTATAAAGGAGCCGTCCCTTGGGACGGCTCCTTTTTTATGCCCGCGTTCCCTTACGCCAGCATCGGCTGGAGCTGCTTTCCCTCGAGCGCGAGGCGGACGGTCTCGCCGATGCGCGAAAAATCCGCGACCAGCGAGCGCGGCTTTTTCTGCGGCGCGTCCTGGCGGAAGGGGACGAAATAGTAGTGCCGCCGGTTCAGCAACCGCCCGAGGTTCTCCGCGTTTCCCGCGAGCGCGTCGTTCGACGAGACGGCGAGGACGACCGGCGCCTCGTTGCGCAGCTGCGCCTTGCACGCGAGCGTGACCGGCGTGTCGGCGATCCCGCCGGCGAGCCTGGCGAGCGTGCTGCCGGTGCAGGGCGCGACCACGAGCGCGCTCAGAAGCTTTTTGGGCCCGATGGGCTCCACCTGCGTGAGCGTGTGCAGGATTTCATGCCCGCAGAGCGCCTCCAGCCGCGCCCGGAAGGCGGCCGCGTCGCCGAACCGGCTGTCGGTCTCATAGCTTACGGTTGACATAATCGGGATGATGTCCGGAAATTCCTCCTTCAGCTTTGCCAGCTCGCGGAGAACCGGCTCGAAGGTGCAGAACGATCCGCAGAGCGCGAATCCAAGCGTAACGGTTTCCATGTGACCTCCTATGGCGCAGTGAGCGCATCGAGAACGGTGTTTTTCAGATATTCGGCGGCCGTCGCGGGCGCGGCCTTTCCGGGCAGACCGGGCGCGCGGAGATAGACTGGCCCGCCCGCGGGCACGCCGCGCTCGTCCGCGCCGCCCCGGCCGGAGGCCAGGTCGATCACCAGGCAGTCCGGCCGCATGGCGGCAAAGTCGTCCGCCGAGAGGACCGGCGCGGGCACGGTGTTGAAAATGCAGTCGTAGCGGGCGAGCCCGCGCAGGTAGAGCCCCGTCCGGTCGGACTGGCAGCCGAAGCTCTCGGCGAGCGCGCAGTCGCCGGGCCTGCGCGCGGCGACGGTCACGAGCCCGCCCAGCGCCGCGAGCCGCGGCGCGAGCGCCTTTCCGATCCGGCCGAAGCCGACGACGAGAAAGCGGCTGCCGTGGATCGTGACGGGCAGCTTTTCCATCGCGAGCTGGATGGCCCCCTCGGCCGTGGGCACGGCGTTCAGAGTCGCGAGCGGCTCCGCCGCGGCGTAGTCCACAACGCGCACGGGGTACTGCCGCAACAGCTCCGCCGCGGCCGCGAGCCCGCCGCCCAGCACGGCCGCTCCGCGCGGCAGCGACTCCAAAACCGAGCGCAGCGGGATCTCCGCGCCCTCGGCCCGGACGTGCTCCGCCCCGCGCAGCGCGGGCATCGGCAGCACGGCGGCCTCCGCGCGGCAGAGCGTCTCGTACAGGCCGGGCTTTGTGTTCGCGAGCCCCGGCACCTGCCAGCAGTCGGCCTCGAAGCCGGCGGCCAGCAGCTTGCGGAATAAGTAGTTCTGGCGGGCGTCTCCGCCCAGAACGGCAAATGAGTGGATCAAATCCGCATCCCTTCCTTTCACCCCAGTATATTCGGCCGCGTCCGAAATTGCGAGAATCGCCCGAATTTCCGAAATACTTGTGTTTGCCGGGCGGAATATGATACAATGCAAGTAAGAATTGCGCGAGCGAGGTGCGGTACATGGAACAGCATGGCTTTATCCACGATATGATGGACGTCAAGGTCCTGATTTTGTTTGTGACGTCGCGGGCGCTCTATCCGCTGAGCCTGCAGAAGCTCTATGAGCTCTGCTATCAGGACGACTGCCTGAGCTACTTCGACGTCAGCGTGGCCGTCCCGCAGATGGTGGAGTCCGGACATCTCCAGGAATCGGAGCCGGACAGCTACGTCATCACCGACAAGGGCCGCGAGGCCGAGGAGCTGACGCACGACTCGATCGCCTACTCGGTCCTGCAGCGCGCGCAGCTGGCGGTCGAGCGCTTCAACCGCGAGATCCGGCGCGACAGCCTTATCCGCACGGAGATCCTCCCGCGCGAGGGCGGCGACTATTCGGTCATCCTGGGGCTCGACGACGAGGNTGGCAGCCTCATGACGCTCGAGCTCATGGCCCCCACCCAGCAGCAGGCCCGCGCACTGGCGAAGGCCTTCCACAAGAGCGCCGAGGTCATTTTTCAGTCGGTCATGACGGAGCTTCTGGGCGTGGCGGAGCCGAAGCCGGAGGAGAAGGAAGAGCCGCGTTAACAGAATGTTTACCAAAAGCGCCGCCCCGGACGGGAGATTCTCATTGCGTAATGACGAATCCGTGGTATAATAAAACCAGAGGGAGACCTCTACTACGGACAAGGGTCCAAAACGAAAGGAGCGGCAACCATGAGATTTCAATATACCGAAAAGAAGATCAGCCTCCCGGAAAGCGTCCACAAGTACGCCGAGAAAAAGGTCATGAAGCTCGAGCGCTTTTTTGGGAACGATGCCGACGCCCTCATCGCTTTCAGTATTGAAAGGAACCTCAACAACGTAGAGCTTACCGTTCACGCTGCCAACACCTACTTCCGCGCCAGCGAAAGCACCGCCGACATGTATGCGTCGATCGACGCCTGCGTGGCCACCATCGAGCGCCAGATCCGCAAGAACAAGACCCGCCTCGCCAGAAGACTCCGCCAGGATGCCTTCGTGCGCACGCCGGACGTCACCTCGTTCGCGCCGGATGAGCCCGAGGAGGGCACGTTCGAGATCGTGCGGAAAAAGAAGTTCAACATGAAGCCGATGACCCGTGAGGAGGCCATCCTTCAGATGAATCTGCTGGAGCACACGTTCTTCGCCTTCCGCGACGAGGACAACAGCGGCGCGTTTGCGGTGGTCTACAAGAGAACCGACGGCGGCTACGGCCTCATTGAGGATGCTGAATAGCAGGTTATTTATCCACCAGGACTTGAGCGGGCGCCCTCGGGCGCCCGCTTTCTTTGCGCGCGGNCAAAGCGCTTGCGGTCTGCTGCGCGGAAAGGCACATTCCCTTGAATGCCGCCGAAATCGACAAAGCTTCGGGGGCCAATTTTGTGGATTTTTCAGGCATCTTTGGAATTGACTTTTCCGGTGGTTTTTGCTATCATAACTCTCGCCCTCTGACAGAGGCGAGCGCTTCCCGGAGCCGTCAAAAAATGAAAAGAACTGATAAAAAAGTTCTTGACAAATATGACCCTCCGAGATATAATCATAAAGCTCGCTGATGGCGGGTATCACAAAATGTGAAGTGCACCTTGTAAATTAAACAACGAGAAACATGAACAAACACCTTGGACAATTTTTAAGTAAGTTGTTCTTTGAATGTCAATTCATAGAATAGCCAACGAATTTCTTGAGTAATTGCTAGAAGCAGATTCAGGGAAATGATTTTAGAACCGAAAGGTTTTAAGATACCATTTT
>JGI20225J20221_1003042_pt1 | contig 10961 bp, 9 predicted proteins | sample BioMet4_FD_20221 | JGI IMG/M metagenome (IMG submission 20221) | reverse complement strand
GTATTACACGAGAGGCTGCACCGCGCTTTTGGACGCGGTCGGAAGAACGATCAGCCGGATGGGCAATGTCCAGAAGTACATGCCGGAAGAGCTGAGGGCCGAGAAGGTGATTTTTGTAATCGTTACGGATGGTTACGAGAATTCCAGCCGTGAGTACGATTGGGAGCGTGTCCGGCGTATGATCCGCCGACAGAAGGAAAAATATGGCTGGGAGTTTCTTTTTCTGGGCGCGAATATGGACGCCGAGGAGGAAGCGGAGAAATTCGGGATTCAGAGAGACCGGGCGGCTACTTACAGCAACGACAGTGAGGGCGTGGGACTGAATTTCGTGGTCATGGAAAAGACAATCCGGACGCTGCGTTCTATGGACGACATGTCGATGCTGGATGATAGCTGGAAGGAAGAGATCGAGAAGTGTTCGCGGCGGGGTGAATAAAGCTTTTCCTTACATCACCGCCTCAAATATGTTAAAATAAATCAAAAGAGCAAAGCCTTGCTTGTAATTCAATACGGCAAACGAGAACCGGAGTCTGTTTCGCTTATTAATTCATAGCGTTACAGGCTCTGATTTTTGTTGCCGGTATGAGCGCGGGTTTCGCGTTTATATAAATTACGGAAAAGAGGGTAAAGGAATGAAACGAGTTAAGGCGGCATGTATCACGCAGACACTGCATTTTATGCTCAAGGAGGACGTTGAGCGCGAGTACGCGGTCAAGATGGTCAAGGATGAGGTGGCGAAATACAAGAAGCATCTGGACACGAGCGGCGCGAAATACAAGATCCTCTCGGAGAAGGAGCAGAAGGACGGCTCCGTGATCATCGAGATCAAGAAGCAGTACAGCTCCTCGCCGGTCGGTAAGTATCTCGATTAGGCGGTCGGAACGCGCCTTGAAAAAATCATCCGCTCTCGCTTCTATATGGTATAATGTGTTACGTAAGCGGCCATGACCAGCCGCGCGAGTCTATGCCAGGAGGGCGGAATCATGGAGAAACTTGAGTTCAAATACGACACGCAGCTTTTAATTGAGGGACACGATCTCGACGAGGATGAGATCGGGGATTATTTCGAGGAACATTTCCAGGGCGACTGCCTGTTGGCGGTCGGGGATGAGGATCTGATCAAGATCCATTTTCACACGAACAAGCCGTGGGAGATTTTGGAATACTGTGCGTCTTTGGGCGAGATTTACGATATTGTTGTCGAGGACATGCAGCGTCAGGCGAATGGCCTTAAGGGCTGATCGCGGAATCGCTGGTTTCATATGGGTGATAGTGAAGGGAGACGGCGCGGCCGGAAGGCGCGCCGTCTCCCTTGTTTTCGAGTTCTCATCCTGGATTAAATAAACTGTCGCTTGAGGATGAGTTTCAAGTTTGGGGAAACCGCGCCGCGAGGCGATTTGTGTGGCTGGGTCGATTCCTTCGCCCCGATACACAAACTTCTTGCGCAAACCCCTGAACAACCGGGCAAAATAGCGCGTTTTTCTGGCCAGCCATCTTTGTGTCTTTCAATACCCGGAGAATTCCGCAATCGGGTGTATATAAGCGAGTTGTCGCCCGCTGCCAGAAAATCTCTATAAAAACAGTGACTAAGCCGGTTCAGGATGTCTAAAATCAATGTGTCACGGCTTGATTTAGACAATTTTCGCGGCGGATTGCCTGGAATGACGTAAACCTGGCGTCGCGTCTTGCTTAAAGGGCGCGCCGCGAGGCGATTTGTGTGGCTGGGTCGATTCCTTCGCCCCGATACACAAACTTCTTGCGCGAACCCTTGAACAACCGGGCAAAATAGCGCGTTTTTCTGGCCAGCCATCTTTGTGTCTTTCAATACCCGGAGAATTCCGCAATCGGGTGTATATAAGCGAGTTGTCGCCCGCTGCCAGAAAATCTCTATAAAAACAGTGACTTCCCCGGCTCTATGTGTCTAAAATCAACGCGCTATGCCTTGATTTCTTCCAACCATTTCCAATCACACTCATACACTGTCCGTCAAAACTAATCAACGTCTGTCACTTTCGTTCGCGACAAACTTAAATTTGTATTGCTTGCTGTTGATGTCGGGGCAGGCTATAATAACATTATCAGATAAGTCAGGAGAGCGATCCGGAGCGCGGTTCCTGTGTCAGTTCTATCAACACAGTATAAGGAGGGTTACAATATGAAATCTAAGATTCAATCATTTGGACGGTTTCTGAGCGGCATGGTAATGCCGAATATCGGAGCGTTCATCGCCTGGGGTCTTATCACAGCGCTCTTCATCGATTCAGGATGGCTGCCTAACAAAGCGCTTTCCACGATGGTTTCTCCATTTCTTACATATGTCCTGCCGCTTTTGATCGCTTACCAAGGTGGTAAGATGGTCGGCGGGCAGCGAGGCGCGGTTGTCGGCGCGATCGCCACAGTCGGCGTGATCTGCGGAACAACGTACACGATGTTCATGGGCGCGATGATCATGGGCCCGTTCGCGGGCTGGGTCATCAAGAAGTTCGACAAAGCCGTTGAAGGCAAGATCAAACCGGGCTTTGAGATGCTGGTCAACAACTTTTCAGCCGGAATCATCGGCATGCTGCTGGCAATCTTCGGGTTCTACCTGATCGGGCCGTTCATGGGAGGCATTCTCGGAGCCCTGACAGCAGGCGTTCAGGTCCTTGTAAATCACAACATTCTTCCGCTGGTCGCGGTATTCGTTGAGCCGGCGAAGGTGCTTTTCCTTAATAACGCGATCAACCATGGTATTTTCACGCCGCTTGGCGCTGAGCAGGTAGCGACAGCCGGCAAGTCGATCTTCTATATGATCGAGACGAACCCCGGCCCCGGCGCCGGCATACTGCTGGCTTACTGGATGTTCTCCAAGGATAAGATCACGAGAGATTCCGCTCCCGGCGCTTTGATCATTCACTTCTTCGGAGGCATTCACGAAATCTTCTTCCCTTATGTATTGATGAATCCGCTTCTGCTTCTCGCTACGATCGGCGGCAGCGTATCCGCTTTGTTCTATTACTCAGCGCTTGGCCTTGGCCTCGCGGGTCCTCCCTCACCGGGCAGTATCATCGCTTACCTCGCGATGGCGCCGAAGGGGTCCACGTTAGCGGTTATTCTCGGTGTTCTGCTCGCCGGCGGTGTTTCCTTCGCGATCGCCTCGCCGATCGTCAAGCTTTCGAATGGCAAGAGCGGCACAGTTGATCTGGAAGACGCGAAGAACATGGTTTCCGATATGAAAGCGGAGTCCAAGGGCGTTAAGACAGAGAAACCGGCAGCGATTGACATGAAGAGCGTAAGCCACATCGTATTCGCTTGTGACGCCGGAATGGGCTCCAGCGCGATGGGCGCGGCGGTTCTCCAGAAGAAACTGAAAGACGCGGGCCTCGGTGACATTCAGGTAGCGCATTCCTCCGTATCCGAAGTACCGGCGGGGACACAGATCGTTGTCTGCCACCAGGATCTGCAGGAGCGGGCAAGAGCGAGCGCGCCGCAGGCCAGAATCATCACAATATCGAATTTCATGGCGGCGCCGGAGTACGACCTCCTGGTAAAGGAGCTCGCGGCGGCAAGAGGTTAAAACAACAGTAAAGATTAAAAAGTGTTTCATAGAGAAGGAGGGGAATCGGCATGGAGTTTTCACCAAGAGCGAGGCAGATTCTCCTTCTTCTTCTAAAAACGGAGCAGCCTGTTCATGAGCAGGAAATCGCGGACACGCTTGGCGTAAGTAAGCGGACGATCCAGAGAGAGTTCGAGGTCCTGGAAGGGGATCTGGCGAAGCGGAAGCTGACGCTGGACCGCGTGAAGGGCGCCGGAGCGACGCTGGTCGGAAGCCCGGAGGGCAGGCAGGAGCTCCTGGAAGAGCTTTTGGGGTCCCAGGACTCCGAGTGGAGCGATAAGGAAGAACGACGAAGACATCTTTTGTTTGAGCTTTTAAGAGACAGAACGCCCAGGAAGCTTTTTTACTACAGTCAGCTCCTCGGCGTGAGTGAGGCCACGGTCGGAAGCGATATGGAAGCGCTCGGAGCCTGGCTTCTTAAGAACAATCTGACAATACTGAAAAAGCCCGGTTACGGCGTTGTGTTAAACGGCGCCGAGAGTGATTACCGGGAGGCGATGAGACGTTTTATCAACGAGAACGCGGATGGCGCCGAGGAGCGGCTTCGCGGGAACGACGCGGTCGCCGGAGCTGTCATGAACATGGCGGACAGCGGCGTTTACAATCTGCTCAACACGGACACGATCAACCGCGTTTATAAGGCGCTCAATGGTTTGAAGGAACCGCGTTTAAAACAGCTGACGGAAAACGATTATATCGGGCTGGTCATGCATATCGCGATCGGGATCGAGCGGATCCGCGAGGGCGGGATCATGGAAGAGAACGCGGAGCTTTCGGAATCGCTGGAATCCTGGGAAGAATATGATCTGGCGGTCCGGATACTGAACGCGATCGAGAGCGAGTTCTCGATCAAGATACCGGATGTAGAGCTTTCGTATATTTTACTTCATATAAGAGGATCCAAGATACAATATTCCGGCAGCGCGGACACGACCTTGCTGGACGACATCGACGCCGGGGATATGGTGGATCTGATCGACAGAATGATCGACGCGTACGATCCCGCTTACGCGTATGATTTGAAGCGGGACGAGGAGTTCATTCGGGGACTCATGGTACATCTGGCGCCGACGTTCGTGCGCCTGAAGAATCATCTCAATATTTTCAATCCGCTGCTTTCAGATATTAAATCGGAATACGCGGATATTTACCGGAAATGCGCCGAGGCCGCGAAGGTCATAACCCAGAAGACGGGGCTCGCGGTCAACGAAGAGGAAATCGGTTACCTGACGATGCATTTCGGAGCGGCGACGGAGAAGATTAACGAGAAGCAGACATACAGCCGCAAGGTCACGATCGGTATTATCTGCGCGAGCGGGTTCGGCGTGGCCAGGCTGATGATGACGAAGCTTTATAATAAGCTGGGCCGGGACGTGAAGCTTAAGCCTTACGGAATGGATGAAATCACGCAGTATGTCGCGTCCAACACGGACTTTTTCGTCACAAGCCTGAACCTCGAGAGGCTGGGCGTCGATTATGTACAGGTAAGCCCGCTGATCACGACGGGCGATCTGGAACAGATCCGCTGCAAGATCGAGGAGTACTCAAGAATTCGCAAAACTACGGTAGAAAGTGATTTCGCGAAACAGCTGGATATGACGAATTTCATTATCAAGGAAATTTCCACGCTGATTCAAAAATATCGTCACTACGAGGTGGACGCCAATATTTCTTTTGACGAGCTGCTGATATTTCTGGCAGGGAAGGTAACAGAAGGCCCCAGAGGCGCCGGAGTGGTCAAAGAGAGCGTGACGCGAAGAGAAGCGCTCAACAGCCAGGTTTTTCCGGACATGGGCTTCGCGCTTCTTCACTGCAAGACCACGGCGGTCAGAGAAGTCGTGTTCTGTACCTGCTCGCCGGCGGGAGGCGAAAGTTTTCAGGATCCCTATTTCAAGGGAATAAAGGCGGCGATCCTGATGCTCGCGCCGATTGATGAGCAAAGCGCGCTTCATTCTGATATACTGGGATATATAAGCGGGGCGTTCGTCAACAACAGAGAGTTCACGGAAGCGATTCTGCGGGGCGAGGAAGAAAACGCCCGGACGGAGCTGCGAAAAACACTGAAATCTTATTTTAACGAGTTCCTGAGTCAATTGTAGACAGGAGCGGCAAAGGAGAAAATCATGAGCGAGATTCTGGAGAGAAAAAACATTATTCTGAACAGTGACCTGAAAACAAAGAAAGACGTAATCAAGGCGATGGGCAAGATGCTGACCGACAGCGGCTACACGACTGAGAAGTATATACAGGCTATGCTGGACAAAGAGAAAGTCTTCAATACGGCGATCGGCAACTTCGTGGCGATTCCCCACGGAATTGAGTCCGGTAAGGTCGAGGTTCTGAAAACAGGACTCGCTGTCATGACGTTCCCGGACGGGATCGACTGGGATGACGGCAACACCGTTAAGCTGATCGTGGCGATCGCCGCGGACGGCGATGAGCACATCGATATTCTGAGCAAGATCGCGCTGGCCTGCTACGACGAGGCGGCGGTCGAGAAAATCATACAAAAGGGCGAGGACGAGATTCTCGCGATGTTTACGGAGTAACGCGGTTAACGTTTCTTTTGAAAGGAAGGTTTTTATAGAATGAAGACAAGAGCGGTCAGAATGTACGGAAAAGAAGATTTAAGACTGGAAGAATTCGAGCTTCCTCAGATCAAGGACGATGAGATCCTGGCGAAGGTTATCAGTGACAGTATCTGCATGTCGACATATAAGCTGGTCGAGCAGGGCAAGAAACACAAAAGAGCGCCCCAGAATATCGACACGAACCCGATCATCACAGGCCATGAGTTCGCCGGCGTGATCGTGGAGGTCGGCGACAAGTGGAAGGATCAGTTCAAGCCCGGCATGAGGTTCGCGCAGCAGCCGGCGCTCAATTACAAGGGAAGCCTCGCTTCGCCCGGTTATTCCTACGAGTTCTTCGGTGGGGACTGCACGTATTGTATTTTCCCTCACGAGGTCATGGAGCTCGGCGCTTTGATGCCGTATGAGGGCGACAGTTTTTTTGAGGCTTCGCTCGGCGAGCCGATGAGCTGTATTATCGGCGGCTATCACGCGAATTATCATACCAATAAGCAGAACTACGAGCATTCCATGGGCACGAAGAAAGACGGCAACATTCTGATCATGGGCGGCTGCGGTCCGATGGGACTCGGCGCGGTGAGCTATGGAATCCGCTTCGAGAACACGCCGAAGCGAATCGTCGTCACGGATGTGGACGACGCGAAGCTGGCCAGAGCGCGCGAGGTCATCACGCCGGAATACGCGAAGCAGTATGGCGTAGAGCTCTTATACGTGAACACGGCGTCGATGAAGGACGCTTATCAGGAACTGATGGACATTACGGACGGCCACGGCTATGACGACGTTTTCGTCTATGTGCCGGTCAAAAGCGTCGCGGAGCTCGGCAATAAGCTGCTGGCTTTCGATGGCTGCATGAACTTCTTCTCAGGCCCGACGGACAGCCTGTTCAGCGCGGAAATCAACCTTTATAATTGCCATTATACAAGTACCCATATCATGGGCACGACAGGCGGCAACAACGATGACCTGATCGAGGCCAACACACTGGCGGCGAAAGGTATCATCGAGCCGGCCGTCATGGTAACGCACGTAGGCGGACTGAACTCCGTCGCGGAGACGACATTGAATCTGCCGAAAATCAAGGGCGGCAAGAAGCTTGCCTACACGCAGTTCGATATGCCGATGACGGCGATTGAGGACTTCGGGAAGCTCGGCGAGTCCGACCCGTTCTTCAAGAAACTCGACGAGTGCTGCAAGGCTCACAGAGGCCTGTGGAACGCCGAAGCCGAGAAACTGATCTTCGAGCGTTTCAACGTCGAGATCTAATTTGACCTTATCCTGATTATTGTTTTCCTAAAGCGTGAGAAGATCCCGGATAACGAATACCGCCAATATTCGCCTCCGGGATCTTCTGTTATCTATAGTTGTAATTGTCAGGCGTTAAAAAGCTTCTCAAAAGCCGGGTTAGCGCTTTCGTTCATGAACGCGAGGATCGTGTCGCCTTCCTCGATTACGGTATCGCCGCCGGGGATGATGTTGCTCTCGCCGCGGAAAATCGCGATAATCACGGATTGGTCGGGCAGCGACAGATCACGAATCGGCTTACCTGCCGCCGGGGAACCCGCGTCCGTTTTGACCTGGATAATTGAGCTGTCACCGCGGTTCAGCTTCAGAAGCGTCGTCATGTGTTTCATGTCGATGTCTTCCGTGATCAAATGAGCCATGAAGGACGCCTGGTTGATCGTGGTGTCGACGCCCATGCCGGGATTGAACATCCAGGCGTTGGACGGGTTGTTGACGCGCGCGAGCACGCGGGGAACGCCGAACTCGTATTTCGCGATTGTGGAAGCGACGAGATTGGTCTCGTCGGCGCTTGTGACGGCCACCAGGACATCGGCGTCGGCGATTCCGGCTTCCTCAAGGGCGGCGGGATCCGTCCCGCTGCCAAAGAACACATTTTCCTCCGGAAGCTCCTTCAGAAGCTTGGGATAAACGTTCCGGCGGTTCTCGATTACTTTTACGGAGCAGCCGCTCTTAAGCAGCAGATCGGCGAGTGACGTGCCGACATATCCGCCTCCGACAATAATAATATTCATGATGATTCCTCCTCCCTCAGTTCAGCCCGAGCAGATGCTTCAGTTTTCCGGAAGCGCTTGTAAGCGCGGAAACGAAGATGATATCGTTTTTATTCAGGACAGTTCCGAATGTCGGTATAAAAGTCCGGTTGTCGCTCGTGATGGCGACGACCTCGATCTCGCCCGGAACGGTCAGCTCGCGGACGGTGCGCCCGACCAGAAGAGGGCTCCACGCCCCAGGTTGTCGTGGAAATCGTGCGGATACCGAGACTTCTGTATATTTTGGCCTTACGAGGGTCATAAAGGCGGGAGATGACGCAGGGAACGTGGTAAATATTCTGGCCGAGCCGCCCGATCAGCGCGTTGGCGTCATCGTTCTTGCTGCAGGAAATAATCGCGTCCGCCGTCTTGATTCCGGCGCTCTCGAGGATATCCCGCGAAAAACCGGATCCGACCATTGTCGTTCCGCCGAAGTTCTCTCCGAGCAGCTCGAAGGAAGCGGGGTCGCTGTCGATGATTGTCACATTGTGCTTCTTGCTGACCAGAAGCTTGGCAAGTCCCGAGCCGAGCTTTCCGCAGCCGATGATAATAACATTCATATTATTTCACCTCCGGGTGATGATTCGCCTTTCGGCGAATAATGGCCTTGCGCAGCTCGTCCAAAGCGACGATCGGGATCGGGCAGAGCACAAGGTAGATCCAATAAACAGCAGGCACGGCCGCGGTCTGGAAGACGTCCCGCAGAGCGGGCACGTACATGAAGGCGGCGATCAGGGCGATTTCAAATAAAATACCCTTGAATACGTTGCGGTTTGATAAAAGACCTCGTTTGAAGATGGATTGTTTTTCCGTACGTACACATTGTACAACACCTATCTGGCAAAAAACAACTGCCGCGAGGGTCATTGTCGTGGCAAGATGATAAGTCGTTCCGGTGGAAGCGAGTCCCGCCGCCGGCCAGCCGTTCATCTTGTTGACGAAGAAGTAAGCGCCCATTGAAATCGCGGATTCCATAAGCCCGTACCAGAAGAACGCGCGGGCGATCAGCTTGCCGTTTAAGAGCCGCTCTTTGGTGGAGCGGGGCGGCTGATCCATGATTCCGTCTTCCGGAAGCTCGGTGCCGAGGCCGAGGGCCGGCAGCATATCGGTTCCAAGGTCGATGGAAAGAATCTGCATAACAGTCAGCGGCAGAGGAATCGCGCCGCGGGAGAAAAGAAACGCCGCGGATGGAACCGCCTCCGGCATGTTGCTGTTGAAAATATAAAGCATGAATTTACGTATATTACTGTAAACGGCGCGGCCTTCTCGGATGGCCTTAACGATTGAGGCGAAGTTATCATCCGTCAGGATCATGTCGGCGGCCTCTTTGGCTACATCGGTTCCGGAAATACCCATCGCGACGCCGATGTCGGCTTTCTTAAGGGCCGGTGAGTCGTTGACGCCATCACCTGTAACAGCGACGATATGCCCCAGCTCCTGCAGAGCCGAAACGACCTGGAATTTCTGCTCCGGCGCGACGCGGGCGAAGATGACCTCGTCCTTCAGAGCTTCTTTTAATTCTTCGTCAGAGAGCTTCTCCAGCTCAAGCCCAGAGATGATTCTCGGATGCTCGCCCTGGATGATGCCGATTCTCTTGGCGATGCTTTCGGCTGTAAGACCGTAATCGCCGGTGATCATGATCACGCGGATATTGGCGCGGCGGCACTGGCGGACAGCTTCCGTGACCTCAGGTCTCGGCGGATCCATCATGACAGTCAGGCCGATAAAAATCATGTCCCGCTCGATCAGCTCCGGCGTGTAAGCGCTCATCGCGGCGGGCAGGCCGTCCTCCTTGCGCAGGTAGCGGCAGGCTACCGCGAGTACGCGGAGTCCCATACCGGCGTATTTATCATTCTCGCGCATGATTTCCGCGCGCCGCGCGTCGGTCATGTCATTCCGCTCGCCGTTTTTCAGGATGCCGGTACAAAGCTCCATGACTTCCTTTGGAGAGCCTTTGATATAGGCGATTCGGCTCGTTCCGTTTACGGGACGCTCAAGCTGGTGAATCGTGCTCATGCGTTTTCGTCTGGAGTCAAAAGGCAGCTCCCTAAGACGCGGTGTCAGTTGCTGTTGTTTTTCGGGATTGACGCCCGCTTTCTGGGCGACGACGCCGAGGCAGGCTTCCGTGGGATCACCGAGAACGGTGTAGCGCGCGTTTTCCTCGTTCGGAGGAAGCACGCGGGCGTTGCTGCAAAGGCTGGCCGCCGTAAGCAGTGTTTTCAGGTCAGGATCCGAAGAAGCGTTTAACTCTTTCTCACCTTCCATGATTTTGCCTTCCGGCGCGTAGCCCAAACCCGTGACGGTAAGTTCCCTTCCCGGCAGCCAGAGGTCACAGACAGTCATTTCATTTTGTGTCAGCGTGCCGGTCTTATCCGAGCAGATCACGGTCGCGCAGCCCAGCGTTTCCACGGCGGAGAGTCGTTTGACAAGCGCGTGCTCCTTGGCCATTCGCTGTACGGCCATCGCCAGGGAAAGGGTCACGGTGGGAAGAAGTCCCTCCGGGATGAAGGCGACGATCATGCCGAGCGCGAAGATGAACGCCTGCGCGAAAGGCTGTCCCACGAAGTAGCGGGCCGCCACGAAGAAAGCGATACCGATGCTGACGGAGATCAGGGAAATCTGTTTTGTCAGAATATCCAGCTCTTTCTGCAGCGGGCTTTTCTCTTCTTTCATGGATTGTGTCAGATTGGCGATCTTACCGAATTCCGTGTCTTTTCCGGTCTC
>JGI20225J20221_1003040_pt1 | contig 10963 bp, 14 predicted proteins | sample BioMet4_FD_20221 | JGI IMG/M metagenome (IMG submission 20221) | reverse complement strand
GTGCTTTTGGTTTACCACACTAGTTTCCAAGGGTGACACGTTGCCCTCTATTCACCGTGCCCTGAAGGCGGTCAAGGTTGCCGATATGCGCCTGGTTACCATGGAGCAGGGACAGAAAATTAGCCGCGTGGTGGCGTGGACATTTCTCAGCAGTCAGGAGCAGCAGCAGTGGCGTAGTGAGCGGTGGAGCGACGCTACGGCAAGTCGATAGGCGCGAAATCGGCTCCAACCGATTTTCTCCCTTTGCGATAGGTCTCCAATTATCTGGTGAATACAATTTTGTGCTATATTTATCCGGATGCATGGCATCGGTTATGCCGTGCATACAGACAGAATGGTATGCGTGAGAATGGTTAATTTAACAATGCTTCCCCATGGCAACACTCTCCGAATTTAACAGCTCCAAGTTTCGGTTCTGGCTCTTCCTCTCCATGATTCTCTTGGTGATTGTTCATGGCTATAACCTCAACGAGCGCTACCTGGAGCCCTGGACGCTGGTGGATGAACCCCTCACTTTTACAACCTTTTTCGAATACCTTACGGCCAACGGACTCTTTCGCTTTTTTGTCCCCATGCTCTTTGCCATTTCGGGTTTTCTCTACACCCTTAGCGACCATAAGCCCTACGGCGTGAGAACGCGTAAGCGACTTCGCACGCTTGGAATTCCCTACCTCTTGTGGAGCGCAGTGGGGCTTGCCCTTGTGTTTGGAATGGAGCACTTTGCCTATACCCGTAACATTATTGCCAGCACCCATATGATGCAAATTCAGGAGAACCGCATCTTTCTGGCCGACTACCACTGGTATGAGGTGCTTGTCAGGTGGATATTAGTCCCCGTTCCCTACCAGCTGTGGTTTATTCGTGTGCTGCTCATTTACAACATTGCCTACCCCGCCATTCGGTGGTGCATGACCCACCGGGTTGCCCGCTGGGTTTACTTCTCGCTTGCTGGGCTTCTTTGGTGGGCCACGGTTAACGTGGGGCTACTGGAGGGCGAGGGGCTGGTCTTTTACGGGCTGGGCATTTGGATTGCCAAAACCGATTTTAATTTCGATACACCAACACGTTGGCTTAGCCCAAAATTGTGGGGACCCATATTTATTGGGCTATCGCTGGTAAAGACTCTGCTGGCCTTTAGGGGAATGGCATGGCTGGGCGATGCCGTTTTTCCCACGCTCACCATTATGCACAAGCTGGTGGAGCTTAGTGGCTTCGTTTTCTGCTGGTATGGCTTCAACATGCTGGTAAGGTGGAGCATAAAGCGCGAGTGGTTTGCCCATCTCAGCTCCTATTCGTTCATGATTTATGGCCTTCATGCCCCATTGGTGGCCTTTGCCATCGAAAGCGCTCTGCAGGTGATTGGTGCGCCCGATATCCGCCGAATGGTGGCCTACATACTGCTTCCGGTGGTGATAATTGCCTTTTGTGTTGGTGTGGGGGCACTGCTCAAGGCTCTCTCTCCTAAGTTTTACGCGCTCTTTACCGGTGGACGCGGACTAGGCTAACGTTTTATTCAGCACCTTTTGCACAAAGCCATAACGAGAGGTAATTGTTGTTAACCGTAGCTAAAAGCCTTGACATTGTTCTCCTTTCTGGGTAACTTAGGCCTTAATTAATAGCTATTACCATGGGAAAACAGTCGATTAANGTTGCATCGGTGGATGTAAACAAACTTTTGGAAATGCTGAATGCCGCCCTNTCTGAGGAGTGGCTTGCCTACTACCAATACTGGATTGGTGCCCGATTAATGGAGGGACCCATGCGCAGCGAGGTGGAGCCNGANCTGCTGCTNCACGCCACGCAGGANCTTGGTCACGCCGTGNTGGTGGTGAACCGNATTATTCAGCTGGGNGGAACNCCCGTAATGAATCCCAACCAGTGGACCAAGCTGGCCCGCTGCTCCTACGACGAGCCTTCGGACCCCTACATTGAGGTTATTCTGGAGCAGAACCTAAAGGGTGAGCGTTGCGCCATTCAGCGCTACCAGGAGATTGCCGACTTTACCAGCGGCAAGGACCACGCTACCCACCAAATGGCCGTTACCATTCTAAACGAAGAGGTGGAGCACGAGAACGACATTGAGGATTGGCTTACCGATATCCTCCGAATGAAGGAGGAGTTTAAGAAGATGAGGTTCTAGCAAAAAATATTTATCCTTTTCAGGTTGATTCAATGGGGGTTTGAAGCCGTTAAGGTGCTTCACGCTCCCGTTGTTTTTTGCATCTATCAATCCTCTATTTTCAACTTCAACATCCACTAATTTGATGGTTTAGAATAAGGAAAATAGCTTGAGTAAGTTCTCGTATTGAGAACTTATTGGTATCTTTGTTCCAATATCCAATCGATACCGATGGAGCGAATTTTTGCCAAGGCTACGCTGCGTGACTATTGGGAAAACCATCCCGATACGGAGCAATATTTAAAAACATGGTACGACACAGCCATGAGTTCAGTTTGGAAGACCCCAAACGACATAAAACGCAGCTATGCAGCAGCCAGTATCTTAAAGGATGGTCGGGTTGTTTTTAACATCAAGGGCAACTCTTACCGATTGGTGGTTAAGTTCAACTTTGAGAAGCAGTGGGCATTCATTCGATTTATTGGAACCCATGCGGAATATGACAAGATAGATGCAAACNTAATTTAACACACAAAGCAATGAATATCGCACCGTTGAAATCACAAAAGGACTATGAAGGCGCATTGAAAAGAATGGAGCTGCTTTTTGATGCACCAGTGGGTACGGCAGAAAGCGATGAGGCCGATATTTTGGCATTGCTTATCGATGACTTTGAAAAGAAGCACTTCCCAATTGAAGCGCCCGACCCCATTGCAGCCATAAAGATACGAATGGAGGAGCTGCAGCTAAAGCAATCCGACTTGGTTAAGGAGATTGGTGGTAAAAGCCGCGTTTCTGAGGTTCTCAACCGGAAAAGGAAACTTACGGTGGAGATGATACGAAATTTGGCTGCACGGCTTAACCTTTCGGCAGATACCCTTGTAAAAGACTACCCTCTTGACAGGAAAAAGAGAGTAGTAGCCTAGATTTTGAAATTGACTTTGCAGAATTATTCTTACTTTAGTTAGGAAATAAACAACATAAAGGGTGAGGTTGTAATTGAGTTATGTGTAATGCTATGGTGGAAGAGTAATTTCGAAAGGCTATGTATATAACAACTTTTATAAGAGAAAATAACTAAATTCGCAATAATTATTAGACAAAATGAAAGTAGATATAAAAGAGTTAGGATATGTGAAAAATGTCCAGTTAGACTTGGACAAAGATTTGATAATTCTTTGTGGTCCTAACAATACTGGAAAGACATATGTTGCATATGCGATGTATGGCCTTATGAAGTTTCGTCCTGAATTACCTAAATCAAAAAAGGTTTCAGAAGAGATTAAGAATCTTTTGGACAAGGGACAAATAAAGTTAGATATAGTTGACCTTTTGACTGAAAATGATGCAGCATATTTAAATGCCTTTGCAAAAAGTTATGTCAGAAATATTCCTAAGGTGTTTGCATCTGATGAGGCAACATTTGCCAAAACTGAGATTAAAATTGAACTTGGTGAAATTGCATTGTTAAGGGACAAAATACTTTCTCAAAAGATTAGTCAAGAAATTGGAATTAGAAACAGCTTTTCTGTCAAAATTGAAAAAGAAATCAACTCAACGATAATTGCTTGTTTGCTAATTGAAAAAGAGAATAAAGAAGATGCTAATAAAAAGGAAATTCCAATATCAATCATTCTTGATTTTCTTGCTGACAGAATCTTTAATATTTTAATTGATTTTATATTTCCCAAGACATATATCGCACCTGCCGAAAGAATTGCAATTAATATTTTTTCAAAGGAATTGTCTCTCAAAAGAAATGTATTAGTTGATAAATTACTTGAACTTAAAGATGTTAGTAGGGATGATGACCCTTTTGATTTAATTAAAAGGCGAGCAACTAGATATCCTTTACCTGTTAGAGATAGCCTTGAAATTTCAGAGGATTTAAATAATTTCAAAAAAAGCAATAGCGAATTTGAGTATTTTGCCGATGAAATTGAAAAAGAGATATTGAAAGGTCATGTTTTAATATCAAAAGAAGGTGATGTTCAATTTAAACCAGATAAGGCGAAGTCTTTGAAATTGCCTATTCACCTAACTGCTTCAGTGGTAAAATCATTATCAAATCTTGTTATTTATTTTAGGCATATAGCGACAAGAGGCGATTTTATATTAATTGACGAACCGGAATTGAATCTTCATCCAGATAATCAAGTTATAATAGCTAGAATTATTGCCAAAATAGTAAATAAGGGGTTCAAGGTGCTAATAAGCACTCATAGTGATTACATAATAAGGGAACTCAACAATTTAATTATGCTTAAAAACAAGCCTAATTTCGCTAAAAAGTATAATTATTCCGACGATATTTTACTCGCTCACAATCAAGTTTGTGCAATTCTATTTCATTACAATACTCGTAAATCTGTAACTCTCGAAGTTACAGAAACAGGATTTGAGGTTGAAACAATTGATAACGTAATTAATGAATTAAACGAACGTTCGCAAGATTTATTCTTCAACACTGATTCTGAATAAAATGACGGCTGCGATATTCCAAAAAATATCAGACATAATAAAATCTGACTTTAAAAACACTTTCCCAGGAGGAAATGTTGTTTTACAAGATAGCACCAGTAAACAAGTAAAAATAAATAAGACCGGTAGTTTTTTATGCTTGCAACTTGACAAAAGAAATGCAAATATATTTCCGTTTTTTGAAACCTCCATTGCAGACCTTTGTAAAGTTTCGGACAGACTAATGATTTATCCAAAAACAAATTCGTTATTCGTTTTTATCGTAGAGTTAAAATCAACTAATCACACAGGAGCAATAAAACAAGTTCGTGCAAGTTTTGAACTAAGTAAATATATCTGTGGGACAGCAAAGAGAATGCTAAACAACCCTACAATTGAAATTAAGTATCGAGGTTTAATCTTTTCTCACAAAACATTTAAAGGAACGACTAAACCTAGAAATTTAGATTACCAACAAGACCTTAATTCGGAGTTAAGATATATGCATTTACAATCAGGCAACAGTTTCGACCTTGACTCTTTATCACATTAAGGCACATGCGCCTAGTAAAATCTATATGCGTCTTTTCCGTGTGGATAACAAAGTTTATAGAAAGTCACAACTGATGTGCGGTTCGGCCGAGACGACTTACGCGCTCATAACGGATCATAGTGAAACGGCTAAGTGCAAGTAATAAAACGAACTATTATGGTATTTCATGTAAGCGAAAAATTCGGGATTGAAATCGAAGAAATTTGGCGGGATAATAGATTTGAAAGCATTGATATAAAGGGAAGAGGGTTTGCACTGCAAGATGATATTAGGCAAAATGCTCTTATGTTTATCGGTATAAATCCTTCTTATGACGGTAAGCCCGGCAGTGCTTTTTATGACAATTCATCGAAAAAAATTCATAAATATTTCACAAAATTTCAGGATATTTCTTTAAACGTAGGATTGGATTGGACTCATTTAGATTTACTATTCATTAGAGAAACATCTCAAAATGTTATCAAGGCTTTAGCCAATAGTCAAATTGGACATGATTTTATTGATGAACAGTTAAGGATATCAAAAAAGATATTAGAGTTGGCAAAACCCCAAATCTTGATAGTTAATAATACATATGCTAGAGATTTGTTATTTGCTGATTCATTCTTAACCACAAGATATGAGTTTGAATTTGATGAAGTTCTAGGGACTGAGAGAATTATTAATCATGATATTTTAAGTGGAACACCTGTTTTTTTCACTAGTATGTTGACAGGTCAACGAGCCTTAGATTTAGGCTCTTATAGGCGACTAGTCTGGCATATCAAATATGTCAAGAAGTTAATTGAAAATAGAAATTAAGCTCACTTGCCCATTAATCCCCATCCCATGAACCTACGCCGCACCAATATTTTCATACTTGCCATGCTGCTTGCCAGCTGCTTTACCAGCCTTGGGCAGGAGGTTAAGCCAAACGAATACCTAATCCGTTTTGCTGACACCTTTACGGATGAGTGCGGGTATAAGAACCAAGCCGGGGACACAGTTGTTCCGCTGGGTAAGTACGCCATCTGCTTTACCGATACCTTTAGAACCTATGCCATAGTTTTAAAGCCAAGCGCTGGCTTTGTGGCAATCGACCGGAACGGGAAGATGCTATATGAGGTCTTCCCCTTTGACAATGGTCCGGACATGCCCTCGGAGGGGCTATTTAGAATAGTGGAGAATGCTAAAATCGGCTTTGCCGACTCTGCCACTGGTAGGGTTGTGATTGCACCGCAGTTTGAGTGTGCCTGGCCCTTTGAGCACGGAGTTGCAAAGGTCAGCATGGAGTGCACGGAGCAGTCGGACGGGGAACATAAGACCTGGCTCAGCAACAGCTGGTATTATATCGACAAAACGGGGCGGAGGGTTAATCAGCTCAAGGAAAACTAAAATTTGGAATAGCAGCAGGATGTTGTCAATCATGAACTTATGATAATGATGATAAACCTAAAATATTAGGGATCAATGAAGATTCATCTAATTGTAATACTTGGAATATTTGTTGGGTGCATGTCGTGCAAAAGGGATGATGGCACAACCGCTCCCGATTGTCGTAATGCCGTTGTGGGCGATTACAGTGGCATAAGGGTAAGCACATCGTGGAACGATGCTGATTTTAAGTACGACCACGATACCACATTTGTATTAATAACGCTATCTAAATCAGCGGTGGACTCAATCATTGATATCACCTTTACGCCACCTCTTACGAATGAGGATTTCTCCTTCACATACCGAAGTGGCCAATTTGTTTGCACTACCAACTACCATGCCCCCCAGCTAACCGTAACCAACGATAGCCTTTACTGCAAGTATCAAGGAGGGCTGGCTCCCATTTGGGATGAGTTTTTTGCTAAGAAGGTTAAGTGATTACGGTGAGTGGGGGAATGTGATTGCCAGCTCATCTGCAGGTGGATGTGCCTTGTATGCCCTTTTCAATTTTTTCAGATGGTTTCACACTTTTGCTATATTTACCCAATGCTTGGTTTGGTTGGCGCCGATAAGGATAGCTGCGCTGGCAGGCAAGCACCGATTGTTGCGGTTGTGAGTTAGGTGCAATGTTGAAATAAACAATATAAAACCAGTGGATAAACAAATAGGACTTAAAGAGGCCATGGCCATCGGAATTGGAGGGATGGTTGGCGGAGGGATATTTGCAGTTTTAGGATTGGCTGTTTCGTTGGCCAAGGGAGGAACGCCCATTGCATTTCTGCTGGCGGGAGTTTTGGCCCTGATTACATCCTACAGCTATGTAAAATTATCGTTGAGGTTTCCCGACAGAGGCGGAACGGTTAAATTTATCAATGTAGGCTTTGGCCGGTCGGTGTTTAGTGGAGGCATAAATAATTTGCTCTGGATGAGCTATATAATCATGCTGGCGCTCTACGCTTCAGCTTTTGGCTCCTACGCTCCAAACTTACTCCAGCTGACTGGTGATAAAGTGGTAGACTTTCATATCTACTCAACCGTGATAGTAATATTTGCAACGCTAATAAACTATTACAGCATTAAAGTAGTTGGCATAATTGAGGATTACGCGGTAATTATTAAGCTAATTATCCTGCTGTCATTTGTTGCTCTTGGAATATACGGATTGCACAACAGCCCAAACTTAAACCAGCTTTCATTTCAAAATTGGGAAAGTTCTTTTCATCTTTTAGCAGCAGGAATGGTCATTTTTGTTGCCTACGAAGGCTTTGAGCTAATAGCTAACGTAACGCCTGATATTGAAAACCCTCAAAGAAATATTCCAAGAGCATACTATTTTACTGTGATTTTTGTGATTCTGCTATACATTATAATAGCCGTAATAACAGTTGGTTCTTTGCCCTTTAAGGCGATTGCAAATGCTCAGGATTACGTTCTTGCAGAAGCTGCAAAACCAATGATTGGACAAGTTGGTTTTACTATTATTACCATAGCCGCCTTAATCTCAACTTTTTCGGCAATCAATGCTTCACTATATGGAGGCAGCAGGGTTAGCTACGAAATTGCTGAAGATGATGAGCTCCCGCACCAGCTGACAGGCAGGCTGTGGAATCACCCCGTTGGATTATTGATAACAACCATCCTCACATTGATTGTTGTGAATACCGTTAACCTAGAAAGTATTTCCACGGCTGGTAGCGTTGGCTTCATATTGATTTTTACGCTTGTGAATTATATTGGCATTAGATTGTCAAAAACGCTAAATGGAGTTAAAGTAATTCCAATAGTAGGCTTTCTTTTAGGTTTGACGGCATTGGTAATTTTAATTGAACAGCAGTATTCCTCGAATCGACTTGGAGTAATTTTAGCCATTTCTTTCATCCTAGTATGCTTTATAAGCGAATATATCTACAAAAGAACTGCACACAAGCAATATAGACCATAACCGGGAATCGATTTTCAAAGGTTTGCTTCATCCTTGGTTGCATTATAAGATGGACGTGCTCTGCATTGTCCAATCGAGCATAGCTGCGGAACGTTAATACCCATTTGATGAAGCTAGCCCAAATCAATATCTTCCACTTGACATCTGTGCCAATAATTGTTTTCTTTGAACAAATGATAGAGAGTCATGAAACGAAATACCTCAATATCGATTGGAAAATATTTTGACAGCTTTATTAAAAGTAGAATATCCACAGGCCGATACAAAAACGCAAGTGAGGTTGTTCGTGCTGGATTGCGACTTCTGGAAGAGGAGGAAAACAAGATTATGGCCTTAAGAGACGCAGTTCGAGAGGGCATTGATAGCGGAATTGCTTCTGATTTTAACCCTGAAACATACTTAGTGGAATTAAAAGCTAAAAAGAGGTTGAATGGCTAAGTATAAATTTACGATTCAGGCCGTTTACGACTTAACTCAGATTTGGAATTAACTTTAAATAAATGGTCTGAAGAGCAAGCGGACCGCTATTACCACATGCTCATCGAAAATTGCAAAGAGGTTGCAAGTAACCCTGATTTGGGTAAGAATTATTCAGGAGTTGTAGAAAACTTGTTGGGATTTAAAGCAGGACGGCACATAATCTTTTACCGAAAGATTGAAAATAATGAGGTAGAAATTACAAGAATTCTTCATGAACAAATGGATTTAGAGTATAGAGTAATTGAAAAATAACCCTAATTATTAAGTGGTAAATATTAACATCTGCTGACTCCTACAAGACATTTCTGGTCTTCAAAAACAAAAATTGATTTCTGTTAGTGAACACATGCTTCAGGAGTAATTCTCTCTGCTCCTTTCATCCACCCCATTCCTACGTTTCGCGCTCTATTATTGTCGGTTGAGGAGGTTTGTCCCTTAACCCTCACCCTCGTTACCTTACTTTTGTCGCAGGTTTAAGGTGAAAATTAATAGTAAGGTAAGTGTATGAAGCCCACATCCTCTGCAATTACAAGTAAGAATGAAGCTATTCAGCATGTGGGCTTCATACGGCCATTTAAAATCAATTCTACTAGGATGAAAACAAGATGCAACTGTGCGAAACAGCTTATGCAGCAAGGCTATGGCCGGATGCTGCTTTTCATTATTGCGGCGGGCTCTTCTGCAGTGCTGGTAAGCTGCAGCTCGGCCGCCGCCGACCAAACTCCCGAGGCACCCTACGTAAGGGTAGAGCCGGTAAGCGTGGAGTCAACCTCGTTGCCGCTGGAGATTAGCGGTGTAATTAAGGAGAAGCAGGAGGTAATGCTCTCCTTTAAGGTTGGTGGCCCCATCCTTTCGCTTTCGGTTAAGGAGGGCGACTTGGTGAAGAAGGGGGAGGTGATTGCCCAGATTGACCCCCGCGACTATGAAATACATCTTCAAGCTGCCAAGGCGCAGTATGACCAAATTACCGATGAGTATAGCCGCAACCGCCAGCTGTTTGAGCAGGGAAAGCTCCCCGCCAACACCTACGAGAAGTTAAAGGCGGCCTACCTGTCCACCAAGAGCTCGTTTGAAGCAACACAAAATGCGCTCAACGACACTCGATTGGTAGCCCCATTTACCGGATATATTTTTCAGAAGAAAGTAGACCAGTTTGAAACGGTTAACCCAGGGCAGACCATTGTTTCGCTCATTGATGTGAGCCAGGTGGAGGTGACCTTTGGTTTGGCCGAGTCGCAAATAAAAAATGCTCCCAACTTTGGACGAATTGTGTGCGATGTGCCCAATGCCAACGCGTTCAACCTACCGGCTTCCATCGTATCGGTTAATAGAAAAGCGGGTGCAAGCAACCTGTTCGAGGTTAAGCTGGCGCTTGCCAATCCCAACGGGACGCTTCGTCCGGGGCTATCGGCAACGGTACGAATCCAGCTACCTTCCCAGTCGGGTAGTCAGGTGCAGGTGCCTGTTGCTGCAGTATTCTCGCGCAACGGGCAGTCAAGCGTTTGGATTTACAACCCCACTACGCAGGTGGTGGCTTGCCGGACTATCGCTCTCGAAGCCAATGGCCGTAATGGGATGCTTCTGGTAAGGCACGGGTTGGTTGCCGGAGAATCCATTGTGATTGCTGGCGTGAATAAGCTTACCGACAATGAGAAGGTAAGGGTGTTAAATCCAAATTCTATATAAGCGCCAGTTATGCTGAATAAGATATTAAAGCAGAAGGCGTTTCTCTCCTTCCTGTTTGTTGCGCTCGTCATTGGCGGCATTATGTCCTACTCCTCAATGGGAAAGCTTGAGGACCCTGAGATTCCTGTGAAGGCAGCAGTTGTGGTTACGGTGTATCCAGGTGCTAGCGCACAAGAAGTTGAAACGGAGGTCACCGACGTACTCGAAAAGGCCATTCAACGGCTTGATAACATCGACAACATACAGTCGAGGTCGATGCCGGGCTACTCCGAGATTACAGTAAATATTAAAAAGGGATTTGAATCGT
>JGI20225J20221_1003039_pt1 | contig 10977 bp, 12 predicted proteins | sample BioMet4_FD_20221 | JGI IMG/M metagenome (IMG submission 20221) | reverse complement strand
AATGATGATCGTGATTGGGAGCAATTTCATAATGCGAAAGACTTGGCGATAGCTCTTTCTATAGAAGCTGCCGAATTGAGTGAGGCGTATCTCTGGAAAACAGCCAAAGATGCAAAGATAGAGAAGGTGAGGGAAGAACTTGCCGACATATTTAACTACGCCTTCATGATAGCTGATAAATACAATCTTGATGTTAGAGACATTTGTCTTAGCAAGATAGCACGCAATGCCGAGAAATACCCTGTAGAAAAGGCAAAAGGTAATGCCAAGAAATACAACGAACTATAAAAAGTGATGGAGTTTAACTCAAGAATCATATACAGCGCACCGCAATCCCAGTTCTTTAAGGATGTAATGCTCAATAAGGTGGTAGGGAAAATGGTGGAATAATTCTTTTTATAATGTCTGTAAGGAAGGAATAGCCAAATTTGGCTGAACCAATTAACGCTTTAGAAATACCGGACAAGTACCGTACAAGTAGAGAGCAAGTTACATTCAGATAATTATTCTATTGTAAAAATAGTGTTGACTATCGGAGGGTCACAGATGTCTGTAAGAGAAATGATGTCTGCAATAGGCTTGAAACATCGTGAAAATTTCCTAGCAAATTACTTAAATCCAGCTATATGTGAAGGATATATTCGTTTGCTGTATCCTGATTCTCCTCGTCATCCTCGTCAAAGGTATTTATTGACTGCAAAAGGGATGATACTATATAATGCTCATAATGATTAGTATTTAATTATCCAAAGCAGTAGCCTTTTTGCATTTTAAGACCACATGATCAATGAAGAAGAAACCATGGAAAAACAAAGGATAAGAACCATAAAACGCAGTAAGAGATACTAACTAAATATAATTTAATCATAACAAATGAAGAAAATACATTTCATATTTATATTGCTGTCCTTCATAGTTATAAAAGGGCATGCAACAGGTCAAGTAGCTGAACTTTTATCTTTTGATGATAAAAGTTGGTCGATGTTCTATTGTCCTCTTGACATGGTTGAACAGGCTGATGAGTGGCACAAGACTAATGATTTCGAAAAGAATTGTTGGAGTACTGGATGTTGGAGAGGTTATATAGGTCATTGGAGCATTATTAACAATAAATTAATTTTGACTGAGGTTGTAAGGGAAAAGTTTACGACTGATTCATTGAACCGAAGTAGGTCTGTATATGTGAAATTGCCACACGTATTTAAATGCTATTCTAAATATGTAACACCTCAAGGGATCTTTGCTTCTTGGGTTAATGATACTATTCGCATTGGTAGAGGCAGACTTATTAGATATAATCATATGGCTTTTGACCGTAATCAGGAGGAAGAAGCATTACTTATTATTAAGAAGGGAATAGTGACGAAAGTGAAATACTTTCATAACAGAATTGTACAGGGGCATAGCATGCAGGATTTTGGAAAAGTTATCATTCATGATAGCATTAGTTGGAATGGAATTTCTGATAATGTCCACAGATTCTTATTTAGGATGAAAGTTAATCATGACGAGAATGGGCATGTTGATTCTTTTGACTTAAAGTTTTATAAGCTCACACCCGAACAAGAAATAATTATGAAGCCTAGAATACTCGAATTAGTTAATAGGCATCGGAACGACATCCTCGTAATGCAAATACTTGGTAAATATGTAACAGAAACTTATACGTTCCCAATAGTAAGACCAAAGAAAGATTAGGTTGAGTAATGTTGTTACTTTAATTACTTGCCTTTACTCGCTTTATGGGAGTAAAGGCAAGTAATTGTATTGTTTTACGACGTAAAGTATTCATGAGTCTCATTATCAGGTGATTATTTTTATAGAAATCTTATTTATTTTCTGTGAAATATGAAAGAGTAAATAACATTCTTTGTGATAAGAAGAAAAGTATTTTACATATAAATTTATTCTATGTCTATGTTTTCGTAAATAAATTACGGTTGCCAAGTTAATTATCCGTAAATAAATTACGGTTATAGAAATATTATCTTTATATTTGCAATGAAATTAAAATAGAAAGAATATGCTTTTAAGATTTGCCGTAACAAATTATCGTGGTTTTCGTGATCGTATTGAATTGGATTTATCTCATCCGAAGAGTTATTCATTCAATGAGAATGCCATTAAGGATGGCATTGTGAAGAATGGTATCATTTATGGCCCCAATGGTTCAGGAAAAAGTAATTTTGGCTTGGCAATTTTTGATATAGCCAATCATCTTTCCCATAAATGGAAGAAACCGGATTACTATTTGAACTATGCTTCGGCCTACAATCATCTAGATCCTGTGGAGTTTGAGTATACTTTCAAGTTCAATGATAAGTTACTTTTATATAAATATTCTAAGGTAGCAAAAGAACTCAAAGGCGAACTGGTTAAAGAACAATTACTGTTGGATGGTAAGGAGTTGATTTATAAAGATGCAGGCACTTTGCGCTTGGGAGAAGAGTTTTCACTCACGGATGCAGCTATTGATAACCTAAAAGCGAGTGCCAACAATATTTCTATAGTAAACTACCTCCTTGGTGCGGTTCCTTTGTCTAAGGAGCATCCATTATTGAGTTTGCGTGATTTTGTTGAGGATATGCTTTTTTTTAGAAGTCTCGATAACCGTGAATTCATTGGATTAAAAGAGGGTAGTAACAATATCGAAGAGTATATTATTAAGAATAATTTAACGGATGATTTTGCTATTTTTTTAAAAGAGACAAGTGGGCAGGAGTATACTTTTGTCAAACCTGCTCAAGGAGAGTATGTACTCAATTGTATGATTGGTGAAGTTAGAATTCCATTTCTATTAGTTGCTTCTACGGGAACACAAAATCTGGAATTGCAGTATTATTGGCTAAATGAAATGGTGAATGCTTCGTTTGTTTTCATCGATGAGTTTGATGCTTTCTATCATCATGAATTGTCCTATACATTATGTAAGCGTTTATTTAAAAGTAATAGTCAGTTGTTTTTGACTACTCACGATACATTCTTGCTCTCTAATGATTTACTCCGCCCTGATAGTTTCTTTATTCTAAAAGATAAGAAAATTGATGCTATTTGCGATCTAACAAATAAGGAGTTGCGATTTGGTCATAATCTTGAGAAATTATATAGAGGAGGTTCATTCGGCTTATGATTCTGTTTGTGTTTGAAGGAGGTTCCGCAGAACCGAAAGTCTTTGACTCCATTGGGAAGCTACTTCTATCGGGAGAAGACTTTCGTATCATTAGCTGCAAGCACGATTTGCCTACTTTGTACTCTCGTTTGAAAGCCAATGGCGATGACCTGTTTCGTATATTGCCATTCAAAGAAAATGGAATAGAAATACCTAAAGAAAAACGTTTAGATACATTATTCTCTCAGATATTTTTATTTTTTGATTATGACTTTCAAAATCGTATAGGGTTGGATAAAGTTAATGAAATATTAGATGATATGCTTGATTTCTTTGATGACGAAACTGACAATGGAAAATTATATATTAATTATCCCATGATCGAATCGCTAAAGTATACTAAAGAAATGCCAGATAACAACTATAATCAATATGTTGTGTCAAGGGATGCGTGTGTAAAGCATCAGTTTAAAGGTAATGCAGAGCAATTTGCTTATTCAGAAGCAAAAGGTTTTAAGTTTATAGATCTTTCACTGACAAAAGAAGCTGATGTTATGAAAAATTGGGAAAATCTAGAATTTCAAAATGTAACAAAGGCTAATTATATAGTATCAGGCAGCAATACTATACCAGAACACAAAGAAGATATTAATCAGAATGCGATATTCGAGGCTCAGAAATCTAAGTACGTGGATGTAAATATGGATGTATCTATTTTGAACTCTTTCCCAATATTCATTTACGATTATTTAGAATAGTGTTTAATAATCAGTTTAGCTATGTTAGATATCATGAGCATAATGCTTTAGATACTGGTAATATGATGGAATTATAAGAACATCTTTGACGACCAAAAATATGAATCTCAAGCCTATATACGAAGATTAGCTTCAAGAAATAGAGCGACTTTAGCAAGAGAATTTTTCTCTGCAAAGGAGAATTGTGTAATTGGGTGGGGAAGTAGAGTATGCTTATTGTTGCTGACATTTCCTCCTTACTGCACCAAAATGTCCTTCGAAATCTGTTATTTTCTATCGTTTTCTAATCACCATTGTTTATTCTTTCTCTATGTTAATAGACTGCCCTTCCCTCTCGATGCTCCAGAAAGGAATGTTGTATCGTCGGTAAACTCTTTCATGCGCCATGCACTCTTAAACCCACTAACAACAAAATGCATTGGGATAAACAATCCAACTTTGAATTGCTCGATGAATTGTCTGGCTCCACGAGTATATCCGTTACCAATACGACCATCTACGGGGAACATGACAACATCGAATGAGTCCGTTATCTTTTTGATGTCTTTCAACTCTCCTAGGAATTGTTTCTCATCTTTTATCGGATCAATAACACCAAACTCTTCACTATCAATAGTGCTTCTATGATAGTCATCAGTCAGAAAGCGGGCATACCAATTATTTAGATCGCCAGCATGGAAAAAGCGTTTAATAGTAGCTTGATTTTTAGCATCCTTTACTTCAACTATCCATGAAACGCCACTATCATTACTGCCTGTGGCATAGACGTTTACAATACCATCACTCCATACTGAACCTTTCGCCATCCACACGTCAGCATCTTCCTTGTCAGCTCTTCGGCGTTTCATAATATCTTTAGAAAGAATGTAGGTGAAAGAAAGAGCAGGGTAAGCAGTTCTCCACTTCAGAATATCTTTCGTGAAGTGGTCTTCGTGGAAATGACTCGCAAATACATAAATGGGCTTGTTGGTAGTAGATAGTATTCTTGGGATGACTCCTGCTGGGTCCATCCAGCAATCAAAGATGAGCACACAACTTCCTGTCTCAATTGCAAAACCACTATGATATATATATGTCAGTTTCATTGCTAGGTACATATTAAATCATTTCACAGATTCTATCTTCTCTGATAATCTTCGGTGTAGCTTTGCCAGCCAATACCAGCACTTTCTTGCCATTACGGTATATATGCAGTTGGCGTGAGCGAACAACTGCAGTCAGCTCGTTATCATCCTGCATAGCTATCCAAATATGATGGTAAACGCCATCTTCTTCAAACAGCTTCTTTTGCAAGTGTGAGCACATATTGGTGGTATCTATTGAAATCATTTATTTTAGGGCTTAATATTATATGTTAACTTTTAGCTATCATTTGATTATCAACGCTAAAAGACAATTGTAGATTAAACTTTATTTTGCGTTCCTATTACTTGTTTGCTAAGTAGAACTGTACTAGTTCTTTTCATTGGAAACAAAGGTACAAAATAAAATGATATGGTAAGTGATGCGTAAGAGAAAATATACTTTGCTAAGGTAAAAACGTAAAATAATCGTCTGAGAATCAAAATTACTAAAGAATACTTGTTTGATTCAAATTAATAGTTTATTTTTGCGATATTATACTTCAATAAAGTACTATATGTGCTCCCCCCCAAAAAAAATGGAGTAGTTGATGAATGGATAGGTAGGTAGAGAAAACCATAATCGAATATCTGAAAGAATGTACTGAGTTGGGGTAAAATATTATCTAATTTTTTAACTAATAATTAATTGATAAAACAATGAAATATGGTGAATTAACTATCATTGGGCTCCCAAAGAGTTTCAAAATTTACAAGGCTATAGATTATCTATATCCAAATGGAGAGCCCGATAATCCAGAGGATGTTCTATATGACGAATATTTTGTAGAATGTGACGAAGGAGAAGATGCAAGTATTGTGTTTAAGTATAACGAATCGGCAACAGGTGTATATGTAGTTTATGATTCTACAGTAAACGCTTTGAACCTATGGCTATCTCCATGGGCAGTTGAAGCCGACGTTTTGTTGTATGTTGCATTTATTAATGTTATCTTGAAGAAGCATCCTCGCACAAAGTTGTATGATAAATATGATATTATCAAGAATCTGACCGATATTGAACTTAATCGGATGCTGGCAGATAGAAGAAAGTATTTGAAGCGTTTGCTTCAAACCAAAGATGGTTTCACAATGGAGGGGATAAATGATGATTTCACTCTTAAAGTTGCTAATCTTCCAAAAGCTGCTTCAATTGAAATGCAGGTAACAGAACTGCAACAAGTGTTCACCAAAATGCAATGGGAAGAAGATGAAGTGTATTTGGATGAGTCTAGCCTATCATAGATAGACTTAATTGTTCTAAAAAAGACAAATTTTATCTCCCAAAACGAATTATGTTGCTAAGTTTTAATTATACTACATACTGTAGAAATATATAAAGCTAAGAAATTCAAATATAGAGAAAGAAACAATCTACATTCATGGCAATCTGGAAGAACCAGAGGATATAATCTTCAATGCAGCCTTGCCAGCTAATACCTATACTTTCTTGATATGCAGTTGGCGAGAACGAACAACTGCAGTCAGCTCGTCATCATTCTGCATAGCCATCCAAATAGGATGGTAAACGACATCCTCTTCAAACGGCTTCTTCTGCAAGTGCGAGCACATATTGGTTGTATCTATTGAAATCATTTAAATTACTATATTATTGATGTTCAACTATCATTTTCCCCATGCGGTATTTCCTAATAAGTGGAGTTGGATAACCTTCGTAATAGCGATGCTTGTCAAAGGCGAATGCCACTTTGGCAAGACCGTCCCAACCGCAGACGAAAGTTGCATAATCAGCATCTTTGAGTAGAGTATCCTTATGAAAGATATGATTAGCATCTTTTGCGTAGTCATAATCTTTGTTATTGTCTGCAGCTGAACCTTCATATAAATTGAGTGATGGCAGCGCATTAAATGTTTTTGGATCAGCACCTTTCACGATTCTGTTTTTCCAGTATACTCTCTTCAAATCTTTACTCCAATCTCCATAGGCTATATTCGTGAGATGTTTGATATTTGTACCTTTAGGCATCTTCAGGAACTCATGGGTATAGAAATTCTTTCCATCTACGTAGAAGTTTTCATTCTCTTTTGTAACTTTCAACTTATTGTAGTCTTTTACCTCTGTTGCTTTATCCTTATAATAGACACAATTTTTGTCCTGTCCAAAGGCATAACTTTGAGCGAAGGTGTGAAAGGTTGCAGGATCTGCTCCTTCTACGATTTTTGTTTTGAAATATACATGATAGATGTCTTTGGCATATTGTTCGTTCAGTCCCTTAAACGACTTGTAGTCTCCCACTGGAATGCAATGAATATCATACTTTTCAGTTTGATCGTCAATGTAGTAGATATAATTATTGTCCACACTCCAGTTATTATAACCTGGGCGGAACGACTTGTAGTCTGAAACGTGAAATGGGATCCCATAGCTATAATAATCTTTCCCGTCACATGCTATGTTTTCATTAGACATTTTGAAAGTCTTAGGGAGTGCCCCCTTCATGATCTTTCCTGTATAATATACATGATTTTTATCGGCAGAATATCCTGTGTTTTCCCCGATTAGATGAAAAGTAGTAACATCTGCCCCTTTTATTTTCTCAAAACTATGATACACATGTTTATTGTCCATTGCATAACTTCCTTGATAATCTTCCCCGATTTCTCTGTAAGAAAAGAAATCAGAACCATCGGGTCTATTCTCTGCAAAAGGACTTATAGCAATTAAATAGCAAAGTAGTAATGATATTAGTGGCAAGCCCGAAATTAGATAGAAAAGATAGGGTTTTACCAGTTTCTTAAATATCCGTTTTGCAACGATGACGAGAGGAAACAGATAAAGTGGGTAGCCGAACACGATTAATGCAAATCCATGTCGTGCAATTTCACCAAACAAAGGTAGAGTTGGCTGATCGAATCCGAACATTGCTATTATTACTAATATCGGCCAGAATAATAGCAAGGAAATCAGGATAATAGTGAAAAGTTCCTCTCTTCTAGTAAGCTTTCCACCCATTATTCTGTTTGTCCATGATAGTTTTTCAGTTGTCTCTTTCATAGTAAGTTCTACTTTTATTTCTTATCTACTCACCATAGAGTGCCTGATAAAGCTCAAGTGTCTTTTAACAGTTGATATCAGATTTTTACTTTCCAATGCAGAAGTGCTGGAAGATATTGCCTAAGACTTCATTTGGAGTGATTTGTCCACCTGTAATTTCTGACAACTGTTCAAGACATATACGTAGGTCTTCGCTAATTAGGTCACCACTTAAATCGGCTTCCATGGCATCTATTACACGAGTTATGCTTTCGTTAGCATGTGTCAGAGCCTCATAATGGCGGGCACTAGTTACGATTACAGAATTCTCGTTAATCTCTGGTATGTTGGCTGCTGCGTATAGGGCTTGCTCCAACTGTGATATGTTTGTACCCAACTTTGCCGATATTTCCAAATGTTGCAAGGTTGGTGTAGCTGTTGTAAGTTGGTTGATGATATTGTTAGCAAAAGAATCGTTACTATCAATTTTGTTGATAACAATTATCAGTTTCTTATCAGCGCAACGTTCTTGAATATTCTTTATTTCATCTAAAGATGGGATAGCGTCTATTAGCCATAAGATCAATGTGGCTTCGTCTATCTTCTTGAATGTACGTTCTATACCAAGCTGCTCTACTTTGTCTTCTGTCTGACGAATTCCAGCAGTATCAATAAATCTGAATGTGATTCCGTTTATTTCAGTTGTATCTTCGATGACATCACGAGTTGTTCCGTGTATATCACTAACGATAGCTTTGTCTTCGTGAAGAAGTTGATTGAGTAGGGTACTCTTGCCGACATTCGTCTTGCCAATTATTGCTACAGGAATTCCTTCTTTCAACGCATTACCTGTTTCAAATGATTTTGCTAATAATGTTATTCGTTCGTGAATCTTCTTGGCAAGTTGCATCAGTTCGCTACGATCTGCGAATTCTAACTCCTCATGATCAGAGAAATCAAGCTCAAGTTCCAATAAAGATGTTATTTTCAGCAGCTGGTCTCTAAGGATAGACAACTCACTACTGAAATGTCCCTTGAGCTGACTTAGTGCCATCTTATGGGATGCACGATTGGTTGCAGAAACAAGATCAGCAACAGCCTCAGCCTGACTAAGGTCCATCTTACCATTTAGATAGGCACGCTTTGTATATTCGCCAGGTTCTGCCTGACGACAGCCTGCATCAATGAGAGTGTGAACCACCTTATTGAGTATGTAGGCTGAACCATGACAAGATATCTCTGCACTGTCTTCACCTGTATAACTATGAGGAGCACGATATACAGAAACTAGTACATCATCAATAGTTGAACCTTCTTTATCAATTATCTCACCATAGTGTACTGTATTTGGTTTCGCCAAAGATATATCCTTGCTGAATATACTATTGGTGATACTAATTGCTTCAGGTCCTGATACTCTTACTATTCCGATTGCACCTCCNNNAGGTGTAGCCAGTGCACAGATATTGTCGTTATTCATTTAAATTCTTTCAAGTACAAGTTTTATTAATCCATCAATGGTATTCTTATAGCCAGTGTTTGCTTGTTTAGCGCGACGGTTGGCTATGACCATACAGCATGTAAGTGCTTTATGTCCCATCAATGCAGAAAGACCAGCAACAGCAGAACTTTCCATTTCGAAGTTTGTGATGTTCAAACCATTGTATTCAAAGCTTTCAACCATCTCATTCTGGTCTGGGTCAGCCAAAGGAATGCGTAACTCTCTGCCTTGAGGTCCGAAGAAGCCACCGCATGCGATCGTTACACCTCTTACCATGTCTGTACCAGCAACACGATCAAGTAGTTCATTGTCTGCATCAATTACGTAAGGTGCACACAGTAAAGGATTCCAATCCATGTGTTTCTTGAATGCTTGTTCAAGTTTGAGATCGCAAACTTCATTACGTCCTGCATAGAAGTTGAGCAATCCGTCAAATCCAATACTTTTTACACTTGCAATGTATGTTCCTGTAGGAGTGTTCTCCTGAAGACCTCCACANGTNCCNATACGTACAAANGTAAGNGTACGATGNTNNGGCTTTTCNTGNCNTGTTTTGAAGTCNATGTTTGCCAANGCGTCCATTTCGTTTAAAACAATGTCTATATTGTCACATCCNATACCNGTNCTTTGTACNGTTATGCGNTTTCCNTTATATGTACCNGTTATAGAGTGNAATTCACGNCTNTGAACNTCACATTCCTGNTCNTCNAAGTGTGATGCAACNAGNCTTACNCGNCCAGGATCACCAACNAGGATNACNTTNTCNGCAAGNTGTTCTGGTTTAAGGTGCAAGTGAAAGACACTACCGTCTTCATTGAGAATAAGTTCTGATTCTGCAAAATATTTTTTCTCATCCATAGTTAATAAATTATTTGATGTTTTCGTTATTTCTTATTTCTTTTTCAAGTTTTGATATCTCATCACATAGCTGTTCATTAGACTTTTCTGCTTTGATAATCTTATCGTATAATGACTTTTTGGTGTTAGCATTTGATATCGCATATTTATCACGCATTAAATCCAATTGATGTGCATATTGTTCCTGTTCAGAAATCATTTGTATAAGTTTGCTATATTTCTGTCTGTTGCTAGGAGAGAATTCTGAAATACTGTGATACGTTGTGTTGTCGTTTATAACAAAGTTTATATCGCCATTATTCTTTGCTGTAGCATTATTACGGTTAATCATAGCTTTCAGTCTGACTAAGGCTACATTGCGGTCGCCAAACTTCCATGTCTCTGATATAGAATGTATTGTAGCCATTCTATTTAACTGCTTCTCGTTAAGATTCTCACCTGTGAAGTTAAGTCTTTCTTTTGTAGGTACAAAAGTGTAAATACAGACTTTTCCTTCTGGTTGGTTACGGTCTGTAACTTAAGAAAGGCAGGAACTTTTATACCTGAAAGGAAAGTTGAGGATTGTCGATTACTGATAAACGAACGATTATCTACCTGAAGCTGGGTTAACCCTACCGAACAATGTCTTGGCATTA
>JGI20225J20221_1003038_pt1 | contig 10978 bp, 13 predicted proteins | sample BioMet4_FD_20221 | JGI IMG/M metagenome (IMG submission 20221) | reverse complement strand
CCGCAGTGTCGGGGGTTCAATTCCCTCCCTCGCTACCAATTTTCATAATATGTCCAAAGATTTCAATGGGTTACATTGAGGTCTTTGGACATATTTTTTGGTTTTCGGGGATGGGGGCACAAATTGGTGCCACAAGGAATTCTCCGCGATGGAGAATTGACCATGAGCACTCCCCCGTATACCTACCTTAAATCCGACCAGCACATTTTTTATTTTCGGCTCCGGGTTCCTGGAGAATTGACCGACCAAGTCGGGAAATCAGAATTTCGGCATTGCCTTCGTACCGGATATCGTCGTGTAGCCAAGACACGTGCAATCTTTTTATTATCACTTTATAAAATGTATTTTGAAGAGGTAAGAACAATGAACTACCAAGAAAAACACATTGAAATTCATCAGCGGCTAATGGAGAAACTTAAAAACGAACTCCTCTCTTGGGAAATAGAACATTCAGTAAAACCACGAAAGACAATGGATGACATCACAAGGTTAACGAATGAATGTCAGGATAAAATTGATGCTGAAAAAATAAACCTTCGTGAAGGAAGATATTATGAAAAAAAAGATGATTCCATTGACTTGTCAAATAAATTGAACCTCGACATTGAAGATGAAGAAGAGCTAGTCAAATTATTTTGCCACCTGCAAACAAAGTACGACATTAAATATCTTGAAATAATCAAGAACAGATTGATGGGAGATTATGATTCCGAAAACAGCTTATTGAAAGAATTAGAGTCAAACATTCCAAAAGAAAATATTATTGTTGAAACAAGGAAGAATAAATTAAAATCAAAGAGATTATCCGTAGCCATTGACGAATATCTACAGCTCAATGAATCAAATTGGAAGAAAACAACCTTCAAAGATTATTATAATTACGTCAATTGGTTTCTTGAAATTACTGGAGATATACACCTTGAGGAAATCAACCACGAAGTGATGAATACATTCATCGATATGTTGCACAAGATTCCAACACACAGAAACAAAAAGCCAGAATACCGAGGAAAAACCATTGAAGCATTGGCAAAAATGAAATGTAAAGATGTTATATCGCCACGAACAATCCAAAATATTGTTGAACATATTTCCAGCTTTTTCAAATGGTCTATTACTCGTGGATATATGGAAACAAACTACGCGCAGGGAAAATTTCGTTCCCGAAAAGAATCACGTACAATATTTGAGCCATATACAATCGATGAACTTCATAAAATATTTTTTTCAGAATCGTATTTAGAAAGTAAATTTAAACACGACTATCAATATTGGCTTCCAATACTTGGTTGTTTTACAGGTTGTCGAATCAATGAATTAGCACAATTACAACGTAAAGATGTAATATTTAGTGAAATTCCTTATATAAAAATATCATCCACTGGAGAGAATCAATCAGTTAAAACACAAGCAGGCGAAAGGGATATTCCATTACACAAGGCAGTATTGAATCTTGGATTTGAATCTTACGTAAATATGGTTGCAAAAAATCAGGACAATAGGATATTCCCAGAATTACAATTTAAAAATTATTCATATGGTTCTACCGCGACACGTTGGTATGCTGATTATATTAAAGGATTAGGCATTGCTCCAATAAAACAAAATAACAAAAAGACATTTCATTGTTGGAGGTCTACATTTGCAATGGTATGCAAAGAGCAAGACTTACCCGAAAGACAGATACACGAACTCATTGGGCACAGAGATAGGGATATGAGCTTAGATTATTACGCACCGGCTTATAGCGCAAAGAAATTATTCAATGATGTTATCGACAAATTAAATTTTAGAATAGATATATCACCGCTGTTGCAAACAAAATATTTTTCAATGTTGAAATAACAACAATTTACTTCAATTACATTTCACAGTATCGCTTTACAAAATCTTGTAATGAAATTCCTATTGCTTCACAAACACTCTCTAATTCGACCAAATCCAATCGCCTCTCCCCTCTTTCACATTTCGAGATAAAAGATTGTGGCTTGCTCAGTCTAGCAGCCACTTCAGCCTGATAGAGTCCAGCCTCTTCGCGTACCTGCCGTAATAGAGCTAGAAGAGCATCATTTCGCCTAGAATAAATACTCTTTTTCACGTCCTCCCGGTAAACCTCTTTGACATAAAACCCAAAACGGGTTATGGGGAGGTGAAAAAAAATCTGGAGAGACAAGTATGACCGGCAGCACGAAAAGAGTAGTAATACCTATAAAGCCCGGAATTATTATACTTTCTGCTGGAGCTATCATTACAAACGCATTTTCACTTGCATATATTATCAACATACAAGAGATAAGATTCCTACCAGACCTTCAAGATTTAATACTAAAATTTTGCATATCTTCAATATTAACCTACGCCTTATTAATTTTTACAACACTTGTCGAAAAAAGAATAAGCAAAAATTTTCTCATAACTATTATATCAATTTTAGTCATATTTAAGTTAGTAGTATTTTCCACGATTTTTTTTCACAATTACCAAAATTTATTAAAATTTGAATATATATCGTTTTTTTACTTTTCCACAATCATAGACACTATCATTGGGTTAAGCATCGAAAAAGAACTGGCAAAGCAATGATGCAAAGAGGGTTTACTCTCATCGAAAGCGTTGCCGTACTAACAATTCTAAGCATAATATCTATTGTCATAATAAACAGAACAAGGATAAATTCTGAAATAGTTAGTGAAACTGAAATATTAAAATCCCATCTTCGCTACATTCAATTTAAAGCGTTGTCAGACGATTCTTGCACAAATTGTTATGGGATAACAATGTCGTCAAATAGTTACACGGCCAAGCCAGCAACAATAATTCTTCCTGGCGAGCAATCTCCTACTCACGCTTTGTCAAAAAATAATATTTCGATAACTGGTAACAATATAACATTTGACCGATGGGGAAGCGCAAATGCAAACGAGCAAATCACATTAACCTTGTCAGATACAAATGGAAATAGCAGGACAATAACAATTAGTCCTGTGACTGGTTTTATAGAATGAAAACGAAAAAAGGTTTTACACTGATTGAAGTTATCATATTCTTTGTATTATTAGCAATATTTGCTGCATTTATTTCAACATATATGCAGACCACCATAACCAAACTCAATACTCCAATTGAAAATCTTACAAACACAGCAACACTTTCAAGTATAATGTCAGATATAACAAACAACTACTACACACTAACGCAAAGTGAAAAAGCTGAAAATGTTCTTCAAAAATTAAAAGATGATACTGACACGAAATATCAACAATACAATCCGGTATCAACATTCATCACTGACATAACATCAACAACAGCCAGTGAATCAGCAACAGATGTTTTAAAAATAACAATTAGCGCCGAAGGCTCTGGTTCAATAACAAGTTACTTTACGAAGCCATGAACAAAAAATCTGGATTTACACTTGTTGAAATAATCGCAAGTCTAATACTATTGGGGTTAATTTCAATAGGCATTGGTGCATATTATATAAGCATAGTCAACAGCTTCAACACCAGCAAAACGGCAGCAGAAATAGAACAAAATGCACAATTCGCGCTTGCAAGAATTACAAAAGAACTCAACCTCTTAAGCACATTAAAATCTGCCTCTGGGTCAACGTTAACTTTTAGCCCTTCTACTGACACGGGAAGGCTATCAAGCGACACCTATTCATTCACACTTGAAAACAACGAACTAACCCTCACAACCAACGACAAGTCATATCCTATTTTAAAAAACGTAACCAATTTTACTGTTAATAAATTATCCCCAAACATTGTAAAAATTTCTTTTCAAGTAGAAATTAATGGTGTCACAAAAACATTTCAAACAAGTGTAGCTTTGAGATGAAATTGACTAACAGAGCGGACAACCGAGGGTTTGGAATTGTTGGAATTATTATCGCATTTGTTTTTCTTTCTACAATAAGCACTGCTGTTATATACACATTAAACACATCATCATATAATTCAATAAACGAGCTAAACAACAATAGGGCCTATTACCTAGCAGAATCAGGTATTCGATATGTTAAATACAAAAAACTCTCTGCTGGCACCTACACATATGCACTTACTGAAGGCGAAATTTATGTAACCATTAACGCTTCAACAGGAACATCATCAAAGGGAACTGTAGCAAAAGGAACACAACTACAAGCAATACGAATTCTGAATGATTCTTACAAAGGAACAATTGAAACACCAGAATGGTCTAGAAAATTTCCATACATACTTTATTCACCAAATAAAGCAATATCTGTGTCACAAAATTCAAATGTAACAGGGACTATATATGGATATGGTGTAAAGATAGACCAAAATTCTACAATAAATGGCGACATAATTTCAAAGGGTAGCTCCCAAGAAGTAAAAATTAATCAAAAAGCAATAATCAATGGAAACATTTGCTCAGAATACAACTTAACAATTGACCAAAATGCAGTTATCAATGGAAGTACTTTTTCAAAAGGTTCTACTACGTTAAATCAAAAAAGCAGCGTCAGGGGTAGCCTGAACAGTGGCTCCGTAAGTACAAGTCAAGACAGTATCATAGCTCTTACAGCAATTTCTATCGACCAAAATGCAAATGTTAATCATACATATACATACACAGATAACGAAAACCAAGAACAAACAAAAACAATTTACGACAATATATATTATGGGACAAATCAAAACATAAAATCATCTGCTAATGTCGACCCCAACAAGGTTTTCAAAACAACTACATCTCAACAAAATATTAGTTGCGATTCAATGACAAAACCTACACATATTGAAGCAACTAATATCCTAACAAGTACCATTGATGCTACATCTGACCCTCTTCCGCCTGATGGATATAAAAATTTAAACAAAACACAAAACGGTAGCTTACATTTGTCTTCTGGAAATTACTTCTTTGAATCAATAAATTTTGACCAAAACAACAGCCTTTACCTTGACCTATCTTCTGGAGCAATCAATATCTACGTAAAAGGGGACGTAAAAATTTCTCAAAACTTTAAAGTATATGCAAAAAGCAAAGACGACACAGACTACAAACAAATTAATGCGAGTGATTTTAACAAGAAATTGTCGCTAAACGTTTACCTTGAAACATTAGGGAATTTTACGATGGACCAAAACAGCCAATGGCTTGGGATAATATTCGCGACAAAAGATATAAAAATATCACAAGGTAGTTATATCATCGGAACTTACTTGACAACGGAAGGAACAATCACTACAGACCAAAATATTACAGCTATCCAAGTCACAGAATAATATGTGGGTGCAACTCTAGGCATAATCTATCCAAAACCCTGGAAACCGTTGTTGGATGCCACTTATCATTACCACGTGGGGTCAATACGCCCATAGTAGTTAATTGCCCTGCCAAATCTATAAGCGTATTATGTCCATCACTTATTAAGTGTTCAATTATTGGCCTCAATAATTCTGCCTTATTATTTGCATTTCTCTTGATTCCTTCGACACCATACTTATTGCCATACTTCTTCAAGTGGTCAGTAGGCACCTTGTCATTATCCCCACCAAGTTTTATACCGCGTGCCTTTGCTGCTGCTAATGCAGCCTTTGTACGGATTGAACAATTTTTAACTTCCTGTTCAGCAACCAATGCCAATACACCGATAACGATTGGCGTTGCATCTGGTATATCGCAACATTTAAAATCAACGCCTGAATCACGCAGACTCATTAAAAATGATGCGTTTCGACTCAGGCGGTCCAATTTGGCAATGAGTAAAGTTGCGTTAGTAGCTCTTGCTAATGCCATTGCTTTTTTAAGCTCTGGCCTGTCATTACGCTTTCCGGATTCTTTTTCCACAAACTGACCCAGTACTTGCCAGTCACCACCATTCAAAAATTTATTTATTTCAGCTTGTTGAGCTTCCAACCCAAGCCCGGATTGCCCTTGTTGCTTCGTACTGACTCGTAAGTATGTGACAAATCTACCATTCATTGATTTTATCTCCTTATTTCACTTTTTAGCATATTACCTAACGAACGTTAGGTAATTTGTAAAAAATCAAAAAAACATAGTCAAGTTATTTTACTCCAATTTAGCCGACAATAAGCGATAACCATCTGACTCTGAGCAACTTCCCCCTCACCCACCACGTAATGAACCTGGACACAGTGACTTGAGTTACTGCCACCAGGACCAGTGGAAGGCAAAAAGCATAAAATCGACTTGCGCCGAACCTCGAGCGTAAAGAAAAATGGTGGCAATCAATAATCCATACCAATTGCCACCACTTTTCTACGATATTTCAATCAGTTCCGAACAAATCCACTCAATCCATATCATTCCTGAATATGGTTGATAAGTCTATCAATGCAGCTAACAATTTTGTTGGTCGTTAATTTTAACAATTCAGCATCAAGCCCATACTTAACAAACTCTTCGTCTTCGCTTTGCTCCATCATCGCATCAATTGTCAACTCCATATTTGACAACAAGACCTTGATATCAAATTCCAACGGCTTTACAAAGTCCTTGCGAATACACATTTCTTACCTACTCCTGTTAGATGTTAATTGTTTTAGACACGATTAAAGTTGATTATTTTATTAAAAATAACTGTTGATATATTCCCAATCTCACGTGCGTCATCAATGGCCGAAGATATATCGTATCCTGATGGATAAACTTCTTCAATATCACGCATCATTTTGCGATACCAACTTTTCAGTTGCTTCATTTCCTTGTTGATTTTATTCGCTTTTTTCATTTTATCCTCTTCTTCATTAGGTTCTGTTTGTTGTAATGCTATTATTTCATCATTTCGCAATAAGTTAATGGTTTTATTGATTACTGGTATCAACTTCCAGCGATTACTTGTACGTGTTGTTTTGGATATTGACCATATGTTATTTATTAAATATAACATCAAATTGACTTTAAAATCAATACAATTCTGTATGTTATACGAGTAATAGGCGTTCAATGGATTCTTTTTATATCCACACATACGTTTGATAAAACCATTCGCAAGTGTGAATTCATATCTAGTTATTCCTAATCGGCTGGATAACTCATCATATACTTGTTTGCGTTCTTTTGTACTTAATTTTCCATATGATTCAATAAAATAATCAATTTCATTTGTATCAAATCCGAATAATTGTTGGCTGTACGCTTTTATCCAGTGTTTATTTGTACCGTATTTAGACATCATTATATCATAAAATTTATCATATACTTTAACATTGCTGCATAATCTATCGCCGTCATTGTCGGACACAGTTTCCAACATTTCCTTGATTAATAATGGTTTATTGTTTTTGTTTATTGTTAATGTCTCATATCCACCATCATAGTATTTATTGATTTTTGCTTTGCGTTGGTTCGTGGATTTGTTATCCAACACGTTGTCAATCAACAGTTTGCGGGCAATAATCCAGTTACGGTGGGCCGCCGCGCCGAATATATCCACGTGAACCTCGACAAGTGATGGTTGTAAAAATTTACGGATATAATCATTTGATATATTAAATTGAATTGCAGAAAAGAATTCTTCAATATAATCTATGTATTTTGATTCTTTGCACATTCGTAATAATTTTGATGAAAATGAAAAGCGTACATATCGGTAGTATTCGGAAATAGTAATTTTATAACCATATGTTGAGTATTTACGAAAGTTAATGGTTAAAATACCATCATTACGTGAGTACGAAAATATATCACGCATCTTTTGCACCTGTGATGATATATTGTTTATATCCTCATAGTCGTCAAAAAAAATGGTGCCGCTAAACTTGTCGACATTACAGGCTATAGCTATGTTGTCATTTGATTGTTTATGATTGACAAGTTGTAAAACATTGTTTAAGTTATTGCTAATCATCTTGTTGTCTCCTTGTTTAGGGCTAGTATGTGTTGGACAGCTACTAGCCCTTAATTTTTATTTATACTTTGTTATGATTTTAGATATCATATTTGTACATATATTTATCAATTAGCATCATTGTTTATAATTATTTTGTACATATATATGTACGGAAGGGGGAAGAATCCCCCTTAAACCCCCTCTTTGGACTATCGTCCTTATCAAATCCAAAAGACAGATTTTGTACATATATATATACTAAGTGTGATATATTTATATGTACACATTTCAATGAAAATGCATATTTTTTGTGCATTTTAAAAATGCTAAACATTGAGCTGTAATCGTTGATAGTCATAGCTTCGCGATGTTTATTTTTGATATTTTGTTTACAAATGTGTATACCGTATATTAAGCTATGGTAAATTGTCATATGCCCTGATGCCTCATTAAGTGATGCAATCTGGATATGGTCACTTGATAATATCAATTTGATGGTCTTGGTTAATGGTTTATTTTCGCGGGCGACTCGTAATTGACCAACGATCATCCAATTTACCATAACTAATTTTTTTGTCAATATGCTTGTAAAATATATGCGATTAGTAGGTGCAAAAGATAGGTAAAAAGAAAATGGTATAATATACACGTCGCTTTGATAGGTATGTTTGATATGATAAAAAACGAATGGTTTTTGATATGGTCCCAATAATCCATCAAAACGAATGGTATTTCCAGAGGGTATCAAAACACCATATTTTGAATGTGTGTTTTGGATATTTCCTGGAAAATCGGTGACTTGTCCTGAAATTATCCCTTGTATTTTACAAGACTTGGACCCGGCAAAGGGTTGTACTGGGACCAATACTTTTAGAATTATTTCAACAAAATCAAATGGTTTTCCGAAAACTGTTGAAATTTTCAAGGGTTTTGAGTCAAGGGATTTTTTGGGTAGCCGAGAAAATGGAGTCGGTTTCTTACCGGGATTGTTTACTTCTAAAAAGTTTACTTTAAATTTTAGATCATTATAAAACATTGTGTATATTGCTATCTGCTCCTGCATTTTATTTATCTAGTTTCCTCCGGTATTTAATCATAAATACCGGAGGTTTTTTATTTAAAATGAATAATCAAGATTATCTCCATTATCTTTATCATTTAATAACTTTTGTATGATCGATGGAAAATTATCATCGTTATCTTCGTCGTTATTATCTGTATGGATTTCATTTTTGACTTGTTGATTATTCATTGGTTGTTCATCTTCATCAACAAAATTAAATGCATATTTGTGCTTATTTAATAAAAATGATACGATTAGGTGATTTATCATACTGTTGACTGAAATTCCATTTGATTTACAAAATTTGACCAATGATAAACCATTGTCGCGGGCGCAAATCACATCAAAGCGATACTTGTCGTTACTTATTTTGGACATATTGGTATCCTCTCATTAACGCATCTTTTTTTTGTTTATTTTGTTTTTTAATTTCATTATTTTTGTTGATAATTGATTCTATTGCACCAACTAACCCACATAGTCTTTCATAATCAAGTCCACTTTTTTCCCCGTAATCAGTCAATATCCTTATCAATTTTTTGAGTTTTATTTGATACAAAACACTTCTGGAAATCTCGCCTTGTGCGCTTGGCGTTAGGGAAAATTTATTGTTTACATTTGTTCTTTTGGTTTGTTTTAGTTTCATTTTTATTTTGTTCATATGTTACACCTCTCATATATAATTTTAGTGGTTAGCTAGCTGAACAAAATAAAACCAAAACTAAAACAAACCAAAATTCTATTAACTCTCTTAGGTTTCATTTTCATCTTTTTCATAATTACCTCACTTCTAACTATTTCTATTTTGCAACGTAAAAATCATACATTTTTTAATCAAGTGATATAATAATGGATTGTATTCATTGTCTTGCAATGTGAATATATCTTGACCTAAAAATTGGTCAAACTGTTCATTATCAATTGAATTAAAATTAAGTTTAAAAAACAAATCTGAAATATGTGATTCCAATATCTCACTATGGCTTGATATGTCATATTTTCCCATCAATTTAGTAAGCCAATACTTGTAATAACTAATTGATTTAGTACAAAATCTATCAAGTTCTTTTGATGTCATTCTTACTATGCTCTTTCCATTAACATCTTTCAAAATATAAACTCTGAATCCTTGGTTAACGCAATACAAACTAATTTCATTTATATTTTCATTTTCGTATAAGTATACGGTTTTGATTCCAGATTTTTTTATTGTATTCTGTTGACGTTCATCAATAACATAGTTAACAATTGGATATGATTTATTATATCCTTTATTTTTAAGCTCAAATGTCACATCCCTTGAATCAGTTATTAAGATATTTCCATTAGAATTATTTATGCTTTCATTAAAGAGCATAACATCAATAAGATATATATTTGATTCAATTGCATTCTCTATTTTTACACACGTACCTTCATTCATATTTTTACCTCCTAAAACTTGATTTTTAATACATATAAATAAATCATCATAAATATGTTTTACCGGACGTTATTTTTGAAAAGTAACCAAAAGTAACATATGCAAAAACTATCACTATCTATTGATTGTCAATAATTGTCACTTTCAGCAAAAGTAAACATTTTACTTTCAACAAAAGTGACAAACGAAAATCCCTGTATTTTATATTCATACCGGAAGGATGGGAAATTATAAAATGGTCTAGCCGAGGCACCGGGAGGAGGCCGGGAAGCATCGTCACCAGGAAATATCACTTACGGGGTGAGGTAATATATCAAATGGGACGTTTTTCGGGCCAGGATGGGGAATCGTCCAGGGCAAGGCTAAAACTCGTCTCTACGGGGCAAAATGGCGGGGCAAATTTGGCGTGCTAGTGATGAGCGCCACAAGGATGAACAGGGCTAATAAAAAATCTTGCTCTCCCCCATCAAAGGACGTATTTGGGTGCCATTATTTGGTGCACCCTAATTAAAAATCAACAACAATAACTGTCAATTACGGAATTTTTTGTGGAACCACCGCATTTCCCTCCCTCGCTACCAGACAATCACAGGGAGGCCGACAGCGGCCAACATCCCTGAGAAGCATTCCGACAAGGCCGGGCGATTGATTGCCCGGC
>JGI20225J20221_1003032_pt1 | contig 10994 bp, 9 predicted proteins | sample BioMet4_FD_20221 | JGI IMG/M metagenome (IMG submission 20221) | reverse complement strand
TCGAAAAGTTCTCGCTTCCACGTGGTACAATCTGAGAGGGGCTTCCGCGAGCAAGAATGAAAACAGTCGCAAAGGACCCGAAATCTCCCAGACAGCATACATGCCCTTGAAAGAATATGACTTTGTGGCACACACCGTTTGTACCGTGGAAAAACGCCAATCCCTTTCAAAAAATTTCTCACGTGTGAAATATAAAACTCCCTTCAAAAAATGAGGCCGGGGCTTCCTGAGAAAAAAAAATTTTGCTTCATGCCCATTTTAACCGACCGGAACAGTCCAAAACAGTGAATGGCTAAAAATATGTGGCCGGTAAAAGCATGATCGTCCGCCTTGTTTGACCGGCGAAACATCTTGACGTATTGCTTCACAGCACTCCAAAAACTTTGCCGCGCTCGACGAATTTTGTCAATCAGAGACATATCAAACGGGCCGCGCGCCGGACTTCTGTTGTAGGGCAACAAAGGGGCCGGGGCTACCTGCGCTTTGGTACGATTGCTACTTCCTTGCCGGAGCCGGGCAAGACAATCAGTCCGGTATCGGAAATTATGTACGATGCCTTCCAGACAAATACGCCTTATTCATAACGACAAATATTTCTTGCAAGTCCCCATCAGTGGATGACGAGAACTTGTTGACAAGACAATCGCTCACTCGCGAACAGGATTGGGCCGAATATACTGCGAAGAAAGACAATCAAGGCGGTTAAACCGTTTGAACTGCCTACCAAAGATTCTTACTTTGGCGCCCGGAAAAAGACGGGACCGCTATCCACATTTTTGCTCACTGTTTGAAAACCGAGGATGGACTTTATCATCTTATGCATGAAGTTGCATATGCCTTCCGGCTACCGCTGTCCGGCGTTGCCTGCCAGAACTTCAAGCGGTTGCGTCCCGTGTAGGAACTTACCGCGCGCCCTTGTGACCGAAGACGCGTTGCGCAAAGGAAAATGTATTTTCTCTTGTCGGACCAAAAAACGATACGATGTTCCATGGAAGGACGCTTGAGCCATTCCGCGCCTGGATACGCAACAGCTGAACTGCGTTGGAAGTGCGTCCTCCTTGATCTTGATTAGACCAAGCAGATATGACTACTTCAGTTGCCGTGCGCAAAGAGACAAAGCCCATCGTATTAGCAAGTGAAATCCGGTAAAAAACAACTGTGTAAAACACTTGTCGCCAAATTATCCGCAGATAAGATTCTTGTCATCGGACAGTACCGTTGACCAGCTTGCCTGTTTCTTGCCCAAAGGAATTTACAAGCGCCCTTCTTACCGGCAAGGACGCCAAACTGCTGCAACGCGATTTGGAATACTATAATGATTTCGCGCCCCAGGAAAAATACATGCTGCTTGGTGGTGCAGCAAGCGTCTGGCCAAAACTTTGCAAATTGGATTTGCCCTGCACGCAAAGCATTGGCAGTGCAGCGTTAAAAGCGGCACGTTTGTTCCCGGTTCAGGGAGAAGCGCAACGCTTGGGAAGAATCTTACGGCCGAAGGAACGCCAGTCGCTTTTCTTTACACTCATCACCCGCAATACTGTTGAAGAGGATTTCGGCAGCAACCGCCAGAAATTTCTTGCTGAACAAGGATACTCATACCGCATTATTCGTTACCAAAGTGAAAAAGATTTTGAGGAGCTTGACGGACCTCGCGCGGTAGGAGATAAATCATGACGCTTGATCCAAAAGTACAACGTATTGTTGAGTGGCGTGAAAGTTTTGCCACGCTTCCCGATGCGCATTTTTTTGAGCTTATCAGAATGTATCTTGGTGAAGTAAAAACTCCATATAACAAACAAAAATTAATTGAAGAACTAGGAAGTTTTATTCGCAAGGACGAAAATAAAAAGAATCTTGTTTTGCTTCTTGACGATACAGACTTGGAAATAATAAGTGCAGTGAAGTACATCCCAAAAGTCACGCAGGAAAAACTTGCGTCTTTTTTTACCGGCGTATTTTCTTACGCGCTTCTGTATGAGCATGTGCTTAATCTGGAAGAACGCCTGATTTTATATCGCCGCGCTGACAAAACGACCGGAGCTGTGCTTGTTGATGTTAATCCGCTGCTTGAGGAAACGCTTGAGCCGTACGTTTCAATAAACCGCCTTCTTCCGCAGACTGTGTTTTCACAAAAAAACGATGCTACTCCATTCATGATAAATCCGCAGTTTATAGCCTCGTTCTTTTCATTTGCACTTGCACATCCAGATATGTGTAAGGATGACGGCACTTTTAAAAAACGTACGCTTGGTGAGCTGAATGACGTGTACAGCAATGGCGACGAAGACGAATCCATGCAGAAGCGTCTACAGCTTTTAGTGAATGCGTTATGTGCTCTTGGAATTTTTCACGAAACAGAGCAAGGCATTTCGGTTGATATGGTGCGGCTGACGTCATTTGCCACACTGCCGGAACTTGTCCAGTATGTATATCTTTGTGTTGCAAGCACAGGACATTTGAGCAGAAACACCATGTTGCTCAACGCTCAGTTGCTTCGCAATACGCTTGCATCAGTTCCGCCTGACGGATTCACAAAAAACGTCCTGCTTCGTCTTGGATTTCTGCTTCGCGAAAAAAGTGGCGTTCCAACTGAAGAAACGGGAAGGTTTGCAGCTATGGTTGCAGCTTCGTCCGCTTTCGCCGATAAAAATTCTGCTGCAGGAGATTCTGGTCTGTTTGAGTGCTTTGTGGATTCATGCATTTCTTTTGGCATTCTGTATGATGCAGGAAGAAATGAGGCGGACCAGACAGTCTACGCGGTTTCTCCTTTGTTTGCAGAACAGAATGAAGCTGTCGGTGGCGAAAATAAAGTGCTCAGTATAGACGCGGCGTTTACGGTGACCATCATGCCGGGGGCTTAGCCTTGCCCAGCTTATCCCCCTTGTTATTTTTATGGACAGCGTGAAGTATGATACAGCTGCAGTTTTTGAAATCAATAGAAAAGCAGTGCTTCGTTCGTTTGACCTGTCGTGTACACCAACACAAATATTTTCCTTGCTGCAAAAAATATCACAATATGACATACCTCAAAATCTGAGCATGTGTATTGATGATTGGTTATAATTCATATGCGTCTGTTTCTTTGTAAAAGGATATGTGCTGAAAGTTGACAAACGATGACGGCGGACTTCCTGCTGAAAAAAATCCGCTTATAGCTCCGTTCATAAAACAAATTCTTGCACCGGGCGTTTTTTTGCTTACCATTTCAAATGACGGACGAGGCAAAATTATTGGTTCAGAAAAGCGGGCTGATGCAATTGGTACCATAAAGACTGCGCAGACAGAAGGTGAGATTGCATCGTTGCCGGACATTGCTGTCAATGAAAGCCTTGCTGTTGTTGCCCCGGAGACAGGAAACTAAAAAACAGAAAAATGACGCCAGCGATTTTGATTGTTGCACTCAAAAAAGAACTTGATGAACTTAAAATTTCCGCAGAACAAAAAGAAGGTCTTGAAGACCGTATCGACAGAAAAATAATTTTTGAACGAAGTGCAGCTGCCGTGGCACAAGTGTGCGTCTTGAAAAAAACTTGAAGCAAACGGAATGGATTACAATGGAAAACTTCATGTCATAGAACAGCGCCATGGTGAACAAGTGCATGATTGAGCTTGAATGCGAGGTAAGCGATGCCGTCTTGTTGGAGAACGCCTGTGCTTCTTACTAAAAAAAAAATGACAATGCAAATAGTTCGCGTGGTGTCTTGAACCGGATCATTCTGTACGCGACATTTCTGTGGGCCGCCGCAACGCGGATAAAAAAAACTTCGTGGCCACGATATTAAAAATAAATCCTATTTTTCATGTCATTTTGGACTTTTTACCACGTAAAGGATATATTTTGCGCTTACGACTTTATTTGCGGTGGGAACGACACGCGCAACTAATTTACCCAAACATTTTTATTTTCTCAAATGGAGGACGTAATGAATAAATACGTCAAAAGGTATTTTGTTGATGCGTTGGGCGAATGGCTTCCGCCCTTTTTGCGCAACATTGATTATCGGGGACCTGATTATATAAGCAAAATCCGGTCCCTTTTCCAAATCGCAGACGCATTGCTTCTGTTGTTGATGGCGTTGGCAACTGCTTCTTCATGGGCCGGTGCGCGCGTTGTGTAAACATCGGTACAGTTCCTTGTCAGAATAGGACATGCTGCTTACCTCCTTACCAGGGGCGGCAGGCCATTGCCCGTTGGCAGCGTGCGCATTCACTGAGCGCTCAAAAACTTGCGGGGTGTGCGCATCGCTTCTTTACCGGAACAGTGGGGGCCGCGTATGCTCCAAAAATTATTGCAGCCGATTGCAACAAAATCCGGCCATCTTTCATTGCCGGCAAACGGAGTGGTAACTGCTTGGCGGACCGGGCGATCCGCCTTTCTGCGCGTTTTGTTTGCGGCCTTTGGGTTGGCGCTGAGGTCTAGGAAGACTCGTTCGCCTGCGGGTAATACAAAGTTGATATTCTTGTTGGTGCCTGCGGCTGACAGTTGTTGTTTCAGCGTTGTCTTTTGCGCCCGGTGCTTTCTTTGGACCCTCCGCTTGCTTGTGGCTGCCAAAATGGCTTGGCGACGGGCAATACAGCTCTTGCCTATCAAGAACTGCATCCGTTTCTTCATGGGTATTATGCTTTGAGGCGTTGTAATTGGGAATGAATTCTTACTCTGCCCAATTTCTATCGGCTGGCAATTTGCAATCATGCTTGGACTCGGTGGACACTTGCCTGGCGGCGCGTGCAACTGCCGGTTTGGTTCGGCACCAGATGGATTGGTTCGCCCGTCATTAGCTTTTAAAGACAACGGATTGCAACAGGCTCCTTTGCAACAGGGGAATTGGAAGCAAGTATGCTGCAGATGCCAAATATTGTTAAGAACTGGCGTATATGGATTCCGGCGACACTTGCTTCTGCAATTACCGGACCGATTGCAACTTGCGCGCTTAAAATGCAAACGCTTCCCGCTGGCTCTGGAATGGGAACAAGCGGCCTTGTGGGACAGATAATGACGTATCAGGCAATGACTGGAATAGAACCGGCCTGGTTGATTATACTGAAGATGGTTTTTATAGACGTGCTTTTGCCGGCTGTGCTTTCATATGCAATTTATCTTTTTATGAAGAAAAAGGATTGGATAAAAGACGGAGATATGGTACTGTCATCAAATTAGAATCTTCGAGGTACGGTAATGAAGAAAGTTTCTGTTCGCGCGCTTGTGTTGTGGCTTCTTGGATTGGGAATTGCAGGCTTTCTTGCATACGATTATGTTATTCCGCTTGTTACAGGCAAGGGGGCGGAGCATGTTGCGTACAAGGAATTTTATGAACTTGTTCAGACTGGCTCCGTCACTTCCGCAGAATTCCGCAAAAACGATATTCTGTATGTGAATGCCGATGGAAAAACTTCCGTAACCGACAATCCTCAGTCTCCAGAGCTTGCCGAATATCTTATGCGTAACGGTGTCGCTGTTCATGTTGAGCAGGATTTTGAAAATACGCTGTCAACGATATTCGACTGGCTCTTTACTGTTTTCTTTATTGCCGTGATTGTCATTGCATTTAGAAAATTCATCAGTCCAAATACCTTCCGCGTGCAGCGTCATACCGGCGTTACTTTTAAAGATGTTGTTGGCATGGATTCTCTTAAGCACGATATGATTCAGGTGATGGACATAATGCAGCGTCCTTCTGTGTATGCGCAAAAAGGAATCCGTATGCCAAAAGGAATACTGCTTGAAGGTGCTCCGGGAAATGGTAAAACTCTTTTTGCAAAAGCGCTTGCCGGTGAGGCAAAGGTGAATTTCATTCCTGCCAAGGCAACAGACTTCGAAAGCATGTTCATGGCAATTGGTCCGATGAAAGTGAAGTTGTTGTTCAGCAAAGCACGTCGCCGTGCACCGTGTATTGTGTTCATCGATGAATTTGACGGCATCGGTACTCGACGCAATTATTCCGGTTCCGCGATTGAAACTGAAAACACTCGAATTGTTACGGCGTTGCTCAATGAACTTGATGGATTCCAGACAAATAGCGGTGTGCTTGTCCTTGCTGCAACAAATTCCATCACTGCGCTTGACGAGGCGCTTATCAGACCGGGAAGATTTGACGCACGCTTTTCAGTGCCATATCCTGATACTGCCGCGCGTGAAAAACTTGTTGAAATGTATACTAGAAATAAACCACGCGCTTCAGATTGTACTGATGCATCGCTTGCAAAGCAGTTCAGCGGTTTTTCCTGCGCAAAGATAGAGGCTGTTTTAAACAGGGCGGCACTTCTTGCGGGACAGGCAGGAAGAACCGAATTTACAGAGAACGCGCCACGAACGAGAACGCTGGAGCCGAAGGAACACCGACGTTTTACCGAAACCGCTCGGCGTATTGCCGAACCAATGTCTTGACCGTACGCAAGAACGTACCCAATAATACGAACTCGCAACATTACCCTTAACTAAGAATAAGACGGGGGTTAAAAGTAGCCGACGGGTTAACGGTTACGTACGAAACCTGAAGCACCTGAACGAACGCGCCGCCGCCGTTGACGGCCAAACAAGCGCGTGTGTCTACTAAACCAGAAGCGCGCACGTTAAATCGAAATTTCTGTTTGCGCCTAAAAGTTGCCGAAGAAACGTGTCCCTTAACCCTTGTATCATACCCGACCCCGTCTACGCGTTATAACCAATTCTTCGACCGCATATACCTAAGCCGCTGTGAACACGAAAAACGTTAATGGCGCCCGGTAACGTTTGAACAGCGCGAATTTTACGGTTCTTGCGAAGGGGCGACCGAAGAACGCTTACCCTTCCGTTCGCCCGAAACACGCCTTGTCTCATTACTGCATTAGTTCAGTACTTGAACCTTTATCTGTGCCGACCACTAATATGACTCTACCAAAAAATATCTGCGGGACGAAAACGCCGACACGAAAATATACCGGTAAAATAGAAAAATACTTCTTTTCCTATACCTATTTTTGCGCCTCTATACCAAGTGACCAGTACGTTTAATCTTAGTAAGCCTCAATGCCAATTACTTTCGTTTCAAAAGACAAACGCGCGCGAAACAACAACCGAAGAACCTAAACCCTTAACGTCCGGAAAGCAACGTATGCTAATACAATAAAGGAGAACCACAGTACGTTCCCCCGCCTCGTAACAACGCATGTTCTTAAAATACTTTGAACAAGTCTGACCGAGGCAGTGAAGGCGGTCTTTAAAGGCGTTTTTGCTATAAGACCATACCACTTACGGCTACCTTTTTTGAAAGGCATTGGCCTGTTAGGAGTCAGAGGTCTCTCCGAAGGGCTTATTAGAATAACGCATTGCCACAGCGGACAAGTACAACTCGTCCTAAAACTTTTGCGGACAGTTGCTATAAGCTGACCGAGGGAAATGACGAAAAAGAATAACGGCACTACCAGTAACACGTAAATCTTTTAAGTAGTCAGGTTTATGGAAGGCGCAACGGGTCGCAAGTATGGCCGCAATGAAATTTCTACAACAACCGTACCTAAAGAGAATTCGTGCTATACTAAGTCCACTACCTGTATTACGTCGCAGGAAGACACATACGCGTTTTTCCCCCTTTAGGCATACGGTTTTCCTTATGACGAACTTCCACGAGGCCCTTTACCATTTTCGAGAAAAACGTTTTCGCGAACGGCCACTCCGTTTCCACTTAAAGTAAAGGACGGTTCCGTTGTCTGAAGCTTTCGTACAAGTACCCGTTAACCAGGCTACTTTCACTTCAACAACAAGTCGTTTCGTCGCAGCGGCACGTGGCACATAACACAAGTAGCTACTTAAACTGCCCGTAGCGCCATGAGGCGCTGCGTTAATAAGGCCAAGGCGCTAACTTTGACTTTTGTGAGCTTAACAATCGCCGCAACGAGTTACTTGAACTACCTAAGGCGTCTGTTTATCGCCACACGAACAGGAACGACGTTGTTTTTAAGGTAGGTGACGCGAAACTGCTCCGCGAATAGTCTGGCCCTTCTAAACTGCGGTGCGAAAAGTCACGGTGATAGGGACTAATGACGGCGCGCACTTTTTTGAACAACTTTACATATGATCTTTTATTTGGGTGCGCGAAGTCTAACATGACTACGTAGCGAACGTTTCGTCAAGTCGCCAAAAAGGACGCCGTTTCTTATCTCCGCGACAAAATTTGTCCCGCGGTGAAAGAACGCCCTGTCCCGTCCTTCTTGCGCTTAAATGACCGTCGGCTACAAAGACGGCGACGGTCCCTTTGACGTCTTTGCGCACTGCTGGTATACCACTAATAGGCCATTTTGGACCTTCCGCTGTTATGTCGACGACGACATCTTAAAAAGATGCCAAAAGTCATACTAATTCAAGTACTCTTTCTTAGTATGACAAGTAAAGACATTATGAGCAACACAACAGAAATCCGAACACGTGCAACAAGTGAAGTACAGTCCCTTAGTACCCGATGGTCGCAAAAAAAATACCTTGATGGCCTTGTATTGCAACGCTACCCGTGGTAACAAGGACAACATATAGTTCAGTTTACAAAGCGTATAGATACAACACGCTGAAAGGACCACTTTTTCTTTTTCAACTTTATGGAGAACACGTCTAAAGACTTTTGGCGCGTCAGAGGTAGTGTTCCCGGTTTCTTTGAACAACGTTTTATATTCCGCATACTTGTGCACATTACGCGTGACGTGAGAACTACCAAAACGGTTAAGCACGACTGGCCCACTTATGACCGTTTTGTCCACATAGCAGAAGCGTTTCTACTTCACCAGGCAGGCGACATACTTCTTAGACCGCGCGGACGTCATTACTGGCCTTTTTTACGTGTATCTTCCTTTTACCGAGGCGCACGAATGGTTTTCTACCGTGCCACCCGACCACGAAATCAAATCGTTAGAATTCGAGAAATTTTACCTTACGGCTACCTGACAAACGTCTTCCAAGGCTGTTAAGTAGATGACTTCAAAGTCTGCTCTGCGAACCTATTTTGACGAAACGACGTTTTACAATAAGGACTTTCAATGTTCGGAAGGTACCTATGTTTCACGCGTTGGTATCTAAACGTCCTTATACTTGTTTAGTAAACCCAAACTATGACCTCAACTAAGTTTTATTTCAGCGGTTACGCCAGAATTACCGGAACTACAACTTTTATACCTTAATAACCGACCGGCCAGGGGGGGTTGTCTTACTGTTGCATAATGTTCCAATTGCTGTGCGGAGCAAAGTTCAGTGGCGGAGGGGGACGGCGTCGCTGAGCAAGGTAACAACAGGTCGATATGACTACTAAGTCCGGTAAGGTTTTCAGTATATTAAAATAATGGGAGCTCCCCTACTGTATCTCCGGAAACTAACGTCTTCTTCAACTCGCCGCCGAGCCTTCTTATAAAACAGCGAGGCCGTCGGAACCAGGGACTAAAATCTTCACCGGTTAATACCGGCGAATGAAAAACTCCTTAGATTGCCCGAAATTCACCTGCCCAATACTAAAGAACAAGGCAGAGAATAAGGGTTGTCACGTGTCTCACTGCCGTTCTAAGTCGAATTTATGTGACCGGGGAGCTGTTTAGGGGAATTTAGATTGACCCCTGCCCGCATGAATAAACAAAAACTGCTCGTCCATAAATTCGACTTCAGAACCGAGTGAGACAAGTGACAACCCCTTATTCTTGCTTGTTCGTTAGTCATTGGGCAGGTGAATTTCGGCAATCTGAAAGAGGTTTTCTCATTCGGCACGGTATTAACGGTGAAGATTTTTAGTCCTGGTTCGAACGGGCCTCGCTTGTTTATAAGAAGGCTCGCGGCGAGTTGAAGAAGACGTTGTTTCTGGAGAATACAGTAGGAGCTCCCATTATTTAATATACTGAAACCTTACCCGACTTTAGGTAGTCATATGATGGTTGTTAAACTTGCTCAGCGACGCGTGCCACTGAACTTTGACCGCAACAGCAATTTTGAAGCATATGCAACAGTAGACAAAACACCTGCGGTCCCGTAATAAGTATAAGTTTGGTTAGTTCCCAGTAATTTCCTGCGTACGCTGAAATAAACTTAGTTTGAGGTCATAGTTTGGGTTTTACCTAAACTAGTATAAAGACGTTAAGAATACAACGGTGAAACAAGTACCTCGACATTAGAAAGTCCTAATGGTAAAAACGTCGTTCGTCCAAAAGTTCGCAAGAGGCAGAACTTTGAAGTCATCTACTTAACCAGCCTTTGGAAGACGGGTTCGTTGCTCATGGGTAGCCGATAAGTAAAAATTTCCGAATTCTAACATTGATTCGTGGTAGGGGGGCACGGTAAGAAAACATCCATTCGTGCGCCTGCGGTAAAAGGAAAAAGATAACGTAAAAAAGGCCCAAGCTGTAATGACCCCGTCCCCGGCCTAAGGGGAGAAGTATGTCGACCTGCCTGGTGAAGTAGGTAGTTAAAAAATCAACGCTTTCTGGCTATGGTGGACAAAAACCGTCATAAGTACGTTGGGCCAGGTCGGTGCTTTAAAACCGTTTGGTAAGTTCTCACCTCACCGACGTAAATGTGCACACAAGAGTGACCCGGAAATATAAAAACGTTGTTCAAAGAAAACCGGAAGCACTACTCTGACGCCGGCCCAAGTCTTTAGACGGTTTCTCCATAAAGTTGAAAAAGAAAAAGTGGTCCCTTTCCAGCGTGTTGTATCTATACGCTTTGTAAACTGAACTATATGTGTCTTGTTACCCACGGTAGCCGTTGCAATACAAGGCCATAACAAAAGGTATTTTGTTGCGACATCGGGTACTAAGGGACTGTACTTCACTTGTTGCACGTTGTTCGGATTTCTGTTGTGTTGGCTCATAAAATGTTCTTTACCCTGTCATACTAAGAAGAGTACCTTGAATAGTATGACTTTTTTGGCATCTTTTTAAGATGTCGTCGTCGACATAACCAGCGAAGGTTCAAAATGGCCTATTAGGTGTATACCAGGCAGTGCGGCAAGACCGTCAAGGGACCGGTCGCCCGTCCTTTGAGCCGACGT
>JGI20225J20221_1001586_pt1 | contig 11014 bp, 10 predicted proteins | sample BioMet4_FD_20221 | JGI IMG/M metagenome (IMG submission 20221) | reverse complement strand
GGCCGGGCTAAACTGCAATGCATCCCAATGGGCTAAAATAAACGCGTAAATTTCCGCATCCCGCGGCTCGGGGCCAAAGGTGACCTTGCAAACCTGCAAGCGGCCTTTGTCCCACCGCTCGCAGATGCCCACCCAAAACGGGTCTTCAAATAACACACGAAACGAAACCTGTGTCGGCTTCATACGAAACGACCTCCTTAAAACGTGCCTGCACAGGCCGGACAACCAAGGAGNCAGGTTACTGACGGCGGGCCAAAGCCGCACCGCGCCCGGACTACCAACCGGGCCGTGTTTTTGCCTGTGCATCGAACAGATTACATAAAAGAAAAGATAAAAAACGAACCTTTTGCCGGTCAACCCCGGCCATCCTGCTGCCCCAGTGCGCGCAACGGTTTGTCAAACCGAAACAGCACACAGGTCAAAAGGCCCACGGCGCCCAGCACCAAAAACAGCAGTGCGGCCCCGCTACCCTTGCCCGCACCCACCAGTGTGACGAATGGGCTTGCGGCGCTTTGGGCGGCCATCAATGGCTCAAACACGCGGTCGACCAGCACCCCACCGGCAAGGTTGCCCAGCGGGATGGTGAAAAATTGTAATGTGTTGCGCGCTGCAAACACCCGGCCCTGTATCTCCAGCGGCACATTGCCGCGCAGCAGAACGTCTAAATTCGCGCCCATCAGCGGGATGCCCACCCAGCCGAGGGCCGCGCCGACACACCATGCCGGGGCACCGCGCCCCAGTGCGAGGATAAAATTTTCGGTGCCCATCGAGAACAACAGTGTGTTCAGTACCACCCGCACCCGGTTTTTGGGCGCAGGCAGGGTGGATGCCAGCAAGCTGCCCACCAGCGTTGCCGCCCCGGTAACGGCATTCACGAGCCCCAGCACCTGCTGGCCGCCACCCTGGCGGGACAACAGCATGGGGGTGAGCGCCGCGTTGTACATCGATGCGGTAAAATTGATGAGCGCCAAAAATAAAATGAGGTGTAAAATGCCCCTCTTCTGCTTTAAATACCGCAGGCCCTCTGCCGCCTCGGCAAGCACCCCTGCGCCGCTTTTTTTGTTTTTCGCGGGCACGCCCGGCAGCCGGATGCCCCACAGCAAGGTGGCAAACGCCACAAAAAAAGTGGCAAGATCCGCCACCAGCACGACCGGCAGCCCGCCAAACCCCAGCAGGGCGGCGGCGAGCACCGGGGTCAAAATGCCGGTGAGTGAATTTGAAAAATAGCGCAGGCCGCCTGCCTTTTGGTAATATTGCGGCGGCACCAGCAGGCTGACCGCCACATCCGACGCGGGCTGCTGCACCGTGTTCATCAGCCCGGTGAGCATATTAATGGCATACAGGTGCCACACCCTTAGCCCGCCGCCGAAAGAGAGCACCAGCACGGCGGCGGTACACAGCGCGGCAAAGCTGTCGCTTGCCAGCATGACGGTTTTTTTGTCCCACCGGTCACACAGCGCGCCCGCAAATACCGACAGGCAGACATAGGGCGCGTACGAACACACCGTCAATAGCGCGGTGGAAAGCGCCGACCCGGTTTGGCCATAGGCCCAGATGATGAGTGCGAACGACGTCATGGCACTGCCCAGCTGCGAGAGCGACTGGGTGGACCAGAGCAGTAAAAACGGGCGCATTGAGGCCCGGCTTGTTTGTTGTTGCATTTGACTTTGCTCCTTTACATTTCAACCTTTTGGTTTTAAAAAGGTGCAAAGCCCTTGCAGGTGACAGTGTTTTGTGCTCCGTGCGGCCACCCGCAATCAGGCCTTGCACGGAGCATTTACAATGCAGAGGATCATGGTCGGGGCTCCTTTACTGTTGTTGTGGCAAGCCGCCCGGCAATTACTGTGCGTGGGCGGCGGTGCGCAGTGCCAGCAGTACCATTTGTTCCACACTGCCGGGGTGGTCGTCGCGGGCGGGCAGGTCTTCAAAGGTCTCGTTGCCGTTTTCGTCCCACGCAATGCCCACGGTAATGCCCACCATCATCAGCGCGCGGCTGCCAAACTCCGCCGCGGCGGTGTACAGCGCGGTGCCCTCCATCTCAGAGCACAAAATGCCGTACTTTGCCCACATTTTCGACTTGTAATTTTCGTCGCGGTAAATGCGGTCGTTGCACACGGTGTTGCCCACATAGGTGACAAGGTTCATCTCGCGCGCAAAATCATCGGCGGCGCGCAGCAGGCCAAAATCTGCCACCGGCGAAAAATGCCCGTTAAACAAATTGTCGTTAATGCCCGACGTGGTGCTGGTGGCCTGCGAGAGCACGATGTCAAATTTGCGCATGCTGGGCAGGTAACCGCCCGATGTGCCCGCGCGCACTAAAATTTTGCAGCCAAAGTCGCGGCAAAGCTCGGTGGCGTAGATCAACATCGACGGGTTACCCATGCCGACGGCCATCACCGACACCCGCACCCCCTCAAAGGTACCGGTGTAGCACAGCGCGCCGCGCTGGCTGTTCACAAGGGTTTTGTCTTTCAAATATGTTTCGGCCATCATGGTCGCCCGCTCGGGGTCCCCCACCAAAACGACCCGCCCGGCAATTTCGCCGGGGGCGGCTGTAATATGCATGCTCATGGTAAAACCTCTTTTTTGATTTTTGTTTTTATTTTCGCCTGCCCCGGCAAAGCCGGGGCAGGGCGCTTAACACAAATTGCCGGTCAGCACCATCACCGCGGCAAGGGCGGCCAGCGGCGCGGTTTCGCAGCGCAGAATGCGCGGGCCAAGGCCCACCTGCGTGCAGCCTGTGGCGACGGCCTGCGCCGCCTCCTGCTCGTCAAAGCCACCCTCGGCACCGGTGATAATGGCCACCGTTTTGGCTTTGGTCAGCCTTGTGTGCAGCGCGCTGCCGGGGGCAAGGGCGTCGCCGCCCCGCTCGTAGCAAAACAGCGCCACATCGGCCTCTGCCGCCTGNTTGCACATGGCGCTAAACGGCAGCGCGGGCAGCACTTCGGGCACCTGCGCGCGGCCGCTTTGCTTTGCGGCCTCTTTTGCTATGCGGGCCCAGCGCTCCAGCTTTGCCGCCTCGTTTTTCATTTTTGCCACGCAAAAACGGCTTTCAAACGGCACCACGCGCGCAGCGCCCAGCTCGGTGGCCTTTTGCACGATCAGCTCTAACTTATCGCCCTTGGGCAGCCCCACATACAGCGTCACCGCAACGCCCGGCTCGGTGGTGGCGGCGCGGCGCGCGCGTATGGTAAGGCGCACCTGCTGGGGGGTAACTTCTACAATTTCAGCGTCGTACTCGCTGCCGCTGCCGTCAAACAGCAGCAGCGCTTCGCCGGGCTTGCAGCGCAGCACCCGCGCCACGTGGGCGGCTTCCTCGCCCAACAAAAGCGCGGTGTCGCCCTCTATCTGCGAAGCAAAATAACGGTGGCTCATACGTTACCCCTTTGCCGGGTGGTTTGCAAGAATGCACACCCACCCGTTGTCGCGCCGGATTTCGCACACGGCAAGCCCTGCCGCGCGGATGGCCTGTGCCACTTCTTCTTCGCGCTCGTCAATAATGCCGCTGGCAATAAAGGTGCCGCCCGGAGCCAGCAGCGCGGGGATTTGCGGGGCAAGCTGCTTGATGGCGTTTGCCACGATGTTGGCGGTGATGATGTCATACCGGCCCGACGCTTTGTCAGACAGATCGCCGATCTCGACATGGAACCGGCCGCTGACGCCGTTGAGCGCCGCGTTTTCGCCCGCCGTGCGCACGCACATGGGGTCAATGTCCACCCCTTCGGCTTTGGCAGCGCCCAGCAGCAGTGCCGCAATGGCCAAAATGCCGCTGCCGGTGCCGATGTCCAGCAGCCGCTCGCCGCCCTGCACCAGCTCGTCCAGCGCCACAAGGCACAGCGCGGTCGTCTCGTGCGTGCCGGTGCCAAAGGCCATACCGGGGTCCAGCCGCAACACGGCGCGCCCCGGCTCGTCGATCGTCTCCCAGCTGGGACAGATGGCAAGCCGGTCGCCCAGCGTCATCGCATGGTAAAAGGCTTTCCATCCGTTTTCCCAGTCGGCCTCTTCAATGCCCTGCACTTCCACCGTGCCCGCCACCTCGGCGGCAAGCAGGCGCTGGTGCAGCAAATCCACCACCTCGGCAAGGTTTTGCTCCGGCGAAAGGTAAAGGTGTATCGCAACGATGTTGCGGTCTTTTTGCAGCAAATCTTCTTCGATCAGATCCACATGCGCGATGGCCTGCACCTGTACCTCTAAATCAGAATAATCTTCAATATAAATGCCGCCGCCCGACACGCCGGTCGCAATGGCTTCGGCGGTGTCCGCGTCTTTTTTTTGCACGGTGATCTTAATGTCTTTCCACTCCATAAGTTTCTCCTTTAAATGCGGTTGATGCCAAGGCGTATTGCTTCGTCGGCGACCGCCTTTGCCACAATGTCGGCCACCCCGCGGTCAAACGGCGAGGGCAGTACCTTTTCAGCACAAAGCTGCGCCGGGGGTACCGCTGCGGCAATGCCGCGGGCGGCAGCCTCTTTCATGCTGTCGGTAATGCGCGGCGCGCGCACGGCAAGCGCCCCCTTAAACACACCGGGGAACGCGAGAATGTTGTTGACCTGATTGGCAAAATCGCTGCGGCCGGTGCCCACAATGGCGGCGCCGCCGCGCTTTGCTTCGTCGGGGAAGATTTCCGGCGTGGGGTTTGCCATGGGGAACAAAATGGCCTGCGGCGCCATGGTGGCCACCATTTCGGCCGTCACCAGCCCGGGGCGCGAAACGCCGATGAACACATCGGCACCGCGCATCGCATCGGCCAGCGTGCCGGTGCGGCGCGCGAGGTTCGTCACCTTGGCCATTTCGGCCTGCACCGGGTTTGCAAACGGCGCTCCGTCGTATAAAATGCCCTCGCGGTCCACCAGCGTCACCCGGCCAAGGCCCATTTGCAGCACCAGCCGGGCGATCGAAATGCCGGCGGCGCCCGCGCCGTTGATGACGATCTCCACCGTGCCCTCCGGCTTGCCNACCACTTTTAATGCGTTGAGCAGCGCCGCACACAGCACGATGGCCGTGCCGTGCTGGTCGTCGTGAAACACCGGGATGTCGCAGACCTCTTGCAGCCGACGCTCAATTTCAAAACAGCGTGGGGCTGCAATNTCCTCTAAATTGATGCCGCCAAAACTTTTGGAGATCAGCTGTATGGTGCGCACGATCTCATCCGGGTCTTTCGAATCCACACAGATGGGAAACGCGTCGATGCCGCCGAACTCTTTAAACAGCACGCATTTGCCCTCCATCACCGGCATGCCCGCCGCGGGGCCGATGTCGCCAAGGCCCAGCACCGCAGTGCCGTCGGTGATGACCGCCACAAGGTTGCCGCGCCGGGTGTAGGTATAGCTCAGCGTCTCATCCCGCTCTATTTCGCGGCAGGGCTCTGCCACACCGGGGGTATAGGCCAGTGAAAGGTCGGCCGCGTCCCGCAGGGGCACCCGGCTGTTCACCTCTATTTTGCCGCGCCACTCTTTGTGGGCGGCCAGCGCCGCGGCGCGCAGCTGTTCGTTTTGTTGCATCTGTCTTCATCCTTTCAGCCCCCGGCCCCGCCGGTGCAAACCCTGTTTTTGTTTTACTAGCGACCCTATTATAACAAACCGCGCCGCCGCTGCAAAGCGGTTGCGGGGAGAAAGCTGCCAAAAAAGCGGCGCGCCGTGCTGTTTTTGCCCCGCAAAACGGCACGGCGCAGGTGCCGGTGCCGCCCATTTTGCGCTTGCCCTTGCCCGTTTATGCGTGCGGGCCGCAAACGCACAAAAGCCGCCCGCCCATGGCCATGGGCAGTCGGCGGCGCAAAATCATCATAACTACAACTTATAAACACAAAAAAGTGCCGCCGCGTTTTTGCAAACGCCGCGACACCGTTTTATCAGGTCGTGCCGAACATCTCTTTCAAGGTCTTGAAAAAGCCCTTGCGCTGTTCGTAGTTTTCGTCTTTCAACGTCTCTTCAAACTTTTTCAGCGCGTCGCGCTGGGTGCGGCTCAACCGCTTTGGCACTTCCACATTGACCCGCACGTACTGGTCGCCGCGGCCTTTGCCGTTGAGGTACTGGATGCCCTTGCTTTTCAGCCGGAAGACCGTGCCGCTCTGTGTGCCCTCCGGCACCGTGTACTCCACCTTGCCGTCGATGGTGGGCACCACGATCTCGGCCCCCACCGCCGCCTGCGAATAAGTGATGGGTACCGTGACCCACACGTCGTACTTATCACGCTCAAACAGCGCGTCGGCACGCACCGAGATCAGCACGATCACGTCGCCCGCAGGGCCGCCGTTGAGGCCCTTGTCGCCAAGGCCGCGCATCGCAAGGCTCTGGTCGTCGTCGATACCGGCGGGGATGTTGACCTCCAGCTTTTTGTTGCTGTTTACCCGGCCGGTGCCCGCGCATTTGCGGCAGGGGGTCTTGATGATCTTGCCGCGCCCGCCACAGCGCTGGCAGGGCCGCTGGCTTTGCATCACGCCAAACGGGGTGCGGGTCTGGGTGGTCACCGTGCCGCTGCCGTGGCAGTCCGGGCAGGTTTCGGGGCTGGTGCCCTTGGCCGCGCCGCTGCCCTCGCACTCGGGGCAGGTGTCCTGATGNTTGACCGTGATGGTCTTTTTACAGCCGTGGGCCGCCTCCATAAACGACAGCGTCACCGACACGCGGATGTCCGCGCCGCGCCGCGGGGCATTGGCCCCGGCCGAGCGCCCCCGGTTGCCAAAGCCGCCAAAGCCGCCAAACATGTTGCCCAAAATATCGCCGAGGTCGATGTCCCCGTCGAAGCTCGAAAAACCGCCAAAGCCGCCTTGGCCGCCCGCACCGTAGTTCGGGTCCACGCCCGCGTGGCCAAACTGGTCGTACCGCGCGCGCTTAGTTGCGTCGCTTAAAATTTCGTAAGCTTCGTTCACCTCTTTGAACTTCTCCTCGGCTTCCTTGTCGCCGGGGTGCAGATCAGGGTGATACTTTTTGGCCTGCTTGCGGTATGCCTTTTTAATTTCGTCCTCCGAAGCGCCTTTGGCAATGCCCAGCACCTCGTAGTAGTCGCGTTTATCCGCCAATGAAAGTCACCTTACCTTATCTTCGCATCCGCCGATACCCGGCAGGAACGCTGGATGAAACCCCACAAAACCGACAGGGGCATGCAGCGGCATCAAAGGCCGCCACAGCGCGTTTTGCAGTTTGGTGCAAAACCCTGTCGGTCGGGGGCACAAGCTTTGCGGGGCCAGCCCGCAAAAGCTTGTGTTTACTTATTGTCGTCCACTTCGCGGTAATCGGCATCCACAACGCCGTCGCCGTTTGCCTTGCCCGCGTCGCCCGACGCATTGGCAGCACCCTCGGCACCCTGGGCGCTTTGCGCCTGCTGGGCCGCCTCGCTGTAAACGCGCTGGCTCATTTCGCCAACGGCCTTTTCCAGTGCTTCGCTTTTTGCCTTGATGGCATCGGTGTCGCTGCCCTTCAGCGCCTCTTTCAGCGCGTCCTTGGCATCGGTGATGGCCTTTTTCTCGGCGTCATTCATCTTGTCGCCCATGTCGGTCAGGGTCTTTTCGGTCTGGTAGACCATCGAGTCCGCCGCGTTGCGGGTCTCGACTTCTTCTTTGTGCTTTTTGTCTTCGCCGGCATACTGCTCGGCCTCTTTCACGGCCTTCTCGATATCGTCCTTGCTCATGTTGCCGGACGCGGTGATTGTGATGCTCTGCTCTTTGCCGGTGCCAAGGTCCTTGGCCGAAACGTGCACGATGCCGTTGGCGTCGAGGTCAAACGTGACTTCGATCTGCGGCACACCGCGCGGTGCCGCGGGGATACCGTCGAGGTGGAAAGTACCCAGCGACTTGTTGTCCTTTGCAAACTCACGCTCGCCCTGCAACACGTTCACTTCTACGCTGGGCTGGTTGTCGGCCGCAGTCGAGAAGATCTGGCTCTTTTTGGTGGGGATGGTGGTGTTGCGCTCAATGATCTTGGTGCACACGCCACCGTAGGTCTCGATGCCCAGCGAAAGCGGGGTGACGTCCAGCAGCAGGATGCCCTGCACGTCGCCGCCCAGCACGCCGCCCTGAATGGCAGCGCCAACCGCGACACATTCGTCCGGGTTGATGCCCTTAAACGGGTCTTTGCCCATGAACTTCTTCACTGCGTCCTGCACGGCGGGGATACGGGTGGAACCGCCCACCAGCAGTACCTTGCTGAGGTCGGACGGGGAGAGCCCGGCGTCTTTGAGTGCCTGACGGGTGGGGCCCATCGTCTTTTCGACCAGCTGCGAGGTCAGCTCGTCGAACTTTGCGCGGGTCAGCGTGGTGTCAAGGTGCTTCGGGCCGGTGGCGTCCGCCGTGATGAACGGCAGGTTGATGGCGGTGGAAGCGACGCCCGACAGCTCGATCTTCGCTTTCTCAGCGGCTTCTTTCAGGCGCTGCGCGGCCATTTTGTCCTTGCGCAGGTCAATGCCGTTTTCTTTTTGAAACTCGTCTGCAAGGTAGTCGATGACGCGCTGGTCAAAGTCGTCGCCGCCAAGGCGGGTGTCGCCTGCGGTCGCCAGCACTTCGGTCACGCCGTCGCCCATCTCGATGATCGACACGTCAAATGTGCCGCCGCCGAGGTCGTACACCAAAATCTTCTGGTCGTTCTCTTTATCGATGCCGTACGCCAGAGAAGCGGCGGTCGGCTCGTTGATGATGCGCTTGACATCGAGGCCTGCAATGGCGCCTGCGTCCTTAGTTGCCTGGCGCTGTGCGTCGTTGAAGTAAGCCGGCACGGTGATGACCGCTTCGGTGACCTTTTCGCCAAGGTACGATTCGGCGTCGGCTTTCAGCTTAGACAGGATCATGGCCGAAATTTCTTGCGGGGTGTAGGCTTTGCCGTCGATGTTTACTTTATAATCGGTGCCCATTTCGCGCTTGATGGACGAAATGGTGCGCTCCGGGTTGGTGATGGCCTGACGTTTTGCGACCTGCCCCACCATGCGCTCGCCGGTTTTTGAAAACGCGACGACCGACGGGGTGGTGCGAGCGCCCTCTGCGTTCGCGATGACGACCGGCTCGCCGCCTTCCATCACGGCGACGCAGGAGTTTGTGGTGCCAAGGTCAATACCGATAATCTTTCCCATACTCTATCTCTCCTTTAATGCAAAAACTGCTTTGTGTGTTGTTTCATAATTTAGTGTTGTCGGCTTTTTGTGTTCAAAAAACAGGCCCGGCCGGCGGGGGCGATCTATGTCAACGGCCTTTGGCCGAAAGACGTTGGGGCTATTCTGCCACAGCCACGGTGGCGTGCCGGATGACTTTGTCCCCCAGCCGGTAGCCCTTTTGCAGCACCTGTAATACCGTGCCGCTCTCCACACCTTCCGGCGCGGGCTGTTGCAATACGGCGCTGTGCCGCTCCGGGTCAAACGGGTGGTTCAGCGCGTCGATCTCTTCAATGCCAAGTTTTTGCATGGCCTCTGTCCACTTGGCGAGCGTCATTTCAACGCCCTTTTTAAAGCTTTCATCCTCTGTCGGGGCGGCGGCGGCCATCTCCAGCGCGTCTGCCACCGGCAGCAGCTGGGTAACGGCGAAGCTGACGCCGTTATTGAATATCGAATCCTTTTCGCGCGAAGTGCGCTTGCGGTAATTGTCGTACTCGGCGGCGGTGCGCATCAGGGTATCCTTTGCGCCCGCTAAATCTTTTTCTGCCTCGGTGAGTTTCTTTTTGATCCCACCCAGTTCTTTTTCAAGTGCGGCAAGGGCTTTGCGCTCTTTTCTATCTGCCTTTTTGTCGGTGGTTTCCTCACCGGGGGTCTCGGCCTGCTGACACTCTTCTACCGGGGCAACCTGTTGTTCCAGCTCTTCTTCACTGCCCGGTACGGTGTTCGTCTCGTTTTCTGCCATGGGTCTGCTACTCCTCCTTGCCGGCGCCCGTCATTGCCTGACAAAGCTTTGCCGAAAAATATTCCAGTGTTGGTATGACTTTTGTGTACTCCATACGCGAGGGGCCCATCAGTGCGATGGCCCCGGTCAGCCCGCCGCCTGCAAGGTAGCGTTTTGATGCCAGCGCGACCCCCGGCAGACGGTAGCCGGGCATATCATCGCCCAATAGCACCATGGGCCGGTCGTTTTTGGGGGAGATCAGCCGTTGCAGCTCGTCCTGCCGGTTCAATAGTTCCAGGCACCCGCGCAGGTTGGGCTCCATCTCCGGGTAGGACAGCAAATTTTGCTCGCCCTCCACATAGACCTTACCGCGCCCCGCGCCCTGCAACAGCCGCACCGCGGCCACCATCAGCGGCCAGCAGTTTTTGTCTTCGCCCATCTCGCCCCAAAGCTCCTGCTTCAGCAGTTCGTCCACATCATCGCGCGCCACAAAGCGCAGGCGGCGGTTGATGCAGGCGGCTGCCTGTTCCACCTGCTCGGTGGTCAGCGGCTTTTGGGTGAGGGCCACGCGGGTGGCTACCCCGCCCACCGAGTTGACGCTCAGCACCGCGGCACTGCACCGCCCTACCTGCATCACGTGGTAATACGCCACCTTGACATCGTCGCTTTTGGGGGTGGTGGCCACCGCGGTAAACCCGGTCAGGTGCGCAAGCTCTTTTGCGGCGGCCTTGGCAAGCCGTTCGGGGTCGTAATCAAACCCCTCAAACGCCTCGTCAATCTGCCGGCGCAGCGCGGCGGGCAGCCGTGGCTGGCGCTCGCCCGCACCCATCAGGTTTTCGATGTAATAGCGGTAACCCTCCATGCTGGGCACCCGCCCCGCACTGGTGTGGGGTTGTTCCAGCAGGCCAAGCTTTGTCAGGGCGGCCATCTCGTTTCGCAGTGTGGCGGAGGATACTGCCATATCAAAATAGCGGCGCAGCAAATTCGAACCAACCGGCTCGCCATCATTTGCATAAAGTGAAACGATTGCCGAGAGTACCCGTTGTTTTCGTTCGTCCATTGCTGTCTTCACGCCCTTTCTGCTTTTTCGTTTTAGCACTCTATTGCCTTGAGTGCTAAATCTATTCTACATCAATTTGGGCAGTTGTCAAGAACCAACCGAAAATATTTTTATTTTTTTACAAATTAGACACAAGTGCCCGGCGGCAGGGCGCGGCAGGG
>JGI20225J20221_1003031_pt2 | contig 11018 bp, 8 predicted proteins | sample BioMet4_FD_20221 | JGI IMG/M metagenome (IMG submission 20221) | reverse complement strand
CGCGCCTGCCTTGAGGGCAAGATCCGGCATGATCTCCGGCGTCGGGTTCGCCATCGGGAACAGGATGGGATCCTTGTTCATGTTCTTGACCATTTCCTCGGTCACGCAGTTCGGAGCGGAAACACCGATGAATACGTCCGCGCCTTTGAGCATGTCCGCAAGACTGCCGCTGCGCTTGCTGCGGTTGGTGATGGCGGCCATTTCCTGCTTTTCGGTGTTGAGACCCTCACGGCCCTCATAAATTGCGCCGTGGCGGTCGCACATAATGACGTCCTTCAGGCCGAGCGCGATCAGCAGCTTGATAATGGCGATACCGGCCGCGCCGGCGCCGCTGGTGACCACGCGGATTTCGTCAAGCTTCTTGCCGGTCAGCTTCAGCGCGTTGAGCATAGCCGCAAGAGTAACGACGGCGGTGCCGTGCTGGTCGTCGTGGAAAATCGGGATATCGCAGCACTCTTTCAGTTTTCTTTCAATTTCAAAGCAACGCGGCGCCGAGATATCTTCCAGATTTACCCCGCCGAAGCTGCCTGCGAGCAAACGGACAGTGTTGACGATATCGTCAACTTCTTTGGACCGAATGCAGAGCGGAATCGCGTCCACGTCGCCGAAAGCCTTAAACAAGGCGCATTTGCCTTCCATAACGGGCATGCCCGCTTCGGGGCCGATGTCTCCGAGTCCGAGCACCGCGGTGCCGTCGGTAACAACCGCGACAAGGTTGGAGCGGCGGGTTAAATCGTAACTTTTGTTGACATCCTTTTGAATTTCAAGGCAGGGTTGTGCAACGCCCGGGGTGTAGGCGAGCGACAAATCGTCGCGCGTGTTCAGCGGCGCACGGCAGACAACCTCAATTTTGCCTTTCCATTCGTAGTGGAGTTTGAGCGATTCCTTTGCGTAATCCATTTATATACATCCTTTCAATTTAGATATCGAGAGAAGCAATGGTCTGTTTTAAGACATTGGCGCTGGCCAGCAGTTTTTTCTGTTCCTCCGGGGTCAGCTCGGGCACTTCCATATTGCTGATGCCGTGGCAGTCCAGAACAAACGGAAGGCTTAAACAGACGTCTTCAATGCCGTATGCGCCGTGAATCATGCCGGAAAGGGTGGTTACGGTGTTTGTATCGCGGAGAATGCACTCGCAGATACGGCGTGCGGACATTGCGATTGCGTAATAGGTCGCGCCTTTCAGGCTGATGACCTGTGCGCCGGAAGTATGAACCTCGTTTTCAATCGCGGCAAAGTCAAGCTCTTTAAAATCCGGGTTTTTGGCGCGCACACTGTTCAGATAGGTCTTCAGCGGCATGCCGCCGACGCTGGTAAGGGACCACGGAACCATTGCGGAATCGCCGTGCTCGCCAAACAGATAAGCATGGATGTTCTTCGGGCTGATTTCCAGCGTGCTGGCAAGGCTTTCGCGAAGACGGCTGGTGTCAAGCAGCGTGCCGGAACCGAAAACATGGGATTCCGGAAGACCCGTTGTCTTCAGGATCGTGTAGGTAATGATGTCCACCGGATTGCTGACGACGAGATAAATCGCGTCCGGCGCATAATGCACAGCTTGGGGCATTACGCTCTTGATGATATTGACGTTGCCCTGCGCAAGGTCAATTCTGGACTGGCCTGGCTTGCGCGCGCAGCCCAGGGTAACAATCACGATGTCGGAATCCTGAATGTCGGAATAATCCCCGGCGTAAATATTGACCGGCTTGCCGAGCGCGGTGCCCTGGATAATATCCATTGCTTCGCCCTTTGCCTTGTTTTGGTTGATGTCTACCAGAACAATTTCAGCTGCCATTCCATCCAGAGTAAGCGTATAGGCGATGGTGGCGCCTACGTTGCCTGCACCAAGGATACTGATTTTATTACCTTTTTTCATGACAATCCCTCCAAATTTGATATTTATAGAATTTACAGAATGGGACATTATACTCATGACTTTTATTATGTTGGAAATAATTACTAATTTCTCTTAAAGGCGAAAATACAAGCCAAGCGTTAAAAAAATAACGATCCGCTTTATAAAAGCCCCTTGAAAAAAGTGAAATGGTCATTTTACGCTTCTGCTACGGCTCGTCGCACATGCGGTAGCCAACGCCGACTTCCGTCAGAATATATTTTGGCTCTGCCGGGTTCTGCTCTATTTTGCGGCGGATATTTGCCATGTTGACGCGCAGAATCTGGCGGTCACTCTGGGCGAAATGCCCCCAAATCTGGTTGATGATGAACGCGTAGGTCAAAACGCTGCCCGCGTGCTTTGCCAGCAGGGCGACAATTTTGAACTCAATCTGCGTAAGATGGACGTCCGTGCCGTCCACGGTGACAATATGCTTGTCAAAGTCAATCGTCAGTCCGCCTTTAATACACATACCGCCGGAAATGTCTTCGCCGGTTTCCATTTTAATGCTGTGGCGGATGGCGGTGCGAATGCGCGCCAGCAGTTCGGATGTGCCGAAAGGCTTGGTAATGTAATCGTCCGCGCCCAGATCGAGCGCTTCGACTTTTTCCTCTTCGTTTCCGCGCGCGGAAACAACAATGATGGGAATACCGGACCAGTTCCTGACAGCCTTTAAAATCTCAAGCCCGTCCATGTCCGGCAGCCCCAAATCCAGAAGAACCACGTCGGGGCAGTGGGAGGAGATCATGGAAATAGCGGAAGCGCCGGTTTCCGTTCTGAGCGTTCGGTAATCGTTTGCGGTAAGAATAGTGGAAATAAAGTTGCTGATTGCCGTTTCGTCTTCTACGATCAGAACCGTAGCCTTGTTAGTCATTGGGTTCAGCTCCCTCCAATGGCAGCATAAAAGTAAAAGCTGCTCCGCCGTCTTTTAGGTTGGCTGCACGCATTTCTCCTCCATGCGCTTTTACTATGGACATGCAGATACTCAGGCCGATGCCGTTTCCCCGGGAAGAATCACTGCTTTTATTTTTTGCGGCGGGAATTCCCGTAAACAGTCTGGAAAGCTCCTCCTCCGGTATTCCTCTTCCCCGATCGCTTACACGGAAGACAGCCCGGTTTTTCTTGACGGATACCTCCAGTTTAATAGGAACGGAATTTCCGGCATGGCGGATGGAATTTTCAAGCAGGTTAATGATAACCTGTTCAATCAGGGTGGCATCCATGGGAACCATCAGGAATTCGGAGGGAACGGAAACATGGATTTCCGCCCGCGGATAGCGGCGCCGGATACGTCCTACGGCTTCGGCGACGATTTCCTCCGCGGCCTCCGGAAATTTTTTCAGCTTAGCCGGCTCCTGACTGATTTTCGTGATCGTCAGCAGGTTTTCTACAATCCGGATCAGCCATTCGGCTTCTTCGTGGATGTCGGCGATCAGCTTGTCGTGAGCGGCCGGGTCAATCGAATCCCTGTTTTCGGCGATGGCCGCGCTTGCACCGAGGATACCGGTCAGCGGCGTTCTTAAATCATGCGATACCGCCCGTAAAAGATTGGTGCGCATAGCTTCTTTTTCCGCTTCCATCATAATGCGCTGCTGCTTTTCGGCAAGCTGCCGGCTTTCCAGCGCCAGCGCGGCCTGCGAAAGCAGAAGGTTAAAAAGGGTCAGCACACCGGGCTCCGGTGTCTCGCTGCTTTCATGTACCAGACCGGCCACTCCCAGAATTTTCTCCTGCGAGGAGAGCGGAAGATACAAGCAGTTCTTCGTCGTCATTTTTATGTTTTCCAGAAAAGCCTGATGCGCGGCGGATTTTTCTTCCGCAGAATTCAGCAAATCCAAATGGCGGTCGCAGGTGCTTTTTATGGTTCCCTGCTCTGTCAGAGGATCCGCCCTGTAAAAAACTGCGCTTTGCTGCATCAATCCGCTCAGATATTCCAGCGTCAGGTTTATAATCTGATCCGAACTGTTGGCGGAAACCAGTTTTTTGCTGAATTCGTACAGCTTTTCGGTTCGCCTTTCGCGCTGTTCGGAAAAGCGTGCCTGCTCTTTTATCTGAGCGGTCATTGCGCTTGTGACGAGCGAGACTGCAAGCATGCTGATGAATGTAACGGGATAACCTGAAATGGTAAAGTTAAACGCGTGATAGGGATACGTAAAATAATAATTCGTGCCGACGACGCCGGCGATCGCCGCCAGGATTCCCCACAGATAACCGGCTGTGAATCTTGAAACCAACACTACTGCCAGAACATAAATAACTGCCAGATGATCGTAACTGCCGGATAATTTTACAATCAGAAAAGAAACAGAAGTGGCGACACCCAGTACAAATATGCTTTTTAAAGCGTCCTTCAAAAAGCTTACGGGAGAATCTGCGGATGCATGAACCAAGCCCGTACTCGCATTTCTGATTATAAATCACTTCCCGATTTTAATAAATTTATTAAAAAATTACGGTATACGAGCACATTATAACATACATATACTCAAAAATAAAAGACTAAATACATAAAAATTTCATTAAGAAAATGATTGATTATTGGTGAATTAATACAATAATTGCGTTATATTTAAATAAAACGGAGTTGGGTTTCCTCCGGCACCGAAAGCATGTTATAATATAAACAAACAGACACATAACAAATTTCTGAGGAGGAAATCAATCTTGGACGTCAAACTGATTGCACTCGATATGGACGGTACCGTCCTGAGGTCGGATAAGACCATATCCCCGAAAACGGCGCACGCGCTGAAAACCGCCCTTGCCCGCGGAATTATACTGGTACCCGCCTCAGGCCGGACGAGGCTGATGCTTCCGCAGCAAATGCTGGAGCTCGGTCCCATCCGCTACGCAATTACATCAAACGGCGCCACGGCGGTGGATTTGGAAGAGGATCGGATTGTTTACTCCAACCAAATGACGCGAGAGGAATCCGACCGGATTATTGATTTTCTGACGCCCTATCATGTGCTGGTGGCAACCTACACCCAGGGACGTCCCTATGCGGATAAAAAGCGGTACGGTCTGCTTTCCACTTTTCAGGGATATCCCAAGGTTTTGATGGATCTGATTTTGAAATATCAGACTTTTGTGGATGATCTTCCACAGTTTTTGAAACAGAACGGATTTTGTATTGAAAAAATCAATATTCCCTTTATGGAGCCGGATGTGCACGATGAACTGGTGGAAAAGCTGGGGAAGATGAAGGAATACGCCATTACGGCTTCTTTTAAGAATAACATAGAGATTAACAGAGCCTCCGCCAACAAAGGCGATGCGCTCAGCCACCTGTGCGGGCAGCTTGGAATTTCCGCAGGAGAGGTAATGGCTTTCGGTGACGAGCGGAACGACCTGCAGATGCTTACATTCGCCGGCTGCGGCGTGGCGATGGGAAACGGCGATGCTTCGATCCAGCAGATCGCCGATTATGTGACCCGCTCCAATGACGAGGACGGCGTTGCCTACGCGCTTGAAAAATTGCTTGATATCCGCTGATTGCAAATGAATGCAAAAACCCCCGGCGATTCCGCTTTTAATACGGAACCTGCCGGGGGCTTTCGTTATTTTTCGCCGGTTTTTCTTTTCTGCATATGATAGGCAATCTGGAGCATCTGTTTTTCAGGGAGGAACCTGCCGAAAAAGCGGGTGCATTTCATCAGTGCGCCCGGTACGATCACGAGCTTGTTTTCGAACATCTTCCGAAGGGCGTATTCAGCGACATAGCGGCTTTCCAGCCCTTTTACGCTGAATTTCACATCGGCGACCGCGTCAAATTCGGTGTGAACCGGCCCCGGGCAGAGCGCGCAGATATGCACCTTGCTGCCGCTGCGGCGCAGCTCCTCGTAAATGGCTTCCGTCAGGCGCAGAACGTACGCTTTGGAAGCGTAGTAGGAGGAAAGCAGCGGGCCGGGCTGGAACGCGGCGGAGGAGGCGACGTTCATAATGTAACCCGCGTCTTTCGCCTTGAAATCCTTTAAAAACAGTTTGGTCAAAATATGCACCGCACGGATATTGGTGTCGATCATCCGCAGCTCTTTCTGCAGGTCCGTCGTATCAAACGCGCCGAAAACGCCCAGCCCCGCATTGTTGATCAGGATGTCGATATTTTCGTTCCTGACCTGCTCGTAAAGCGACCGGCACTCCGATTCGACGGATAAATCCGCACAGATGATCCGCACGTCGGTTTTCAGTGATTTTTTCAGTTCTTCCAGACGGTCGCGCCTGCGGGCGACCAGAATCAGGTCATAGCCCTTATCGCTCAGAATTTTCGCCATATCGCGCCCCATGCCGGAGCTGGCGCCTGTAATGCAAGCTTTCATCTTCATCCTCCCGCCGCCGAGTTTCCCATAACAGTATTTTCAATTCAGCTGCAAAGCCATTTCGTATTTTTCTGACCCTGCGTCTGATGATGGCAATGATAACAAAATTCATTTCGCTGCATTTTAAAATTGCTATAGAATATCTGTAAATCTAAATTTATTATACAAAAATCATGACTAAAATGCAAATTGTGAACAAAAAATCAAATGTTCACAACTTATTCATTGTTAATTCAAATATTTTGTGCTATACTACAACAGATATAGGATATTTTTTATACGCAGTACAACTTACAATAGGAAGACCGTCAGACCGGAGCCATCCGGATTGACGGTCTTTTCCGTTTCAGGATTATCCTTCGGAAAGGAAGTGCCGCAGGCAGCTCTGAAACGCGGTGGGAAGCGTGTAGGCTTCGGTCAGTTCCCCCCGCTCCACCCAGACCAGCCCGCCGGCCGAAACGGAATTTTCCGCAACGACGCGGTAGTTGGCCATATGCCATTCAATATGCGTGAAAATATGCTTTGCCGCGGGAAGCGGCTCGATTTTCTGACAGGATATGCCCAAAGTTTTCAACCATTCCTCCGCCTGCTGTGGAGAAAGTTTACCGGGGGTGTTGGGAAATTCCCAAAGCCCGGCCAAAAGTCCCTTGTCCGGCCGCTTGCGCAGGGCGGTTTTGTCTCCGCAGAGAATCAGAAAGACGGTTTTTTCTTCTGTCTTCCGCTTCTTTTTTTCCGCCTTTACCGGCAGCTCCAGCTCAATGCTCTGTGCGTGTGCCGCACAGAGCGGGGACAGCGGGCATTCCGCGCATTTGGGCACGGCGTTCGGCAGGCATACCATGGCGCCGAGCTCCATCAGGGACTGGGTGAAGTCGCCCGCGCACCCGGCGGGATAGATTTCACGAAGGCGGGCGGCGAAGCCGCGTTTGACGGAAAGCTCGCCGATATTCTCACGGCTGGCGGTGACGCGGGACAAAACGCGCAGGACGTTGCCGTCCACCGCCGGGGCGGGCCTGCCGTAAGCGATGGACGCGACGGCGCCCGCGGTGTACTCGCCGATTCCGGGCAGGCGCAAAAGCTCCTCCGGCTGTTCGGGCAGAACCCCGCCGTATTGTTCCATAACGGCGCGCGCCGCTTTTTGCAGGTTGCGGGCGCGGCTGTAGTAGCCCAGCCCCTCCCACAGTTTCAGCAGCTGTTCTTCGGGCGCGGCGGCAAGCGCGGCAACAGTGGGCAGCTCAGCGGTAAACCGCTCAAAATACGGTTTTACCGCCTCTACCCGCGTCTGCTGAAGCATGATTTCCGAAACCCAGACCCTGTAAGGCGTGGGGTTGTCGCGCCACGGAAGCACGCGCGCGTTCGCGTTGTACCAGGCAAGCAGAGGCTGTACGATTTTCTGCAATTGATCATTCATGAATGGGTTTATAATTCCTTATCGATTTATTTTTCTTTAATGGCACCGCTGCGGTAAGCCTGGAGCAGCGCGGTCAGTTCTTCAATCTGGCGGCTGAGATCCGCGCCGTTGTCGGTGTCCGCCACGGTGACGCGCTGCTTGATCGCTTCCACCACCATGACCTTCGGCGAATTTTCGCAAACGCTGCAGCCGGACTTGAGCGGCTTGTGCTCCGCAAGCGCCAGATAGCGCGAATTTGCGATGAAGGTGTATCCGCCGATACCGGTCTGCGACTGGTAGGACTTGGAAATGCCGCCGTCAATCATAAACAGAAGGCCGTCGCCCTTGACCGGCTTTTCCCCTGCCTTTACGGGGACGTGGCCGTTGATGATGTGCGACGAGGACGGGTCAAGACCGAACTCTTTTAAAAGCATTTCACAGGTGGAACGGTGCTCAATATATGTATAGTAGAAATTCATTTTTTCTTTGTGGGTTTCGGGAGCTGCGATAAAATAACGCTCAAAGGTGGCCATCTTCGTTTTTCCGAACAGAGGGGACTTTGCGCCGCACCACAGGTACCACATCAGGTCGCGCGCGTTATCGCGCTCTTGGGAGCCGGAGGGCGCAAAATAGGCGTTGCGCACCATGCCGTCCAGAAATTCCAGATATTCGCGCCCGGAGTGCTCCTGTCCGTAAAGATGGATGACGTCAAGGCTGCCGTCCTCCCTGAGCGGGATGCACCCGTGGTACAGCAGGTTGGAATTGATGCGCAGGTACATGCTGCCGTGTGAATACAGGAAACGGATGTGTTTTTCGAGCCGCTCGCTGTGGCTGAACGAAGATGCGATGGTTTTCATCAGCTCGGTTTCCTCGCGGGTCAGCTCCAGCGGATTTTTCGGGTCCACCGTGGGAAAGAGCGTGTCGCGCAGGGGGTATTCTTTACCGTCCAGCAGGACGGTTCCCTTTTCAAAATTGATTTTATCCAGAAGGATTCTGCCATCCATGTGGTATTCGGGATGTTTTTTAATGAGCTGGGCTTCCACCTTGAACTGGATGATCGCCATGGCCTTGTGCATTTTTGCCGCCAGAGGGATATCCACAGGGTCGTACTGGTTTTCGTCCAGAATATGGGGAATAAAAACCTCGCAGGGGTCGTCGCGGTAAGTCTGTTCCGCGAAAACGGACAGCGCGCGCAGGTTGATGCCGTAGCCGTCCTCCAGAAGGTCGAAATTGTTGTAGCTGATGCCCAGCCGGATGACGTTGGCGATGCACGCCCAGTTGCCGGCGGCGGCGCCCATCCAGGAGACATCGTGGTTGCCCCATTGGATATCTACGTCGTGGCAGTTAATCAGCGCGTCCATAATCGCGTCGGCGCGCGGACCGCGGTCGAAAATATCACCGATAATATGTAGTTTGTCAATCAGAAGCTGCTGAATCAGGTGACAGAGCGCGGTGATGAATTCCTCGCTCATGCGGGTCGCCACAATGGAACGGATGATTTCGCTGTGGTAGTGGGGCTTGTTGCTGGCGCCGTCCGCGTGGAGCAGCTCGTCGATAATATAGGCGAAATTCTCGGGCAGCTTTTTACGCACCTTGGAGCGGGTATATTTGGAGGAGGCCTCCTTACAGACTTCCACCAGGCGGTAAATGGTGATGCGGCACCAGTCGTCGAATGCCGCTTCGTTCTGCTTTGCGGCGCAGTATTCCGTTTCCGGGTAGTAGATCAGCTTTGCGAGCGCGGCGCGCTCGCCTTCCGACATGGACTGCTCAAACAGCTCGTCAACCTTTTTCCGCACGACGCCGGACGCGCTTTTGAGCTGATAGAGAAATGACTGGTGCTCCCCATGAAGATCGCTGAAAAAATACTCGGTGCCTTTTGGCAGGCTTAGAATCGCTCTGAGGTTGATAATTTCGGACGCGGCGGCCTGTGCGTTCGGGTAATCCTTGGCCAGGAGCTTTAAGTATCGCTCGTCAATCATGAAATTTGCCTCCTCATACTTAGAGCCTGTTCTTTTCCCCGTTAAGGAGAGGCTCTTATTCTGCCGGTCAATGTTCAACGGATGTATTGTAATTATAGCATATATCAGATCAGTATTCTTGTTCAATTTGACGCTTTCTTTTATAGGATAGTATAGTTTTAATAAAAAATCAATCGTAATGATGTAAAATAACCATGAATAAAAATAAAATTTAAGTTGTATCGTGGATAATTATACGGTATAATAAACGGAAGGCTAAAAATCAATTGAATAAACGGAGGGATTGTCCTTGTCCACCAAACAACCCGCAACGGGCTATTTGCCTGACGAAAAACCGCCCTTTCTCAAGCTGCTGCTGTTCGCGTTTCAGCAGATTATTGTGATGTTTCCGGCGACAGTGCTGGTTGCGCTGCTCACCGGGTTCCATGTTTCCACCACGATTTTTGCAAGCGGACTGGCAACCATCGGATTTATCCTGATTACAGGAAGAAAAATCCCGCTTTTTTACGGATCGAGTTTTTCATACATTACCGCGATCTGTTCCATTACGGGTGCAAAGGCGTTCGCCGGACCGGTAGCAGATGAAAAAATTGCCGCCGCGCAGTTCGGCATTGTCCTTTCCGGACTGGTTTCCATTGCGGCCGGTATTATCATCAAGCAGTTCGGACAGGAGGCAATTGAAAAAGTGCTTCCCCCAACCATTACGGGCAGCATTGCAATGGTGATTGGCCTTTCCCTTGCGGGCACGGCTCTGAGCAATCCCACGAACCTTCCGAACGGCGTGACCGACGCGACAAAAGCGCTTGCGCTGAACCTGTCATGGACTATCTGCATTGTGACCCTGCTTGCGACCGTCCTGTTCTCCGTCTACCTGAAGGGTACCTGGGGCCAGATCCCGATTCTGCTCGGGCTGCTGACCGGATACGTTCTGGCGCTGATCCTCGGCGGCGTCAACGGGATCGCCTTCTGTGATTTCAATAAAATTCCGGAGACAAGCTCCCTGTTCTCCATTCCGGCGGTCGGCTTTGCACTTCCGCATTTCACTCTGCCAAAAGCAAGCTGGGCGGCGGTCGCGGCGATCATGCCGATTGCCATTGCCACCATCCCGGAATCCACGGCGCATCTTTACCAGCTCGATATTTACGTAAACAACCTTGCACAACAGAAAAAATCGGATAAGCGGTACAATATTTCGGACAAGCTGGGACTGAACCTGATCGGCGACGGCCTTGGCGATATGATTTCCGGCGTCATCGGCGGACCTGCCGGCACCAACTACGGCGAAAACCTGAGCACCATGGCGATTACCAAAAACTTTTCTACGCCGATGCTGATTGCGGCGGCGCTTATCACCATGATTATTTCGTGCTTTACCCCCCTTACCGCGGCGGTCTATTCCATTCCCAACGCGGTCATCGGCGGCATCTCCATTTACCTGTTCGGCA
>JGI20225J20221_1001791_pt1 | contig 11021 bp, 7 predicted proteins | sample BioMet4_FD_20221 | JGI IMG/M metagenome (IMG submission 20221) | reverse complement strand
CCATTTATGAAGCCTTCCTCCACAACGAGCTCGATATGGTCGACATCCCGACCGACTACCNNNNCAGCNCCNCANAAGTCCGANNGCCCAACGCGCTCAAGACCTTGGGCGCGACCGTCCTCAAGATGAACGTCAATTCGTGCACTCAGGCCCAGTGGGAATACTACTTCGGCACCGAAGGCACCATCAAGACTCACACTGAAGACAAGTATTGGGATATTAAGCCGATTATGTCGAATGATGACTTCCTCGATGGCGTCTACTTCGCCATCGATCGCGAGACCCTCGCCAACAAGCTCGGCCGCAACGCGGCCCTCAGCTTCCTCAGCGGAGCCTACATGATGGACCCGGTCGACAGCACTCCTTATCGGAGCACCGATGCCGGCAAGTCCGTCGAGAAGCCTTACACCGACGTCGATCCGAACGGCTACAGCGCCGAGACCTCCGCTCAGCTCTTCAAGAAAGCCATGACCACCCTTGAGGGCAACGGCTCCTACACGAAGGGCACGGCCGACAATCCGACCACGATTGAGCTCGAGTACATCTTCCGCTATCAGACGACGATTGATAACATCGGCTCGATCTTGAAGTACAACATCGAAACCGTCTTCAATACCGCCTGCCCGGGCTACAAGCTCGTCATCAACGAAACCGTTGGCGGCGCCTCCTACACCGACACTTACGACAGAATGGACCGTGGCGAGTACGACTTCGCCGATGGCGCCATCCAGGGCAACACCCTCGGAACGCTCTCCTTCATGAACTGCGTCTGCTCCGATGACCTTGCCAAGGGCTTCAACCTCAACTGGGGCGAAGTCACTGCCGCCGTTGATGAGACGAGTCCGATCGTCTATGACAACAAGATCTGGTCTTACGATGGCTTGTACAGCGCCGCGACTTCGACTTCCATCATTTCGAAGGGCGTCCTTGTCGCCGCGACGGCCAATGCCGCAGCTTCGGTTGGCGCTCTGAGCACCACCGATACGACCAAGTATCTCTACAACACCCTCGATTACTACGACAATGACAAAGTCGAGTTTGCCGTTGGCGATTACTGGATCCAGGTTGGAGAATCCAGCCAAGGCTACTGCATGTACTACGAATTCTACCAGGCCGATGATAAGACCTGGCACGTCTACATCCAGAATGCCGTTACGGGTGCTGAAGACGATAAGACGATTGATTGGACCCCGGTCTATGGGACTGCGGATTCCAAGACGACGGGTTATAAGACTCAGGTTGTCGGCATTCCGTATGCCAAGGCCCTTGAATACGCGAACCTCTGCACGCTGACGGTTGAAACCTATGTCTTCTTCGGCTTCGACTATCAGGTCAGTGTCAATGGCGGCGCGCATCCGACCCAGTCGAACTATAAGTACGTCAAGATGTCGGTCTTCAAGACCTTAGGCAACTGAGGTTCTGCGAATCGATTCTGACTATTGTCGATCGAGCATCGCCGGTATTCAAAGTACCGGCGATGCTTGTTGTGTCTAAAAAAGGTTTACTTTAGTAGTCGATTAACCGAGAATAATGAGACTATCCTCATGCGGGTATGCGCGCGCGGGGGAGTTTGCATAAATAAAGTGTGGAGAATATGGAACAAAAAGAACAGGCAAAGAAAGAAACGGTGAAGCCAAACGGGGCTTCTACCTCGGCTGGCACCATGGCGCTGCCATCGTCAAAACCCAAGAAAAATATTTGGCGCGATTCGATCGTTCCGTTTTTCGAATCGTTTACAAAAGGGACGATGTTTACCTACGTTCTCCAGCGAATTTTCCTTGTTTTTGTTACCGCCTTCATTATTCTTTCCCTGACTTACATCATGCTTCGCTCGCTTCCCGTTAATCCGGGCACCAGTATTTATGCCGAACAATTAAAATTCTGGACCTCACAAGTTCAGCTGGGCTATTACCGCGAATTAACTGATGAAATTGATGTAGCTTGGTACAAAGCCAATGATCCCAAAACCTTGGTTACCATTGGCGGCTCAGCGACTGGCTGGCATTATTACGTTCCTTACCCGATTATGGTGCAATATGGACATTGGTTGTCCAACATCTTCACCAAATGGGATTGGGGCACTTCGACCTCGCTCAGCATTGGCAAGAGCGCTATGGTCATTGAAATGACGAACCTTCCGGCGACGATTAAACTCAACGTGATCTCAATCTTCATTTCGATTCCGGCTGGCATTGGCTTAGGAATCTGGGCGGCTTTAAAGAAAAACAAGGCGGCCGATAACATCATCTCGACGATTATCATGATCTTTATTTCCGTCCCATCCTTCGTTCTCATTTCCTTCTTGCTTATTTGGTTCTCCTATGACTTAGGCTGGTTGCCGAGCAGTTGGCCTGACAAGAGTGGTGCGGCTGCCGATCCTGGCCTTGCCGCCCGTGCTTATGTCATCCCCGTCGCTTCGCTCTCCTTTGGTTCGATTGCCGGCTTCGCCCGCTACACGCGCGCTGAGTTGACCGAAGTCATGTCGAGCGAATTCTTGCTTTTGGCCCGGACCAAGGGTTTGACCAAACCGCAAACGGTCGTGCGCCACGCTCTTCGTAACTCGATGGTTCCAATCGTCCCGATGATCATCGGCCAATTCGTTGGTATTTTGAGTGGCTCGATGATTTTGGAACAACTTTATCGTATTCCAGGCGTTGGACGTCTCTTCGTCGATGCCCTCAGTAGCAGTGACTACCCCGTCGTCATGGTCGATATGGCGGTTTATACGCTTATAGGTCTTTTTGCAACATTGCTCGTGGATTTAAGCTATGGCATTGTCGATCCACGCATCCGAATGGGGGCGGTGAAATAATATGGCAGAGCTTGATAAAAACAATCAATTCGTCGCTGCAAATGCCACATCAGATCAGGATTGGCAATTCGTTCAGCAAAATCGTTTCATTTCCGAAAAGAAGCTTGAATCGAAACCGACGACCTATTTGCGCGATGCGGTTCATCGGTTCTTCAAGAACCGGTCTTCGGTTGTTGCCGGTGTAATTCTTGCTATCGTTATCGGCTTCGCTATTTTGGTTCCGGTTGTCGATACTAACAACATCGTTGATCCTATCACTGAAGCTACCTATCTTCCTCCGAAGTGGTTCGAAGCCAATGGTTCAGGCTTTATGGATGGTACAGTCTCAAAGAGCAATGTCACCATTGATCCGGATACGATGCTTCCGGTTCTCAATAATGGGAAAACCGTTTATGTTACCCGTTCCATTATCGGCGGTAAAGATGGCATAACCTATAATGATGCCTATTACAATAAATTAACCGATATTGTCGAAGCTTATGGACGTGGCGGTGATGTTGTTGTTGCAACGGCCTCCCGTTCCGAAGATACGACGATGTATAGCCCGGCGTTCACTTACACCGTGGATCATACTTACGCTTTAACCACTGAATTCGATGCCGAAATGTGCGCTTCTGTTGCTGGCGGAAATCCGACGTTTGCCCTTGCCCTCTTAAGCGATAATTTCTCTTCAAATACACTGACTTCTCGTTCTGTTTTATCGACTGTGACGATGCTTCAAGATTACAGTTCGGTCTATACTCCGATTTCCATTAGCGATCTTTCGTCCTTAATTAAAGCTGATCCGGCTTATGTCGCTGCTGGTTCGCCCGCTTCATTTACGGCGGAGTTAGCCTATATCGTGAAGACCAACGTGGAATCCGATACTGTTTTCCCGCGTATTTATGTTAAAAATTTGACGTTAAAGGACTCCAAAGCTTCGAGCAGCGAGCAAAAGACACTTGATTCGATTGCTTGGAGCGATTCGACCAAGATGCTCGGGAGGACGGCTGGAACGACATTGAGCGCTGATTTCACGTGGATGATTGGTCATTTAGGATCGCTTGATGTTTATAACTCCAAAATTATTCAAGGTTCTTTCCGCTACGATGCCTACGATGCCGCATTCGGCGAGGAAGAAGGCTTCTTATTCGGCGAGACCGTCTACATTCAGCCTTATATCGATAAAGGCTGGATAACGTATACTTGGAGCAACGACGATGCCGTCAATGGCGGGGTCAAAAGCTTCAAACTGACTGCAGAAGGCGAAATCCATTGCCCTTTGCGTGCGGTTACCGCAGAAAAGATCAAATCATCTAGATTTGCGACAACCCGTGAGGTTGTTGGCGTCATGTCTTGGTTCCGTTACTATGGTTATACTTCAATGCCGAAATACGTCTTCGGTACGGATGGCGTTGGCCACGATTACTTCAAGGTGCTTTTCTCGGGCTTACGCACCTCGCTTGCCCTTGGCGCTTTAACCGCAATCATCACGATTTCTTTCGGTATCGTTTGGGGTTCGATCTCCGGCTACTTCGGCGGCTGGACCGATATCCTAATGGAACGTTTCACCGAAATCTTGGGTGGTGTTCCTTGGATCGTCATGATGACGTTGATCATCTTGATGATGAAACAATCCAACTTCTGGGTTTTCCTCTTCGCACTCTGCTTGACGTCCTGGATGGGCGTGGCCGCAGAAACCCGAAGTCAGTTTTATCGCTACAAAGGTCGAGAATACGTTTTGTCCTCTCGGACTTTGGGCGCTAGCGATGCTCGTTTGATTTTCAAACACATCTTGCCTAACGGCATCGGACCGGTGGTGACCGGCGTCGTCTTGATTGTTCCTTCGGTCATTTTCTCCGAAGCTTCCATCTCTTACTTACTTCCGGGCACCTTGGCTTTCTCGGGTTCCCAGAGCTTCGGCGTCGCTCTTTCCGATGCACAAAGCCAAATTGGTTTGCATCCGTACATGATCATCTGTGGTTCGCTTATCGTCTCTTTATTGATGATTTGCTTCAACCTCTTTGGCAACGGTCTCCGCGATGCGTTTAACCCGTCCTTGAAAGGAGTCTCTGAATAATGGATAACGAAAAGAAAAACTCCTTAGAAGCCACACCCGCAACGAAAGGGGTGGCGGTTTCTGTTCGCGATTTGCAGATTTCCTTCTCGACCGATTTCGGCCGGGTTTACGCGGTACGTGGCGTCTCTTTTGACCTTTATAAAGGCGAGACGCTTTGTATCGTTGGCGAATCGGGTTCAGGCAAGTCGGTAACCTCGAAGGCCATCATGGGCATTTTGCCCGGCAATGGTCATATCGATGGTGGACAGATTATTTATGAAGGCGAAGATCTCACCAAGGTTTCGGAGGAAGAATTCCACCGGATCCGGGGCAGTAAGATCGGCATGATCTTCCAAGACCCGCTTTCTTCTCTTAATCCGATCATGCGCATCGGCAAGCAGATTACGGAAGTCATGATTATCAATGGCAACCATTTGAAGCGGATGTTCAATGATTTGATTTCGAATGAACTCGTCCATTATAAAAACGACCAGCAGATTTTAGCTTTGGCCAAAGAAAACGTTTCGATCGCAAAACGCGTCGGCAAGAAGGTTTTGAAGAACTCTCTCGAGAAGGCGAAAGACAACTATCGTTTCGCTTGCTCCAAAGCTCGGAAAGAGGCGAAGGCCAGCAACGCTTCCGCCGATGAAAAGATCGCCGCTTTAACGCAAGAATACCAAGCGAAAATAGCCGAATTAGAAAAAACTTATGCTGATTCGCTGAAACTCGCTCAAGACAATTACGTTCAAGTCAAAGCCGAAAAAACCCCGAAACTTGCCGAAGATAAAGCCGCTTTGACTACGGCGAAAGCCTCGGCTAAGGCCAAGGTTGATGCCTATCGCAAGCAGCTTCGCTCCGAGCACATCGCCAAGCAAAAAGGGAATATTGCCCGTTTCTTTGCTCATGCCCCAGAAGGTTCGAAGAAAAACGATTATCAGCGTGGCGTTTTCCGGGAAATTATTCTCGAACGCCGTCAATATCTTTCTAAGATTCGCGTCAGTCAGCGCGAAGCGAAAGAACGCGCCTTAAAAGTCATGGCCGAAGTTGGCATCCCTGATCCCGAACGGCGCTTCAATCAGTATCCGTTTGAATTCTCCGGCGGTATGCGTCAGCGTATTGTCATTGCCATCGCCTTAACTGCTGACCCCGACGTTCTCATTTGCGATGAGCCGACCACGGCGCTCGACGTGACCATTCAGGCTCAGATTCTTGAATTGATCAATCGTCTTAAAGCTGCCCGTCATATGTCGGTCATCTTCATCACCCACGATTTAGGTGTCGTGGCTAATATGGCGGATCGCGTTGCCGTCATGTATGCTGGCAAGATTGTCGAATATGGTACCGCCATCGATGTCTTCTATCATCCGGCTCATCCCTACACTTGGGCTTTGCTCTCTTCGATTCCTGATGTCGATAGCAAGGAGCGCCTTGAAGCGATTCCTGGTACCCCACCGAACATGCTTTTCCCGCCCAAGGGCGATGCCTTTGCCTTGCGAAGCAAATACGCTCTCGGTATCGATTTCAAGAAAGAGCCGCCGTTATTTAAGATTTCCGACACCCATTATGCGGCGACGTGGTTATTAGACCCGCACGCCCCGAAAGCGGTCATGCCGAAGATTGTTTCGACCCGCATTGAAAATTCCTTAAGAAAGGCAGGTCTTTCCAAATGAATCCTGAAACCAAAAAAGCACCTGTTTTGACGGAACGGGAAGAAAATAAAAAGAAGATCAAAAAACGGGAAGCCGATCTCAAGAAACAGCTTCTTGTCGAAAAGAAAACTTTTAAAGACGCGGAAGAGAAATTCGCTAAAGAAGTGGAAACTCCTCATAAAGAAGGCAAGCTTTCGGATGCGGATTACACCAGCAAAAAGGCCGCGTATTGCAACGAACAAAACGAACGGAACTATCGGATCGGCAATTTGAAGAGCGCGATCTATTCTGTCCATATGAGCTATCGTCAGGATCTTGTGGATAACCACGTGATTCTTTCGGTGGAACATTTGAAGCAGTTTTTCTCGATGGGCGGCGATTACAAAACGAAAGCCGTCCATGACATCTCTTTCCAAATCAAAGAAGGAGAATGCTTTGGTCTCGTCGGCGAATCAGGCTGTGGCAAAACCACGACTGGACGTTGCATCATTAAGCTTTACGACATCACTTCCGGTTCAATCTACTACAAAGGCTACCGAATTTCTGGTGGCGCCCGTTGGAACCAAAAAGAGATTAAATGGAGCAAAATCCACGCCAAAGAAAAGATGGCCGCTCTTCGTAACAAGGAAGCTGAAGAAATTTCGGCCATCCCTTTAAAGAGTGGCGATTTTCAAGTCAAATTAGATGATTTGGAAAAGCAAAGAAACGAAGAAATTAAAGAAAAGAACGATCCGATGAACGACGATAATGACGCCATTCTCGCTTCGATTAATTCTTCTTATGATAAGCAAGAGCAAGAACTGCGCGATCTTTTGGATATGGCCAAGGGAAGCGAAGAGGAGCAAATGCAGAAGATTCGTTCCTACTATGAGAAGAAAATCGCGGAATTGAAGGCTGGCGAAGCGGCTCATATTCAGCTTCAAAAAGACTTGATTCACGAGATTAAATACGATAACAAACACGTCGGTGGTCTTTATGTTCAAGACCAATATACCCCTTCAGCTGATTGCACGAGCATTTCCAAGGGTTCTCGCCATCGTCTGGTTAATGAAATCCAGATGATTTTCCAAGATCCTGTCGATTCGCTCGATCCTCGTATGACGGTCGAAGAAATCATTCAAGAAGGCTTGCACATTCAACATCATTATAACAAAGCCGAAAACCACGAAAAATGTGTTGAAATGCTCGAAAAAGTCGGGTTGATTCCGGAATATGCTTCGCGTTATCCCCACGAGTTCTCAGGTGGGCAGCGCCAGCGTATTGGCATCGCCCGTGCTTTGGTCATGAATCCGAAGCTTCTCATCTGCGATGAGCCGATTTCTGCTCTCGATGTTTCGATTCGAGCCCAGATCCTTAACCTTCTCAACGATGTCAAGGAATCAATGGGGTTGACGCTGATGTTCATTGCCCACGATTTGTCCGTTGTGAAGTATTTCTGCGATCGAATTGCCGTCATGTATTATGGCAACATGGTCGAATTAGCGACTTCTGATGAACTTTTCCGCCATCCGCTCCATCCTTACACAAAAGCTTTGCTTTCGGCGATCCCGAGACCCGATCCTCTCAGCGAGAAGAATCGTGTCCGTATCGTCTACAATCCTTCGAAAGCCCATGATTACAGCCAAGAAAAACCTTCCTTCCATGAAGTTCTTCCTGGTCACTTCGTTCTATGCAATACGCCCGAGCTTCACGCCTATGAGGAAGAAATCAAACAGCTTGATCTCAAAGCCTCTGCTGAAGCAAAGAAGTAACACTCTTTTTGATCCTTTAGTTTTCGTAAAGCCAAGCCAGGGCAAGTTAAAAGGCCCCGACTTGGTTTTTTTCTCATGTGGATTACTTTTACCCAATAGACAAAAAGGTTAGAATGTTTATAGAAGGAAAGGGGCATCCCCTTCAAGCAACTTTATGAAAAAAAGATTTTTTCAAAAATTTATCATTCTTCCTCTCGGCGCGATAGCGCTGGGTGTTTTGTCTTCCTGCACTTTTAATTTTTGGAGCACCGTTAACGGCAGCAAGAGTATGGTCACCTCAGGTTTGGCCATAACGTCGAAAGATGGCACGTCTTACGGCGCGCCTAAAACGTCTTATGACTCCGGGACGAACTACTCTCCCAAGGCAACCGCTTTTACACAGAGCAAGGTCGAATCTTCCGGCTCTGGGTTTATGATGCCATCAACGGGGAAACTCAATATCCTCGTGATTCCAGTCATCGTTGATGATTTTAAAGCAAACGCTACCGAAAAAGTCCGGAATGATATCAATTCCGCTTTCTTTGGCGATCCTTCTGATACTTCGTGGGAGAGTTTGGCCTCTTTCTATTACAAATCTTCTTATGGTCAATTGCTTCTCAATGGTACCGTCAGCCCTTGGTACGATTGCGGCTATACGAGCAAACAGATCTCCGAATTAACTTATACGGGCACATCGTCCTATCGGAGCGCTTATGAACCGACATGGACGATTTTGGAGAACGCAGTGGCTTGGTATCAAAGCAACTATCGAACCGATTGTTCAGAATTTGATAGCGATGGCAATTCCGTAATCGATGCCGTTTGGCTTGTCTATAGCGCTCCCGATGCCCAAAAAGATACCTCTTTGGATTCGACGGATTTCTGGGCCTACACTTATTCAGATCTTCTTCCTTATGAAAAAGCCGTTAAAGTCGGTTCGGCTTCAACCTGCATTCCTTTCCGCTATAGCTGGGCTTCCTACGATTTCTTGTACGCGGGCTATGGGACGACCGGCATCGATGCGCATACCTTCATCCATGAAACTGGCCACTTAATGGGNCTTGATGACTATTATGTGACCGATACCGCCTCCTCCTACACGACCAACTATGGCCCCATGGGGCGTATCGACATGATGGATTTCAACATCATCGACCATAATGCCTATAGTAAATATGCTTTGGGTTGGATTAAGCCTTATGTCGTGACAGGGGCGACGACCATCACCCTTAAGCCTTCTGCGACGAGCGGGCAAGCCATTCTCCTTCCGACGAGCACCAATGGCTGGAATGGCAGCGCCTTCGATGAATATATGTTATTGGAGTTCTATACGCCGACCCTTTTGAATAAAAAGGATTCCGATAGNGCCTATCCGGACAATGAGCAACGCGGTTTCACGGTCAACGGCATTCGCATGTATCACGTTGATGCTCGCTTGGTTACGATCAGCAATGGCGTTGCTACTTATAGCGACAGCCTGGTAGCGAATGATACGGCTTATACCATCATGGCTCACGGGAATTCTAGCGCTTATAACAAAAACACGGGAACGACTTTGAGCTACCGCCTGGTTCAAGAAATGGATTGCAAGAGCAAACGAAATTTCGATACCGATCCTTTGATTGTCACGAAAAACGGCAAACAAACTCTTCTTCCGGATGTTGCGGATGACACGAGTTTGTTCCAAAACGGAGACTCTTTCTCCTTCGCCAATTATTCTCACAGTTTCCCCAAGAGTACGATGAATGACGGCAATTCTTTCCCCTATAAAGTTGCGGTGTCGGGTATCTCGTCAGAATCGGCGANGGTGACGATTTCGCTTTAATCTTCATTCTTTTGTATGAAAACAACTTGGCTTTTGCTATCATCTAAGGTCCGATTGAAAGGGGACCTCAGATGATTAAGAAACGCCTTCTTCCCATTCTCTTATTGACGTCAGCCTTTTTGGCTTCTTGCGTCAATAGCGCAAGTTCTTCTCTTTTAAACAGTTCTTCTTCTACTAACGGTGCCGCTTCGAGTGCAGATGGCACTTCTTCGACGAGTGAAACGTCTTCCTCTTCAACTGACGCTTCCTCTTCGAGCAGTTCAAGCACGACGACATCATCTTCTCCGAGTTCGTCTTCGTCCTCCTCCAGTTCTTCCTCCTCCAGTTCTTCCTCCTCGAGTTCGTCTTCTTCGAGCTCTTCTTCGAGCTCTTCTTCGAGTTCGACCCTCGTCGAAAGCGATTCCTATGAACTGATTACCTTTAAAACAACCGGCGCTTCCAGCACCGCCCTTGCAAATTTTAGCGGCGTTTTCACTGAAGAAGGCGTGGGCGGGGCGAGTTTATCTGGCAGTTATTGTTATAGCAATAACGGTTCCTTAAAGATGGGCTCGAGCAAGAGTGATGGTACGCTCAAGATCACCTTTCCTAAAGCACTTATCGTCAATTCGATTATTTTAACTTTAAAATCCTATTCTTCTACCAAAACCCCTACGGTTTCTTTCAAAACCGACGCGGATTCCTCCGAGCGTAGTGCGACAATCACTTCGGACTTCCAGGATTATCCTTTTACCTATTCTTCTGGAAAAGTCTCCAGTTTNTCTTTGACGGTTCCCAAGAGCTTCCAAACGGTGGTTTCTTCAATCGGCTTTTACGGCCCGAGCGCTGCGGTTAATGCCAGTAAGGTCAAATCTTTTACGGTCTCTCCGAGTTCGATCGCCCGGCTTGGCGTTGGAGCAAACCAGCAATTGAATGTTACGACTTCGCCTCTCCGAAACGATGTTGTTCCGAGTTTCGTTTCTTCCAATCC
>JGI20225J20221_1000134_pt1 | contig 11026 bp, 14 predicted proteins | sample BioMet4_FD_20221 | JGI IMG/M metagenome (IMG submission 20221) | reverse complement strand
TACCAGAGGGATTTCTGCTATCTGTCCGTTATAAAAGACGCGTACACGGAGCAGGCGCTTTCCTATGTTCTGAGCAAGTCACTTGAGGTCGATTTTGTTCTCCAGACGGTCAACCAGCTGATGGCCAATCATGGCATGACACTGGAATCGGACGTTCTGATCCACAGTGACCAGGGCTGCCATTACACCTGCGTTAAGTTCCGTCAGCTTCTTGAGAATTATGGCCTTCGTCAATCCATGTCGAGGAGAGGGAACTGCTGGGATAACGCGCCACAGGAAAGCTTCTTCGGTCACATGAAGGATGAGCTGAAACCCCAGATGAGACAATGGAAAAGTTTTAGTGATGTTAAAGCCAGCGTTGACGACTGGATANATTATTACAACAACGAACGGGGACAATGGCAGTTGAACCGCCTGGCTCCCAATGAGTTTTACAGTTACATAACAACCGGAATAGATCCTTTATCAAAGAATAGGAATTTAGGTAAGAAGAAAATGTGTCCGTGTCCTTGACAAAGGGTACACTTTACGTTAAGGGCTGAAAACATAAGTTTTTCTTAGAAGTTTGTGTGGCGTGTCGAGAATCTTGGTTTAGCCACACAAATCCTTTCGGGATAATCTGACAGAATAGAATTGACTGAGCTCTTTAGTAAATTCGCGGGAGCGAGTTTAACACGCTTTAACATGGCCCGCGTCTTGCTAATACGACGTTCCGGCACTTGCAATATCCAAGGATTGGGAGTTTTGGCCTCCGTTGCCGCGGATATTGACAATCTGTATACATAGATAGCTGCTTTGATTCACCTGCTGGAGATTAATGACCAGGCAAATCATATCCTCGACTCAAAGTCTCCAGGGAATAGGACGAATAGAGGATTTCTGGAGACTGCCGTTCGCTTTGGAGAGCTCGGACGATTCCAATATACTATTGTAACGAGTCATGCCGTCCTTGGAATCTTGGAAGACGTCCGCGTCTTGATAAGAGAAAATGGTTGTGCTATTCTGACAGAGAAGTAACTTGGGTTTAAGGGCAGGTGAAAATATGTTCAGAGAAATGAGAAGAAGCCGTCAGACCCTCGCGGACGCGGAAATCGAAGATATACTCGCGAGGGGCACGCATGGGATATTGGCTGTTTCCGGCGACGACGCGTATCCTTACGCGGTGCCGGTGAGCTACTGTTACGAAAATGGTAAAATCTGGTTCCACAGCGCCGTGACCGGTCACAAGCTGGACGCGGTTCGGCGGGATGACAAGGTCTCTTTCTGCGTTGTTGATCTGGATCAGATTGAGCCGGAACGTTACACGACTTATTTCCGAAGCGTGATCGCCTTCGGGAAAGCGCGTGTTCTGGAGGAACCGGAGGAGAAACGCCGGGCTTTTCTGAAACTGGCGATGAAATACTCGCCGGATGACGAGACGGGATGCCGGGCTGAGGTCGAGCGTCAATTCACGCGCGCCGCGGTTGTTGAAATCGCGGTGGAACACGTGACTGGCAAGGAAGCAATTGAGCTTGTCCGCCGGAAAGCGGACGAATAGTGAGGAGGAAGAACAGAATGAAAAAACTGACAATGACGATATTACCGGGATGTCCTTATTGCGCGATGGCGCGGGAGATCATCACGGATTTAAAGAAAGAAAACAAGGATTTCGCGGGTGTTGAGGTGACGGAAATCGACGAGTCCGCGGAGCCGGAGCGCGCGGGAGAGTATGATTATTATTATGTTCCCTCATTTTTCCTGGGAAAAGAGAAATTATACGAGACGAGCCCGTCGGATGACCGGGATAAGATGGAAAATGAGATCCGCGTGGCGTTTGAGAAGGCTGTCCGCGAATAGCGGCAATCGGAGGGGAGATAATGATGTTAGATGACCATGACTCAGAAGGTGACGAGCTTTTTGATCTCTGGATGTTCGATCAGATGGAGAGAGACCGGAAGAACGGGAAGAAACCACAAGGCTGTGGGTGCTGCGGCGTGACGATGATCGCGATGGCGCTGATTCCGTTCGCGGCGTACTTCATCGGGAGGATGTTTATCTAAATATTTGGACAGGGGAAAGGGCGCCTGGTGGGGGCGCCCTATTGTATGAAAAAAAGGTTGGTTTGTGAAGGTCTTATTTGTATTGCTTGCTTTCTTCGCTTGTTTATGTTTATAGTATAGTTCGAAAAAGTTGTTCCATCAATCAAGATTTGGACGAAATAATATAAGAATATCGTCAAAAATCAAGATGTCGGAACTGGCTTTTTCCGGGAAGCTTTTTTCAGCTCATTATATACGCGCTCGACGCGGTCGGCGCACCCCGGAAGGTCGCTTTTGATCTCGCTTTCCCAAACGCGGATTACGGTCCATCCCATTTCGGAAAGGCGCTCGTCTTCCTCACGGTCGCGGGCGATATTACGGCGAATTTTACCGGCCCAATATTCTGAGTAGTGGCTCAGCTCGTCCTCCAGACTCGTGTATTTGTCGCGGATCGCCCAGTTGTGCCCGTGCCAGAAATCGCCGTCGCAGAAGACAGCGAGGCGGATTCCGACAAAAGCGATATCAGGTTTCCCCGGAAGTGTTTTCTTGTTCTTCTGATAATGAAGTCCTCTGCGCCAGAGCTCTGTTCGCAGCGAAAGCTCCGGCTTCGTGTCTTTCGAGTGAATCGCGGACATGATTTTGTGGGTGACTTCAGGCTTTCGTTCTTTCATCTCCGAAATAGTACCCCCAATTTTCCTGGATTCGCCGCGCGATATTATACGCGAGGACGCAAGGCACGGCGTTTCCTATTATTTTGTAGGCGTCACTTGAGGTGACGTTCGCGTTCTCGTCCGTAGCGGGCAGAATGAACTGGTAATCGTCCGGAAAAGTCTGGATTCTCGCGCATTCCCGAACGCTTAGACGCCGTTCGGGCAGCCCCTTGGCCAATTCTCCGGCGTGAGCCCCGCTATGCCCGGCCGAAAGCCTGCGGTACTCGATGTTTCCGTGATGCTCGGAACGAATCGTCGGGCCCGGCGCGTCAAGCTTTACCTCACTTTGCCCCTGGCAGTGAGCGCCCATGTATTTCGCTTTGGAATACTTGCGCTGTGAAGGATCCGCGGAAAGCTCCGGCTCCTTCAGCCCGGTAAAAGCGTCGGCGCACGTTACGAAAGGCAGGATGTCCGGGGTCGCGTCATCCGCTCCGTGCGTGGGAACCGGGTACGGGTTGAAACGCTCGGGAATCTGTTCCGCGGAGAGCGCCGCCTTCGCCTCAGGCGTGAGAGCGCTTTTGCGGAAACCGAAGAAGATGACCCTTTCCCGTGACTGCGGGACACCGTATCTGGCCGCGAGCAGCACACGGGCAGGAACGACAAGATAACCGCCGTTTCCGGCACCTGAGAAATCATGCTCGATGATTTCCTTGACGTCCGCCAGATTGGTGAGTCCCTTGACGTTCTCGGCGATAAAAAGCTTCGGCTCGGTAAGGGTAATTACCTCGCGCATCCACATGTAGAGCTTGCCGCGGCTCTCTTCGGAGGGCTCATCGTCCGCGAGCGCGGAGCCGAGATGGCTTCTCTGGGAATCGAAGCCAAGTCTTTTGCCGGCGATCGAGAAGTCCTGACAGGGAAAACCGCCGGTCACGATGCCGACTCCCTCAGGAAATACGCGCTTTCCCGAACGCGCTTCCTTGACCAGATCCACGACACTCTCCAGGTGATAAATATTATTCGCGTCCTTCTTACGACCCGCGAAATAAGAAACCCAGGCAGCCTTCGCGTCGGGCCGTATATCGTTCGCGAACACGGTTCGGAACATTGTCGGCGCGAGCGTTACCCAATCTCCGTTCTCTTCCTGAATCCAGTCGGGATGTATCTGGGAATTGACGGATTTACGAAGGCAGGTAAAGCCTCCCTCAAAGCCGATATCCATTCCGCCGCATCCGGAGAATAAAGACAATAGTTTTATCAAAATCAGAGCCCTCATTTCTATTAAATAATTAAAACCATTTTACCATTTTCTTTGACGAGAGGGAAGAGCGGAGAACATGGAAAAAGGACGCCCGTTACGGACGTCCTCAGATTGTAGACAAACAGGGCATTGAGAACGCTATCAGGCGATTCTCAATGCCCTGTTCGCGTTTAACCCAAACAAATATCGCTTCAGTAACTGGGTCAGAGGTAGTGACTCTTTTTTCAGGCCATATTTTTGTATCATTCTTGCCAGCTTTTTCAGATTTAAGCATGTGTAAGTAAGGCCAACCTTCATTCTCATGCTGGCCATCCCTATCATATTTGTGTATCTGAATTGATGGAACTCCTTCGCTGTGCCGAAGATTCTCTCGATGGTTTCTTTCCGTTTCTCGTACTTGTCCCTCATCCCGATTCCATATCGGATATCCTCACATCGCTCCATGTAATCCTGCCACACATGGCGCGTCACGACTTTTTGTTTTGACACGCTTAGCGTACATTGGGATAAGTATGGGCAGCCTGAGCAGATCCGGGGATCGCTTTTATACTCTCTGTAGCCGTCCCGGTTAACCGTCGAGAATCTTAATTCTTTATTCCATGGGCAGACATAGCAGTCGTAATACTCGTCATAAGCGTACTCGCTCTTTTTGAAGAAGCCTTTCGCTGTCATGGGGCGCTTGTATGGGAATAGCGGCTTAACTCCATCATCTAGCAGTAATTTCGCTATCGGCGGGGTTTTATAACCGGAGTCCATGACCGCGTAATCAGGCGCGTATTTTCTGACCTTCTTGTAGATCGCGGGGAAAGTCCTCGCGTCGCTCGCGTTTCCAGGATGTGTCGAGTACCCTAAAATCCAGCCATGGGCGTCACAAGCTGTTTCCACTGAGTAAGCGAATACCTGTTTATGCTCTCCCTTGTGAAACCAGCCGCTTTCAGGGTCTGTCGAGCTCTCTTTAATTTCACGCGTGTTCCCATCCGCTCCTCCATCGCTGTCAGGGCCGCCCGTCCCATGGTCATCATCGTCATCTTTCTTCTTTAAGGGCTTCTTTCCCGCCTCGTCGCGTTCCCTGTTGATTTCCTCTTCCAGTTTGCCTTTGTAAAACAAGGTTTCTTCTTTGACCACGCGCCGGATATATTTTTTGTTGTTCGCGTGAGCCTTAACATGTGTGGAGTCTATGAAAATCGTGGAAGGGTCGACCAGCTTGTAGCGAAAACATTCTTCCAGAACCCGCTCGAAGATTTGCTCAAACAGATCAGTTCCCTTAAAACGGCGGCTGTAATTTTTGCCGAAGGTGGTGAAGTGGGGCACTGAATCATAAACGCCGATCCCGAGAAACCAGCGATAAGCCATGTTTACCTGGATGTCACGAATGGTCTGCCTCATGCTCTTAATGTTATATAAGTATTGAATAAGCGGAATCTTAATTAGTACCACCGGATCGATCGAGGGACGGCCCTGATCTTCCGAGTACTTGTCTTTAACCAGGTCATAAATAAAAGACCAATCAATCGCTCTGTCGATAAGGCGCAAAAGATGGTCTTCCGGAACTAATTCATCCATTGAGAAGAATTGAATCTGTTGTCGATTTTTTTCTTTATCCGTTGTCATCATAGCTCGACATCCCTCCTGATAACACTATTATACACCTTTAGAGACGCGCTTAAAAGCTAAAAGAAGTCCTATTTACAAAGTGTTTTGCTTTGTAAATAGGACTTTGTCTTCAGTCTGAGAGAATCGGCCGCGGCCGATTCTCTGTAAGGAACTAATATATTTATCTAAATCTTCCGCTTGGGCACAAACTCAATCTTAAGCGCCATGCCCATGCCCTCAGCTAATCTCTTAAGCAGATTCACTGAAGGATTTCTTGTCCCGTTTTCAAGTTTACTGATATCCGCCTGATTAATGCCGGTTCGCTCCGCGAGTTCTTTTTGCGTCATATTCTGAGAGGTTCTTGCGTCAACAATCGCTCGTATTACGTCTAATTCCGGCTGGATTGCTTCGTACTCTTTAGCGAAATCACTATCCTTCATCTGTTCTTTTTTAAATTCATTTAAGGTTTTCATGATTTCTCCCTCCTTTCCTTAAAATCAGCCCTTCGTTCCTTGGCTAGTTTAATTTCGTTTATTGGAGTTTTCCGCGTCTTCTTAACAAATCCATTCGTAAGTACGATTTTCCCTTCAAAATAAAAGAAATAAAGCACCCTGGTAATATTATTACCCACTTTACATCTAATTTCAAAAATACCATCGTCAAGCATTTTGCTATATGGTTCGCGAAGTTGATTGCCCTTTTCTTCCAGCAGTTCAAGCAGTCCAACCATCTTAGCTCGTGTTTTAACGTCTAATGCTGAAATAAACTCTTCAGCCGGACAATCACCATTTTCCTTTTCATAAAACACAACTTTAAATTCTAACGCGTGTTTTCCTTTACGTTTATTATATGGCATATATGCCATGTTGTCAATTCTACGATTTATACCTTCCGCGCTCCTTCCCCCTATTCGACAATGTTACCGGAATTATTTGTTGATAAAAGTATCATAACAAATTTAAAGCGGTCATGCAACAATATGTTGTATGACTGCTAAGGGAACAATAGTCGAGCGCAAACGATATCAGTTTCCGTGACAATCGCCTCGTTCCGGCGTCCTCAAAAACATCATCAGAAACCGGAGCAGCACATAACCGATAATCATAGTCGTCAGAAAGATTTGAATTCCCGCGATCTGCGTCAGAACATCCGCCGCGGCCTGGGAGCCATGCCCGGCCAGGTAAGCGCTCATCTTCTGCGTGGCCACAATACCGATCGCCATCGGGAAGGTAATGCCCGCGTAGCCCGGCGTAAAGGGAAACGAGAAAAACGCCGGCAGCTTCAGAATGATAAACAGCGTCGAGCAGATCACGCAGGCATAAAGTAAGAACAGAAGCCATGGAGCCGGGTTCGCCTCGCCCAGCACGTTGATATAGCTGACCACGCAAAGACTGCAGGGTGCCAGCAGCACGGCCTGCGTGTGGTACATTTGAGGCTTGATTTCCACTTTCAAAAGACGAACCAGCATAAATGGCAGGATCAGGAGATAAACACCGATGCCGTACCAGGTAATAACCGTGAGAATGCTTTTAGCTTTCATCGCGCCGCCCGACACGCAAGCGACCATAATACCGTTATACGTAACGTACCAGCTCGGCATAAAGGTTATGATATTTCTTTTCAAAATCACATTCCGAACCGTAAAAACCAGAATATGAGCGGCATGAATCGCTACACCGGCAAACCAGAGCATTCTTCCGGCCGGAAAGCCGATTTCGTTGAGAAAGCTTCCCAGGATCATCAATGTCATGGAAAAGCCGCCATACAGACTGCAGGGAATGACCTGCCGGTATTCCTTGAGACAGGTCTTAGGATAAACAATCATCTTCACGATATAGCACGCCGCGACGATGGCCGCTACACACATGACAATCTGCCGGAGAAGAGAAAAGCCCAGTCCTCCATACACGTTGGAAAGCGTTAAAGCTCCGACAAAGCACGGCAGGAGCGGAACCGGAATTCGTTCGAGTCGCTTCATAATTTTGCCCCTCTCTATTCGTAATAGAACTCAAAGTTTTCTTTTGTGTGGAAAAAGTCGGAGTAATCAATATCAAAAATTGGTTTCTTTACTTTTCGAACGTCGATTTTACGGGCGATCAGCTGCTGCAGCGTGCCGCTGTAGGAGAGGTCATTCTGTAAAAGAGCCGCCAGGATTTTTCCGTCTTTATGAATGATCTTGCGATAGATCTCGCCTTTTTCCTGTATCTCCGTCTCGGCGCCTTCCACCTTCGCGTTAATGTCCCCCAGCGACATGCTTGTGATACCGAGGAAGTTCATGGTCGATTTCGAGGCGAAGAAATCATCCATCCTGACGGCGTGACCGGTCATATTCGCGCCGGCGACGATGCCTTCTTTTACCGCGATCGGCCAGATCGGCGCCAGGCCGGAAACATCGCCCGCGCCATAGACATCCGGGTCTGAGGTTCGGCCGTACTCATCGAAGACCAGCCCGAATTTTGACAGCTCGATTCCGCTGTCCGCGAGGAACTCGACATTCGAGCGGACACCCGCGGTCACGACCAGATAATCGCATGGTAGCCTCGTCCCGTCCGACAAAATCGCTTCCGTGATCTCATGATCGTCGTTTTGCGTGACCTCGTTCAGACCGACGCCGAAATACTGTATGACGCCGCGTTTCGCGAAAGCGTCCTGATATGTTTTCGCGGCCCGCTCGTCCAGCTGCTTTGAAAGCATCCAGGGAGCGAACTCGACCATTGTCACCTTCACGCCCATATCCAGAAAACCGGACGCGCAGTCGAGCCCAACCAGACCCGCGCCGAGCACGATGATGTTCTTCCGTGTTTTCGCCACCGTCTTCAGTTCCTCAATATCGCTGATATTGCGGAATCCGATGGCGTTTTTCGCGCCCTCCAGGTTTTTGATGAATGGCGGGAAGAAGGTATGGGACCCTGTCGCGATCAAAAGCTTGTCATAAGTGACCGTCTCCACAGGCGCGGCGGCCGCGGCCTCCCGGTCAACTTTTCTGGCCGTCAGATCGATCCGCTTTACGCGGAGCTCGCGCGCCTTCGGATCCAGTGACTCCGCGGTACAACCCTTCATCCAGTTTACCTGATACAATTCCGCGAAATTTTTCTCCACGAAGCAGAGCTTCTCCTCGTTCCGGATTCCGGATAGATACTGATGCAGAATACACCGGGAATAGATATTCCGGTCAGCGGAAATCAGGATGATCTCTCCATCCTTGTCGCGCTTGCGGATTTCGCGTACGCCGTTGACGCCCGCTGCCGAGGAACCGATTACCACATATTTCATGCTTCCACCTCCTCCAGCGTTATCGCGCGCATGGGACATTTCTCAACGCACATGGGACGCGCTGTTCCGTCTTCGGAGCGATGAACGCACATGTCGCATTTCATGATCTCCGTATGTTTGACGCTGTCATATTTCAGCACGCCATAGGGACAGGCCATAATACACATATAGCAGGAGGCGCACTGTTCCTTGTCATAGGTGACATACCCGGTGACCGGGTCTTTTTTCATCGCGCCCGTCATGCAGGTCAGCGCGCATTCCGGCCGGTCACAGTGCCGGCAAAAAATCGGCGCCGGCTTTATTTCACTGTCGATGACCACGCGGTTCCTGGCGTCGCCGCTCTCCGCCTCATGGCTGACAACACAGGCTGTAACGCAGGTCAGACAGCCGATACAGCGACTACGATCAATCTTGATCCGATACATAAAATCCCTCCTGTCAGCCCTGAACCTTCTCGAAACGCGCCGGCGCGCCTTTGTAATTCGGTTCTCTGGAATATTTGTCATAATTGGACGGCGTCAATTTATTGCATTCAATATAATGAATCGGAGCGTAGAGCTCCTCATATTGAACATCGTCCGTCACGCGGGCCGTGAAAACCGCGTTCTGCCCGTTGCCGGAGTACACGCGTATTTCGTCCATATCATTCACGCCCCGCTCGGCCGCCATCTTTGTGTTTATATAGAGATAGGCTTTCTTCACGGAAACATCCTCGACGAATTTCACTTCTTTTGTCCGGCTCTGCGTGTGCCACTGGCCGACGGTTCCCCGCCCCGTGTTAAAAATCATCGGAAATTCTTCCGTCCTTGGAAGCGGGTTCTCCATCACTTCCTCAAAGACAAAGTTCGCGCGCTCATTTTCCGTGAAAAACTTGCCGTCTTCGTATAGTCTTCGCTGCTCGTCCGGAATTGCCGCGCCGATCGGATACGGCCACTGAATACCGTGGGAATTCTCCAGGCCTTCCCATGTCACTCCCGTGAAGTCCTCCGGCATATTCCTCGAAGCCTCTCTCAATAAATTGAAACAGTCCCTCGGTGTCTCCCAGCGAGCGATCGCGTCACCCATTCCCAACGCTTTCGCCACGCCCAGAATGGCCTCGTAATCGGAAATCTCATTCTCGCCTCGGTCCAGAACTTGCCGCATAGCGGACATCCGACGCTCCAGATTGATATATGTGCCTTCCTTCTTCAATCCCGGGACAACCGGGAAATATACTGTCGCGAGCTCGGCGCTTTCCGTTGTGTCATAAATATCCTGAACCACAAAAAGCTCCAGTTTCTCCGCCGCCGTCCGGAACGTCTCGTTGTTCGTCCAGGAATGCCGCGGGTTCGTGCAAAGAATCCACAGACCTTTGATCTCGCCGGCGTTGATTCCGTCAATGATGTGATCGTATGTCATTGTAGGTTTCTCGGCGAGCATCGCTTCCGGCGCGCCGAAAATGTCCGCCAGTCTTTGACGTCTGGCCGCGTTCTGGAAATCACCGCCGCCGATCAGCATCGTCGTATTCGAAAACACGCGGGAACCCATGGCGTTGCATTGACCGGTAATCGAATTCGAGCCTGTGCCCGGTCGTCCGATATTACCCGTCATCAAAGCCAGATTAATGATAGCCTGCGCCGTCCGGACCGCCTCATACCCCTGGTTCACGCCCATTGTCCACCAGAAAGAGACCGCCTTCCCGTTATGTATGAGACCGCATAGCTCCAGGATCTGTTCCGCGCTCAGCCCCGTTCCTCTGACTCCGCGTTCCAGCGTGTACGCGGTCAGAAAATCCTTGAACTCCTCGAAGTGATTCGTATGCTTTTCAATAAAATCATGATCGATCCAGTCCCGCTCGACCAGTTGCTCCGCTATCGTATAAAGCAGGAGCAAGTCACTCCGCCATTTTAACGCGTAATGATAATCCGCGTTCTTCGCCGTCTCCGAGCGCCGCGGATCCAGAACAATGATCTTATGTCCGGGAATCGTATTGTTTTTGACACGTCCCCAGACAATCGGGTGCGCCACTACAGGGTTCGCTCCGATGAAAATAATCGTGTCCGACAATTCCAGATCGCGCAGCGTATACCCCGGCGCGTCAAAACCATAGCTTCCTTTGTGCGCCACCGCCGCCGTCGCCATACAAAGCCGTGTGTTAAACTGTACCCTATAAGGTGGACACGCCCACAAGATGTATTCCACCCAATAATTATGGTGATACCCTTTTTTCAGGACACGTTTTCCCGCGATTCATC
>JGI20225J20221_1003026_pt1 | contig 11046 bp, 12 predicted proteins | sample BioMet4_FD_20221 | JGI IMG/M metagenome (IMG submission 20221) | reverse complement strand
CATACTTTTGTTTATCAAATCCATACCGGTATTACCCACTAGTCCTGTTACAAACAATCCGAATTTTGGTTTTAAATTCACATCAAGAGCTTTCTCACGCTCATTTAGTAATATTGTCTGTGCGTCAAACAGTTTCATTTCTGGTCGTTTTACTTCCATTGATTCAGGTATATCACCAGACGGACGAGATAAGATAATGTTGTCATCAATCTTTTCACCTATAAAAATAGCCAACATCATAATATATGAGTGTCGTTGTTCTATCAAACTCTTCATCTGTTGTTCAGCGTTCAGTTGTTCAACCTTTATGGCATCAATATCGCTCTGATTGGCTATACCATTCTTCATCATAGCGTCAATGCTTTTCCTACTAAGCGCCAAGTCTTCCTGCAAAAGTTTATTTTGCTTGATTTGTTCGTCAAGAAGTAACGTTCCGAAAAACATTTGATCTACTCTTGAATTTACATCATACATAGAAACATTCAACTGTTCAGTACTCACATTCGCATCGGCTTTAGTTATACTCTTACGAGAAGAAACAGCACCACCATCATATACATTCTGAGATACTTGCAACATTCCACCATAGAGATAGCTTTTAGTATCAATAGCTGAAGCCATATTACCTTTAAGCATATCTGTATGATATGTTGCCAAACCTGTTACAGAAACTTGTGGTAAATTAGCGACAGAAGCATTGGCGATATTATAGTCGCGCAATCGCTCAACCAAATCATATTGCTTTATAAGCGGATAATTGTCATGCGCTTTCTGTCTGCATTGAAGTAATGTTAGTTGGGCGTAGCATCCTGTGGTTGCCATAATCAATCCCAAAAGAATCATTCTTATTCTCATATATTATATTTTTCTGCAAAGATATGCTGTTTCATTAATAAAGTCATTATCCTTAATAATTGAAAAATGTCCTTTTTGTACTATAATTCAAAAAAGATGGTCAACAATAGGGATATTTTATTATCTTTGAGGCATATTAATTGATAAATAGTAGGATATGGAAAGTAACAGACCTATAAAACTGGACTTCGAACGTATACGCGATTATATAAAATTAGGTATATTGGATAATGCGAATGCAGCGTATGTGGCAAAAGACTTCGCTGTATTACTGAGTTTCAACAGACTTAGAAAAACATTCATAACATTAAATCAACCATATAGATTTGACGAACTACGTGTATGCTGTGTAAAAAGCGGAACAGGCCATGCTATCATCAACCTTATTGACTATACGATAAACAAAGGTTCTATGTTGTTTATCGGAGGCGGGAGCATTGTACAACCTATAAGTTTCACTCCCGATTTCGATATGGAGGAAATATCTGTAAACGATGAGTTACTGCAAATGCTGTTTAATGGAAGAGTCCCATCGTGCTTAATTAGCGGCGAGAGTAAAACTACCATACCGATGAATGAAGAAGAAGAGAACATATTTAACAGACTTATAGAAGATGCATGGCTAATAGTACATTCAAACAGTATAGACAAAGATACATTCTTTTGTGTTACGAAAGCAATACTATGCATGTATAGCAATTTAAACAGCAAAACAGGAGTTAACGGCGAAGTGCATACCCATGAACGTGAGGTATTTCTTAAATTTATAAACCTTGTACATAAATTCAGTAAAAAAGAACGTTCACTTGGTTTTTATGCAAACAAGATGTGTATGTCACAACGTTATCTAGGAACATTAATAAGTAATGCCAGCGATACAACAGCAAAAGAATGGATAGATAAATCGGTAATTGCTGAAGCTAAGGTTATGCTTAAACATTCAGATATGCAGGTTTCACAAATCAGTGAAGCGCTAAACTTTCCAAATGTAAGTTTTAAGGTTATGCTTAAACATTCAGATATGCAGGTTTCACAAATCAGTGAAGCGCTAAACTTTCCAAATGTAAGTTTCTTCTGTAAATTCTTCAAACGCTTGACTGGTACAACTCCACAAGGATATAAAAACGAATAGTTACGCTTTTATATCCTTATATAATAATGTTGTATTTTAAACTAGAGTTCGGTATTCTCTGAACTCTCTTTACTTTTAAAATAATCTTCGAATATCTGAGCAGCCAACTTAACCTTCAAAGCACATGGTCTACCTTTATACTCTTCAGGTATTTCTTGNTGATGAGCAGGGCCTTCTGCCTTAGCATAACCTTTTAAGCCTAATATCTCACCACATGTTACTGAACCATACTGCTCTTTAAACTTTTCAGTCATCATCTGTATGGCACTGACTGTCGTTTTTATTTTTTCCTTTTCTTCGGGTACCGAATTGCCATCTTCAAGACCAGCTAATACAGCCATACCCATAACAGCACCGCAGGTGAGTCGCTGGCGTCCCAAGCCTCCACCAAAAGCGGCAGTAATATGAGCAGCCTGTTCCTCTGAAAGTCCGTAACGATCAGCAAAAGCAACAACTACAGCTTGTCCACAGTTATATCCGTTTTTATAATTATCTGCGGCAACCTCCGCACGAGTTTTATTCTGAATCATATTATTCTTTATTCTTAAGTTTACATATGTAAAATTTGATGATTTGTGAAAATTACTGTAAATTTAATGTGTTAAAAATCAAAACATTACAAACAATAATCACAATGATCACCGAGGACAAAGTTACTGAAATATTTTGTATTGCAGATGATTTCTGCTAGTTTTTTGATGCAATGATAGTAAAATACACATTGAAGAATAACATGAAAGGAACTATTATGAAAGGCTCAGATAAGTTACTCTTAAGGAAAAGGGCTAACATTGAGACTATGAATGAAGAACTTAAGAACATTGCACAAGTGGAACATTTATGACATCGGTCTTCTGATAATTATATTATCAATACACCTGAAGCATTGGCAGCATACTGCCTTTTCCCTAAGAAGCCTAATTAATGTTGAAAGAACTTTTGATAGACAATTAACTTTGTTTTAAATTCTTCGAGCTCACATTAAATAACAATTTGAACTTATAATCGCTATTTTGCTTACTATTTGTATATAAATAGCAAGCAAAAAGTATCAAAAACGAATAATTGAATATTAATTAATTACTTTATGCTACAATTTACTTTGTTATTGTTTCAAAATGGCGTACCTTTGTGATATCAAGATAACAAAATGCTATATATTTATACCATTAAGATTACAAAATGATATTTCTGAATATCATAAACAACACACACATAATAACACAACACAAATTAAAACAAATTAGGTATGGGTAAGCAAAAGTCAACATTAAAGCGTACATTGAACGCTTTTCATTTGTGGGGAATAGCTGTAGGATTAGTTATTTCAGGAGATTATTTCGGATGGAGTTACGGTTGGGCATCAGGAGGAACCCTTGGATTCTTAATAGCAACATTATTTGTTGCGGTGATGTATGTAACTTTTATATTCAGTTTTACAGAGATGTCGTGTGCTATTCCTCAAGCAGGAGGTCCGTTTGCCTATGCTCGCAGAGCGTTTGGACCCATTGGGGGATTCTTTGCGGGTACATTTACACTTATAGAATATGTTTGCGCACCTCCATCCATAGCATTAGCTATCGGAGCATATTTCAGTGATCTAGTACCTGGATTAAGCCCTGTTGCTATCGCAATTGTAGCTTACGGACTTTTTGTTGCCTTAAATCTTTGCGGAGTTTCAGCGGCTGCTACATTTGAACTCGCTGTTACGATAATAGCTATATGCGAATTGCTCGTCTTTATGGGCGTAGTGGCACCTGGTTTTGAATTAACAAACTTTCTTTCACACGGATGGGCCGGTTCAGACACATTCTCTATGGGGACGATAGGTGGTATATGCGCTTCGATACCGTTCGCAATATGGTTCTTCCTCGCAATAGAAGGAGCCTCTATGAGTGCAGAAGAAGCAAAAAATCCACAAGTTACAGTTAAGAAAGGATTTATTACGGGTATTATAACTCTAGTAATTCTTGCTGCTGGCGTAATGATGTTTGCTGGTGGATCAGGTGATTGGAAACAATTATCCAACCTAAATGACCCTCTGCCTAAAGCTATGATGATGGTAGTAGGTCAAAAGAGTAGTTGGGTACATATGTTAGTCTTCCTTGGACTCTTTGGACTCTTGGCTTCATTCCATGGAATAATAATGGAGGCTGGTCGTCAGATATTTGCACTGTCACGTGCCGGTTATCTTCCAAAGTCATTGAGCTGGGTTAACAGACGCGCTGTTCCACATTGGGCAATCATAAGTACAGCCGTTTTCGGTATCGTGTGTGTTCTTTGCAATAGTTTTGATCCATTCTTTAACGGTCAGTCGCTTACTGCAAATATTATAACACTGGCATGTTTTGGTTCTATCACAATGTATATCATATCAATGATGTCTCTATTCAGACTTCGTAAGACAGAGCCCAATCTGGAACGTCCTTACAAGGCAATCTGTTACCCTACCTTCCCTATAATAGCATTGATAGGAGCTGTGATATGTTTTGTACTGATGATATACTATAATTTCAATGTATTTGTTGCATTTATAATAATAATGGCATTATGCTATGGTTACTATGTGTACAACCGTAAAGCTATAAAGGAAGACTTTGTTGTAATAGACGATAATGCGCCAGAGGTAGAAGACGAGATTGAGTCAGATGTAGAATCCGAAGGTGAACTAATAGGAGAGACAGTATATGTACAAGATAGCAATAGGAAACATAACATATAGATTTGATAATCTGAAAGATGTCATGGCAAAGGCAACACCAGCTCGTTCTGGTGATGACCTTGCCGGAATATCTGCTTCAAACATGGAGGAGAGGGTGGCTGCAAAAATGGTCCTTGCTGAAATACCACTTCAAAGATTCCTTGAAGAGCCTCTTATTCCTTATGAGGAAGATGAGATTACAAGATTGATTATTGATACTCATGATCAGAAAGCTTTTGCTCCGATAAGCAGTCTCACGGTGGGTGACTTTCGAAATTGGTTGCTAAACGACCATACCACAACCGACGATCTTTCGTATGTAGCTCCAGGGATAACGCCAGAGATTGCAGCAGCAGTTAGTAAAATAATGCGTAATCAGGATTTATTGTTAGTGGCACAGAAATGTAGTGTCGTAACTAAGTTCAGAGATACAATCGGTCTGCCAGGCAGATTGAGCGTGAGATTACAGCCTAATCATCCTGTAGATGACCTGAAGGGTATTGCTGCAAGCATAATAGATGGACTTATGTACGGTTGCGGAGATGCTGTTATCGGTATTAATCCTGCCAGCGATAGTATACCGGTGTTGATGAATCTAAACTATATGTTGGATGATATAATACATAATTATGATATACCTACTCAGTCATGTGTGCTCACACATGTCACAACTTGCACCGAATTGATAAACAGAGGGGCACCGGTAGACTTATTGTTTCAGAGTATAGCAGGAACAGAGAAAGCCATGGCCGGATTTGGTGTTAATCTTAAGATGTTAGACGAGGGGTACGAAGCCGTAAAGAGTCTTCATCGTGGAACTATCGGAGAAAACTGCATGTATTTCGAAACAGGACAGGGTTCTGCTTTATCATCAGATGCAAATTTCGGAGTAGACGAACAGACGTGCGAAGCTCGCTGTTACGCAGTGGCCCGCAGGTATCATCCTCTTCTTGTAAATACAGTGGTTGGTTTTATAGGTCCCGAATACCTATACGATGGTAAACAGATAACAAGAGCAGGACTTGAAGATCACTTTTGTGGTAAGCTTATGGGAGTGCCTCTAGGCTGTGACATCTGTTATACAAATCATGCAGAGGCTGATCAGGATGATATGGACAATTTACTCACATTACTCGTAGCCGGTGGCGTTAACTATATTATGGGTGTCCCCGGAGCAGACGATATAATGCTTAACTATCAGAGTACATCTTATCATGATGCCCTGTATGTGAGAAAGCTCCTGAACAAAAGGCATGCACCTGAGTTTGAAAGTTGGTTGAAAAAAATAAACCTAATAGACGAAAAGGGAGATATTCTACCATTCAAACCAACAAATAAATTATTGCAAATAGAGAAAATGGAGGCTGTAAATGGATGAAAATCATTATTTAACCGTAAAGGCAGAAAATATAAGAGAGAACGACTGTTGGGAAAAACTAAAATCTTATACCGATGCTAGAATTGCCCTAGGTAGGACAGGATGCAGCATACTGACAAACGACTATTTGGCGTTCAGTCTGGCGCATGCCAAGGCACGCGATTCTATAAAGATGCCTTTCGATAGAGATAGAATAGGAAAAGAATTACATGCAATGGGACTTAAAACTATAAATGTGGAAAGTTCCGCTGTCAATAGGGAAATATACTTGTGTCGTCCTGACTTTGGCAGACGACTGAGTGAGAGAAGTAAACTTCTACTAGATGAGCTGAATTATCAGGGAGCTGATGTACTGTTAGTTATAGGTGATGGATTGTCATCAAAAGCTGTTCATAAACAAGCCGTTCCATTCATACGACAGTTTTTGCCATACATGGATGAACTTGGCATGACGGTTGGACCGGTGGTGCTCGCAAAGGAGAGCAGAGTAGCACTAGGTGATGATATCGCGGAGAGGATGCATTGCGGACTGGTTGCTACACTGATAGGCGAACGCCCTGGCCTCTCATCTCCCGATAGTCTGGGAGTGTATATGACATACAAGCCCTATTGTGGCAGGATGGAAAGCGAACGCAACTGTATATCAAACATACGTCCTGAGGGATTGAGCTATGGTAAGGCTGCATTTAAGTTGGCTTGGCTTATAGAGAATGCATATAATATGAAGAAAAGCGGCACAGCTCTGAAAGACCAGAGTGATGATATACAGCATTATCTTACATTGAAACCTCATATAAAAGATACAGATATACTGAATATTGTTTAAACAGAAAAAATAAATATTGTTTGACTAGACCAGCTCCTAGATTAACGTGAGTTCAACGAATTTAGAACAAAGTTAATTGTCTATCAACAGTTCTTTCAGCATTAATTGTATGCTTCTTTTGGGAAAGGCTATATGCGGCCAATGCTCCAAGTGTATTGCAAGACCGATGTCTTGAATGTTCCACTTGTGCAATGTTCTTAAGTTCGTTCATTAATAGTCTCAATGATAGCCTTTTCCCTTAAGAGTAACTTGGCTGAGACTTTCATAATAGCTCCTTTCATGTTATTCTTCAACTTAAGAATAAGTTGTATGCCGTCAAAGAAAAGCCTTTCAAACAAGTCTTTCACATACTCCACAAACAACGCATCGCCCACGGTCATTTTCGGCTATATATTTTTTCATTCAGCTTTTTGTAACTTGTTATATTGATCAAGATACTAATCAATCTACTGATAAATTAGTAAGATTTTCTGGCAATTGGAATCTCTCGCAATTAACTTTAGCCAAGAGTTCCTCACCTTTCTTTGTAATAGCAAAACGCATGCAGCGCTTATCTTCTTTACAAAGTTTGCGGCGAATATACCCATCCTTTTCCAAAGAGGCAATTACCTTTGAAGCATTTGAATTTGAAAGCTCCATTTCCTCAGCAATCTCTCCCGAAGAGATGTTTTCCTTTTCAGATACAATGCAAAGCATCGTTGCCTCATTTATATTAAGACCAAGCTGCTTTTGGAACTCGGTTTCAAAAGCAGCTATGGCACGATATACATTTCTTATTCTNCAAATACAATTTTTATTCATTATGTCTTGTCTTATTTCAATAAAGTATTTTTTATTGCTTTTTCAAGATCTATTCTTCCCATTGCGCCAACCTGCATCTTTGGCTCGCCTTCCATCGGAATAAAGAGCAATGAAGGTATTGAGCGGATGCCAAACATTGATGCAATTTCCTGTTCTAGCTTTGCTAAACATCAATCTTAACCTTGAATACTCTTGCTGCCAGGACTGGTCAAGTATTGGTTGCTTGTTGGCTTTGCAAGGTCGCATCCACGCACCATGTTAAGCATAAGAAGTGCTATTATTTGCAGGGTTTATCTCGCTTTAAAAGTTCCCCAACGTATCTTACGGATTCCTTATCGGAAATCCATTCCACTTTAATTTTTTAAAGCTCTGGATAGTTGTTTTCAAATTCTGTTGTATTACATTTTCTTAGGCCTCCTGTTTTGTTTATTGTTTTTTGTTTTCTGTTTAGCGCTAGTGCAACCTTGATGAAAAAAGTGCAGGGCTATCATGCAATAATCATTATAAATAATTTGTTATGCATAATTATTTTCTTTTAATTAATAGTTTCTATTGGAAAACATTTACAAAGGTATAAATTTAATTTGTTCAAACAAATTTCCAACGGCAAACATTATAAGCTATAACAGACATTAACCAAATATATGACATCGTTAACAGTTTCCGACGGAAAACAATATTAAAAGGATTACGTTAAGATCTAAACAGCGAACAATAAAAAACAAGGCAAATATATCATTTGATATATTTGCCTGTAAATTGTGCAACCTTTTTAATATATGCTTTTTGATTTAGTTGGAATGACTTTGCATGTGGCGCACCCTTTACAATCCATATTTCTTTAGGTTGCGATTTGGCTTTATATAGCGGGTAAACCATTCGTGTAGGTACATAATCATCTGCCGAACCGTGGATAAACAGCATTGGAAGTTTGCATTTCGCTACTTGATTCAAAGCCGAAGCCTCACCGAAACTCCAACCATACAATATTTTGCATATTGCGCTTGATGAATACATCAATGGGAATGTAGGAAGTCCGAACATCTCTTTTATCTCATAATTGAATTCATCCCAAACACTTGTATATCCACAATCGTCAACAAAGCATTTTATATAAGGTGGGAGTTTCTCACCAGACACCATCATGGTTGTGGCGCCTCCCATAGAAATGCCATGCACAACAATTTCGGTATTGTTACCAAAAAGAGTGTTTGCAAGCTTTGCCCATAGCAATATATCCTTGCGATCTTTCCATCCCATGGTAACTGCCCTACCATCACTCTTACCATGGTATTGCAAATCTGGCAACAACACATTGTATCCCAATTCATGACTATATATATACGCAATAGGCATCATGCTATAAGCACAGTCCTTATATCCATGAATAAGAATGGCTGTCTTACGTGTCGGTTTTGCCGACTTGATATAATAACCATTCAGTTTCAGCCCTTCACTGTTGATGATCGTTGTATCATGAATAGCTTTAACATTGTTCAGGCTATCAGTCCAGGGCTTCATAAACGAATATATCGAATCGTTTATATGAGTCACCCTTCCGACATTATCTTTCCCTGACGGCTGCAAAGCGAAGTTTATCAGATAAAACGAACCACCTATTGTATATATGCAGAACAATATGACAACAGACAGCAATGTCCAAAGGATTATTTTCTTCTTTTGCATAATGTATATGTTCTTACAGATACTCACTGAAATCAGTCAGTCGCATATCCCCCTTCTTCAAGAATGTATCGTGAAACGCAAGAGCGGCACGCATACTCTGAGGTTCATGTCCGTGTTCAGCTATTTTAAGATAATCTCTCAGCAACGGGCGATAACTAGGGTGAGCACAGTTTTCTATTATTTCTTTTGCACGACGCAGAGGTCCCTTTCCTCTAAGGTCAGCAATTCCCTGTTCAGTTACAATCACGTCAACGTCGTGTTCTGTTGAATCTACATGACTACACATCGGAACAATGGCACTGATGCAACCATTTTTGGTTGTACTCTGTGTGGTGAATATACTGATATATCCATTACGTTCGTAATCACATGAACCACCAATACCATTCATTAGTCTGCTACCACATATATGACTTGAATTCTCATTGCCATATATATCACATTCTATTGCCGTATTCATTGCGATCACTCCAAGACGACGTATCACTTCAGGAGAGTTACTTATCTCACTTGGGCGAATTGTTATATGCTTCTTAAAATAGTCAATTTCACTATATATCTCTTGCAGAGTATCGTTAGTCACTGTCAGCGACGAACAACTTGCATCCTTTATTCGTCCTTCTTTCATATACTTCACAACTGAATCCTGAACTACCTCCGTGTAAACGGAAAATACAGGAACCAAAGGGTTTTGACCTAGTGCCTCAAGAACAGCATTACTAGTTGTGCCCACTCCACTTTGCAACGGAAGGAACTGTGAAGGAATAAGTCCACGTTTAAGGTCAGCTACAAGAAAATCAGCAACATTGTGTCCCATCTGCTGCGTAATTTGGTCAAGTGGTTTAAATGCTCTTGCCTCTTCAGGAATATTGCATTCAATAATACCAACGATTTTCTTGGCATCTATCTCGACATACTCTTTTCCTATACGATCACTCACTCCAAGAATTGGAATAGGTTGACGGAAAGGGCACTCACCTATTTCATATACATCATGAAGATAGCGTGAAGCCTTACTATGAAATGAGTTTTTCTCTATTATAATCTTTTTTGCTAGACGAGCAATTGTCGGAACGATTCCTCCAGCACTGGTTAGGAAAGCCTTATAGCCTATTACGATTCCTTAATACGTTAATAGAAAGCTATATGCATACTGCAATTAATTTTTATAACCTATAGAACACGGTTGTTCTTTTTTCGTTTTCCTCTTTACCGTTATATCATCTTAATGACGACGTCGTTCCACGCCCGGTTACTAGTTACATTTAATATTACTATTAATAGGCCCTAAAAAGTCCCCAAGGTGGACTATTGCCCGCATCGTTATTCGGGAACAAAAAAGCACCCTTGAAAGTTTTCGCACGACAAAAGCCTTGTACTCCGGAACCCGCTCTTGGGCAAAAATTTCAAACCATAAGAATGACCACGTAGCTGGTCAGAGTCTCATAAACCTCCGCTATACCGTTCAACAATACGATATTTCAAAGTCTCGTCGGCAAAAGTGATTGTTTCTAAAGTCTTTGCGATAGGTTACGTCCACTCTATCTAAATACTTCTATACGTGGACCCCTGTGTACGTCTTTGCAGACGGCAGCACCGAAAAATTACCCCCTTATCTGACCCGTTATATCTCCAGTCACTAGAACTGCTCCCACATTTCGTACACA
>JGI20225J20221_1003024_pt2 | contig 11051 bp, 9 predicted proteins | sample BioMet4_FD_20221 | JGI IMG/M metagenome (IMG submission 20221) | reverse complement strand
AAAATTTTGAAAATTCTGCAATTTGCGGAATTTACAAAATTTATTTTTCAGAATCGGAAAAAGTATTATTTCTCTGCCACCTCTGCCACCTACTAAAAACTACGCCGCTAGTAATCAGTTGATTGCAAAATAAAGAAGAACGATGATCAATATTATACAAAATAGCGAAAATAAATTCAGCAGGTTATTGAGAAGATTACCGATTATCCGTAATCGGTTTAATGCACTAAAGTGGTAAATCCGTATCAGAATTAATAGATTAATTGGTCTACTGATTATTGGCTTAGAGACTTTAGTGGTAAACTGGAGGCAGTTTAAGACAGCTCTCGGCAAATATTAATCATTTATTGGCGGGAGGTTGAAACAAACATGTACATGTTCGGGGGCAATCATGTACATAAGTGAGTTCAAACATGTACATGTTTGAAAAAAGATAACTTTTCGTTTTTACTAATATGTGGTCAATGAGATACTAATTTATGCTTCAGGAATCTTAAACTGACGAAAACATTTATACAAATCATAATTATACGTATATTTGTGTTTCAAAAAGCTAAATTTAATGAATACAGAATATCTTTTATCTGAAGCGGTAGGCTTATTAAAGTCTCTTATTTCTATCCCTTCTTTCAGCAGGGAAGAAGAAGCTGTTGCCGATTATCTTCAAAACTATATAGAATCCATCGGAATTGAGACTAGAAGAAAAGGGAACAACATTATTTGTGTTGCTCCTATGTTCGACTTAAGAAAACCTACGATATTGCTTAATTCACATATAGATACGGTTAANCCGGTTAANGGATGGCGAAAAGATCCCTTTTCACCGACTGAGGAAAACGGAAAACTGTACGGATTGGGTAGTAATGATGCAGGGGCAAGTGTGGTTACGCTTTTTCAGGTTTATCAGGAATTATCTAAAACGGAACAGAGTTATAACCTTATTTTCGTGGCTTCCTGCGAAGAAGAGGTTTCCGGAAAAGAAGGGATAGAAAGTGTGCTNTCTGAACTTCCNCCTATTACTCTGGGNATTGTGGGGGAACCTACAGAAATGCACCCGGCCATCGCTGAAAAGGGACTAATGGTTCTTGATGTNGTGAGTTATGGAAAGGCCGGACATGCTGCTCGCAACGAAGGGGTAAATGCCATTTATAAGGCTCTTGATGATATCAGTTGGTTTAAGGATTTCAAATTTGAAAAGGAATCGCCAATGCTTGGACCGGTTAAGATGAGCGTTACTCAGATTAATGCCGGAACTCAACACAATGTNATNCCGGACAGATGCTCGTTTGTGGTGGATATTCGCAGTAACGAACTTTACTCCAACGAGGATATATACAACACNATNAGGAAAAACGTGAAAAGCGACGTTAAGGCCCGCTCTTTCCGCCTCAATTCATCGCGCATATCGGAGGATCATCCTATCGTGAAACGTNCCGTTAAAATGGGAAGAAATCCGTTCGGATCTCCTACTCTTTCCGATCAGGCTTTGATGCCTTTCCCTAGTGTGAANATGGGGCCGGGAAAATCATCCCGTTCGCATACTGCAGATGAATATATTCTTATCAGCGAAATAGAAGAAGCTATTGAAATATATCTTAAGTTGCTCGACGGNCTTAATATTTAAAAGAGAATGAGTGCAAAAGAACAATACCGGGATCTATGCAAAGANGAAAACANTATTCCTCTCTTCTGCCAGGATTGGTGGATGGATGCTGTGTGCCTGGATGAATGGGATGTTCTTTTAGTCGAAGAAAAGGGGCAAATTGTTGCAGCATTGCCTTATCATCTAAGAAAAAAATTGGGTTTTCGTTGTATTGTTCAGCCACAACTTACGCAATATAACGGCATCTGGATAAGAAAAAAACAGGTTACCGCCGACTATGAACGTATTTCCTACGAGAAAAGGGTTTTCAATAAGCTGATAAAGCAGTTGGAGCAGCTTGGATTATCTTTTTATCAGCAATGCTTTCACATGAGCATTACCAATTGGCTTCCGTTTTACTGGCATGGCTACAAAGAGACTACCCGATATACTTATGCGATTAACAGCATTGGTAATCCCGAAAAGGTTTTTAGCAGGTTTAGTCCGGCCAAACAAAGGCAGGTAAGGAAGTGTGAGGATAAATTGCATCTTTCTTTGGATATGAGGCCTGATGAGTTTTACAGCCATCATAAACAATCGTTGCAAGAGCGTGGCGAGGTGATTAGTTATTCATACGAGCTGTTTCAACGGATTTACAAGGCTGCCCAAAACAACAATGCCGGACAGATATTAGCCATTAAAGACGATGAGGGCGAAACTCATTCATGCCTTTTTGTAGTTTGGGATAAAGCATCTGCTTATACGCTAATGTATTCCATATCGCCTAAACATGCATCTTCGGGAGCATCTACACTGGTAATATGGGAAGCTATTAAGTTTCTGGTCAATAAAACAAAGAGTTTCGATTTTGAAGGGGGCATGATTGAAGGAGTTGAGAACTCTTACAGACAGTTTGCAACCATGCAAAAGTCTTATTTCTTAATTGAGAAGTACTATTCAAGAGTGTTTAAGTTGCTTTTTAAAATCTATAAAAAGTAAAAAAGCTACTTTGCACTATATTCTCTCTCTAACTGCAGTAAGTACCAGGCAAATGTTGCTCCATTAAAACTTCGTAAATCTTTATCCAGTCCCTTTTCATGGAGCTCTTGCATCAATGCTTCCATCATGTATTGAAATCCCACAGAATCGAATTTCCATAAGTTTCGCTTGCCTTTAATGAAAGGGATATGTCTCTTTATTGTATTTTTTAATGTATCCAGGAACGGATGAAAGGCTTTAGCCAGACAGAAATCGTCTTCAAATGCAATGCCTTCTTCTGCAAAAAGCTCTTGTAATACTTCGTCATACAACTTTTTACCCAACTTATAGTCAAAAGGCATTGAAGAGAAATAATCCATCAGCTCAGCATCAAACAAAGGCAGGCAATAACTAAATCCAAAATACTCCCAAATCTTCGATGAATTGACTATATATTTAGCTTGTCTCTCTTTCTGATCCCAGTTTTCTATCTCTTGAAATGAGACTGATTGAGAGCTTAAGTCATTCAACTGACTGGTAAGAGATAGCATTATCTTTTTTCGCTCTACCGGAGCTGCATCTTTTCCTTGAAAGTGCGTATTAAATAGATCGATTGCAATTTGTTTTCTATCACTATAATTGCACATAAACGGACGAAGATGACTACCTGCTATAAAATCTCCACCATGTCCGGGAAGGAAAATTGTATCAGAAGATATTTTTTTCTCCTTGATAAGATACTGAATTGACGGATACTCCTGATAGAAATAGCAGGACGAGAATTGCGTGATATAGCTGCAATAACCGAGGAACTGAGGATCATAAATATACCTGTTATCGCCATGCTTCATGTAGTCAATAAACAACCACTCAAAGCCAAGGCGGTATGCCACTTCCTTAGAGTGCATAAGTTCTGCATTATCTACAGGTTTACCATAGGTGAAGCACAAAACACGTTCATATTTCTCTTTATAGAGCAAATAAGCTATCAGTCGTGAGTCATATCCTCCGCTTAATGGAATTGCCACCGGACGACCATCTAACAGGTAAACCAAACGTTTTCCTACGTTGGATATTATCTCTTTCAAGCCTGATTTCCATACATCGTACTCTCTGTTTTTATCGATTTCACCGATCAATGAATGATATATTACAGAATAGACAGACTTACTGTCCACAACGATATATTCGCCGGCCTGAATCTGGTAAATGTCTTTTAGTAAAGTAGACTTCCCGGTTGTATATCCAAGAAAAGCAAATTCATCTTTCCGTTCTTTGTCTATAACAAAAGAGGTAACTCCGGCAAGGTTATTAATATCATCGGTTATATAAACCTTTCCATCTACACATGTATAAAAAACAGGAAATGAACGCACTCTGTCTACTGCTACCCAAACCGTATTTTTGTGTTTTATCAAAACAGCAAAACAGCCGTTTGCCTCTTTTATCTTTTTTGCAAAAAGATCTTCTGACTCTATATCCGAAAAGTAATTCAGTAATTCATTATCCTGATAAGAAGAGCCATCAGGTGCAAAAAGATATCCTTTTGCACAGATTCCATCGGCAGAAAACCATGCACGATTATTATTTCGCTTCAGTGTAAAGCAAATCCTGTCGTTGCTATATGATATTTCTTCTTGCATATCCTATCTGTTATTTCTTTGTATAAAGAACTTTTTCATAAATAGAAATCAGTTGTTCTGTCACTACATCAGGGCCTGACACAGAATTTACATGAGCAGAGATTGCTTTGTAATCAAACTTATCTCTATTAAAAATCATCGTTTTCATCGCATCAGCTAATGCTACTACATCTTCCACCGGCACTCTATATCCTTCTTTAGGAGTAACAATAGCTTCGGGAACAACCTCTGTACAAACAACAGGCAATCCGGTGCTCATAGCTTCAAGAACAGCTATTGATTGTGCTTCAACTCTACTTGCCAAAACAAAAGAATCGGCTTTTTGAAGTTCAGACAGTACACCTCTTGAATCTTTCCAGCCGGTAAAAACAATTCGGTCTCTGTGCATGCATCCGGATAATATCTTCTGAAAAGTTTTATCTTCGAAATTATCTCCTACAATAACTAACATAACATTCGGAATATTATTGCATAGACGATCAAATGCAGGTAAAAGGATATCGTATCCTTTGGGCTGAGAGAAACTATTTACTGTAATAAAGGTAAAATTATCTGTCCGTTCACGAGGAAGATAATGAAAGAAATCTGTATCCAGAATATTTGAGACTACTTCAATAGGAACTTCCTTCAGCAAAAACTCTTTAATCTTATCAATCAGCTGTTGAGAGACAGGAATAACATAAGATGCATTCGAAAAGCCTTTTTCCAAAAATGGTTTATAAACAGGAATAAAGCCTTCTTTTGCCAATGTAGAACGCAAGCCAAATCTACCCCGATGCTCTGTTATCACATAAGGAATATCATATTTTTGTTTTATAAGATAGGCAGCATAACCACCCCACATGCAGCTATGAGCATGTATCAAGTCTGGTTTACCGTATATTTTAACGTATTCATCGAACAAAATCATTGTTCGTTTGCTCCATGCAAGTATATTTGCTTTATCCAGTTTTGGTATTCGTCTATAGTAATAACGGAACGTTAGCAATCCTTCTTCCATTGATTCAAAAGAGTGCCATGGAAAGGTCAAAGCCTTTAATTTATACTTCTTCCAAGGCAAAACAACGTTTGCTAGAATATGAACCTCCAACCCTTTTCTTTTAAGGAACAGAGATTGATCTCTACAAAACTCTCCGCCTTCCGGAAGATACCAGGAAGGAAGTTGCAGAATTCTATATGGTTTTAAGGGATTGCTCATACTTTTTCACCAATAGCAGATACCAGGTTAATTGCGCCATTAAGACAACAGCAGAGACAAAACTAAACAAAATAATTGCCCAGACAAAGTTTTGGATATAAATACCTATAATTAAAGAAATAAGACGAGCTACAATATAAATTATCTCTATTATCAAAGCTATTCGTTGTTTGCCAAAAATAGGTGGAATAGATGATAAGGAGGCAGTAAACAAAGAAATTATTAGCCAGGGAATCATTATCTGAATATACAAAGCAGATTGTTCCCACCTTTCTCCTAAAAAGTATCTGAGAACTAACGGGGAAAGGAAAAACGCGAGTATAAAGAGTGGAGTAACTATGAGAAGAATCTTTTTAATTGACTGAATTAGGCTAGTCCAAATTGGTTCCTGCTTATTGATCCTTTCCGCCATGCTTTGCGAAATAACCTGATCAAGTGAAGAGCTTAACAAGTTTATTGGTCTGAATCCTATTGTAATTCCCATCGAAAACAGCCCAATCTCTGCCATTCCAAAGTAACCTGACAAGAGCAGTATAGGTAGATTCCCAGAAACCATATTGATAAACGTGTGAGGCAATGTATATAAAGGAAATTTGCGGTGCTCTGAAGCAGCTACCAAGATCTCTTTTTTATTAAAATGAAAGAGTTGATTCCATGTTTCTTTTCGGGTGAAACAACTTAATATNGAGATGAAATGGCTCGATAAATTGGCCCAAACAAGTCCCATAAGTCCGGCTTTCAGGAAACCGGAGCCCACTTTCAATNCATTATTAATAAGTCCTTGCCACAAAGTATATCTTGCTGTTAAAGCAAATCGTTTNTTNTAATTAAACCAAAAGATAGATGCCTGAGCNAAGGCNACTATAAAAACAAAGAAAGGTAAATAGTAGATTACTCCTTCCAGACTTTCATAATGGAGNATACTTAAAATAGAGTGCGAACCTAATAATAAAACAATAAGGATGAGTAATGAAAAAACGGCATTNATCAAAAAGCAAAGATTAAAGGTGTTGGCTGCCATNGATTTGCTTTTCGACAAAACAATAGCCGAATCATANTTTCCGTTNGCAATAACTGATAATAGCCCTTCTATTCCAAGAAACAAAGCTAAAATGCCCAATTCATCGGGCGAATAAAGACGAGCAATAACCGGCAAAACTGCAAACGCAATCCCTTGTGAGATTGCGTTTGCAGAAAGCAGAGTAGCGCTGTTCTTTATAAGTTCTTTCATCTTGTATTATCTGCTAATCCATGCTTCCGGGTTCAGTTTGGATGTTTCTTTACGCAACTGGAAGTGTAAGATTGTACGATCTCCATCCGATGGATCGGAGTAAACTCTACCAATTGTTTGTCTTGTGCTAACCTTTTGTCCTTTGCTTACTGAAGCTGATGACAGGTTACAATATACAGAGATATAGCTACCATGACGGATGATAACATTCATCAGTCCGTTTACCTGGAATACNACCGCCACTTCTCCATTAAAGATAGAACGTGCCAATGCTCCGGGTTGTCCTTGTATGTCAATTCCCTTATTATCTAATTTCACATTTCTCAGTCCCTCTACTGCATATTGGCCATAATGACTCACTATAAGATGTGGACCGGTAATAGGTGAAGGCAAAGATCCTCTGTTGCGTTCAAAGTTATCCGAAAGCTGTCTGTCAGAGCTGTCCATTGAAAAGACTGGTGCCGGAGCTACCTTTTCTCTTTCTCTGGTTTCAACCTTCTCTACTTTTTCTGGTTTTTCTGCTTTTGCAACCCTGCTGCTTTTTTCCGTTCTTTCCGATTTGCTTTCTGAAGCAGCTCTGCGTCTTGCCTCTTCTGCAGCTTCAGCCTTTCTACGTGCCTCGGCAGCTGCTTCTGCTTTACGACGTGCTTCGGCTGCAGCAGCTTCTTTTCTAGCCCTCTCTTCCGCACGTTTGCGAGCTTTTTCTATTTCAATATTGATTAAACGATCAATCTGCGCATTCAGCTGATTAGCTTCTCTTCTATGTTTAGCAATCTCTGATTGTAACCCCTTTTGTTTTTTCTGGAGATCAGAAACCATAACTTTCTTCTGCTGTTCCTGCTCTTCAAGTCTTTTCTTTTCTTGTTCGCCTTGAGAAAGGAGGTTCACTTTTGCAACTTTTACCTGCTCAACCTCGTTCTTCTTTGTACCTATCTGAGCTTGTCTTTTAAGAATTTCCTGTCCTTGTATTCGCTGATAAGTTGCATACTCTCTTACATAACGAAGACGGCGGTAAGTTTCACTCAAAGACTTAGCAGAAAATATAAACATCAGCTTCTCTTCAATGGTTTTATTCTTATAGAGATACTGAACGGAAGAAGCATATTTCCTCTTTTTATCGAGCAAATCGAGTTCCAGATTACGCAGTTGCTGAGAAAGGGATGTTACTTCCTGATCAATGGACTGCACATCACCTGCTATTATCTGTATGTATCTTTTTCTATCTTCAATCTGTCCGGTAAGTGTATTTAAGCTCCTTAACTGACTACCTACATCTTTCTTTGTAGTCTTTAAAAGAGATTCTTTTTTTGATATTTCTTTCTGAAGCACACTTCTCTTGCTTTCAAGCTGCTTTATTTTTTTATTTGTCTGAGCCGGAAGAGCCGTTATGAGGAGAAAGCTCATCAATAAGAATAAGAGACGCTTCATAATCCTAATAATACTTTTAATAAATCGTTGAAATCCATCTTTTTATATTTTGAAGAGACTGTTGTAGGGTATTCCCAATCTCCATTCTCTGTCAGTTTGGAAAGGTCTATTTCCGCAGAAAATGGTTTCTTTCCGCCTTCAAAAGAGATATCCATGCGAGATGGAAAACTTTTAAGTCCAAATGGCAGAAAGTCTGAATACTTCCAGTTTAGCTGATAAGGAGCCGAAATGGTAGATATTGAGCTTTCAAGCAACTGTCCTGTATTTGGGGTAGCAGAGAAACTGTATAAGAAACCTTTTGATTTTTTCTGTATTTCCATAGTCTTGTTATCAACACTGGTATTGACTGTAAACTCCGACAACAGATCATTATTTATCTCTTTCTTTCCCGGAACAAAAAGTGCATTGGTGAAAAGAGCCTGTAAAGTATAGAAGTCCATATCTGTATTAGCCATTGTTGTAAGCTCTGAAATAGGTTCTTCTACGTATTGCTTATTAATCCGGTCGATAATCAATACTTTAGTAGGCGTAAACTCAACTCTTCCGGCTTCAATGCCAAGGAAAGGAACGATCGACATTTGAATAACTTCATTCTTCTTCATGCGGATTGTTCCGTTTACAGATATGTCTTTACCATTAGAGTTAATGGTTAATTTCATTTTCGATGAAAAATTGGTTATCGAAGGAGTGTTGTTTGCTACACTTCCCAGATAATCCAGATTCTCTGTGACTGCAGCAGCAGGTTTGCTTATACTCTTTGCGGACTTACAAGCGGATAAAGCCAATACTAAACAAATAACACTGAATCCTAGTATTGTCGTTTTCTTACAACGGCACTTCAAAGCACTTTTTCTCATTCTGCAATATATTTCTTTTGTTCTATTTTCTTCTTTAACACCTCTGATTTATTCCCCATTTCACGGGACTTTATCCAATATTTCAAAGCATCTTCTTTCAGCCCGTTCATATAGTACACATCTCCGCAATGTTCAACAACCACTTCACTTTTATCGCCTCCTTTTTTCATGGCATCGTCCATGTAGACTTTGGCTTCGGTATATTTCTTTTTAATAAAAAGTATCCATGCATAAGTATCGAGATATGTATTGTTATCGGGCTCTGCCTTTATTGTTTTATAACTCATCTCTTCGGCTTTATCAAGGTCTTTCTTTTCCACAGAAAGATAATAGGCATAGTTATTCAGTGCACCATTATTATCGGGATTATAAACCAAAGAAGAGTCATAGGCAGCATAAGCTAAATTTACTTGCTTTTTAGTATGGTAAATGTCTCCCATCATACTATAAAAGTCGGAAACTATTTTTTTATCACTTTTATCATTTACGTGCTGAACACCTTTCTTAAATGTGCCCAATGCATCGTCTATACGTTCTGCCTGGTAATATGAAAGTCCCAGATAGTAATAAAACTCCAGTGACTCGGGAGTTATTTCAATAGCCGGTTCGCAAATTTTAATAGCCTCCTGAAAATCGTTTCTTTTTATTGCATAGCTTAGCAGTTGCAAGCGTGCCGGAGTATTTTCGGGTTCTAATTCAATTATTTGTTTCAAGATTGGTTCCGACTCTTTCTCCATTCCTTTGGACAGAAGATACTGAACATACAACATGGGTATCTGTGCATCTTCCTGTTCACCTTCCATCATTCTATTGAATAGAGGAATAATCCGGGTGCTGTCTTTTCCTGTTTGCTGAGACTTTGCAATCATCTGACGCATGATGTCTGCTTTGATATCGCTTTCCACTTTCTTATTAAGCAGCACAGAATCTACTTGCTGTTCATACTTATCCAACTGCCCCGTTTGTTGATAGTAACTGGCTAAGGAAACAAGTACTTGTGTGTTTCCCGGTTCTGTTTCCAGTACTTTCTGATAAGTAGCGTATGCTTCTTTGGGCTTTCCGTTATTTAAATAAACATCGCCCAACACACACAAATATCGCATATCATTAGGATATTCGTTGGCAAGACTTTCTATTTCATTGAATGCTTTTTTGTTGTCCTCCATCAACAAATACATACGGAATTTCTCCATACTAATCTGCTCTGTTTTTCCGCTTTTCTTTTCTAAAAGATCAAGCGCTTTAACTACTTTAGCATAATCCTTTGACTGGTTATATAAATCAATCAAAGCCATGATGGGTTCCTGACGATCAGGAAACTGCGTGGTCATTCTTTCGAATGCTTCGACGGCTTTCTCACTCTTTCCTTGTTGCTGATAGATCGATGCAAGAGTTTGATTGTACCAGTAATTTCCAGGGGCATTCTCTACAGCCTTTTCTATGCAAGCCAGTCCTTTCTCGGGCTGCTTGAGGAAGAAATAGAACTGTGATATTTCTGAAAGAGAGGATGCAGCATTTGGATCAATAGATAAACAATGCTGGAACAGTTCAAATGCCTGAGCGTATTCGCCTTTTGATTTCTGACGGGTAGCTTCAAGAAAATAGTAATCGTATTTTCTCTGTAATTCGGGAGACAATTGGGTTGCAACTGTTATTGCCGGAGATTCTTTCGTATTTTGGACTGTTTTAGTCGGTGTACCACAGGAAGAGAAAAACAGCAAAGCTGACAATGCTCCAATATGCCACGGAGCTAAACCTGCGATAATCGGCTTTAGTCTGTATGTTTGAGAAAAATCTGTTAGTGCAACCATTTCTTATTTTAATATTTATCAAATTAAACTTTACTGTCGTGCTTGTTGTCTCACCAAAGCATTTACTACCCTGTTACTTTTTACCGGTGTGACCAAAACCTCCGGCTCCACGTTCTGTTTCACTCAAAACTTCAACCTGTTCCCATTGGGGTTGTTCATGACGTGCAATGATCATTTGAGCCACACGTTCGCCATCTTGAATCACAAAATCATCGGCCGACAAGTTTACCAGGATAATACAGATTTCACCGCGATAATCAGCATCGATGGTTCCCGGAGTATTGAGAACTGTAACGCCTTTTTTTATGGCCAATCCGCTGCGT
>JGI20225J20221_1003020_pt1 | contig 11066 bp, 8 predicted proteins | sample BioMet4_FD_20221 | JGI IMG/M metagenome (IMG submission 20221) | reverse complement strand
TAAGCTTAATGATTGTGTTCGACGATTAAACTCAGCCAGATTAACCCATTGGAATATTCTCTTAGAGACGTCTCCAGCCGGATAAATGATCTCTACGGTTCGAGTCATTAACTCACTGGTTGCACTGTTTAATCGATGATAAGCGTTATCAGCTGTTAACCCCATCATTTTTGCATACTGCTGATAGGTGAATGAGACAGTACGGTCTGCTCTTGTAGGGTTTTCCACTGTTGGATTTAGTAATGCCACACAACACAAAATCAGTTTTGTTTCATGCTCGGTTAAATCGTAGCGACTCATAGCTAATTCGTTAGCTTTAAAAACTACCAGCTCAGACATCGACCCTCACTTGGTGTAGGTAAGATAAAAACCTACACCTGATAGTAATGGTGTAGCGGTTTTTGTCAACTACACCTTTGTTGTCGTGCTGTGTATATTATGATTTTTACTACACCTTTCTGAGATTACTTATGATTTTTACTACACCTGCCATGATTTTTACTACACCTTTCTGTTTATTTTTTTAAATAAATCAACTAATTAAAAACACTAGAATAAAGAAAGAATAAAAAAGATAAAAAAGAATAGATCCCCGCCTTGTGGATAACTGCACGCCTGAGTCAGTTGAACGATACGATAAAAGGATGTCGCAAACGCAGTTTGCTCCGCTTCAAAACAGATCTTAAACCCCAAAAATACTGAGATAGCACCCGCGCTAGCGCGGGCAATTCGCTGAACATTTCTTTTGTCTCCGACCATCCAGCACCTGAATCGCTGTTATCTCTGTGAAAATCAGTTCGCTTCGCTCACAGCTCTGGCAGGGAATAGGGGTAAATGATGCTACAGGCGCTTTTCATGGACTCACACGAGGAAATCTACCCATGACACAAGAAAAGCCCGTCACGGGCTTCTCAGGGCGTTTTATGGCAGGTCTGCTATGCAGAGCTGTCAGACTTCTTGCTGTTCAGCAGTTCCTGACCTCTGATTTTCCAGTCTGACCACTTCGGATTATCCCTCGACAGGTCATTCAGACTGGCTAATGCACCCAGCAAGGCAGCGGTATCATCAACAGGCTTACCCGTCTGACTGTCAACCAGACCCGCAAGGATGAGCAATCCGGCTGACTGGTACAGGGCATGGTCACGGGCTTTACGGGCGGCTCTGGCTTCGGCTCGCTTTTCTGCCTGTATCAGGTTCATGACTTTCGCTCTGGCTTCCTGCGCTTTTTCTGCTGCCTGTTCAGCCTTCATCAGCAGGGACAGCGTTTTGATATCCTGCGCTGTTTTATCCGCTTTATCCGTCAGTATCAGCATGAGTTTCTGCTGTTCATTCGGCGACTTTAAGCCGCGAATGTACTGCACTCTGTCTGCTGCCCATTTTTCCTGTTTTTCGCTTTTATTCATGCCCATTTATCCTCTGAATGTTGATGTGGAAATTATGGTCAGGAATGGCGGCCGAGGTCAAATGCAGGTAGAATCACTGATAAGCTTTTTATTATCAGTGCGCACTTAGACGTTTCTTCACTTCGTTCAGAAACGGTGCGCGCCTTCAGCGGGATAAAAACACGATGGCCTCCTATCACCTCAGCGTAAAAACCGGCGGGAAAGGCAGTGCCTCTCCCCATGCCGATTATATTTCGCGTGAGGGAAAGTATGCCCGTGAAAAAGACTCCGACCTTGAGCACAAGGAGTCCGGCAATATGCCTGCCTGGGCAGCGCATAAACCGACGGAGTTCTGGAAAGCCGCTGACACGTTTGAACGTGCCAACGGCTGTACCTACCGTGAAATCGAGATTGCCCTGCCGCGTGAGCTGAAACCCGAACAACGCCTTGAACTGGTCCGCGATTTTGTCCGGCAGGAAATCGGCGACCGTCATGCGTATCAGTTCGCCATTCATAATCCGAAAGCGGCGATAGCCGGCGGCGAGCAGCCGCACGCGCATATCATGTTCTCTGAGCGGATGAATGACGGTATCGACCGTGACCCGCAGCAGTATTTTAAGCGAGCTAACAGCAAAGCCCCTGAGCGCGGCGGTGCGAAAAAGGCACGTTTCGGGGAAACGCCGACAGAACGCAAAGAGCACCTCGTCGCCCAGCGGGAACGCTGGGCTGACCTACAGAATAAGCACCTTGAACGGTATCAGCATACCGACCGCGTTGATGCACGCTCACTCAAAGCTCAGGGCATTGAGCGTGAGCCTGAGCGGCATCTTGGCGCGGGACAGGTTCAGCGGTTCGATACTGCGCAGTTACAGGCCATCCTTGAGCGCAGGGACGCTGAAAGGCAGGCGGAGCAGTCTCGTGATGAACGTGACAGTGTGATTGACGTGACCACCTCGCTACGGGAAGCCATCAGCGAGCGGGATAACCTGACGATAAAACAAGAGCAGAAGCCTGAACCTGCGCAGGAAGACACTTCCGGCAGGGTTTTCGATTTTGAGAAAGAGCCGGAGAAGCTGAACGCACTGGTCAGTGATGCGCTGAAGGACGTACAGGACGAAATCGACCTTCAGTCCCTTGTGAACGAGACAATGGCGGAGTTTCAGGGGATACATCAGGAAATGGAGCGACTGGCAGAAAAACAGCGTCAGCAGGAGAAAGAACAGCAGAGACTCGCCGAACAGACACGACAGAAGCCGGATAAAGGCTGGTCATTTTCACGATAGACAGGATTTTTCATGAGCGACGACATTAAACAAATCGCTGCCCTCATCGGGCATCATCAGGCGCTGGAAAAGCGTGTTACCTCTCTGACTGAGCAGTTTCAGGACGCCTCAGCACAATTACAGCAGCAGAGTGACACGCTGAGCAGGCTCATTCGTGAGCTGGACAGCGCGTCCGGTAATATGACTGAAACCGTCAGGCAATCTGTTCATGCCGCGCTCATTCAGGTTGAGAAAGAGCTGAAACAAGCCGGATTGGCACAGCAGAAACCGGCGACAGAAGCGCTTAATCAGGCTACCGATACGGCGAAGGCGATGATCCATGAAATGCGACGCGAGATGTCGCGCTATACGTGGAAATCCGCGATTTATCTCGTGCTGACGATATTTTTCGTCATGGCTGCCTGCGTGACGGCATTTACGTGGTTTATGAATGACGGGTACAGCCAGATTGCTGAAATGCAACGGATGGAAGCGGTCTGGCAGAAGAAAGCCCCGCTGGCTGATATATCGCGTTGTGACGGAAAGCCCTGCGTTAAGGTGGACACCCGAGCTACGTATGGTGATAAAGAGAATACCTGGATGATTATCAAAAAATAACATAACGGCGCACATTGCGCCGTTATTGTTGTCGTGAATTACAGCGGCAGGGAGAGCGAAGCGGTTTCCAGCGATTCGCCCTCATTCAGCCGGTTTTGCATGTCGCTGACGAAGGCGTCCATCTGACTGTTGGCAAAGAATTTAATCCCGACCAGCCGGACGTCCTCATTTTCATCAATCACAATGCGTTCCCTGTCATTCAGGGTTTCGAGCATCCTTTCTTTCCATGCGTCATCCAGCAGACGGTCATCCCCTTTCGGCTCAAGGAATACCTGCCAGTAAGCATTGTCCGCATGGTGCGTCAGTATCATGATGAAATCCGGCATAAAGCCCCGTACGCCGCCGAACTCCGTGAGCTTAAAGCGCGTTGACTGCTCGTCATTACGCAGCACGTAAATATCGTCGTAACGTGCCTTGAGCTTCGGCATAAAGCCTTCCAGCGTTTTCACCAGACGATGCTCAAGCTGGTTCAGTATCGCATTGTCATACACGTACCATCTTTTACCGATGGTGGGTGCTGCTGTGATTTTCTGGTTGATAATGACCGACGGGTCAATATGCAGGCTGTAGTCTTTAATCACCTCTTTCACCGGCTGACTGATAAAGCGGTATGTTCCCTTTACTTTCTGGTCATTGCGGCGCACGTTCTCTGCGATACGCAGCAGAACGGTTTCCAGCAGGTGCAGTTTCTCTTTTGCCGGTACGGTGGCGAAATCCAGTGACTGCGGTACGGTGACGGTGATTTTCAGCCTGCCAAGGTAGGCGTCACTGTGGATGAACTCACGGATGCCGGTCAGTTTTGGGAAAAAGCGTTGCAGGTTATCCAGCGCGTAGAAGCTGATCCTCTGCATCGCCTTGCGGTAAAAACGCGCGTCCAGCACCAGGGGTTCCGGTTTTGTTATGCCAGCCGTTGCCCCCGTCAGGTTGTCCAGCGACTCCTCACCGGCGGTCTGATACGGTATCTCAAAGCGCGTTTCCAGTGAGTAGGTTTCCCAGTTGCGGCTGCTGCTCTCAATTTCTTCCACTTCGTTGAAGTACAGCTTCCCGCTCTGATACACGGCGGACTTTTTAAAGTCCTCTTTCAGTCTGGCGTGTTCAATCGTACCGCCGCCGTCCTGATGTACGTCAATGTCCGCCTGCTCAAGAGACGCGTGCAGCGTCTTGATGTACGCCGGCTCATTGATGGTGTGGTAGTGCAGTTGTTCCAAGACGCTCAAATCCTTCGCGCTGTTATCAAACCGGCGGGTGAAGCTCCGCTTACCTTCATACCCGAACGGGAAGTAACGTGCACCGCGACCGATAAGCTGTGCCTCGCTGTCCGTGCCGGTTTTGCTGTTGCTCGCCTGCTCGCTGATGCGGACGATATCGTAGAGGTTGAGGACGTCCCAACCTTCGTTGACCTTCGCCACGGCGAAGACGGCTCTCACTGGATTATCGACTTCTTCCAGCGTGTTCAGCAGAACGGGGTTTTCTTCCAGCAGGTCTGACTTATTCACATTAAGCAGGTTGAAGTCGTTGAAGTCCTCCTGGATCTGCCCGATAACCGTCACTAAATCGCTGCCAGCGTAACGCTGAATCACTTTATGCCAGATACTGGTTTCAGAGCTGAGCTGAACTTTTTTATTCGCCAGATGGCGTCTGACGCTCTCAGGCGTCATTGCCGCAATCAGTTGCGAAAACGCCTCCTGCTTTGCCTTCGATATCGCAATCTTGTTCGACTTGAACAGAATAACCGGTTTGAAGCCGGTGATGCCGTTATCCGCCGCCACCAGTTTGCGGTACTGGCTTAACAGCACGGCATCGAGCATCTTGTCGCCGTCGTTCTGATTCGCTTCCAGCAGCATGACCTTTTTCGAGTAACCGTCTGACATGAACTGTTTCAGGTCATACTGATACACCACTCTGTCACGGTATTTATTCCCGATATCTTTATTCGCCAGGTCAATGGTGGCGGTAAACTCGAACAGGCGGTTATCCGGCCGCAGAGCGAGAACGTTCTCAATCGTGCGCTCCCAGGTCTGCTCCTCGTTTTCCGGTGAGGTCTTCGACTTGCCTTTCGCTTTGGTGCCGGCGTTGAAGTGATGCGCCTCGTCACCGAGAAGGACTAACGGGATTTCTTTCAAATCCTCGTAAGTGATGCTGTTCTCACGATAGCTGTTCAGCTCGTCGTGCATCTTATGGATGGTTGAGAGCTTGAGGTAAATCGTGTTGCTCTCAGGCGCAGATGGGAACGTCTCCACCGGTGCGATGGTGATTTTCTCCCCGTCGATTTCCAGTTCCTGACTGAACAGGTACTTCGGCGACTGCGGGTTCAGCAGGTTCTCGCGGGTTTTCTGGATAATCGCGTCGGTATGCACGAAGAAGATGAAGTTCTGATACCCGTACTCTTTAAACAGATAGAGTATCGTACCCGCCATCACCATCGTTTTTCCTGCGCCGGTTGCCATGTGAAACAGCAGATGACGGTAATGCAGTAGCGCCTCTTCCCGTTTGCGTTGGGTGTAATGCAGGTAACGGAGTGCGCCGTGCTGGTATGGGCGCAGGGGATCTTTCAGGTTCGCCTGAATGTAGTCCGGCGTCTGGTAGCTATCCTGGAAAAGCCCAGGTTCATCGAATTGTCTGAGCTTGTTAAACAGCAGCTTCTCGCTGCCGGCTGACTTTGGTTTCTTCGCCATACCGTTACTCCATACCGTAGAAGCTGCGGGTAAAGGCTTTATCGCTCTCTGAGATGTTCAGGTCGCTGTCATCCATATCGGAAGCGTTCACGTAGAGCTGATTTTTATCGAGGATTTCAATCAGTAGCTGCTTCTGCTCATGCAGTTCCAGTTCTCTGAACGCGACTTTACGAGGAATACCGTCCATCTCGTATTCAGCGGACAGTACGTTCTCCAGCTCCACCTGATAGTTGAGATGCGCCTCCGTTTTCATCACGGCAAAGAGTTTTTCGAGTTCTTCATTAGACTGTGCTTTCTGGATTTCGTGCACGAAGTACGCGTTCAGCTCCATCAGTTCGGCGTATACAAAGCTTCCACCGCCCTGCCAGCTCACGTCTCTTGAAATCCCATTGTTTTCCGCTGCGATTACATTTTTTAGTCGAGGAACCGTTATGTCATTGATGTAATCCATTTGTTCAATGCCAATGTAACGACGTTCCATTTTATGTGCTGTTGCAGCTGTTGTCCCGCTTCCGAGATGGAAATCTAGTACAATATCATCTTTATTTGTTGAAATATCTATAATTCTTTGTATTAATGCCTCTGGTTTTTTTCCATTTTGAAATGATATTTCACCTTCTTTCATTAGATTGTTCATGTGTGATGTGAAATCCCAATACGTTCCTTGTTTATCTTTTTTGTATAAAATGCCATCTATATTTTCAGTTATATCTCTAAGCCATGCAAACAATCTACATTTATCCCCTTTGTAGAATTGTTCATATACTTGACCTTTATTTTTTCCTGATTTAGGTGTGTATTCTATTGATAATATATCATCATTAACATGATGCTCTTTTTTTGCTTTTGCTACTCGCGTTCTAATGGATGATTGAGCATCTTTCGCTTCAAATATTTTTGTTCCAAAGTTATAAAAAACATCCTTTTCTGAAATGTTTTCCTGCGCCATCAATTGCCTAACTGATTTAATTACTGCGTTAGGGTGTTTGTATATCTTTATTTCGTTCCCACTGCCATCAACAGTAGAGGTTACGTATATTTTTTCCCCTGCATTTACCAGTACGGAGGAATAGTGCCAATTTTTACCTTCCTTCCTATATTGCTCAACTACCTCATGAATTTCTGTGTATTCAAAAACATTTTTAAATGCAGAAAGGGAGGCATAGTTTTTTGAGTAAATTAAAATAAACTCACAGTTTTTTTTAAGTCTTTTATCCTCACCTCCACCAGAGGCTCCGGCAACATTCTTCATGTTAACCGATATCATATTGATAAAGTTTTCCCTATCAAAAATGCCATCCATTAAAACTTTTAAATACGCTTGTTCATTGTCGTCTGATTGTACGAAGATGACTCCATCTTCACTAAGAAGTTCTTTTGCTACTTCTAGTCTATTTTTTATAAATGTTAGCCATGATGAATGATTGAAATTGTCATTGTATTTAAAACTGTCAGATCCTGTATTGTATGGTGGGTCTATATATATTAATTTAACTTTTCCAGTAAACTTACCCAATAGTGAGTGAAGTGCAATTAAATTATTTCCCTTTATTATCAAGTTATCTTTTTCATGGAAGCTATGAATGTTTTTAACTTCCCCATCCTTTGTATGGCGAGATACATTAACCAATGCTTTTGGGGATAGAAGATTATCTATTTCATCGCGAGCAATAATCTCGTTATAATAAACCTCGTCTTTCCCTTGTTCTTCTTTTGTCATTCCGCCTTCAAGAAGGCAATCCTTGAAAGGAAAATCAAGCACTATATCAGTACTATCGGCAATGTATTTACCTGAGCTGGTTAATCCAATCTTATTTCGGTATTTAGTAAAGCTGTTTTCCCAGTATTCTTTATATTTTAACAGGCTGCAAAGTTTGTCAAAATCGAAAATTAAAGTTCCGTTAATATCTGTGCCGTAGACAGAACGTATTTTTTTATTAGCGACCAGTGCTTTGATTAGATCTGGCTGCTTTTGACTGATGGCGTCACTCACCATTGAACGGTGTAAATTTTCTCCGCTCCAGAATTGCGGAAACACTTTTAAAACCTTGTTCAGTTCTTTTATTAATTCGGTCTGCATGTCATTACCTTATGACTGTTAGAGATTGAAATGATTGTAGGGCATCGCGTCCTGAGCAGAAACCTGGCAGCGATACTGCTGATGCAGATGCGGAAAAAATCACCAAAACAGGTGGTATTTAACATAAGGGATCTTACCCGCACCACCCGAACACCATTCACTGCCAAAACCCGCCGGAACGTCCAAAAGCGGGAGTTTTCCTGCCCAAAAAGGGGCGTTTTTTGTGTTGCTAGTTTGTTATCAGAATGGCGAGGCTGGTTTCAGCCGGTAAACCGGATGAAACCGCTATTTCTTCCAGAATTGCCATGATTTTTTTACCATCGACGGCGTGGCAGGTTCCTGTGTTGCTGGCAGCTTGGATTCGATTAGCAGCATGGCTTTTTTAAGGCTGTCGATATGGTCATCCTGACGCTGTATTTCCTTATCTTTGCTCTCCAGTAGCTGTTCTAACATGGCGATTTTTTGTTGCAGTGCTGCAACAGGTAACTCATTTTCTACTGTTGTATCGTGCTGCATTACGTCGCATTGCAACGCTGTTGCAGGTGATGCAGAGATAGCACCAAAAACACGTAAAAGCTCTGACGTTTCTATCTTTTTTGATCCTGCTGCATCTGTAGATTGCGACAGTTTTCCTTGCTTAATGTAGCGATGTATTGTTGCTCTGTTTTTGCCAGTCAATCTAGCTGCTTCTGTTACAGATACCAGCGCCATAGATACCTCAGAGTCGTCCGTACTTGGCTAAAATTTTCTCAAGGGTTGTCTGTTGTTTTGAGGAAAGCCATGAGAAAGAGCCATTCAGGTCGTATTTGCTTTGCATGTCACTCAAAAACTTAGCTTCGAAATTGGTTAACTGAATTTTTGCTGTGAGCGCATCGTGTAATATTTTTCCTAGCCCACTATGTAGGCTAGATTCTGGTGTAGTAGCTGCGGATTTTGTCGATCTAGGAATAGATTCCTTAGCAAGCTCTGAAACAAGGTCGATCTGTTTATCTAACTCAACCTGAAATATCAGGTTGTCTGCGGGCCGGCCTCGTTTTTCAATGGATAACTTCATATTGCTATGATTGTTTAGATCTTTCATAGCAGCCTTCAAAACCCAGCGATTAAGCTCTTTAAACTCAGGGTAATTTTTATCAAGCATTAACATGAACTTAAAATCTTTAAGACTTATTTCTATATTTGCCTTATGCGTTTTCCTTTGTGTTAGCTCCTTTAAAAGCCATTCATATATGCGCATAGAGTATTTATTTTCAAAAGACTTAACATGCTCAAGGTTATACTTAATAAATCTCTTTATTTGAAATAGATAGGGCAATATATCTTCGCTAAAAACTAAGCTTAATGATTGTGTTCGACGATTAAACTCAGCCAGATTAACCCATTGGAATATTCTCTTAGAGACGTCTCCAGCCGGATAAATGATCTCTACGGTTCGAGTCATTAACTCACTGGTTGCACTGTTTAATCGATGATAAGCGTTATCAGCTGTTAACCCCATCATTTTTGCATACTGCTGATAGGTGAATGAGACAGTACGGTCTGCTCTTGTAGGGTTTTCCACTGTTGGATTTAGTAATGCCACACAACACAAAATCAGTTTTGTTTCATGCTCGGTTAAATCGTAGCGACTCATAGCTAATTCGTTAGCTTTAAAAACTACCAGCTCAGACATCGACCCTCACTTGGTGTAGGTAAGATAAAAACCTACACCTGATAGTAATGGTGTAGCGGTTTTTGTCAACTACACCTTTGTTGTCGTGCTGTGTATATTATGATTTTTACTACACCTTTCTGAGATTACTTATGATTTTTACTACACCTGCCATGATTTTTACTACACCTTTCTGTTTATTTTTTTAAATAAATCAACTAATTAAAAACACTAGAATAAAGAAAGAATAAAAAAGATAAAAAAGAATAGATCCCCGCCTTGTGGATAACTGCACGCCTGAGTCAGTTGAACGATACGATAAAAGGATGTCGCAAACGCAGTTTGCTCCGCTTCAAAACAGATCTTAAACCCCAAAAATACTGAGATAGCACCCGCGCTAGCGCGGGCAATTCGCTGAACATTTCTTTTGTCTCCGACCATCCAGCACCTGAATCGCTGTTATCTCTGTGAAAATCAGTTCGCTTCGCTCACAGCTCTGGCAGGGAATAGGGGTAAATGATGCTACAGGCGCTTTTCATGGACTCACACGAGGAAATCTACCCATGACACAAGAAAAGCCCGTCACGGGCTTCTCAGGGCGTTTTATGGCAGGTCTGCTATGCAGAGCTGTCAGACTTCTTGCTGTTCAGCAGTTCCTGACCTCTGATTTTCCAGTCTGACCACTTCGGATTATCCCTCGACAGGTCATTCAGACTGGCTAATGCACCCAGCAAGGCAGCGGTATCATCAACAGGCTTACCCGTCTGACTGTCAACCAGACCCGCAAGGATGAGCAATCCGGCTGACTGGTACAGGGCATGGTCACGGGCTTTACGGGCGGCTCTGGCTTCGGCTCGCTTTTCTGCCTGTATCAGGTTCATGACTTTCGCTCTGGCTTCCTGCGCTTTTTCTGCTGCCTGTTCAGCCTTCATCAGCAGGGACAGCGTTTTGATATCCTGCGCTGTTTTATCCGCTTTATCCGTCAGTATCAGCATGAGTTTCTGCTGTTCATTCGGCGACTTTAAGCCGCGAATGTACTGCACTCTGTCTGCTGCCCATTTTTCCTGTTTTTCGCTTTTATTCATGCCCATTTATCCTCTGAATGTTGATGTGGAAATTATGGTCAGGAATGGCGGCCGAGGTCAAATGCAGGTAGAATCACTGATAAGCTTTTTATTATCAGTGCGCACTTAGACGTTTCTTCACTTCGTTCAGAAACGGTGCGCGCCTTCAGCGGGATAAAAACACGATGGCCTCCTATCACCTCAGCGTAAAAACCGGCGGGAAAGGCAGTGCCTCTCCCCATGCCGATTATATTTCGCGTGAGGGAAAGTATGCCCGTGAAAAAGACTCTGACCTTGAATACAAAGAGTCTGGCAATATGCCCGCATGGGCAGC
>JGI20225J20221_1003018_pt1 | contig 11067 bp, 14 predicted proteins | sample BioMet4_FD_20221 | JGI IMG/M metagenome (IMG submission 20221) | reverse complement strand
CTGTCCTTAGGACAAGTTTTTACAGAAAATTACACTTTATGGCCAAGAAAGGACAAGTAGGGACAGAAAATAACAGGATAGGACCAACTAGGGACAAGTTAGTTGCTCTCCACGATTATATTTTCGAGGAAATGAAAGCTTTTGACTGATGCCTAGTCGATCATTTCATTGATTCAAAGGGCTTGGCTTCTTTTATGACATTTATAAAGTCAGTATTCTTAAATTTAACTACTTGCTGTACATGCTTAAATGGGGGGGAGTATCCACCACGCGCCATGATAAATACAAGAAGTGCATTTATATTTTAAAGAGAACGTTCCTGGCCATCAAGACAGATAAGCTGTTTAGTAAACTCTTTTAAATTGGAAAAAAATGTGTATTCCATTGTACTATATTCCGTTTTCTCCTCGTCCTGACCAGAATTCCCACGCCCTGGAAGCGGCATGACAGGGCCATCTTGGTTTAGCCCATCCTGCACCTCAGGATAAAAATCGCAGTTGGTTTTTTTCTTCTAACATGCTGGATTTGTTGTGCTAGCAGACATGATTTGAACCCTCGACCAGTGGATTAAAGGCCCGATGCCAATTTTCACCTTGACAACTGCATCACTAAGTGAGATATAAAAAATATGAGAGCTTTTAAAAACAAGTGGTTCACCCGCTGGGCTCGCAATGAAGGTATTCAAGACGGGGTACTCTGGAAATCAGCGGAGGAAATTGTCTCTGGAAGAGTCGAGGCCGATCTAGGAAAATGCTTATATAAAAAAAGAATTGCTAAGAGTGGGCAAGGTAAAAGCGGGAGCTATCGGTTGATAGTGGTGTATAAAAAGCCAAATTCAAATAGAATATTTTTTATAAGTGCTTTTGATAAAGGAGACAAATCAAATTTAACTCCAAAAGAAAAAGAAGCTTTCAGTAAAATTTCTGTAATGTATGTAGAACTCAACGATGATGTAATTGAACAGCTTAAAAATATACATGAATTATTTGAAATAGAGGAGCCTAGTCATGAGTAAGCATCTTGAAATAGCGTATGATATGGCAAAGGCGCTTCAAAAAGTTGGAGCCATGGATACAGTGACAATGCGAGAAATCGAGGCTCTTTGCTTGCCACCGAAGCGTAGATTCGAGGCTGCGGATATTAGAAAGCTCAGAGAGTCAAAAAAAATGAGTCAAGCGGTTTTTGCCGCAGTCCTTAATGTTGGTGTTACTACGGTTCAACAGTGGGAAATGGGGCAAAAAAAGCCTAGCGGTCCTTCGGCAAAGCTGCTTGATCTTCTGGATCGCAAAGGCATTGAGTGCTTGGTTTGATTCCGCCCCTTCGGGAGACCGGTCGGTCTGTCGAAAGTTCGACAGACCTCCTATCCTGACTTCCAGCTCCCGCGCCCTGGGGAAGGGCATGGCAGGCCGATCTTGGCGTAGAAGTCCCGGACCTCACCGCCAAAGTATCGCTCTTGGCCAAAAGCCCGTACCCATTTTCGCACATGCGCTAAGAAGGCTTCCCGGTGGTCTTCGGGAATGTCCTCGATGCCATATGTTAGCGACCAGATTTGAGTTTCATCCATGGTGTTTCCTCACTCTGACCGAAACCGAAGCGGATAGTTAAAGCGGCGTCTCCCGCCGCCGCCGTTTCCTGAGGGAAACGGTTGACACATGCCCACCGGCTCGGCTGTGATATTACAGGAAAAAATCTTAAATTGATTTCTGGAATATTTGTCATATAATGTCTTACATATTATTTAACTTACTAAATTTGTTATATTAATTTGTAAGACATTGTCTTACAGTGTGCGGGGGGAGTATGGCAAAATCAATCAGCATAAGAGTTACAACTGATGAGTGTAGTATGCTAAAAGAATGGCAAAAAAATAAGAAAAAATTTTATCAACTTATGGGCATGATAGAATTTTAGAAAGTCGAAAGTCTGAAGAGAACGACCGATCTACATTTATATAAATTATTGCAAATATATAAAATAATAATACAAAACGACTGAAGTAATAAAGTAATTTTAAAATTAAGTATAAAAGTGCAATTAAGCATTTATCATGCTCCTATAATGCCGGTTTCGCATTTCAGACAGGGGAGTGCGAACGCTAGGCTTTGCCCAGGAAACGAGGCATAGAGCCCCCCATGAAATCCTCCCTGACCGTCCCTGAGCTTTGCGAAGCGTTGAGCCTTCCGGAGACTTCCGCGCGACGCCTTTTGAAGCGTTTTCAGCGCTATTTGCCACTGGTTTCTGAGACGCGACCGGCTCGGTATCGTGCCGAGACGGTGGAGATCATACGCTTGATTCTCCACGGCCAGGAACAGGGACTAGCCTCGGAGGAGATTGAATCTTCCTTACGCGGGGCCGGGGTGGCCATTGAAGCGCCAGGAACCACCAACCTACTCCCACCAACGAACCAATCACAATCGATTGAATATGCAGGGAAAATTTTAAGTTTGGCGGGTGAAATAGCTATTCGGCTACAAACGAAACGCCAGGACGAGGCGGATCAAAACGGGCGGAGCATCCTGGTCGCCTTGGAGCGGCAGAATACACTTCTTGAGCGTCAAAATATGCTTTTGGAGCAGCTGACCCGGGCGGGGAGGGCACTGCCGGGAGAATACCTCTCAAATTCGCGCCAGGAGGCCCCAGGAGGGCCGGAAGAGGAGGGAGCCGTGGAACCGGAAGGGGCAGCCTCGGAAAATGCCTCAGAGGGCCGTTCTCGGTTCCCCTGGTGGAAGAGGCTGTTTCGGAGAAAGGAATGTCCTCTTCCGGAAGAAGGCCCCAGGATGGTTTAGATCCCAGGCAGGAATTCTTTCTGGCCCTCTTCCTTGAGAATTTTAAACGTAAGTCCGCCCAGGCTTTTGACTTTCCCGGCTTCATAATCTCGCTTGATCCTGACCAGGAACTTTTCGGCTTGGTTCTCCCGGCCCTCCCACAGACGGGCCAACTGATCGGCCTGCTTTTGGCTGACCTGGAACTCTTCTCGCAGCCGGCGGGCGAAGTCCGGATTCTTGGGCGGCTGCGATGGAAATGCCCGTTCTACCTTGTCACGGACCTTTTCCCGAGGCGTCTTGCCCTCCTGGTTTTCTGTGATGTAAAAGACAAATCCAGTTACTCTTCTCCCACGTTTAACTTGATCATATTGTATTTTTATATCTGAATATTCGTTGATTTCATCAATTGATGGGTCTATGACTCGTTTTTTCAAGTCACCAATTGCACCGTACTTTTCAGCAACGCCAACCTTCCATTTAAACTCTTCAAGATCAAAGTCACGCTTTTTCATATCCTTATTTTGAATTAATAGCTCGTACAGCCTCCATGTATATGCACTTGTGAATTGATAAACATATTTTATTTTATATTTTGTAAATTTATCTCTTAAGGCCAGAATATGTGGCAAAAGGTCTTCGTCGAATCGAATTGATGCGCGACCCTCACCATCATGGTATTTTTGTTTTGTTATAATACCAACTTTTACACGAGTTCCATCGTCCTGTCTGAATTGTATAATTTTTTTCTGAAGTTGAGTAGCGAGTAACTCTACTTCTCTGTAAGCATTTTTTAAGTCTATATCGAAAGATTCAGCGAAATTAGAGACGTCAACAGTCATATCATACGGCTTCCCTGGAGTAATTTCTATGTCTCTCGGAAAGCAAGAGACTACATAGGCCAAGAAACGCGTCCCCTGAAGACTGAGGTCTTGCATTGCGTTGACCAGGGCATTGGATTTGACGACGAGTTGGTTTCGATGCGGATTTTCCATAGGCGCTATTCTAGGACAAGACTTTTTTGTTGTCCAGAAATACCGTAAATCTGTCCAGGTATGACCGTAAATCTGTCCAGGTATGACCGTAAATCTGTCCAGGTATGACCGTAAATCTGTCCAGGTATGGTCTTTCAACATGTTGAAATTTAATATGATTAATGTGCGCAAAAGCAAGAAAAGCAGCTAAAAGAAAACATGCTTTCGCGCGCGCGCGTTGATCCTAGCCAGCGCAGTTTTGAGCTCGCTGACATCCCCCCGCCTTCGGCTCCCCCCGCTTGCGGGGGAAAACGGCCTCCGGCCTTAGCGGAAACTCACCCCAAATGACCAGCAGAGCTACCGTCGATTCTAGCCAGCGCGAAAACCAGGTCGAACCAAAACAGCCGAAAGGCAGGCCACGAGGGGAAGGCTGTCGCCTTCGGAAAGGCAGGAAAGGCACCTACGCTTCGCTATCTGGGGCTTCGCCCCAGCCCCCAAGAGAAGAAAATCCCTGACAAAATGTTCCCTAACGTGGCGAATTTACTGCACCTCAGGAGGGGATTTGAACCCTCGACCGAGGGATTAAGAGTCCGTTGCCAGTCCCCATCGCTCCCCAAGGAGTTGACTTAGGTAGTAACAAGTCGTACATAATTAGTCAAAAGAGGTTGTGAAATGAAAACACAAGTCAATACAAGTGTGAAGCTACCCCCGGCTCTCCATGCACGGGTGGTGAATCTTGCGGAAATTCGGCAGAGAAGCACCCACGCGGTTATGCTTCAAGCGATAGAAACTTATGTTGAACGGGAAGAAAAGCGGGAAGCATGGCGGCAGGAAGGCATAGCAGCCTGGGAAGAATACCAGCGGACGGGGCTGCACCTGACCAATGCCGAGGTTAAGGAATGGCTCTCCCAACTGGCAGAAGGTAACAACGTGGAGCCGCCTAAATGCCACCTGTAGTAATCTGGTCGCCTAGGGCTATTGAATGTATCAAGCGCCTTTACAATTTTCTAGCTGAAAAGAACATTGATGCGGCGAAAGCTGCGGCGGCCCTGCTGTTCAAACAAGCGGAAATCCTGGAAGCATTCCCAAATGCTGGCCGACCAGCTGAAGATTTAGAACCTGAGCACAGAGAAATACTTATCCCCTTTGGTGCTGCTGGTTATGTCTTACTTTACCATTTTGACGAGGATAGAGCTGCCGTTACCGTCTTGGCCGTGCGCCACCAGAAAGAAGCCGGGTACTAACGACCGAGCCTTAATCCACTACTTTGAGGGAGTTGAAAAGTGCGGATCATACCTTGGGAAGCCACTTCGTGAACGTTTCCTTATCGGCTGGGTTGCACCACCAATGTTTTTGCTCATCGTCCCACCGATTCCACGCGGGCAGTACGTAGGTAGTTCTCGGAAGTCCAGAAAGGCGCAGCCACGGCCCGAAGCGGGCTTATCTGGGGCTTCGTCCCAGCCCCCAAGATGAAATGTCGCACTCTCTTTTCCGCTAACCTCGCAGAATTGCTGCGCCACCCGGAGGAATTTGAACTCTCGACCACAGCCACGCTTTCCAAATGAAAAGATAGTTTGAAAAATTTTTAAATGAGGTATGCTGCATGGATGATTTTGCCGAAATTATCCCTTTGTTTGGCGAAGGAGATAATGAAAATAGTTTGGTTGTTCATAAGAATATTTCTGAGATAATAACAAAAGGAAAATCATACCAGGGAAACGCTTCGGTAGTTATTGATCTATTGCCATATCCAAGTTTGCATATTTATGGTCGATATATCGACATTCCTCAAATAGAAATGTTGGATATTCATTGCCACCACGATTTCATCCGGGAATTGTCAGTAAATGGGAAAAAAGTGGAGGGGATTAAAAAAACAAGTAGAGTGGATATGGAGCGAAATATTTGTGATATAACATGGGTTCCTTCAAATCAACCAATAATAGGCCTCGGAAGTGATGAGACTAAAATCAAAAGAATTACATTTCATCTTTTTGACTTTAAGGAATTTTCCGGGACTGAGTCCTCATTTGAAGGGGATGAGACAAGAAAACAGAGATTTGAACATATTCTATTCGACTCTGAAGATATAAAGATGCAACTGAAGTCCCTTGTCGAAACGAATGACAATATAAAAAAAATGAATTCTGAGGGGATATGCCTTTTAACACACGTGGGGACTATTGAAAAAACAGATGGGGAAGCATTCACCGGGAAGCAAGCCTCTGAATACCTGACGGAACTCGCGTCTTTTTTCTCCTTCGCCAGGGGAAAACGCTGCAACCCTGTTTTTGCCGTAGGCTTTGACGATTCCCATACGCGCGTATGGGAATCTTGGTCATCGCCTACTAGCCAGCATGGGGACAGCTTCCCCTCCTGGTTTGATCCCAGCCATGGCGAGCAGCTAGTAAGTTTTTTTAAGGGATTTCATCGGAAGTGGAAAGATGATACCTGGAGAGATACCTTGCGTGAAGCCATATACTGGTACCTAAACTCTAATATACCATCCAAAGGGATTGATATTGGTATAATCTTGACCCAAACAGCCATTGAGAGGCTTTCCTTTCAGTTTTCGGTCGAGCACAAGAAGCTATTGACGGCGGAGACATTCAAATCTCTTCGAGCTGCAGATAAATTCCGAATCCTTTTCGCATCGTTAGGCTTACCATTGGATATCTCAGACCACACACCTAAGCTCAAAGCGAAAGCCAAAAAGTTTCAATGGGAAAACTCACCGCACGCTCTGACTGAAATTAGGAATTCGATCGTCCATCCAGAACACAAGCGCAGAGGCCAATTCGATGATCTCATAGATGAGGTGTGGAATCTCGGTCTTTGGTACCTGGAAATTTCGATACTTGTGCTATGTGACTATAAGGGGACATACGCAAACCGCATGGAAATGAAAAAGAGGTTCGTCGGTCAGGTCGAAAATTTTACATGGTGAGCAAGAGGATACTCCTTGGCTTTTATTCAAAATTTTGTATATTCTAGATATGAGCATTCGCCAACCGATTGGATTCTGCGGAAGTCCGCTCGAAGACCTCCGAGCTTTCCCGCTCGCAGCCAAACGAGAGGCTGGGCATCAGCTCGATTTGGTTCAGATCGGGTAGGAACCTGACGACTGGAAGTCCAGGCACCGTAGGGCAAGGAGTGAGGGAGATACGAATCAGGTATCCCTCTGGAATTTTCAGAGTTGTATACGTAGCGAAGTTTTCCGATGCCGTCTACGTGTTGCATTGCTTCCAAAAAAAACGCAGAATACAAGCAAAGTAGATATAGATTTTGAGACACAGCGGTATAATGATTTGGTTAATGAGATAACAATATGAACAATCAATGCTTTTCAAGTGTGTGGGATGCCATTGAAGACACCGCTGAAGCAGCGGGAAGTATGAAACTTCGTTTAGTGCTCATGATTGCGCTGAAAAACCACATTAACAACACAAAGATGAGTCAGGCACAAGCCGCTAAGCTCTTTGGTGTCACTCAGCCGCGCATTTCCGACTTGATGCGTGGCAAGATCAATCTTTTCGGTCTCGACGCTCTTGTGAACATGGCGACGGCGGCCGGGCTTCACATCGAGATGAAAGTGTTGGCCGCTGCCTAAGAGTGATCATGCCTTGGGAAGCCATTTCGTGAACTTTTCCTTGTCGGCCGGATTACACCACCATTTTTTTTGCTCGCTGTCCCAGCGTGCGCCCAGGGCCTTTGCCTCGTCTTTTTTTTCGATTGGCACGTGGAGGTAGAAGCGTCCGGACGCGGGCGCAACGGGGGCCGCAGGCCGAGGCGCTGCAGAGGGAGAAGTCGGCTCCGTTTGGCTGACCTTCCCGCCGGCTTTCTTATGGGCAACACCTTTTTCAAATGCTTCCTCGCCCCGATCCTGAAAACGCTTTTTCATGGAGTCATCGGCTTCGGCCAGTTGGAGGAAGGCCCCAAGCAAGGTCGCTTGGTTCCAATCCGCCAGACCGGCCTTTTCGGCCAAGGAACCGGCGATGATGCACCGCTTCGTCCGTTCGCGGCGGGCTTCCTTGTTTTTGGCCTTTGCCTTCTCTCGGCTTATGGTCGCTTCAAGCTCTTTCAGCTTTTGGGCTGCTTCCTTCGCCTCGGCTTGTAAGGCTTCGGCCTTGGCCTGTGCTGCCTCCTTCCGGGCCAGCAATACGGCGTCGGCCTTCGTTTTCGCTTGGCCTGCCTGCAAGAGTTCGTTCGCCCGCTCGTCTATGGTCTTTCGCTTCTGCTGGTCGGTCATGTTTTTTCCCTCCCTGCTGGCTCACTAACGGCTACCACCCGGCCTTGTCAAAGTCCGGCTGTCGGTGGTAGGGCAGCCGTTAAGACTTCCATTAGAGATGGAAGGCGCGCTTAGGTGTTTCTCTTCGAGAAACAGCGCGCCAGGGGCAAGCCCCTGGACCAAAAGGCAAAAATCATGGCAATCTATCGCTGCAATCTCCACCCTGCCCGCGCGTCGGCTATTGACCATAGCCGATACATCGCGCGTGAAGGGCGATATTCCGAGTTAGCGGAGAAGCGCGGCGAGACAATATACCATGGAGCGGGGAACCTTCCAGAATGGGCAAATGCCGAGGCTTCGCTGTTTTGGGAGGCGGCCGAAAAGTACGAGCGGGCGAACGCTAACCACTACCGGGAATTTGAGGTTGCCTTGCCGCGGGAGCTTTCCCACGAGCAGATGGAGTCCACCGTCAAGGGATTCAGTCAAGAGCAATTCGGAGAGCGGCACGCCTACGAATACGCCTTGCACCTGAACGCCAATAACCCCCACGCGCATATTATGTTTTCCGAGAAGATGAACGACGGGCTTGCCAGGAGCGAAGAGCAGTATTTCAAGCGTTACAATCCGAAGAAACCCGAGCGCGGAGGGTGCAAGAAGTCCAACGAGTGGGAGGCCCAGCGCGGGAACAAGGCCAGCGAGCGACTTTTGCAGGCCCGGGAGGCGTGGGCCACCCACGTGAACCACGCTTTGGAGCGTGCCGGCCATGAGGCCCGGGTGGACCACCGGAGCTATGAGGCGCGGGGAATCGATCAGATCCCGGAACCGAAAGTCGGCCCGAAGGTCTGGTACCAGCCGGATCGGGAGCAGCACCCACGTTTCCAGGACTTCAAGGCGGTACGGGAGCTGGCCAACCAGGTCCCCCAGGAGCGGGCCAATCTCGCCGCCGTCGAGGCCGACCTGGGGGCGGCCAAGCGGGAGCTTGAGGAGATCATGGCCACGATCCGGGAGATGGAGGCCCGGGAGCTCAAAGCCCGGCAACAGGAGGTGTCCAGAGCACAGGTTCGTGGGGATACCCCTCAGAGGCCCCAGAATGCCCCAGAAGCGAGTTTTGAGGAGAAGGCTCAGGAGATTCAGAAAGGCGAAAATAGCCCCTCTGGGGCCTCTGCACGGCCGGCCCAGGCCACGCGTGTTTGGTTCGCCTTTTTCGACAGCCAGACCTGGGAAACCAGGGCAGTATCGCAGCGTATTCTCAGCAGGGAGCAAAATAGTCCGGAGGTCCAGGCCCGTATTTCGCTTGAGGTGCCCCCAAAGTGTGTTCTGAGTGAGGACGGTAGGACTTGGAGCGGAGTTTTCCGCGACGGCATTGAGGCCGCCAACTATGGGCGGGCACAGGCATTGGAAAAGCGGAAGGCCGAGTCGGAAAGAAATAATAAAGAGTACATAGAAAAGAAAAATCAAGAGAAATTAATACAAGATGAAGAAAATGAACTTTTGAAAAAGTTTAGGAATGAGATATATTCCTATAATAGTGCTGTGCTAAAAGAAAAGATGGTTATCGAAAAAATAAATGAGATTGATTTAAAGATAGTTATACTGATTAAAGAAAGTGAAGAACATAGCAAAAAAGTTAAAAGTGCTAAATGGCATGGAATGTTGAACCCATGGAAAATTGTGAAAATAGATAAAGAAGGGAAAAAAATCGAACAAGAGTATAAGTCATGTCTTGAAATGCGGGAATATGTAGCGCGTGAGTTAGAAGAAGTGCGGAAGGTCAAGGATATTTTCTGGCGTCGCGAAGCGCCACAGCGAAAACTGGCTGAAGCTGAAAAAGAAAAGCAACGCCAAGAACGGGCACAGAAGTTTGAACAAGAGAAGGCAAAACGAGAACTGGAGCTCGAACGACGCCGCCAGCGGGAGCGGCAGCGAAACGTTAAGGACCGAGGTCAGAGCCGCTAGCTCTTCGCCTTCGGCGGGAGGGGAGCCCACGAGACATTGAGGTCCTGAAAAGGCACCTGGAGCGGGCACCAACTAGTTGATACCTACTGCTTGGTGCTGGTAGGCGCTGGTTGGTAGGGGGGGACGCATGGAGTTGACGCTTTCCGAGGCGGCAAGGGCCGTTAAAATGACGAAGCAAGGGGTGCTCAGCGCCATCAACAAAGGCCGGCTCTCCGCGTCAAAGGATGCCAACGGGCAGTGGAGAGTTGATAGCGCTGAGTTGTTCCGAGTCTATCCGGCCGTCAACACGACGGCGTCAACATCCAACAACGAGTTGACGCCGGATGATACCCACTTGGTCCGGGAGTTGACGGCCAAACTGGAAGCAGCGGCCGACGTGCGACAGTTGCTGGAGGCCAGGGTTGAGGGTCTGGAGCGGGAGCGAGATGCTTGGCAGCGCCAGGCCGAAGCCTTGATGCGTGCCCTACCTGCTGGGAAGACCCCTGGGAGGCCCCAGGAGGCCCCAGGAGGCACGAAAGGGACGGGAGGTATAGAACCGGCCACGGCGACCTCTGAAAACGTCTCAGAGGGCCGTTCTCGGCTCTCCTGGTGGAGGAGGCTATGGATGCTGGGGGGATGAAAGAAAGGGAGCTTCAAGAAAAGAAAACATCGAATTGTGAAAAAATACCATATGGGAAAAATCCTATATTCGATATAACTAGCCGTAATTATTTTAAATAAAGTTTTTCAGGAAGCCTTGACAGCCCCCTAAAACTTATTAAGTTTTAATGAAAATCTTAACAAGTTTTAGGGGGCTGAAATGACTCTTTTTGAAGAAAAAAAGCAGCTTAGAGCCGATCTGAAAAATATCTACCGCATCCGCGAAGCTGCAAAAACACCAGCTGGACGGCTTAGTGATTTTGGAAATGCTTTAGTCATGCTCTGGCTAGAGCATGGGCACAAACAGATACATATTGCAAAGATACTTGACGTGAGCCCTTCAGCTATTAGCCAGATAGCAAAAAAGGCCTAGTCAAATTTCTCCTAATAAAAGAGGTTTTTAAAGTGGCTACATCCCAGGCAGGAATTCTTTCTGGCCCTCTTCCTTGAGAATTTTAAACGTAAGTCCGCCCAGGCTTTTGACTTTCCCAGCTTCATAATCTCGCTT
>JGI20225J20221_1003011_pt1 | contig 11083 bp, 8 predicted proteins | sample BioMet4_FD_20221 | JGI IMG/M metagenome (IMG submission 20221) | reverse complement strand
AAAACGGATTGTCAGAAAACTTCCTTTATAGTTTCTCTAAAAAATAGGAAGAACGAGTTAAAAAGTGTTTCATGACTGATTTTAAACACTATATAGGGGGATAAAAAAGAGCCAAATTTCGAGCACTTTTATATAATACTACAAATAGAACCAACAAAATACTCTCACAAAGTAAAAAAAGCTATTTAGACAGTTATCCCATCAAAAGTATTCACCTCATATACAACCATTTATTACAATAAATTAATTATGTAAAACATTAGAACTCAAATTAAAAATAGATTACATGTAAAAGACCTAGCAATACTATAATAAATTTCTATATTTTAGTAGCCTTTCGTACTTAGAAAAAAAGGCTATCCTAATTTTTGAACAGCCGGCTTTTTATTTATACAATTTAAGAGAATAATAATTATCCTCAGAATTCTGATTTCAGCATGCTATATACTTCAATGTAAAAACATTATCAACCAATAATTCTCCAGAACGCTCAATTCCTTCAAACTGATTTGCAACAAGTACTGTTTTCCTATTTTCCATAATTGAAATCATTATTTTTCAAATATACTAACAAACATCATTTAATAAACAATTAATTTTTATGAATTAATTTCAAACTAACTATTAAACATAAATTCACTCATCAACAATCAAAGTTTATTCACCAATAAATATAATTCATTCACCAATAAATAAAAATAATTGGTCTATAAAAACTGTTAAATAGTTATTTTACACATATTTAAAAAGCTATTATTACATATTCATCAAATGCAAGTACCCAATTTATAAATCCAGGATAGGTTATAACTATTTGATAATATAAATTACAAATTGATTAAAATATACATTACAAAACAACAACTGAAAGTTATAAATCATTATCTTTACAGCTTTATAACAGAAGAAGTGTTACAGCAGATCATTATCGAAGGCTATGAGACAAGGATAATGAAAATCCAGTTCAAAATCGTTAGGTATAGAAAATAAGAAAATATTATGGCATGAAAGCTAAAATCAGATGCAGAATCTCATTATTTGTAAGACTAATGTTGATCTTTACTTTTTATTGTTCCGTTTTATCTGCTCAAAACAAAGGAGTAGTTATGGATGGAATATCGAAAAACTTACTGGCTGGTGTTAATATCTACTTGAATAACAAAAAAGTTATATCAAAAACTAATGAGAGAGGAGAATTTATTATTAAAAAATTAGCCAGAACTAATAAGAATGACACCTTATTATTTTCCTATATAGGCTATTCTATCAAAAAAGTCTCTATCTCAGATCTAAAAGAAAACGAGAACAAGGTTTACTTATTTAAAGATACACTATCGCTCAAAGAAATAACTGTTATATCAAACAAACTAACTCTTGATCCATCTATTAAATACGAAAAGATGGCACCGTTAAAATAGGAGTATACTCGTTTGGGGCAGCGCTAATTGGAGATAAAATCTATGTAATTGGGGGCAATGAAACTTATGAAGATAATGATTTGCTAGATAATATGGATAAATATGTAGACAATGGAAATGACGATACTGAAAGCTTTTTGAAGAAAATAAACAGTTCTGGATCTAACTTTAATTGGAGTAATTACTGTAACAAATTACAAGTGTACGATATAGCAACTGATTACTGGCAAAATAGTAATTTAAAGTTTGGCAAAAGAGCTTATCATAACATCAATTATAGCAATAACAAGATATATGTTTTAGGAGGTAAACTATTATCGACTAACAGGGTAACTGAATATCTAGATAATAAAATTGAAGTTTATGATATGAACCGCAACAAGGTTGTAACTGACAAAACAAATCCTCATCAGGCAATAAATTTTGCATCTTTCAGCTATAATAACAACCTTATTATTATGGGAGGATCAACGAAGCTAAAGATGAATGGAGAAAAAGAATATTCAAACAAAGCTCATTTATTGGATCTAAAAACTGGATTATGGTACAAANTNCCAGATATGCNCAGNCCTAAGGAAACAAAAGGTGTGGCAATCGATGCTACCGTATATCTGATTGGAGGATTTAATAACAGACCTTTAAAAGAGATAGAGAGTTATAACATAGGAACAGGAAAATGGAATGCTGAAGGAGAATTACCTTATGAGGTAGAAAGACCAGCTATTGCTTACAATGAAGATATCATCTATATTTTTGAGGATAGAAAGATTCAGACTTATAATATTAAGACTAAAGAAAAAAATGCATATTTAATTGATTTGTCTTTAAAGTATAGCGAATTACTTTATGCAAACAATATGCTATACATACTNGGAGGACTTGAGGAATATAGTTTCTCGAAATNACCTTCCCGGAATTTATATCGCATTGATTTACGTAATTTTAAAAAGACTATGACATTAATTGATCATCAATAGATTCAATTTCAGCAATTATTCAGCAACCCTAATTTATACATGGTTACACGTAGCAAAAAAGAGGAAATGAAACAACTTCATTTCCTCTTTTTACATTTCAAGGCTCTTATATTTTCTTTAAAGAGCCGTTTTATATTTTATAAACCCATTGGTATACAACTGAGAAATATACGTAGTGATGCGGTACTCATAATTTTCTTCATAATTAAAATGTTCCGCTAGTTGCTCCGTAATCTCTCTTACTGTACGATTTCCATCTATCAAACTCCATACTGCCGTGCCATGTTCTTCGAGCTTAACATGAAGATTGGCCGACTTTCCGCATGGAGCAAAAACTTTCTGCATAAACTTATTACGAAAACGGGGGAATACAATCACACACAAATCGTCTTCCTTTTCCGTCGTAACATGTTCGCTGATATACGGAATTACATCAAATAGGTTTATTTGTTCTTTTTTCTTCATAAATTATTCTTTGATAGAATCNGCTTTCTTAAGTGGNACACGAACAAAGAAGTAACCGATTACCAACATAATAACCAAACCAACTGCGTAGTTAGGACTAGCAAATGGAAGCATATCGGCAAAGAAGATGTTGAACATTGCAAAAATGGCAACTACCAACCCCATCAATGCTTCGCCGGCAATCAATCCGGAAGCGAGAAGCACCCCGGTATTTTCCACGGTAGCCAGCTGACCAACACTGTATTTGCGACGTGCTACATATAGATCGAGAACTCCTTTAATCAAGCCACCCACAAAAATAGCAAATACTGTGTTAAATGGAAGATACATTCCCACAAAAATTAGCATCGGACTTGTAATTCCCATCAAAATAAATGCTACAGCCATAACCATTCCGGCAATAATAAGTACCCAAGCCATTTGTCCGCCAATAATTCCTTGTGAAAGAGCTGCCATTAAACCAGCCTGTGGAGCAGAAAGGTTCTTGCTTCCGAAACCACCTTCGTAACCTTGTTGAAGTCCCATATTGATATCTCCCTGATTAAGGATAATCAAAACGCCGAACATTACAAAACCGGCAATAACAACACCAATCAAGTCGCCTACCTGCATTTTCCATGGTGTACCACCAAGGATATGTCCAGCCTTTAAGTCCTGGAACATTTCACCACCTACGGCCGCTGCCACACAAACAATGGCTGCAATTCCCAATACTGCTGCAACACCACCATTGTGAGAATCTACACCACAAGCTACAAGAATCAATGCTGTAACAACTAAAGCAGTAAGAGTCAATCCACTGATAGGGTTATTACTTGAACCGATGATACCAACCAAGTAATAACCCTATCAGTGGATTGACTCTTACTGCTTTAGTTGTTACAGCATTGATTCTTGTCAATGCTGTAACAACTAAAGCAGTAAGAGTCAATCCACTGATAGGGTTATTACTTGAACCGATGATACCAACCAGGTAACCAGAAACTGCTGCAAAGAAGAATGCAAGCACAATCATAATGGTTGAAGCAACAATGGCTACAAGAATACTTGTGTTGAAGATGAAATATGTGATTACGAATGTAGCGATAGCAGCAAAACAGATACCTAAAAGAATCCATGATGACTTAAGGTCTTTTTCAGTACGTTCTACATCAGATGCACTTCCCTGAGTTGCACGTTTCAAATCCTTTACAGAACGTTTCAATCCTGTTCCAAGACTTCCACGCATTCTATATAAAGTAAAACATGCTGCAACCAACATACCGCCGATAGCAATAATACGAACTACTTCTTTCCAAACTACATTTGCCGCATTCATCCATGCATCAGGAGAATCAACCGGCAAAGCTGCATTTTGAGGAAGAGATCCTACGAAAGAAGAACCAAGTACGGTAAGCAACATTGGAACCATTAATCCCCATGCCATTACTGAACCACTAAAGTTGAGCGCTGAAAGGCGTGGACCGATAATGTAACCTACACCTAAATATGCAGGGCTGATAGATGGTCCGCCAGCAAGGAAACCTCCGTCGAGTGTTTTGCCACCTGCAAACTTAGCGATAGATGATTTAAAGAAAGTAGTCCATTCTGTTGCAAACAAGCGAAGATCGCCGGCTATTTTAACAACGGCACCAACAATCATTGCAGAGAATAAATATTTGGAACCACCGGAACCGCTACGGCCACTTTTATGAATTTCGGCTGCTGCCACACTTTCAGGAAAAGGAAGTTCTTTATCTTCCACCATCACCCTGCGAAGTAAAGCTACGAAAAGAACACCAAGGATACCACCGGTGATAAGAATCAATGAAGCAATAAAATAACTGCCTATTGAACTGAATTGTTCGCCACTCCACACACCGGAAATATAAAATGCCGGTAAAGTAAAGATTGCACCTGCTGCAACCGACTCGCCAATGGAACCTACGGTACGGGTTATGTTTTCTTCCAGGATTGTTCCTTTAAAGAAACGCAAAATTGCCATACCAATTACTGCTGCCGGGTAAGTAGCAGCAATTGTCATACCGGCTTTAAGGCCAAGATAAGCATTCGCTGCTCCCAAAATAACGGCCAGTACCAAACCGATGAGCACTGCTCTACCGGTAAATTCTCTCATGCTTGCATTCGCCGAAACGAAAGGCACGAACTTTTTTTCATCCGCCATATTCTGCTTTTGTGATTAAATTGTATAATAAATTAAACTTATTTTTCTGTCCATAATTCACAAAGATACAACTTATACCTTTTTTAGCAATTAATACTTTCGTTTTTTATTTAATTAATATACAGGAGTAATCAACAAAAAAAAATCCTGCCCGAATAGTTTCGGACAGGATTCTGTCAATGCTATAATCTGTTAATTGATTACTTAGCTAATTTACCAGCTGAACCAAGAACATTTTCTAGTTTCAGTTTATAAAGTGCTTTCAAAGTATCACGAGCAGGACCAAGATATTTACGTGGGTCGAATTCTCCTGGTTGTTCTACGAATACTTTACGTACTGCAGCTGTCATTGCCAAACGACCATCAGAGTCTATGTTGATCTTACATACAGCAGAAGAAGCAGCTTTACGAAGTTGTTCTTCTGGAATACCGATAGAGTCAACTAACTTACCTCCGTATTGGTTGATTTGAGCAACCAAATCCTGAGGAACTGAAGATGAACCGTGAAGAACGATTGGGAATCCAGGGATTTCTTTTTCAATTTCTTCAAGGATATCGAAACGCAATGGAGGTGGGATCAAGATACCATTAGCATCACGAGTACATTGAGCTGGAGTAAACTTGTTTGCTCCGTGAGAAGTACCGATTGAAATAGCTAATGAATCAACACCTGTGCGAGATACAAAATCTACAACTTCAGATGGTTGAGTATATGTGTGGTGTTCTGCAACAACATCATCTTCTACACCAGCCAATACACCAAGTTCACCTTCAACTGTTACATCGAATTGGTGAGCGTATTCAACAACTTTCTTAGTTAATGCAATATTTTCTTCGTATGGGAAATGAGATCCGTCAATCATTACTGAAGAGAATCCCATATCGATACAAGATTTGCAAAGTTCGAAAGAATCACCATGGTCTAAGTGAAGAACAATTTCAGGATTAGCACAACCTAATTCCTTAGCATATTCTACAGCTCCCTGAGCCATGTAACGAAGTAAAGTCTGATTTGCATATTTACGAGCGCCACTTGAAACCTGAAGGATAACAGGAGATTTTGTTTCTACTGCAGCCTGAATAATAGCTTGCATTTGCTCCATGTTATTGAAGTTAAACGCTGCAATGGCATACTTTCCAGCGATAGCTCTCTTAAACATATCTTTTGTGTTTACGAGGCCTAAATCTTTGTAATTAACCATGTTTTTTTAATATTTATTGTTAGTGAATTAAAATTCTTNGCAAAATTAAAAAGAATAGTTTGAATAAAAATGTTCTGCGAAAGATTTTATCTTATAAAACGTTATATTTCATTACTTATGACACTTTTTCTCCATGAATAAATATCATATTGTAATCTCTATATGGCAATAGAAACAAAAGGGGCAGATTTTAGTTCAACTGAATCTGTCCCTTTAATATTTATTGAGTAATCAAAACTCCTTTTTATTTAACCTCTTTAAGAAAGTAAACAATAGTTGGCAAGTGATCGCTATAGCCATTTAGCCATAAGCTGCCTCCAAAGGTTCTTTTGGGCGAGCCTTTATAATTACCCTCTTGCTGTATCATAAAATCACGATAGAATATCTCATTTTTGCAGAATTTCAATGTACTTCTGTCATCACCCAACAAATTAGATGATACCACAATCTGATCGAAAAGATTCCACTTTCCCCTGTAGGTTAGTGTTCCCATTCCTTTTACCTGNAAAGTATTCCACCATGGATTATACAATCCACCTACTTCTACGTCTGCAATTTCTCTGTGTGCACCTAAGGCTTTGCTCATACTTTCATCCATTGGGTCGTCATTCATATCTCCCATAATTACAATCTTTAAAGCTGGATTTTCGCGAAGCAAAGAGTCTTTAATAGCACGGACTTGCTTGCCTGCCAATATGCGGGCTGGTGAATCAGCTCCACGAGATGGCCAGTGATTAACAATNACAGTAACATTTTCGTCGGCCATTACTCCGTTTACAACCAANAANCCACGTGTTTTATGAACTGTATCATCAGGATTTACATAAGGAAGAAGCTTGCTTGTTTTAACGTTAAACAAAGCAGGATTGTACAAAAGTGCACAATCAATGCCACGTTGATCTGGCCCTTCATAATGAACAATCTGATAACCGGTAGAAGCAAGTGCCGGTTGTTTAATCAAATCTTCAAGCACATGTCTATTTTCTACCTCGGCCAAACCGATAAAAGCCGGACCTTCTGGCTGTTTATCACGTGCCAGCATGCCAAGCACTTCGGACATATTCTTTAGTTTGGATACATATTTGGTAGAATCCCAATTATTTTTCCCTTCGGGAAGATATTCATAATCATCTTTGCCCTGATCATGTGTGTAATCAAATAAGTTTTCCATGTTATAAAAAGCTACGCTATAAAGCGCATACTTCTTTTTTTCCTGTGCATTTATTGATAAGGAAAATAAAAGAAGTAAATTCAATGCTATCAGCAGTTTCTTCATTTTAAATCTATTTTTATTATATTTATATATCACTAAATTTATAAAAGATGGGCAATATGCCAATCACAGACAAAAGTCTTAAAAAAAAACGAAAGAAGAACATATTAATAGAACATTTATACCTAAAAAAACTATAAAGCATTTCAGAACAACAATATTTTATTATTAGCAAAAAGAGAAATGTTTTAAATATAAAATAAGGTTAGAGGGAACAAACAAGTACTCTCTAACCTTATACAATTGCTTATATATTTTCATCCTTATCGTTCAAGAAACTAAAAGGAAGTATATCTGCTCTCTTATTACTTAATAATAATCTTCTTCACTACTCCATCTCCATTAAGTATATATATACCTTGAGGAAGTGTGACAGAAGTTACACCCGGATTCAGTTTATGCTTATATACAATTTGCCCGGAGATGTTATAGATACTAATATTCTGAACCTTATCATTCTGAATAACAAGTTGGTTACTTTGTACATAGAAACGGGATGAGTCGCTTTCATTCTTGGAAATAGCGGTTGAAGTATAATCTGTCATAGAGATATCATCAACATTTGCACGAGAAGTACTTCCTGTTTTTGCAATTTTAATGCGAATAGGACCTGATACATTTATTGTGTATTTGTATTCTTTTAATGAATTTGAGACTGTTATATTATCACCTGCAGATATCCAATTATTTCCTCCATCAGAAGAATAATAAACTCCAAGTGCAACACTTGCATCAGTACCAAAAGTACCCGCATATAAAGAAAGTACACCTACACCATTCTGCTTATCCGTATTCATATAAAAACTACAATCGGTAGCTTTTCCGATACGAGCAGATTGAGTTCCCATTTTTAAATCACCGGACTGATTCCCTAACATAGAATTATCAAAAGTCCAAGATGTCATGGTGCAAGTCACCGAACCTAGAGTATAACCTCCTTTTAATCCTGTTTCAAAATCCTCAAAAAAGGTTTTAGCCAACTCAGCAGTCCCGGTTACCGGAATTTCCTGATCGTCTGAAATTTCTGTGCATGAAAGAGAAAGTGTTGACTGATAACTACCTGCAGCAGAAGAAGCCATACGAACATAGAACGTTCCTCCTGCAGAAGCAAGAGTGATATCATTTGACCACGTTTGTTGATCTGATGATACTTCAAAAGGTGTACCAACCTTAACAGCAATATTACTATTGATATATTCTGTTGAAACAGTTACGCTTTTTACAGATGATGCAGCATTGGGTGATGTTACAAAGTCAAGACTTCCACCCTGCAAAGTAGCTGTTACAGCAGGTACAGCAACTAATGTTTTTACACCAATAAGATTTGAAGAAAGTCCACCACCGGTAAGTTTATAATAATATTGTGTATCCTGTGAAAGATTTGTAACAGTTTGAGTTTCTGAAGAAGCATCAACACTTACCGGATAACCTGTAACCAAGGTTGTTTTATCAGATTGATAAAGACTAAAATCGTATTTAGTTGTTGCATCGCTTACATTCTTCCATGAAGCAACGAATGATTTTGAAGTTACATTTGAAGCCGCGAGTACAGGTATGCCATCTACAGCTTCAGCTTTAAGATTTACAGAAACTGTTACTCCGCCTCCTGATAAAGAAAGTGTACCTGTTGCAGTTGCTGCTGAAGCAGAAGTATACTGAACAGTCACTTTAGCACCGGCAGCCACCTGATCTTTCGTTAAAGAAGATGCATTAACAGTAAATCCGGTTCCCGAAATACTTACAGTCAAATCGCCAGTCAGATTTTTTCCGCTAACAGATACTTCTTTCTCTAGTGTTTTACTAATTGAAGTAACTCCCAAATCTAAAGTTGAATTATTTGTTGGTGAATACAAAGCTGGATCAGTGCTCTCACTCCATGGGGTTTCCGTCTTAGTCCCCCAAATATATTCGGCTAATTCCGGATAATCAATAAATGGATTACGGTTTCCTTGTATCTTAGAAACCGCATTGTTTCTGTTTATTTCCTTTTCACTTACCGGATCTTCCTTACTCCATTTCAGAAGAAGCTGGTAAGCCCATTGCTGAAAGGTAGGATAAGTATTTTTTTCCAGTTCATAAAGAGCTGATGAACCAACCCAATCAGTTGAATAGTCTTCATAACATGTTGCCATATACATATATCCACGTGCAAAATCGCCTTTATATTCATCGGAAGGTTCCCAGGCATCAATTAAACCTCCGGGGCGGCTACTTGATTTTCCAACTTTTATCACTCCATTTGAATATGTAACAGTACCGTCAACAACAGCCATTGGATAATTACTCTTTGCTGAATTAGCTGCAATGTCTGACGGATTTAGATTATAAAGATCTCTATAAGCGTTGCGTTCATCACCTCCCCACCAGCTTTTGGGAAATGAATGTTCAATATTCATTCCTGATGCTGCATAATTACCGTTTACAGGAACTCTATTGTTTGAGTACATATCCCAAACCGTTCCATCCGGACGGACATCTGTCTTTGCAAATCCCGACCATGTTTTACCATCTCCACTACCATAATTAAGCACCGTTGCATTCATAATAATGGAGTGCAAAGCCGTTTTCAATTCTGCTTTTTTCTTCCCTACTGCGGATGTGTAATAGCCACTTGGGATCTGTGCCATTAATTGTCCGCCTATACAGACAATTAATAATTGCATTAACAAATGCAGGAAAAATTTTCTCATTCTATCGTTTTTTTATTGACCAATTTAAATACACTTCAATATTTCCCTTTCATAGTATATAAAAAAGTAGTTCATAGACATTTAGCCCATTAAGGAGTACAAAGTTAATAATTATACAATAAATAATCTGCCATAAGGGTTAATTTTATTTGTCAGTTATATTACAATCTGATTATCGGTTCGTTTTTTCATTTAAAAAATTAACAATTAACACAAAACAAACATTATTTTATTATCATACGAAAAAGTTCCTCAAATAATTTTCCAATTTAAAGAAAAGCATTATCTTTGCGCTCTGAAATAGACCATTACACTATTCTTACCAAATAGTACAAAGTAATAATAATTAAAAAACAAATACTGAAATGAAAAAAGGTATTCATCCAGAATCATATCGGATACAAAAACAGAAATATTTAGTTTGGGAAGGGAATAAGTCTAATAATTTCCATTTGGTTTTTAAGAATAAAGGTAGGCCCACATCCCTAAATAACCAAGGTGGGCCCACATCTCAAGGAGATGAGGCCTACTACCTCGTAACATGTGGGGCCCACATGTTCGTTATTTTTTCGAGTTATGTTTTAACATATGTCTCGAAAAAATAGTCTGAATATTAGACTTTTATAAGAATAAAGTAACGATGCTAGAGGCATTGCGAAAAATTTGAATTAGTTATGCCCTTGGCCCTCATATGTTAGTTAACATACCCTAAATGGGTCACAATTCTTTTCCCAACTCTTTCACGAATCTTTAAAGTTCGAATTGGTTACTACCTATATCCAAAGTTGGAAGCTTAAGCTAATCCAAACGAAAATCACAAACGGTTCATCCTAATCCTATTTTTTATGTAGCGGAATCTCTGGTAATAGGGAATTATGCCCCCCCCCTGGACCT
>JGI20225J20221_1000188_pt2 | contig 11083 bp, 7 predicted proteins | sample BioMet4_FD_20221 | JGI IMG/M metagenome (IMG submission 20221) | reverse complement strand
CATGTCCCTGGATCTCTCTATGAAACATTTCCACCAGCGAAAGCGAAGGCACTGTGGGACAGGTTTGAGTTTGTGTACACACCAAAACATGGAAGTTGGTTGAACATAGCAGAGATTGAATTGAACGTGCTTTCAGGTCAATGTTTAAAAAGAAGAATGGATAACAGCGAGCTTGTTAGGAAAGAAGTATCGGCATGGCAAAATTATAGAAACAACAAAAATTCAAAGGTTAACTGGCAATTCACAACAGATGACGCAAGGATAAAATTATCACGTCTTTATCCGACAATTGAAGATTGACTCGACACTAGTTTTGAGATTACTTCTATTTCTGTTAAAAAGTTTTTACAATTGTCTATATCATGCAGTTTTTGTTTACTTATTTTAATATTATGCGCTTCAAGAATACTGAATGCGTTCTCTAAATAAGATTGATATGATTTATATCTAGGTGAATTTAGACAGAAAACGTAGCTAATAATGGGTGGATTGTCGGTTTTTGACTTCCTTATCAGCCAATTATATCCAAATGCTTTACATAAAATAGGAGCTTTTCTCAAGTTGCTTTCGAGTTCGTCTATCTTAATTTCTATATTTGGATGCAATATTTTATCTAAAATGTATAGAGCTTTAATCGCACTTTCTTTATACTTATAACCTTCAGTCCTATCAGCACCACGATTGATTCCTTTAGTTTCTTTCTCATAATCTAAGTTTTTGATTTTAGCAAAATGTTTTACTAAACTTATAGCTCGGTCTCTAACATTATCAGGTTTGTAGGTTGTTAACTCTGTTAAAATTAGTCCTAATGATTTTAAGACTATTTTTTCCTTATTTTTATCTTCTTTCCATTTTTCACACCAAGAAACCCATTCTTCGTTGGATGAAAATAAATCTTTTAATATGCTTTCTCCAATTGCTCTCAAAGTAAGATTATGTAAATCAATTTCTGATTCTATAAGCTCAATTATAGGACCGTTGCCTATTTTTTTAATTTTCAACTCCAAGTATTGATCCATAAGTTTGACTTTTTCTATGTTATGTAATCTATTTTTAATCCTTTTAACAACAAAATCTGGGTCTGAGTCATAAACTTCCGCAAGTCCCATGTCAACATATTTCTCATTACAGTTTTTAGATTCCAAAATCTCTATAGCTTTCTTTAAAATTATGACATGATGTTTAGTGTGCCCTTGAAGAGATATAATATAACTGAAAGCTGCACGGGCTCCTCTTCTTTCAATTTCACTTTCTATAATCGGTTGAAATAATTCAGAGTTTCTATTTAGCGCCTTTTGAAGACAAAAAAATAGTCGATCTTCATTTTTACCAGAGATATTTGGTGCAACTGTTTTCAGAATATTTAAGTATTTGTCAATACAATAGTTTCCACTATTCATAATATGTATAAGACAAACTAAAGAACATCTTTGAAGATTCTCATTTTTGCTTTCTAATCCCTGTATAAAAAAAATTTCAGCCTCTTCCATTCTATCATGTATCATAGAGAGAAGAATTCCTGCAGATGTGCCTTTTTTATTCCCCATATTTATCATGGATTTCACAAAGTTAAATGCAACATCCTTTTTTTCAATTACCCTACTCTTGATTATTTCAGAATTAAATATATCTAAATAAAAAGATTCAGCCGCTTCTAAAAATCTGCAGAATAGATCCACAAATTCATCGGAACTGTCATACAACTTTCTAATCAAAATTAGTAATATTTTATTGATGTTATAATAATGGTCTTCTAATATTTTGTTAGCAAAGGCATAGAGTTCTTCTTTGCTAAAAAATTCAAGCTCTTTTTCAATTTCATCTGACTTTTTATTTGAGATGTTTTTAAAATAAGCAATCATTTCATCTGAGTTCATCGTGATTACCTAGTGACTGTTAATAATCAATACAGAAACATCGAATATAAAGCTATCAAGGGAATATGCTTGTTCAAAAAGAGGATTAAATATGAAATCTATCCATACGTCTTCGGTTAAGTGAGGAATCGTGACAAATTGTGTCAATGTCCTCAACGTTTGTCAAATATTTCAATAAATTATGAGCTGGAACAGGGTCTCGATTTCATGTAAAGAGGCAAAAATTTAAGGCCGGCTTCTAATGCAAAATCGAAAGCTTTCCGGCAAAAAATTTCTTAACCGATGACCAATGAATTTCTCCTCATTCCTCAGGTCCTCTAAATAAGGCAGGATACTTCTCCTTTAACGGAATCAGGATCTCCTCGTCTAATTTTGCGTTATAAAGTGTTTTCACTTTAGAAACTTGCTCAATAGATAAATCATGAACTCCAGTAAGGTTAGCCCCTTCAAGTTTAGCTCCCTCAAGATCAGCTCTCAGAAGATAGGCTTTGTGAAGGTCTGCCCCATAGAGATTAGCGCCTCTAAGGTTAGCTTCTTGAAGATTTGCCTCTTGAAGGCCAGCTCCATACAGGTCAGCCTCTTCAAGATTAGTTCCCTGTAGGTGAGCTCCCTCAAGATTAGCCACTTGAAAGTTAGCCTTTTTAAGGTTAGCTCCTTTAAGATTAGCCAGATGAAGGTTAGCCAGTTGGAGATTAGCCTTTTCAAGGTTAGCCTTTTCAAGATTCGTTTTTACAAGGCTAGCTCCCTGTAGATTAGCCTCTTGAAGGTTAGCTTCTTGAAGATTAGCTCCTTTACCTTCAAGAAGGTGAGTATCTGAAAGGTTGGCTCCTCGAAGGTCAGCTTTTTTAAGGTTAGCTCCTCGAAGATCAGCTCCTTCAAGGTTAGTTTTTACAAGGTCAGCTTCCTGAAAGTCCGCTCCTCGAAGGTCAGCCCCTATAAGATTAGCTCTCCTAAGGTGTGTTTTCCCCGATATACCCATAAAGTAAATCTGCTCTAAATTAAAATAAACATTACTATTCCGTAGAAATATCTTTTACTTCTCAAAGTATGGTCCGTGATTTTTTACTCGGAATATGGTTCGTAGTGCTTTTTACTCAGAATATGATTCGTAGTGTTTTTTACTCAGAGTATGATCCGTGGTCTTTTACTCAGAGTATGGTTTGTAGTGTTTTATTGGATTCACTTTGGTTTAGGTTCAACTTTTGCTTTTGTCGACTATATAAGGATTATTGACTCTCATTCGGTTAAATAGCCTGTCAATACATAATCGCGCATTCCCATCTTTCACACGGTGGAGGTCCTGAATCGAATCTAAGCGAGTCAACTTATCTTTTTGATCTTTGTTTTCCAATTTCGAAGTTTATAGACTTCCATAAATGTTCCATTAAATTTTTCATGTATACCCACACTGCATAAAGTTAGTGTATACCTGAATAGAGTAACTTAATAAATCCCCACTCCTTTTTAGATTTGACCTCTTTTACTGTTTCTTATTTAACCTGCTCATTTTTTGGTTACTACGATATACCCTGACATTGTTTTAGTGTTACTTCCTTTTGCATTCTTTACCTTCAAACTGACAGTATACTTTCCTGCTTTACTATACTTATGTACAGGATTTTTGGCTGTTGAATAAGTTCCGTCTCCAAAACTCCATTTCCATGCAGCAGGAACTCCTGTACTTTTGTCAGTAAACTGAACTTTTAGTGGAGCTTTTCCTGACCTTGGAGAGGCTGAAAAAGCAGCAACAGGTTTTGCTACTACTGTTATATAATTCGTTTTTGTTACCGTATTACGGCCTGCAGCATTCTTTACTGTTAAGCTAACCGTGAATATTCCTGCCTTTGAATACTTGTGAGTCGGATTCTGGAGGTATGACTTTGACCCGTCTCCAAAGTTCCAGAACCAGGAAGTTGGGGAGCCAGTGCTTGTATCAGTAAACTGAACCTTCAGTGGAACTTTTCCAGATGTAGGTTTCGCAGAGAATGCAGCAACAGGAAGGCTTGGTTTTGGTTCTGAAATAGTGCCCATGTAAATGTCGGAGTTTCCACCGTATTCCTCTCCATATTGCCATACTATATTGTTACCATAAATGGCAGGATTGTATGCTGACCCTTTGGCACTGATTTTCATTTTCTGATTAGTGGAAATATCGTACATGTAGATACCATGATTTGTTCCACCATCATCCTCCCCACCATCGTCCTCCCACACTATCCTGTCACCATAGATAGCAGGATGCGTCTGAGCATCTGGACTGCTGGTTATCTGAGTTTGTTTTTTAGTGGAAACATCATACATGTAGATATCAGTGTTTCCATTCCGAGTATCGGCGTATACTATCCTGTTACCATAAATAGCAGGATAGTCTGCTGATCCACTGGTGGTTATCTGAGTTTCCTTTTTAGTAGATAGATCATACATGTAGATATTCCAGTGTCCTGCACCGCTATCGCCTTGCCATACTATAATGTTATCATAAATAGCAGGATAATATACTGGTCCGCTGGGGGTTACCTGAGTTCTCTGGGAAGTAGAGAGATTGTATATGTAGATATTATAGTAGTCATCGTAAACTACTTTATCACCGTAGATAGCAGGCTTCTCAGTATTTCCTGGAATCTCAGTATATTTCTGGGCAGATATATCATATATGTGAATACTACTATAGTTGATTGTGTCTCCCCACACTACCTTGTCACCATAGATAGCAGGAATGCCATGTACCAATCCAGAGGTGGAGATCTGAGTTTCTTTTTTAGTAGAAAGATCGTACATGTAAATGTTGCACTCTTCACCGCGATAATCCGTCCATACTATTCTGTTACCATAGATAGCAGGAGAGTGTGTTAATCCGCTATTACTTATTTTAGTCTCAATGACCTTGGACGAAGCACTTTCCTCAGTATTTGCCAACGCTGTAGACGAAATATAATTGTCTTTAATAGTGGCGTTTCCAGTATCATTCTCAGTAGCTGCTAATGCTGCAGATGAAACCAAAAGCAAGACTAGAGCTATTGAAACTAAACTTATCTTACAAAGAGTCTTTGTTTTATCCATTATTACCCATCTCTAAGTTTTAAAATCAAAGATTTGATTTCATTTATCAAATTTTGTATACTATAGTTAAAGTTTTTCTTTTAGTTTTCATATGCCTGTATAAATTTAAATTTATAATTATAAGATGAGTTGGCTTCATCGACCAGAAAAGTTTGGAAGCAAAGAAGTTTCTATTGCAAAGTTTCTATTACAAAAGCAAAGGTAAAATTTATAGAACCTCAAATAAATTCAAAAAAAGCTACGATAGATAACAAATGAGAGTTACTGAATAACAGTTAACCCAAAACATTATAATAATTAACTATATGTCTCAGTGGGTTTGGATGTGATATATAGAAGAAATATATCGAAGGAATCGAGTTCAATTGAATCAAATAAGATTACTACTTCTCGTCAAAGATGCGAATAATTAGCATTCCAAAACAAGTTCATATGTAAATGGAAAATAATTGAGGAAAGGATTGTTACAAAATTTAAAATTAGCTTGCCGTATTTCAATAAAGAGATTCATGAAAAATTACTAAAAAGTAGCTGGAGAGAGTTGAAGGAACCTAAAAGTCTGAGGTGTCAAGTAGTTTTTTGTCAATCTCGTTTATGATCATTAATCTGTTAGTTGGGCAGTTGATAATGAGAACACTGATACCTACAAGTAAAGTTGCTGGCTATTAAAGAACTGTCTTTGTTAAATGAAAACAGTGGCTTTATATTCCCATATTGTTAAACCATATCGTGAATTGCGTACCTGTACCACTTTTAATTTCTAAACAGCCGTCTATTTGTTCAACAAGAATGTTTACTAGCTGGAGCCCAAGGGAATTTGAACTCTTATTTGTTATCACTTTTGGGATTCCTTTTCCATTATCCGATACTTCTAATATGTAATTGAAGCTATCTTTGCAACCTTCATCTAGACTGGACATCTCACTCTGAGCAGCAGAAGTTTCATTTCTGCGAAGATTCACCTGGATTTCTCCTTCCCTTCCTGCAGGAAAAGCATGCTTAAAAGAATTTGTAACTAGCTCATTTACAATAATTCCAAGAGGGATTGCAGTATCCATGCCAAGATATATCTGGTCAAGGTTCAACTTCAACCTGATACTTTTATTTCCAAGATCATATGAATTGAAAAGGTCTTCAGTTAATTTATTTAGATAAGCTGCAAAGTCAAGGGTATCGATATTATCTCCTTTATACAGCTCTTCGTGAATAAGAGCCATTGAAGCTACACGATCCTGACTTTCCCTAAAAGCCTCAACAACCTCCTGAGTTTTACAAATTTTACGGTTAGAGAATGTTTCCGATTGAAGGTCGAGTAAGGATGAGATTACCTGCAGATTATTCTTAATCCTGTGGTGAATTTCCTTTATGCGGATTTGTTCTACCTTTGCAAGAGCTTCTTCTGCCTTTTTATGCTCTGTTATATCTTGAGTTGTTCCTCTAACCCGAACAGGATTATTTTTCTCATCGAAAACAACTTCAGATTTCGCATGAACTATGCGTTCGTCTCCATTTGCGAGAATAATTCTAAAATTAATATCAGCAGGCTTTCCGTTTAATGCATCTTTAGCGGCATGATCTATACAATTTTGATCATCCGAATGCACGTAACTTAAGAAGATATCGTAATTTACTTTTAATTCTTGTGGATTAAGTCCAAAAATACGATACATTTCGTCAGACCAACGAAATTCATTGCTTGCAAAATCCAGTTCCCAGTTTCCAAGATGAGCTATTTCTTGAGCTTCTGCAAGACTTTTTTCACTCTTTTTCAATGAATTGTAAGCATTCTGAAGTTCTACTGTACGTTCTTTAACAAGTTTATCTAAATTGTCGAGTGTGTCCTTCAGTTTAGCTTCCACTTTTTTGCGCTCTGTGATATCACTGGCGGTACCAAACCATTCAACGATTTCGCCATTTGCATTCAGCATTGGAACCGCACGCGAAAAAATCCATCCCAAACTGCCGTCTGCTAGACGGACCCTGTGTTCCAGTTCATAAGTGCTCTTTGTCCGAATAGCTTCATTGATAACAGCCATCACATGCGTTTGATCTTCCGGAGGAACATATTCCTGAAGCCAGTTACGATTTGGGCTTTCCGTATTGACAAGAAAACCTCGACCATAGAGATAACGCATCTCGCTCCAGTCCGGGCTCACACGATATACCATTTCTGAACTTGCCGTCACCAGAGTACGAAACCGTTCTTCACTCGCACTCAGCGCGTCCTCAACCTGCTTGCATTCCTTATTATTTTTCTGACAGGAATATTCTATCTGCTCCCAGTTATCTTCTGTTTTAGTCAAAGCAAACCGGTGATTTGCGATAATGTCCAGAATTTCAACTGAGCTGTATTTGTCAATTTGATAAGTGCAAAGAACCATCATTGAATACTTGCCTATAGCAGAGTCCAGTAATTTTTCGTGACCAGAGAAATAATTTCCACCATACCTCAAACCATCGTATCCACTGGCGAGAGCCTTACTGGTTTTTTCAGTCAAGTAGTTTAATACTGTTTGTGGATCTAAAACATCTTCTTCTATATGCCAGTAAGGATAGGGAACAATGTCGATTTGTCCGTTTTCTAAATAAGTGCCAATATTAGGAATAGCCACTTTCAAGGTTTCTTTTGCTTCTTCTTCATCTACAGGTTCTGACATGGCCCATAAACAATACTCATTATTTTCAAGCCCTGCTTTGAAATAAGGAACAAGTATATCCATCAAATCTTCTTTTGTTCTGTAGAACTGGCAGAAATGTATTCCCCACTGTACGTTTCCAATAATATCAATACCAGAAATTCTGTTGCCGCTTCTCATGTTATTCTTTGATAATCAGGTGTAAAGTCAAAAGTCTCTCTTCTCAACATTATTGCTTTATTTAATGTTTTACTGGCTCAAAAATGGCTCAAAATTCTTCTTGCAGGAATAATTTATATAATTCCAGTAGTAATATAAAGATTTATTTATATAAACATAATTGTATAATTAATTGTCTGTCTTTTTATTATAATATTATAATTTCTTCAGGCATATTTCGTTATCGAGGCAACCTGACTAAAGGACGAACTTGCCAAGAAGCCCGCAGGAACACTGGGCTTACACGACAACTATCGCATTCAGGCTGATCGGTATATCCTCAAATGACCCGGGATCAAACCCATAACTGCCCTCTACTAAGCGGCTGCATTGACTGGCCTGACAATGTACTCGCTGATGACGCCATGTATTATTACTATTGTTAATAGAAAGGATATTATGTTCCAGTTCGTCAATTCAAAGATGCCAGATTTTTCAATAACATTTTGTAATTGTCGATTACTAAAAATACAAAAAGGATTTAGAAGTCATCACAAAACTTTCAGTGATGGAGGGGTTCAGCAGTTATGCTTTTTAATAGGCCCTCAAAAATCTTTTTCATATATTTGGCTGAACCATATGACGGAGGTATAATTTGACATTCAACAATACTGCAAAATTTAAGTGTAATTTTTTGAGATTTATCGTAGGTTATTTAGTATGCCATAGGGATATTTTATATCATCTCCTTGACTATTTTGGGATTTATTATAGGTTGCTTCGAAAGAGGAAGGTAGAGATCTTCATATCATCTCCTTAACTATTTTGGGATTTATCGTAGGTTGCTTCGAAAGAGGAAGGTAGAGATCCTTCATATCATCTCCTTTTTTATCTTCGGTTTCCTATTCTTGTCAATTTCATCTCACTTTAATCGATCCATCAAATCTGTCTAAGTTTAAGCTTCAGTGTTGTTCTAGGTGCTGTTTTCAAGCGTCCTTCCAGGGTTCCATTGAGAAGTCGCCTTAGTAATGCATCGGACCTCCAGCTCCCATTCCAGGCATTCCCTGAGCAGAGGACATAATTTCCTTAAGGTCTTTGAGTGACTCTGCTCCGTTGATATCTTCTATTAGACCATTGAGTTCTGTGATCCTGCTGCTAAGGTCCTCACTCATATTCTCATCGGTTGTGTTCCCGCTCTCACTTGCCATCTCTTCAAGGTGTTCGATTTCCATTTTGAGCGAGTCGGTAGCCTGGGTTTGCAAATAGGTGAATACAACGTTTTGAAGTTCTTCTGCACTGGAAGCTGAACTTATTTCGCTGGACAGATTTTCAAGATCAGTTACTTGTTCATTGAACATCGCAGTCATATTTTCATCAGTCGTGTTGTCCAGCTGACCGTTAAGTGTTTCAGTCATATTTCCAAGGGAATTAACCATTTCAGCCTGAACCTCAGTGTAGTTATCGTCAGTTACGTTCTCAACCTTGGTGACGTCAAATAATCCGGGCATTCCACAGAAAACCTGGTTCATTCCATCAGGTCCCATATTCATTTCATGAGGTATGCCTGCACATTTCTGACTTGACAGGACTTCCTGAAGGTCGGATGCACTGGAAGCTTCGCTTACATTAGTATAGAAACTCTGAAGTTCAGAAATTTGTTCGCTAATGGAATCAAGCATTTCCGCCTGGACATCAGTAAAATTTTCATCAGTTATGTTATCTCCAGGAGTGAATGCAGGTTTGTTTTCCGAAGCAAAAGCTCCTAAAGGAAGGATGCATAATACTATCATTACCGATGCAAAACGGTAAATTGAGTTTAACACTTTTGTTTTTACTTTCATAGTGTACTCCGTTATTGACTTCAATCTCTGTTTTTTTCGTTAGTTTTGTTTTTCGAGCTAGTGATCTTGTATTGAATTGTTCTGTTGTCTGATTTTTTTAGTGGGTTTCTTGCCTGGTTTTTCAGTTGTTTTCTTGCCTGATTTTATAGTGAGTTTCTTGCTTGATTTTATAGTGAGTTTCTTGCTTGATTTTATAGTGGGTTTCTTGCCTGGTTTTTCAGTTGTTTTACATTTTCTTGTCTGGGTTTTCCACTATTCCATTTCTTTTCCATATTTTCGATTGTCTTCAGACTATTGATCCGCTGACAGTCATTAAATGAGCTGGCAAAAATATAAAGTTACTTTAGGAAATAAAGGATTTAAAGAGATTTAATTTTAAAAAAAAGCTTTATTATATCTATAAAACCTTAAAGAACCTTAAATTTATAAATAAACACTTATCGAAGATTTTAAAACATGCTGTTTGAATTCAGAAAGGTTCTTTATATATTTCACAGGAGCTTAGAATGCTGGTATACTCATAAAATGTTTTTATTTACGAGTCATCCTGCAAAAAATTAAAAAAAATCTGCAGATTGTAGCAGGTATATTTCCAGTTATTCGATTTTCAGTTAGGGCTCGTAACGAAATAACCTAAGTAACACATTATTATTTGGAAGCAAAACAGATGGTACTGCTTATGAAAATGGAAAAGTACAGTGTAAAAATTGGCTTAGGTTATTTCGCGGTGAGTACTTATTCGATTTCCAGTTATTCGATTTCCAGTTATTCGAGAACATGCCCTTTATTAGGTTTCAAAATGACGATACCTTTCGACATGATGACTGGAGCTATCTCAAAAATAGGCAGCTCTGCCAGCGCCTTTATTATATGCCACTGGCCAGGGTTCTGCTCCCAGCTCAATGGAGTCCATTTGATAGTACCGCTACCTGTCCAGGCGCTGTGGACCTAGGCTCCCTAAGGATATAGGATAGGCTGTCTCAAGTCTGCTCCGGGACTTCCAACTTTGGGGATCTATCGCCACCCAAGGGCATTGATCGTGGCTGCAGAAGCCTGCATTTTCGTTAACATCTGCCCATCCATAGGACTTGCCCCAGCATCTCCAGGCGTAGAACTGTATTTCCTTCATAACTTGCACTTGTGTAGTAGTTAGGTTGAATGATGTGCAGGTTCTCTATGTCAGCATAAATTTTTGGTATGCCCGTTTCTTCTCTTTCCCCAAGAATCGGCCAGGTTTTGTTTTCCCATACCACCAGAATAAATTGCCCTTCCACCTGGTCACGCTTACCGTTGAAACGAACTGGCACACTGGCCTGAACTAAATTGGCTCTTCGTCGTTTCAGATGGGTAGTTTGAAATCTAACTTTCCTAATTTTAGATAGATCATCGTAATAAAATAGTGAGTGTTTCGATACCCTCTAGCATTTCTTTTTATCAACTGTACAATACTATTAATACCTTCCAAAGTTCCGTTCGTGACTCTTGAATCAAAGTAGTTTAGAATTCCATC